>Ga0302311_10002202_pt1 | contig 22254 bp, 18 predicted proteins | sample III_Palsa_N1_3_FD_200449 | JGI IMG/M metagenome (GOLD analysis project Ga0302311, IMG submission 200449) | Peat permafrost microbial communities from Stordalen Mire near Abisko, Sweden - III_Palsa_N1_3 | ecosystem: Environmental > Terrestrial > Soil > Palsa > Peat permafrost | place: Sweden... | reverse complement strand
CCGCACCCGATCCCGAACATTTAAGAAAGCTCTTCAACAGCATGGGCTTACCCGCTGTGGCCCGCCATCGATCCAAGGATGTCACCCTCCATCGACAGGGCGACATTCACTTTATCGTGAATGCCGAACATGACAGTTTTGCGCAAGGTTTTGCCCGCGCGCACGGTCCGTGCGCCTGCGCCATGGCATTCCGCGTGGCCAACGCGGCCTTCGCGTACAACCGGGCGCTGGAGCTGGGCGCCAAGCCGGGTCCGGTCACCGCCGGGCCCATGGAACTGAACATCCCCTCCATCGAAGGCATTGGCGGTAGCCTCATCTATCTCGTCGATCGTTACGGCGAGCGCACCATATATGACGTCGATTTCGTCCCCGTGGCCACCGATGCCGCGACGGACGGTGACATCGGACTGGTTCGCATTGACCATCTCACGCACAACGTCAAGCGCGGCAACATGAACCTGTGGGCCGGTTTCTACGAAAAGCTGTTCAACTTTCGCGAAATTCGTTACTTCAGCATCGAAGGCAAGGAGACCGGACTCTTTTCACGAGCGCTGACCTCACCCTGCGGCAAGATCCGCATCCCGATCAACGAGAGTCAGGACGACAAGAGTCAGATAGAGGAATATCTCAACGAGTATCGCGGCGAAGGCATACAGCACATCGCCTTGGGCACCGAGGACATTTACCGCACCGTCGACGCTCTGCGCGCGCGCGGCACCGAATTCCAAGGCACGCCCGACACCTACTACGAAGGAGTGAACGGACGCGTGGCGGGGCATGTCGAAAACTTGAGCGAACTACAGAAGCGCAGCATTCTGATCGACGGCAACGCTGCCAACGGCATTCTCCTGCAAATTTTCACCAAGAACGCCATCGGCCCCATTTTCTTCGAAATCATTCAGCGCAAGGGCAATGACGGCTTCGGCGAGGGGAATTTCCAGGCGTTGTTCGAGTCTATTGAATTGGATCAGAAACGGCGCGGGGTGATCTGAGGCATCGCGGGCGATTCAGCCGCGCGCAGGGTGAGCGCGCGGCATCGTTTATTGCCCTGCCCGTTGAACTTCGCGAACCTGCCCATATCAAATGGTGTATCGGTCAATTTGACCAATTGGGGGCTTGTTATGCGAATTTTACCCAGTGTAACCCTGGCTGCAGCCCTGGCCGCGACCTCGCTGACCATGGCGGTCACGTTCAACGCGCCCGCGCTGGCCGACAGCCCGGATCCAAGTGTTCACCAGATTTACGAAGCTGAAGCCGCTGGCAATTATGGCCAGGCCCAGCAAATGATCGACCAAGTCCTGAAAGATCACCCCAAGAGCGCGACGGCCCATTTCGTTCAAGCCGAGCTCTACGCCAAGCAGGGTAAGACGGCGCAGGCTCGTTCAGAACTCGCTCAGGCCCAGGAAATCGATCCCGCTTTGTCGAAAGTAAGTCCGCGCGCGGTCGAGGAACTGAAGACTCAGCTCGGGACGACTCACGGCAGCGTGGCGCCGCGCATGATGGGCGCCCTTGCGCCTACACCCGGCATCCATTGGGGCTTGGTATTCATCGTCGTGCTGGCCGTCGTCGCGCTGTGGGCGCTGTTCCGCCGCCGCAATACGTACCAGCAATATGGCGGCGGCCCCGCCATGACGGCCGGCCCGGGTTATGGCGGCCCTCCCGGCTACGGTGGACCCGCCGGCTACGGCGCTCCCCCGATGGGCGGTGGCGTCGGCTCAGGCATCGCAGGCGGCCTGGCATCCGGTTTGGCGGTCGGTGCGGGTGTGGTGGCGGGCGAAGAACTCGCGCACCACTTCCTGGACGGCGATCGGCGTGAAGGTACCGTGGCGCCCCCCAACGATAACGGCAACTGGCAACAGAACAGCAATGGCGATATGGGCGGCAACGACTTCGGCGTCAACGACTCCAGCGGCTGGGATGACTCCAGCGGCGGAGGGGGTGGTGGCGATAGCGGCGGCGATTGGTCCTAACGGTCCCGTCGATTGAATTTTAAGGGCGCCACGAGGCGCCCTTTTTATTGCAGCTCTTGTATCGCGTCCGTCGCAACTATGAGCGACCCAGGCGGTGCACGGCCGCGGCGACTGCATCGTGCAGGGACTGCATGCCGAATGACACGTCCTGCACCACCCCGTCGATGAAGAATGTCGGAGTGGCGCGAATGTGGCTACGGCGGCCACCTTCGACCTGCTCGCGTACCTTCTGCAAATAGATGTGATCGTCCATCTCGGCCTTGTAGCGAATCAGGTCGATGCCGACCACGCCGGCATAGCGGTGCAGGTCCTTATCCTTGAGATGCGCTTGGTTCTCGAAGAGCATGTCGTACATTTGCCAGAAGCGCCCCTGTGCCGCCGCCGCCTCGGCGGCTTCCGCGGCCAGCTGCGCATGCGGGTGAGGCTCGACCAAGGGAAAGTGGCGGAAAATGAAGCGCACGCTGCCAGGGAAACGCTCCAGGAGCAGCGTCGGCGTCTGCGACGCCAGTTTGCAGCTGGGACATTCGAAGTCGCCATACTCGATCACAGTGACCGGAGCATGGTCCAGGCCCATCGAGTGATCGGTGGGCTCCGGCGGGACGGTTAACGTCGCGGTATGATGGGGTTGAGACATCGGAAGCTCCTCAGGGCTCACGCGCTCTGCGCGGGTATTTCAATGGGCCGTAAACTTAAACCGAGGATGGATGATCTACGCAAAATCCTGAGCTCACAAGCGCGATCGATCCAGCTCGCATCGAGGAGGCGCTGCAGACCGTCGAGGAGTCATCGGACGACTCCTCGGCAACAGGCTCGACGGATGCCCGGCGCGGCGTCAGCATTTAACTCAAAATAATTTTCGGCGCGGCCGCGAGCCCTTCGACGATGAGCTTGTTCACGCGGCGTACAAAAATGGCTGGGTCGTCCAATTCACCGCCCTCCGCCAGCATGGCCTGATCGTAAAGTACATGCGCCAGTTCCGAAAAAGCGGTCTCGTCCGCCGTGTCCTTCAATCGCTCGACCAGAGCGTGTTTCGGATTCAATTCGAGAATCGGCAGGGTCGCGAACGGATTGTTCTGTCCCGCCTGCTTGAGAATCCGGCCCATGCGCAAGCTGACGCCGAACTCTCCGGCCACCAGCACCGCCGGTGAATCAGTCAGGCGACCCGTGACGCGGGCGCTCGCGATCTTGCCCAGCAGTGTTTTGCCCAACCGCTCCACCGTGTCTTTATAAGTCGACTCGGCGGCGGCCTTCTCCGGAGTCTCGATGGCCGAGGCGACCTCGGCCGCGGCGCTGGCCACATTGGTCAGAGTCTTGCCCTCGAACTCGTGCAAGTGGCTGGTCACCCACTCGTCGATCCGGTCGGTGAGCAATAGCACTTCGAATCCCGATTTGCTGAAGCCTTCCAAATGCGGGCTATTGCGCGCCGCCGCGAGAGAATCCGCCGTGAGGTAATAGATCGCTTTCTGGTCGGTTTTCATGCGCGACAGGTAGGCATCCAGCGTCACGTCCGGGCCGGTCGCATCGGGGCCCCCGGCCGTGGAGGTGAAGCGCAGCAGCTTGGCAATGCGCGTCTTTTGACCCGCGTCGTCGATGACGCCCTCCTTCAGCACGACGCCAAAGGTTTTCCAGAACTCGGCATATTCCTCCGGCTTATCGGCGGCCAATTCCTCGAAAATATCCAAGGATCGCTTCACCAAAGCCGACTTGATCTTCTCGACGGTGCGATTGTTCTGCAACAGCTCGCGCGACACGTTGAGCGGCAGATCGGCCGTGTCCACCAAGCCACGCATGAAGCGTAGCCAGGGTGGCAGCAATTCCGCCGCCTTGTCCATGATGAACACGCGCTTGACGTACAACTGCACACCGCCCCGCGGATCGCGCTCGAACAAATCGAAGGGTGCTCGCTTCGGCAAAAACAGCAGCGAGGTGTACTCGATGTTGCCCTCGACCTTGTTGTGCGCCCAAGCCCGCGCATCCTCCGTGTCGTGGGTCAGATGTTTATAGAAAGCCTGATAATCCTCGTCCTTCAGTTCGGATTTGGGACGGGTCCAGAACGCTTTCGCCTGATTGACCGTCTCCTCCGTGTCGCCATCCTTGAGGACGATGGGAAGGCTCAAATGATCGGAATACTTGCGCACCAGACCGCGCAGCCGCCCCGGCTCGAGGAACTCCTTGTCCTCCTCGCGTAGGTGCATGATGACCTCGGTGCCGCGAGTGGCCTTATCGGAGGCCTGAATCTCATACGAGCCCTCGCCATCCGAGTCCCAACGCACCGCGTCGGAATCGGTTTTCTTGGTGAGGACGGTTACTTTGTCGGCGACGATGAACGCGGAATAAAATCCCACGCCGAACTGACCGATCAACTGCGCGTCCTTCGCGTTGTCGCCGCTCAAACCCTCCAGAAATTTCTTGGTGCCGGAACGGGCGATGGTGCCGAGGTTGTCGATGACCTCATCGTGGCTCATGCCGATCCCGTTGTCCTTCACGGTCAAGGTGCCGGCCTCGGCGTCGGGTACCAGCGTCACTGTCAACTCATCCGACCCCAGCAGGCTGGGGTTCGCCAGCGCCTCGAAGCGCAGCTTCTCGCAGGCATCGGAGGCATTCGAAATCAATTCACGCAGAAAAATCTCTTTGTGCGAGTACAGCGAATGGATGACCAGTCGCAGGACTTGCTTGGTTTCAGCTTGGAACTCTTTGACTTGTGGCTGTGTTTCGGTCGTCATGGCCTTACAATCGTTATAGGTGGATCCCGGGGAAGCCCTCCCAACGTGGGGTCGCAGCCCCATACTTCAAGAAGCAATCATGTCGAAAAGCGCTACTGTCCTTGCGGTCTGGGCGGCTCTGGCCGGCAACTTGGCTGTAGCCCTGGCGAAAGCCCTCGCTGCGGCCATGACCGGGTCCGCGGCCATGCTGAGCGAAGCCGTGCACTCCCTGGTCGACACGGCGAACGAAGTGCTGCTGCTCTACGGCATTGCCCGCTCGGCCCGGCCGGCGGACCCTACGCATCCCCTGGGGTATGGACGCGAGCTGTATTTTTGGAGCTTTGTCGTGGCGCTCCTGATATTCGCCTTGGGCGCCGGCGTCTCACTGTACGAAGGCGTGACCCGCGTGCTCCATCCGCAACCCATTGAGCGTCCAGGGGTGATTTACGCTGTGCTGGCGGTGTCCCTGGCCTTTGAGGGCGCCTCGTGGTGGATCAGCATGCGCGCCTTCGGCGCGACCAAGCGCAATCTCGGGTGGTGGGAGGCTTTTCGCCGCTCCAAGGATCCGCCCGCCTTCATCGTGGTCTTCGAGGACTCGGCGGCCATTCTCGGGATTTTTACGGCGGCAGGCGGTATCACCGCCGCCCTGCTCACCGGCGATGTTCGCTGGGATGGTATCGCCTCCTTGGTCATCGCCGCCATCCTGGCCTGCATTGCGGGACTACTGGCTCAGGAGTCGAAGAAGCTGTTGATCGGCGAGCGCGCCGACCCAGCCGTGAGCTCCGCCATCCTGCGGACCGCGGCCGCCATGCCGGGAATTTGCAGCGCCAACAGCATTGTCACCATACAAATCGCCCCGCATAGCATTGTCGCCACGCTGAGTTTGGACTTCTTCGACTATATGCGCGCCCCCGACATCGAGCGGGCCGTCATCGACCTCGAGCGCCAGCTTCGCACCACTCACCCCGAGGTCTCGGCGCTATTCATCAAGCCTCAGAGCGTCCAAGCCGCCGCGGAACAGCGCAGCCTGGTGGATGCCGTCATCACCCCAGATCCCAGCCCGCTGGCGGACGGCTAATCCACCAGCCCGCGGCTAAGGCCACGCGGACCGGGGATTGAAATTGAATTGCTGCTTCAAGCGCTCATACGCTTCCTTGGCCTTGGGCGTATCGGCGATGGGAGTCACGATTTTGACCGTCACGAACTGATCGCCGGCGGGGGTACCGGGGAAACCTCGGCCACGGAGCCTAAGCTTCAGCCCCGTCTGAGCACCGGCCGGAATGGTTAGCTCGACGGTGCCACCCAGAGTGGGTACGGCAATTTTCGCGCCCAGTGCCGCCTCCCACGGTGCGAGCGGCAGGTCCACCTGCACGTCCCGCCCCTGCAGTGCGAAGATCGGGTGCGCACGGAGCTTGACCCGCATGATGAGCGTGCCGCGAGCGCCCGCCGAGCCTATGCGCAGGGCCTGACCATCCGACACGCCCGCCGGAATCTGTACGTCGACCTGGCGCGCACGACCACTTTCATGGATGGTGACGCGCCGTCGAGTTCCGGCATACGCCTCCTCGATGGACACCTCGATTTGGCCACCCTCCGCCTCGGCTTGTTGTCCGAAGCCGGCGCCGGCGCCGCCGCCGAATAAGCTGGAGAAGAAGTCACTGAATCCGTTGATATCCGAGAATCGCTGGGCGCCTGCACCCGACTGCGCATAGCGCTGCTCCCAATCCGGCGGCGGCCGAAACTGTTGGCCGGGCCGATAGTCACGCCCCAGTTGATCGTAGGCGGCGCGCTTGTCGGAGTCGCGAAGCACTTCGTAGGCTTCCTGCACCTCCTTGAATTTTTCTTCGGCGTTTTTTTCCTTGCTGACGTCGGGGTGGTACTTGCGGGCCTGTTTGCGATAAGCGCGCTTGATCTCCTCCGCGTCGGCGCCGCGGGCCACACCGAGAGTGCCGTAGTAATCCTTGTATTGCATGCCCAACCTACATCAAGTTATCTTTGGATCAGCCGTCGCTGTCGTGACTCGGTAGCGTACGGTGTCCGCTGATCGGACGCATCCGAAATCGAGCCCGTATCGAATATCCGGATGAACGTCTTCAAATGAGATCGCGGCCCCCTGTAGCGGCAGCTTTACCATAATGTGCCTGCGTACCCAAAGATTAACCCATGAAACCCAGTTTGCCGTCCATTGTAACGCCCTCGAGCGCCCGGATCGTTGTCGGCCGTCTCGCCGGTGTCACAGACCATGGGTACTCTCAGGATTACCGATATGATTCCAGATAGCGAAATTGCCGCGCAGCCCTCGATTCTGCAGCGTGTCGGCATGGAGGTATTGCGCTGGTTCGACACCCGCGATTTTACCGCCCACAAGAAGGCCGCCTCACTGCCTGCCGCCGGCGCATCGCAGCCCGCCGCGAGGCACGTGGATTGGACGCGCATGCTCCCCTTCCTCGCCATGCATGTGGTTTGCCTCGCGGTAATTTGGGTGGGTTTTAGCTGGGTCGCGCTGGGCGTGGCGGTCGCCCTCTATGTTCTGCGCATGTTCGCCATCACGGGCTTCTACCATCGGTATTTCTCGCATCGCACGTTCAAGACCTCGCGTACCGGGCAATTCATCTTCGGACTGTTGGGGGCGTCCGCTGTGCAGCGCGGCCCTATCTGGTGGGCCGCCCATCATCGCCATCATCACGTTCATTCCGACAAGCCCGGCGACGTGCACTCCCCGGTGCAGCATGGATTCTTTTGGAGCCATATGGGCTGGTTCATGTCGCATCAACATTTCGAGGCGGACCTCTCGCGAGCCAAGGACCTGCTCAAATACCCCGAGCTGCGTTTTCTGGATCGCTTCGATATCGTGGTGCCGACGGCGCTGGCTATCGGCGTTTTCTGTTTCGGCCTGCTTCTGAATCATGTCGCACCCGGTCTCGGCACCTCAGGCTGGCAAATGCTGGTGTGGGGTTTCTTCGTGTCCACCATCGCTCTCTACCACGGCACCTACACCATTAATTCGCTGTCGCATGTGTTCGGCCGCCAACGCTACAAGACCGGAGATGGCAGCCGTAACAACATCTGGCTGGCCTTGGTGACCCTGGGGGAGGGCTGGCACAACAATCACCACCATTATCCCGCCTCGGCTCGCCAAGGATTCTACTGGTGGGAGGTCGATATCACGTTCTACGCCTTGAAAGCGTTGTCGTTCTGCGGAGTGATCTGGGATTTGCGGCCGGTTCCGGCTGCGGTTCGCGAAGGCGCCGGCAAGCGCGTCTAACCCGTTGCGCTAAATTGCGCTGGGACGCATCCGCGGCGCCCGAGCCAACGAATACCACTCTGAAGCCGGCTTTTCGGCGATCAGGGTGTTTTCAAGCCATGCGCATCGCCGTTGTGGGGTCGGGAATCTCAGGGTTGGTCTCGGCGTACCAACTGGCCCGTGAACATGAGGTCACGCTTTTCGAAGCGGCTGACCGCCTCGGAGGCCACACCCACACGGTCGATGTGGAACACGCGGGCCGCGCCTACGCCGTGGATACAGGATTCATCGTATTCAACGACTGGACCTACCCCAATTTCATCCGGTTGCTCGATGAGCTGCAGGTGCCTTGGCAGCCCAGCGACATGAGCTTCAGCGTGCGCTGTGAGAACAGCGGACTCGAGTACAACGGCACCAGTCTAAACTCCTTGTTCGCGCAGCGGCGTAACCTCGTCCGGCCGTCTTTCCTGCGTATGGTGTCGGATATTTTGAAGTTCAACCGCCGGGCGCCGGTGCTGTTGACCCAGGGTGCCGACACTTTGAGTCTTGGCGCGTACCTCGAGCGCGAGGGCTACTCGCGCTACTTCGTCGAGCACTACATCATCCCCATGGGCGCCGCGATCTGGTCGTCGAGACCTCGGGACATGTTGAATTTTCCGGCGCGCTTTTTCGTCGAGTTCTTTGCCAATCATGGGTTCTTGAGCGTCGACCATCGCCCGACCTGGCGAGTCGTGAGCGGCGGGTCGCGCGAGTACGTGAAGCGTTTGACGGCATCGTTCGCGCATCGCATTCGCCTGGCCACGCCCGTGGAATCCGTGCAACGCCAACCCCACAAGGTGGTGGTGCGTTTCCGGGACGGCAGCCTGCAGGAATTCGATCAGGTGTTCCTGGCCTGCCACAGCGAGCAAGCGCTGAAGCTCCTGTCGGATCCGTCGCCGCAGGAGCGCGATATCTTGGGCGCCATCACCTACCAGGCAAACGACGCCCTGCTGCACACGGACACTCGGTTGATGCCGCGTCGCACCCTGGCCTGGGCCGCTTGGAACTACCACCTGCCGGCGTTACGTAACGAACGCGTCACCGTGACGTACAACATGAACATACTGCAGTCGCTCGACGCACCGGTGCAGTTTTTGTTGAGCTTGAATCGCAGTGCCGATATCGACCCGCGCAGCGTGATCGGCCGCTATGTATACCACCATCCGGTTTATACAGCCGCCGCGGTGGCCGCGCAGAAGCGCCGACCCGAAATCAACGGAGTCCGGCGTACCTATTATTGCGGCGCCTATTGGAGCTACGGATTCCACGAGGATGGGGTCAAGAGTGCTCTGGCCTCGGTGGCCGAACTGCGTCGACGTCAGGTTCATGCACAGCCGTATCTACAAAGGGTGGGTTAGACACCGGCGCGTCGCGCCGACCCGCAACCAATTCGGTTACCGGCTGTACATGCTGTACCTGGACCTCGCCGAATTACCGGCGTTATTCGACGGCACTCCCTTCTGGTCGGCGCGGCGGCGCGCACCGGCCTGGTTCAAGCGCAGCGATTACCTTGGTCCCGCGGAGATTCCCCTGGACACGGCGGTCCGCGAGTTGGTCCGCGAGCGCACTGGGACTCGTCCCACGGGTCCCATACGCCTTCTCACTCATCTGCGTTACTTCGGCTACTGCATGAATCCGGTGAGTTTTTATTACTGCTTCGACGCAGCGGGCGCTCGGCTCGAGACCATTGTTGCGGAAATCACCAACACGCCCTGGAAGGAGCGTCATCAGTACGTGCTGCCGGTAGCCGCCGCCGGCGAAGTCGGCGCCCACGCCGGCACGACACGCTTCCAATTCGACAAGAACTTTCACGTATCGCCCTTCATGCCCATGGACATGCAGTACGACTGGCGCTTCGGCGAGCCTGGGGAGCGGCTGCAGGTGCACATGCAAAACTTCCAAGCGGGACAACGGCTCTTCGATGCCACGCTCGCCTTGCGAGCCGAACCCATTTCGAGCACCGCCCTGCTGCGCGTGCTCATGACATTTCCGCTGATGACTCTCAAGGTCGTCGGCGCCATTCATTGGCAGGCGCTGAAGCTCTGGCTGAAGCGCACGCCCCTTTATAGCCACGCTAAAACGAGCGAATCATGAAGCAAAACATCATTCCGGCGGACTGCGCACAACCCTCGGTGGAGGGTCTTTCCGCTCTTACCCGGTTAGCCCGTCACCTATTGCTCAGCCAGTTGAGAAAAATCCGTCACGGACGCTTACGCCTGATCGATTCCGGCTTGGATGAAACCTTCGGCAGCACGAGCGCCGCGGCGCCCTTCGACGTCACCCTTCGGGTACGCAATCCGTTGTTCTATTCGGATGCGGTTTTTGCGGGCACGGTGGGCGCCGGAGAGGCCTACATCAACGGCTACTGGCACTGCGACGACCTCACCGCCCTGGTGCGACTCATGGTGGTCAACCGTCCTCTGATGAACGACGTCGATTCAGGCTGGTCCCGCTTGAGTGCACCGTTACTGCGCCTCGCGCATTGGATGAATCGCAATCACAAGGCGGGCAGCCGTCGCAACATTTCGGCGCACTACGACCTGGGAAATCGCTTCTTCGAGCTGTTTCTCGACGAGACCATGGCCTACTCCTGCGGCATTTTCGAGCGCGCCGATTCGTCACTGCTGGCCGCCTCCCTCGCCAAATTCGACGCCGCCTGCACGAAGCTCGATTTACGCCCCGGTCAACATCTGCTGGAAATCGGCACGGGTTGGGGCGGCCTCGCCATTCACGCCGCGCGCCACTACGGCTGCCGGGTGACCACCACCACCATTTCCCGCGAACAGTACGACTTGGCGCGCGAGCGCGTCGCCCGCGCGGGACTCAACGGCCAGATCACGATATTGCTGGAGGACTACCGTGATCTCCGCGGCAGCTATGACGCGCTGGTGTCCATCGAAATGATCGAGGCCGTCGGCCACCAATATCTCGACACCTATTTCGGCTGCTGTAGCCGCCTCCTCGCCCCCCACGGCGCCATGCTGCTGCAATCCATCACCATTCGGGACCAGTTTTACGATCAGGCCCGGCGCTCCGTGGACTTCATCAAGCGGTTCATTTTCCCCGGCTGCTGCATTCCCTCGGTCAAAGCGCTGACCGACTCGCTGGCGCGCGCCAGCGATTTGAAGATCTTTCATCTCGAAGACATTGGCCCGCACTATGCCACCACGCTCAAAGTCTGGCGGGAGCGTTTCCTCGCTCGCCAGAGCGAAGTCCGGGCCCTGGGTTATCCCGAGAGTTTTGTACGCATGTGGGAGTATTATCTATGCTACTGCGAGGGTGGATTCGAGGAGCGGCAGCTGGGGGATGTACAAATGTTATTGACCAAGCCTTTATCCCGGCGCGCTCCCATCGCGTCCGTGCATGCCGCGCCCCCCTGAACCGGCCGTACTGGACGAGCTCAAGGCCGCCGTCGGCACGGGCTCCTGGCTCGACTCGCCGGCGGATCTTGCAGCCTATGTGACGGATTTCAGGCGTCTTTACCAGGGTGCGACACCGCTGGTGCTGTTGCCTCGGGACACCGCCGAGGTGTCCTCTGTGCTGTCGATATGCAATCGTCACGACGTGGCCGTGGTCCCCCATGGCGGCAACACCAGTTACTGCGGGGCCGCGACCCCGGATGAGAGCGGCTCGCAGGTCGTTCTATCCCTCAAACGGCTCAGACAGATCCGGCGCATTGATCCTGCCAACTACTCCATGGTGGTGGAAGCCGGAGTTACGCTCGCCGAGGCCCAGGCGGCGGCGCAGGCTGCCGATCGGCTGTTCCCGTTGAGCTTGGGGTCCGAAGGCACGGCGCAAATCGGCGGCAATCTGTCCACCAATGCCGGCGGCACAGCGGTGCTGCGCTATGGAATGATGCGCGACCTGGTATTCGGACTGGAGGTGGTGCTGGCCGACGGCCGCGTACTCTCTGGACTGCATGGGCTGCGTAAGGACAATACCGGCTACGACGTAAAATCTTTGTTCATCGGCGCCGAGGGCACGCTGGGCATTATCACCGCGGCCTCCTTGAAGCTTTTTCCCCAGCCCGCGGATACGGCGACGGCCCTGGTGGGCCTCGATTCGCCGCAGCATGCACTGGACTTGCTGGCGCGGCTGCGGTCTGCGGCCGGAGATCAGTTGACCACCTTCGAATTGCTGCCCCGGCGGGGAGTCGAGCTCACCGTGAAGTATGTGCCGGGCGTGGCCAATCCTCTCTCGCAAGACGCGGCTTGGTACCTGTTGGTGGAGCTAACCTCGCCTAATCCCCGTCAAAATCTGTCAACGCTGCTGGGCGATGACTTACAGCAGGCCGCTGCCGAGGGCTTGATCCAAGACGCCATGATCGCCACCTCCATCGCTCAATCCTTGAGTATGTGGAAACTGCGCGAATCCGTCCCGGAGGCCCAGAGGCACTACGGGGCCAGCCTCAAGCACGACATCTCGGTGCCCGTGTCGTCCATTCCTGTGCTCATCGAACAAGGCGGCGTGATCGTTCGGCGTCTCGTCCCGGAAGGTGAACTCGTGGGCTACGGTCACATGGGCGACGGCAACCTGCACTTCAATGTCAGCCAACGTGAAGGCGCCGACCGTTCGGCCTTCCTGGCGCATGCGCATGAACTGGAGCACGCCATTTTCGACCTGGTGGGGAGCCTCGGCGGCAGCATCAGCGCAGAGCATGGCATCGGCCGCTTGAAGGTCGAGGAATTCGCCGAACGCGCGGATCCGGTCGAATTGGCCGTCATGCGCGACTTGAAGCATGCGCTGGATCCGCGCGGCATCTTGAATCCTGGAAAGGTGCTTGCAGACCTAAGGCCCGGGCGTGATTAACGCGAAGCCGCAGCGCAAGCTCGCGCTGCCCATCGAAACCGCGCGCCTTACCTTGCGCGACTTTGTGCAATCCGACTTCGACGCCATCCACGCCTACTCCTCCGACCCCAAGGTAACCAAGTATTTGTTCTTCGGGCCGCGTGACAGCGACAGTACGGCCGACTACCTGGAAGGTCTGATGGCCTCGCAGGCGGAATCCCCCCGTCTACGCTTCGAATTGGCGGTGCAGGAGAATGCGTCGGGAAGGGTCATTGGCGCCTGCGATCTGTCATACATCGAAAGCAATGTGGTCGATCTGGGCTACATGCTGGGGCTCCCAGACTGGGGAAAAGGCTATGCCACCGAGATTGCCATGGCCTTGGTCGATGCGGCTTTTTCCGACCTGCGCGCCGAGCGCGTCATATCGACCGTGGACGTGAACAACCGGGCCTCCATCCATGTACTCGAAAAAATAGGCATGCGTTGGGAGGCCGTGTTTCGCAAGCATCGGCGCGCCAAAAATCGCTGGTGGGATTGCCACCTGTTCATTCTGCCGCGAGAAGTCTGGGAGTTGTCGAGGATACATCCCGGCTAGCGTTCATCCTGTTAGCTGTCGGAGTCCTCGTCCTTCGCTGTCTGTTCACGCGAGCGCTGCTTGGCGCGGTCCAACACGTCTTGGCTGGGCATACCGGCATTGCGCGTGCTGCGCAGCGTCATTAGTCCGCCGACGATCACGCCCAACACCACGAGAATAATGATCGCGGCTTTCAAACCGGCACCAATCGCATCAAGCCTTCCTGCGAGGTGCTGGCCACCAGCCTGCCGTCGCGGGAGAAAATGCTCCCTCGGGCAAACCCGCGGGCGCTGGAGGCACTGGGGCTGTCCGTGCTGTAGAGCAGCCAATCGTCCAGGCGCACGCTGCGATGAAACCACATTGCATGATCGATGCTCGCCATGACGAGATTGGGTTGAGCGATGGCCATGCCATGAGGCATCAGCGCCGTATCGAGTAAATGGAAGTCCGACACGTACGCCAGCAGGCAGCGGTGCATGGACTCATCGTCGGGTAAAGGAGCCACGGCACGCAGCCAAATGCTCCGCTGCGGAGCTGCTTTCTCTCCCTTGAGAAAACTTGGCGGCTGCGTCGGCCGGAATTCGAAGGGCCGTTTCTGCTCCAGGATGCGCCGTACCCGCGGCGGTAGTTTCGCCAGCACATCTTTGTAGTACCAAGCGAGTTCGTGCAGATCCTCGGGCGGCGGCACCACCGGCATATCGAGTTGATGCGCCAACCCCTCTTCTTCGGACTGGAACGATGCCGACATGTTGAAAATCTGCGCGCCATGTTGAATGGCAACCACACGCCGCGTGGAGAAGTGATTGCCGTCGCGTGCCCGGTCGACCTCGTACACGATGGGCGAATTGAAATCACCGCGGCGTAGAAAGTAGGCGTGCAGCGAGTGCACCGGGCGATTCTCGACCGTCGCCGTAGCCGCCATCAACGCCTGACCCAATACCTGTCCGCCGAACACCTGAGGGCTGCCGATATCGCGACTTTCGCCCCGAAACAGATCCAACTCCAGACGCTCCAGCGTCATTACTTTGATTAGATCATCGAGTAGTTGGTTCATGTAGCGGTGTGCGGCGGCCCCGCCACACCCAGGCGCTTCTGCATGACGGGACTGGTGGTGGTGTATTGCAGGAACTGCCTCTTCTCCGGAAACAAATGATGCTGAATGGCGAATGCCGCGAGCGCTGCTTCATGGAAGCCGCTCAAAATCAGCTTCTTCTTGCCGGGGTAGGTGTTGATATCGCCGACGGCAAAAATTCCCGGCACGCTGGTCTGGAATTTTTCGGTATCCACCTTGAGCGCCTTTTTCTCGAGTTCCAAGCCCCACTCGGCAATGGGCCCGAGCTTCGGATGCAAACCGTAGAAGGCCAAGATCTGATCGGCCGGCACTTGCAGCGTCGTCTGACCGCCGTTGGATTGCACCACCAGGCCGCTGAGCCGCGGCGCGCCGGCATGCTCTTCGGTGTGGATGGCCGCCGTCGTACCTTCGATGACCTGCATTTTTCCTGCAGCCACCAGCTCGCGCATGCGCGCGACCGTGGCGGGCGCCGCACGAAACTCGGAGCGCCGATGCACCAACGTCAAGGAGCGGGCCTTCTCGCAAAGCGCCACCGTCCAGTCCAGCGCCGAATCGCCGCCGCCGCAAATGACGAGATCACGGCCGTGAAAATCGGCGGAATTCTTGACGCGGTAATGCACGCTCTTGCCTTCGAATGCCTCGATGCCCGGCAAAGCAAGACGGCGCGGTTGAAATGAGCCCACTCCGCCCGCGATCACAACGGCGCCCGCGAGAAAGCGGCTGCCGGTGGACGTGCCCACGAGAAACTTGCCGTCCGGCTGAGGACTGACTTCCGTGACTTCCTGTCCCAAGTGGAAGGTGGCGTTGAAAGGCTTCACCTGTTCGAGCAGCCGATCCACCAACTCCTGAGCGCCGCAGATGGGCAGCGCCGGGATATCGTATATCGGCTTCTCCGGATACAGCTCCGTGCATTGCCCCCCGACTTGGGTGAGCGAATCGATGATGTGCGCGTTGATTCCGAGCAGGCCAAGCTCGAAGATCTGAAACAACCCGCAAGGGCCGGCACCAATAATGACTACTTCCACCGGGGTGGCTGCTGGGCTTTCCGACATGTTGGACGCAATTCCTGATTCAGGTCAAAACGGTCGCAAATTGTAGCTGAACCGGCCGCCTTCTGCTCCGCTGACGCTGAAGTCCGCGGCTCGCCGCCGCCGGGCCGGCCCCGCGGCGGGATTGCGCTCGTCGGTCGTTCCGGGCGACCCTGCACGGCATGACGACATTGGTATGGTTTCGCCAAGATTTGCGTGTGGCCGACAATCCGGCCCTAGCCGCGGCGCTGGCCGGGGGTGGCCCCGTGGTGCCGGTGTACATCCTGGCGGGCGATGAGGAGGGCCTGTGGCGCCCTGGCGGCGCGGCGCGCTGGTGGCTGCATCATAGCCTCGCCAAGCTCGACGACGACCTCCGCCGGCGGGGATCGCAGTTGATCCTGCGCACGGGCGCCGATACGTTGGACGAGTTGCGAACGCTGGTCGACGCCTGCGGGGCGGACCGAGTGCTCTGGAACCGACGCTACGAGCCGGCCGTCATCGCGCGCGATCAACTCATCAAGGCCGCCTTGCGCGGACAACGCATCGACACCGACAGCTACAACGGCGCTCTGCTGCATGAGCCCTGGACCGTGAGGACCAAGGCGGGCGGCCCCTTCCAGGTATTCACGCCCTTCTGGCGACATTGCACGGCGCTCGAGGATCCACCCGAGCCCATAGCGGCCCCAACACAAATACCGGCGCCGTCGCGCTGGCCCAACTCCGCGAGCCTTGACGACCTGCAGCTTTTGCCGCGCGTGAACTGGACCCAGGGCATGCACGAGGCGTGGACGCCCGGCAGCGCGGCCGCACAGGAGTTGCTGGATCGCTTTCTCGAGGAGTCCTTCAACGACTACGGCACGCGGCGGGACCAGCCCAGCGTCGTGGGAACGTCGCGCCTGTCGCCGTACCTGCACTTCGGGAATATCGGGCCGCGACAAATCTGGCATGCAACACGGCGGCATGCGTTGGCGCGCGGGCGGCACACCACATGGCGTACATCGCAATTTCTCACCGAAGTGGGTTGGCGCGAATTCGCGCATCATTTGCTGTATCACTTTCCGCAGACACCGGAGCATCATTTGCGCGCGAACTATGCGCGTTTTCCCTGGAAGCGGGATGCGCGCGCGGTGGCCGCGTGGACCCGCGGTGCCACGGGATTTCCCATCGTCGATGCCGGCATGCGCGAGTTGTGGCACACGGGCTGGATGCACAATCGCGTGCGCATGATTGCCGCCTCGTTCCTCATCAAAGATCTCCTCATCAACTGGACTGAAGGAGCACGCTGGTTCTGGGATACCTTGGTCGATGCGGATCTCGCCAGCAACACACTGGGTTGGCAGTGGGTCGCAGGCTGCGGCGCCGACGCCGCACCATTCTTTCGAATATTTAATCCGACCTCGCAGGGGATCAAGTTCGATCCGCAAGGAATCTACGTGCGGCGCTGGGTCCCGGAATTGGCGGCGCTGCCGGACGAATGGATTCACGAGCCGTGGAGCGCGCCGCCGCAAGTTCTCGCTGCAGCGGGAGTCAAGCTCGGGGAACATTATCCCCAACGGCTAGTCGAACATAACGAAGCACGGCTTGAGGCACTCAAGGCACTTTCGGCCGTGAAACGCAGATCTGTCGGCGACCCTTGAACTGACCGGTGTCAGCAGACTCCTGTCAGCCAACTCCTACACACTGTGTGTACGTATTGGTCGCGGCACAGCTTGTACAATGCCACCACACGGATATTTTATAGGAAGCCCCCCTATGCACGCGCAAGTCACCCCGCTCAACGATACGCATGACGATGCCGCTAACGATGAGGCCGCGCGCGAGTCGACGCGCCCCATCCGCGCACTGAATCGCGGGCTGGAGGTACTCACCGAACTGAACCGTTTGGAACGGGCGGCCATCAACACACTGGCCAACGCCGTGGGCCTGCCGCGAACCACCACCTACCGTATTTTGGAAACGCTGCGACTTGCCGGGTATGTCGAGCGCGATTCACATGACGATTGCTACCGTCCCACCATCATGGTGCGGGCACTGTCGGACGGCTTCGACGATGAGGCCATGATCGCGCACATCGCGAAACCCCATCTGGCCGCCTTGTGTGCCGCCATCGTCTGGCCGATTGCCATTGCGACTCCCTCTGGCGCAGCGATGGTCATTCGCGAAACCACCGATCGTCAAAGCCCCTTGGCCTTGGAACAGTATGGCGCCGGCATCCGCGTGCCCATGCTCACCTCCGCGGCGGGCCGAGCCTACTTGGCCTATTGCACGCCGCAGCAACGCGAAACCTTGTTGGAATTGCTGGCGCGATCCTCGCTCCCCGAAGATCGGCTGGTTCGTAGCCGGGTGGAAATCGAGCGCATTCTGAATGAGACCCGTACGCAGGGCTTCGGCATGGCTCAACGCGCCCGTCGCGTCTCCGAGGAAACGAGCTTGGCGATTCCGGTACGCGCGCGTGAGCGGGTGCTGGCGACCATTTCCGTGAGGTACGCGGCGACCGCTGTTCCTTTACGCACCGCGACGGAACAGTTCCTGCCGAAGATGCGTGAGGCAGTGGCCAAGATCGAGCGCGAATTCACATCGATCTAGCCTGAGCGCGGGCGCGTTTGCGCTCTCCGCAACCCAAGACGGCGGCCCGAGTACGGTCGCCGTTTTTTATTTAAAATTGGCGTTGGCGTTTTCGTTACTGAGTGGCTCGCTATTTCTTCAGTGCCTTGGTCACGCCGCCCGAAATGAGGGAAGTCACATCCAGCAAGGCACCCGCCACGCCGAATTTCCCGGACGCCGCCAGATACCGCGGACGCCAAACGGGTAGAAATTTCTCTTTGAATTTACGCAGCCCTTCGAAGTGGTAGAACGTTTCGCCGTAGCGCTGCACCATGCGCCCGAGCTTGTGCCAAGTCGGAGCGAGCGCGTGTTCTTCCAACCCCGACAGCGGCGCCATCCCTAGGTTAAACCACTGATACTTCTGCTCCTTGCCCCACAACATGGTTTCAATCAGCATGAAGTCGACGACCCCTTTTGGGGCACCCTCGCCGTAGCGCATCAGGTCGACGGAAATCTCCATATCCACCCCGGCCTGCCAAATATTGGCGAAGGCCACGATCCGTCCTTTGCAGCGCACCACGGCCGTGTCGAAGTTCGACAAATAGCGCTCGTCGAAATACCCCAACGAGAAACGCTTTTCGCCGGCCTGCTTCTCCGCCAACCACGAATCCGAGACCGCACGCAGCTCCGGCATGACCGCCTGCAAATCCTTGTGCGGAATTACCGCGAATTCCGCACCGTCGCGTCCCGCGCGGCGATGCATATTGCGCAAGTCGGCGCGGGCTGGGCCCTGCAGAGAAAACGTGCGCAGGGGAATTCGCGCTTCTTCGCCGAGCTTCGTGAGGGTCAGGCCCAAATCGATGTAGAGAGACAAGTTGTCGGGTGCCACTTGGTAGAACACCGGCGACACCGCCATGCCGTCACAGAGTTCGAGAAAGTCCCAGGCCAGTGGTTCCACCTCCACCGCGGGTCCCACCGGGTCGCCCATGCACACCCAGCTGCCGCCCGACGCCTGGTACATGATGAAAGCGGTGCGTTCCTCGTTGAACATCAGGTGCTTGTCGCCAAGCAATGCCAAATTTGCGTTGGTATCATGGCCGTTGGCAATCAGCACTTCGGCCTGTTCCAAATCATCCTGGTTGGGCCCCGCGAGCGCCGGTTTCGAGGGCCTCAGTAGACGCCACAGCCCATAGGCTGCCGCCACCACGGCGGCCAACAGCGAGCCTCGTAGGCTGCGCGGGGCCGAGGCCTCGAATTCGAATTGCCACCAAAGGTCCTTGGCATAGGGCACATGCCGGTAAGCGAACAGCACCAGCCAGACCGACATGCCGAGCACCAGCAGCGCCGCAACGATCCAAGGAACGGAAAAGCGCTGTTCGATGAGCGACGCTCGGCGTTGAAACCGGCCCCGGGCAGACACCAGCATGACCACCACAACGCCCAGAATCGTGGCCTCTTCGTAGTCGAAACCCTTGAGCAACGAGGACAAAACACCCGCCAACAGCAACCAGATGGTGAGCCACCACGCCGCATCGATGCGGCGATACAGGCCATTGGCGAGAATCATCAATCCAACCCCGACGGCGCTGCCCACGAGGTGGGACAACTCGAGAATGGACAACGGCACGAACCGCGCAAGCCACGTCAAGCGATCGCTGATCGCCGGCGTCGCACCGGAGAAGAGTAGTACAGCGCCGGCACCGAACACCGCCACTCCAATGGCCTGTGGCGTGACCGCGCTGAGCCAGGTACGTCCCAGGCGCGCCAGGCGCACCATCGGCCCCCGATGCACCCACACTTCATGCGATCCCAACAGCGCCAAGGCCACCGCGAAAGGCCCGAAATAATAAATAATGCGATAAGCCAGCAAGGCACCCAAGAGATGATCCGCGGGCACCGCGCGGAATATCAACAAGAGCACCGACTCGAACACGCCCACGCCGCCCGGCACATTGCTGATAATGCCGGCGCTGATGGCCAGTAAGTAAAGTCCCGCGAATTGCGCGAAACCAATGTCGGCCTGAGGCGGCAACAGCACATACAGAACGCCGGCGGCACACAGCAGGTCGGTACCCGCGACAGCGATCTGCGCGAAGGCAACGGGCCCGCTCGGCACGGGAATCACGATCTTGCGCCAGCGCAGCGACTCGTGCCGCGAACACGCCAGCCACACATAGCAGGCGACGACGGCGAGTAAACAACAGCCCACCACCACCACCAGTGAAACATTGATGTGCAGCAGGCTCGCCGACAGGCGCGCCTGGGTCAGCAGCGACACTCCCAGCAGCGTGGAAGCGCCCATGACGAAGGTCACCGTCCCGAAGGCAATGACCGTGCCGATTTGCTTCGCGGTCAACCCCAGGGGCGAATAGGCGCGGTAGCGAATGGCCCCGCCGCTCAGGGTATTGAGCCCCACATTGTGGCCGATGGCATAACCCATGAAGGAAATCAGGGCAGCCCGGGAATACGGCACTTTGGCGCCGGCAAACCTCAACCCCAGCACGTCATACAAGGTGAGCAGGCCATAACCCGTGCAAGTCAGTGCCAGGGCGGCCAATAGGTGGGAGGTGCGGATGGCGTGCACATGCGCCAGGATGTCCTGCCACCGGTACTGGCCCAGGACATGGCGAAGTACGAACAAGGCCACCACGAAGAGGCCAATGCCGAGCAGCGTGGTCCACGCCGGAACCTTCAGATTGGTGTGAGGAATTGTCAAGTTGCCTATCGTATCAGGGCGTTCCCGAGATGGTGCAGGGCGCAGTCGACTTCCGCGCAGAAACTGTTAGGGTTAGGTGTACGCATTTTCCGACAAATTCTTCAAAGGTGACCCACGCATGAGTTCCGCCAACGATGGCCGACAGGCAACCATGGACACGACGCAAATCTATCGCGAAGAAACCTTCACCGATCGACGGGTGGGTACCATTCGCCGCTTGACCCCCGTGACGTCCGATGGCGCCCCGGATGCCGCTCGCACCGTCATATTTGTGGGCCAAGCCCAGGTCATGACGCCCATGGGCGCACTACCCATTAGCTTCGAGCTCGATTCGCCCACGCTGGATGGTGCAATCGCGAAATTCGGCGAGGCCGCGGAACAAGCCGTGCAGCAGACCATGCGCGAACTTCAAGATATGCGCCGCGAACAGGCGTCCTCCTTGGTTATCCCGGACGGCGCGGGCAGCGGACTGCCCAATCCCAACGATTTGATGGGCCGCGGACGCTCACGCCGGTAGGAGCCTATCTGGCTCCTAGGTGGGCGCCTCGAGCGCCTCCCAGCGCGCAAAGGCGGCTTCGAGTTCCTTTTCGACCGCCTGCAGTCGCGTGACCGCCGCGTTAGCTTGGGCGAGGTTGCGCCGAAATAACTCGGGATCCGCGATGGCGGCCGCCAATGTCGCTTGCTCCGCTTCCAGCTTATGAATCGTAGCCGGCAGAGCATCGAGTTCGCGCTGGTCCTTATATGAGAGTTTGCGCGGTTTTGGTGTGGCCGGCTGAGGCGCGGCCTGTACGGGTGCGGCCGGCTGTGGCACGGGCCTGCTGGTCGCAGGCGCCGCGAAAACGGTGGCGCTGGGCGTACGGCCCGCGGCCCCGCTGCTGACACGCCGCTGGCGCAGCCAATCGGTATACCCGCCCACATATTCGTTCACTTGGCCGCCGCCTTCGAAGACCAGTGTGCTGGTAACGACGTTGTCGAGAAATGCTCGGTCATGGCTGACCAACAGCAGGGTCCCCGTGTACTCCGAGACCATCTCTTCGAGTAAGTCCAGCGTATCCGAGTCGAGATCGTTGGTGGGTTCGTCCATCACCAGAAGGTTGCTGGGCCTCGCGAACAAACGAGCCAGCAGCAACCGATTGCGCTCGCCCCCCGACAACATGGTTACCGGCGCATGCAGGCGCTCGGGCGGGAACAAAAAATCACGCAAGTAACTGGACACGTGGCGGGCGCGTCCATCGATAGTCACGGTGTCGCCACTGCCGCCGGTCACGTTGTCCATGATGGACTTCGTCGGGTCCAGCTGATCGCGCTGCTGATCGAAGTACGCCGGCAGCAGCTGGGTGCCGCGACGAAGCGTTCCGGACGTCGGCTCCAACTGGCCCACCAGCAGCTTGATGAGCGTGCTCTTGCCGCAGCCGTTGGGACCAATGATGCCAATGCGATCACCGCGCATGATGCGCGCCGAAAAGTCGGCAATGACGGGAGCGCCGCCAAAGGCCTTGGTCATGTGTTCCGCTTCGAACACCAGTTTGCCCGAGGCACCCGCCTCCTGCACTCGCACGTCGACCTGGCCGATGCGC
>Ga0302311_10002198_pt1 | contig 22260 bp, 21 predicted proteins | sample III_Palsa_N1_3_FD_200449 | JGI IMG/M metagenome (GOLD analysis project Ga0302311, IMG submission 200449) | Peat permafrost microbial communities from Stordalen Mire near Abisko, Sweden - III_Palsa_N1_3 | ecosystem: Environmental > Terrestrial > Soil > Palsa > Peat permafrost | place: Sweden... | reverse complement strand
CGGGCCTGGTCGCGGTCCAGGCCAACGGTGGCGGTGTAGTCCGGATCCACCATCGGCCGCGCCACCCCCGCCGTCGGGATCCGGTCGACCAGGTCATGCGCGGCGCAATAGCGATAGAAGCTGGACAGCGCCGACAGCCGGCGCCGCACGGTGGAGGACTCCGCGCCGCGGTCCTGCTGGGCCGCCGCCCACAGGTCCACATGCACCCGGCCCGCGTCCAGCACATCGGTGCCGCGCTCGGTCAGCCACCCCAGCCACCCGCGGACGTCGGCGGCGTAGGCGCGCCGGGTGCGGGCCGCGCGCAGGCTGGCCAGCCAGACGGCGGCCAGCAGCTCCTCCCGCTCACCCAGCCCGGCCAGCACCGGCAGCTCGGCGCGCGTGCGCGCGAGCAACTCGGCGGCGATCACCGCCGGCCCCGGCGGCCGGGCACCGGCCCGGGGCACCAGTCACCGCCTGCGGCCACGGCCGCCGCTGCGGTCACCGTTTCCTGGTCACCTGCCATGCCGCGGATGGTAGCGGCGGGCACCGACAGAACCGGGTGATAGCGGGTTATCACCCAGACCTCCGTGAGTTCAGCCGGACTGAAGGTGCCGCACGGGGAACTCGCGGTCATCTGGAAGATGGCGGCAGCGATCAACGTGTGTTCGTGGCGGGCATCATGGTGCTCGAACTTGGGCAGCGGCCCGGGACGTGCGGTCCCAGGAGCCGATCGCCTTCTACGTCACGCTCTGCGTTCGGCATCGCCGCCGTTGGCCGCGCCTGATCCGCCGATCTGGCATCGATCCCTGGCTGCGGGCGGGGCTGATAGCGGCGTGCGGATCTGCGCGTTCTGGGTGCTCACCCGGGTGGTGTGACTGGCGGGGGAGGGAAGCCATTCTGCTGTTCGCGGGGTAGCGCGGCCGGAAGTAAAGTCCGGGCCCGCGCTGCAGGGACCGACGTGCAAGAGCCGGTGAGCCTGTCATGATCGGGGCAGGCGGGCGTTCAGGACGGTTGTGAGAGCCGCGCCTGGAACATCACGGGCTCGAACAGTTCCACCAGGTTGCCCGAGGGGTCCATGGCCAGGATCTGCTTGCCGCCCACGCCGGTGATGATCTCATTGCGGAACCGCACGCCCTTGCCCCGCAGTTCGCTCACCATGGCCGCCAGGTCGGCCACCTCGATCGAGAACCGGTTCCAGCCGCCGGGCTCGGGGACGGTGCCGTCGGGCATCGCCTGGCCCCCGCCGGGGCCGCCGTCCGGCGCGCTGAGCACCAGTCGCAAGTTACCGCGAGACAGCATCGCGAACGCCCGGGCGGGGTGCATCACCTCGGTGAAGCCCAGGGCATCGCGGTAGAAGGCGATCGCCGCATCGACGTCGTGGACGATGTACCGGACACTGACCGTAGCCATCAGCCCTCCTCCGCGGACCTGTGCTTGTGAAACGTATTCGTCGCACAGCGATACGCTAACGTAGCATAGATATCCTGGGCTGCGCAGCACCCCGCCGGACCACCGCCCAGGAAGGGGGCCTGAGCGTCACATGCCCGCCGTACGGCAGCCGGATCCCCGCATCGAACGCTCCCGGCAGGTCATCCTGCGCGCGGCGCTCGCCGAGCTCGGTGAGGCAGGCTACGGGGCGTTCACCATCGAGTCGGTAGCCACCCGGGCCGGTGTGGCCAAGTCAACCATCTACCGGCACTGGCCAGACAAGGTCACCCTGATCGCTGATGCGTTCGAGACCGCCCACGCGCATACCGTGCCGCCCATCGAGGCCCTGACCGCCCGGCAGGGCCTGCACCGGTTGCTGCAGCATGTGGCGGAGGTGGTCGCCGGCTCAGCGTTCTCGGCCAGCATCCCCGCCCTCATCGAAGGTGCCGAGCGCGACCCGCGGCTGCGCGAATTCCGCCACCGCTACTCAGCGCAGCGCCGCCAGTCCCTGACAAGCCTGATCCTGCAGGGCATGGCCAACGGCGAGTTCCCCGCCGGGGCCGACCCCGAACTCGCCGTCCAGGCCCTGCTCGGCCCGATCTTCTACCAGCGGCTCATGACCAGTGAGCCCTTCGACCCCGGCCGCGTCGGCGACCTGATCGACACAGTCCTCGGCCTCCCGGCACCGGCCAGGAAGAAGACAACCGGCGCGGCCGGACCCCGCCGGGCCCGCCAGGACAAACCCAGGCCCGGCCCGGCGTGAGGACCGTCGCCAGCGCACGCGCCAGAACTAGACGCTCTGCGCACGATCACAACATGTTCAAGCATCACTGCTGCCGTCCAGTTTGCTGAACACCGCCAGCAGGGGGGCAGGGAGCATGCGTACGGCCCTGCTGGCGGTGCCAGAACGGGTTGTACGCCTCATAGGTGCCGGTAACAATCGAGCCGTCAGCACCGCCACGGCGTCCAGTTTCCTGAACAGCCCTGTGTGCGCTGTAGCGGAGCGGGACAAATTGGGGGAGGCGGATCCGGCTCGACGCCACCGAGGCGGAGAGCGACGGCCGCGCGCTCAGCTGACGGGCCAACCGTGGCATCGAACATCACCAGCCGGCTGGGCTGCTCCGCGTCTTACCGTCGCCACCAGCCGTCAGGGCCGACGCTCAGCATTCATCGCCGGGCTATTCTCGGACGGACCGACGCGCAGAGGGGGAGTGCCGGCATGACGCTGCAGCCCGTGGGATACGAGGACTCCGACATCTCGCTTGCGTCTGGAAGGCTTCGGGTGCGGCGGTGGGGTGCCGCCGATGCGCCGGCGGTGGTGTGCGTGCCGGGTCTGTCGGCGAACCTGTGCGGCTTCGACCGCCTTGCCGAACGGCTCGCCGGTGAGACACTGCAGCTCGTGGCGATCGACCTACGCGGCCGCGGCCGCAGCGAGGTGACCGGCCCCGGCACCTACGGCTGGCGCAACCACGCGCGCGACGTGCTCGACATCGCGGACGCCGTCGGTGCACCGTCGTTTGCGATCATCGGCCAGTCCAGCGGCGCGGCCATCGCCATGACCTGCGCCCAGCTCGCGCCGTCGCGGGTCGAGCGGCTCGTCCTGGTCGATCTGGCGGGCAGTCCTGACGAGCGGTCGGCGGGGCCCGTGTTCGCCTTGGTGAGCCAGCTCGGCACGGTGTACCCGTCGGCGCAGGCGGCCATCGCACTGGTCAAGCAGACCGGCCTCATTCCCGAGTGGGACGAGTACTGGGATCGCTACTTCGGGTACGAGCTGCGCGAGGTCAACGGCGGCGTGGCGTCGAGCAACGACCGCGGCGCGGTGCTCGAGGATCTCGGCTACGGCAACGCGATGTACTGGTCGGACCCGGATGCGCCGATCCACGCGCTGTGGGACGCGATCACCATGCCGGCGCTGGTGCTGCGCGCCCGGCAGGAGATCCTGCCGGGGTTCGGGTCCATCCTGCCCGCCGCGGAGGCGGAGCGGTTCGCGGCGGCGGTGCCCTCGGCACGCGTGGCGGACATCGACGCGAATCACTTCACGATCACGACGCACGACGATTCCATCGCCGCCATCGGTGCGTTCCTGCGCACGAGCTGACGCCCCGGTCGAAGTCGCCCCCGCGCCTGCGGGTAGTCAACGCGGCCGTGGCCTTTCTCGAGGACGAACTCTCTGATTGCCACACCGGGACCGGCGCTTACGTTCGCCTGGCTGGCGTTCTGAACGATCCAACCGGCCGCGCCGAGCTGCCGGTCGATGTTCTTGCGCGCCTTGGCTTCGCGAGCGAGGTAGTCGTCGTTCGCGTCGGTCACGATCGGTAGAGTACCGGCCCGGCGCTTTGCGGGCACTGAATAGCGACACTGGCCTCGGTGAGGCAGGTAAGGGCACCCGGCGGTAGGTTAGTTCGGGCGGCGGGGCGGTAGGTTAATTCGGGCGGCGGGTGGGCAGTGCCGTCCGATCTCTCCGGTTCGCACGGCCCTCTTCATGCATCACGTCAGTCCAGGTAGTCCGTGCTTGCCGCTGCCTCGGCGATGGATCCGCGCGACGAGCGCCAGGACTAGCGCGGCGGCTGCTATCAGGATCCCGGCGAGCCACGGCAGCGGAAGTCCTGAGGCCGCCGGCGGGCCGGTGTGCGTTCCCCGGGTAGTCGTGGCGGGCGCATGGATCTCAACCGACGACGCGACCGCGCCGGCGACATGCATAGTCCCGCGCCCAGGATGGGCAGGGGCAGCGGCGAACACGGTGTTCGCATAGTGGTCACCGTGTACTGACGCTGGCATGTTCGCACGGATTTGAATCAGCTCGGACTTGCCGGGCGCCAGATTGAAGTGCAGGGGCGAGATCGTGATGTAGCCGGCACCGGGGTGGGCGAGGCTGCGGGCATTGATATCTGCGACACGATCGCTGACGAGCTCCATCTCGGACTCGATAGCCGTTACGCGCGCTAGCTGCATGCCTGTCGCCCGGTCAGCTGCATAGTCCAGCAGCAGGGTCTTGCCGATTCCCGGCTCGCCGCGCAGTACGAGAGACCCGCTTATGCCCTCCCTCGCGGCATCGACCAGCTGATCAAGCGCTTGCCGGTCATCGTCGCGATCGATCAGGTCCATGGTTTCCGCCGGCCCGACCTGACGTTCGTCGTGGCATATGTCATGGCACGCTATGTCCGCTCCGCGCGCCCTGGCGGGCTGCTGTTCACTAAGTCGTGACGGCGCCGACGGCAGCCAACCGCCTTCCACCTAGACCTCCTGGTCCGGACCGCCAGGTGGCCGGGAGCAATCGCGCTATTGGCCTCAGGTATTGGCCCACGAGAGCTGCTCGGACTGAACTTGACCCAAGCAGCCAACTCGGTCTGTCGGAGGACCAGCTGTCCTGTTGCTGACCTGTGCCCACGCGAAGACCAAGGCGAACTCCATCGTCGGGGGAATCAGGCCGACCGTCGATTTCCCCCCGCACCGACTCAGCAACCGAACGTTGGTACCAGCACCCAACCAGGCCCGGAACGTTCTGGTAAACGGATCGGCTGGGAGAGCCTGCGGGTGTTGTGCCGCGCGCCCAAGAACGCCGCGGATCCTCGTGTTGTCGACACGTTTGTCCCGCAATCACCGCTCCCTAGTGTCGTAGATCACAGGCCGATGCTGCGATGCACACGCCAGGGAAGATCACGTGGCCACGTGATCTTCCGCAGGTCGTGGTCGTCGTCAGGCGCCAAGCGAGCTTCTGATCACAGCGAAAGGGGCCGGGATGGACACCATGCGGCGCTACTCGATGCTCATCGACGGGGACTGGGTCGATACCGTTGACCGATTCGAGATCCGCAGCCCGGCTACCGAGGAGCTCGTGGCCAGCGTGGCCAAGGGCGACCGCGAGCATGCCGACCGGGCGGTCGCCGCGGCCAAGGCAGCGCATGAGGCGGGCCTGTGGCGCCGGACGCCACCGGCGCAGCGGGCAGCGGTGCTCGATGCCATAGCGCAGCGGCTCACCGAGCGCATGGATGAGCTGGCGGTCCTCCAGGTGCTCGAAAATGGCACGACATTGCGCCAGGCAGGAGCGTTCCATCTCGGCTTCTCGATCGCCCACCTGCGGTACTTCGCTGAATTGGCCCGCCGCTGCGACTTTGAGCGTCCCGGACCGCTGCAAAGAGTCCCGACGCTGGCCAGCGGCATCGTGCGCCGTGAGCCCATCGGCACTTGTGCGGCCATCGTGCCGTGGAATTTCCCGCTGCTGCTAGCCGTCTGGAAGATCGGCCCTGCGCTGGCCGCGGGCAACACCATCGTGGTCAAACCCGATGAGAGCACCCCGCTGACGCTGCTGGAATTCGCCAAGGTGGCGCAGGAGTGCGGGCTGCCGGACGGAGTGCTTAATGTCGTGACCGGCGAGGGCCCCGTCGTCGGGGCCCGGCTGGCCAGCCATGAGGACGTCAGGAAAATCGCCTTCACCGGTTCGACGGCCGTCGGGCGCGAGATCATGCGGCTGGCCTCAGGCAATGTGAAACGCCTGACCCTGGAGCTCGGTGGCAAGGGCCCCAACATAGTGCTGGACGACGCCGACCTGGATGTCGCTGTGGATGGCACGCTGTTCGGTTGCCTGATGAACCAGGGCCAGGCGTGCGAGTCGGGCACCCGGGTTATCGTGGCGGGCAGCGTGCACGACAAGTTCGTCGAGCGGCTGATCGAACGCGCTAAGACGATCTCGATCGGGAATCCGCTCGACCTCGCCACCGACTTCGGGCCGGTCATTTCCTCCGAAGCCCGCGATCGCATCCTCCGGTACATCCAGACCGGCATCGAGGAAGGCGCCACCCTGGCCTATGGCGGGGGCGTGCCGGCCGGTCCGCAGTTCGAACGCGGCTTCTGGGTCGAGCCGACGATCTTCACCGACGTCGGCAACGGCATGACGATTGCGCGCGAGGAAATCTTCGGCCCGGTCATTTCGGTGATCCGCTGCGAGACCGCCGAGGAGGCGATCCGGATCGCCAATGACACCGAGTACGGGCTCTCCGCCGGTGTCTGGAGCACGGACAACCAGCGTGCCCTCGATGTCGCCGGCCAGCTCGAGGCCGGCACCGTCTGGGTCAACGACTGGCACATGGTCAGCGCCGCCTACCCCTTCGGAGGGTTCAAGCAGAGCGGACTGGGCCGCGAACTCGGCCCGCACGCGCTGGACGAGTACACCGAGGAGAAGTTCGTCCACCTCGACCTGTCCGGCCGGCTGGAGCGACGGGCCTACCCGCTGCTGCTCGGTTCTCCGGCGACAGCGGTGAGCTGATCATGCTCAGACACAGCATTGCCCGCACGGAAACGGCAACTACCAGGATGGAGGCGTCATGGACGTGCTGACCGAGGGTTATTCCCTACCGGTGAGCGGTGGCTTCTACCCGAAGCCGCCCTACCTCTACCGAGGCGCGAAAGCGATCATTGCCTTGTACCAGTCCGACCCAGCCGGAATTGCCGAGCTGCTTCCCCCGGGTGTGACGCCCCTGGAAGACCCGCCGGTGTGCATCGCCTGGGTAGTTCACTACCCGTTCTCGACGCTAGGCGTCTACAACGAGACGATCATGCTGGTCCGGGTCAGCTTCGAGGGTGAGCCGTACACCTACTGCCCGTTCATCTACGTCGACAACGACGCGGCGCTGGCGTGCGGCCGGGAGCTTTGGGGGTTCCCAAAGAAGTTCGCGAACATGGGCTACGAGCGCCCAGCCGACGATTCGCCGTTCGGCGAGCAAACGATGTTCACCGTCGAGCGCCCGACCGGGAAACGGCTCCTGACGGTGACGACGAACCCCGAACGGCCAGCGGAAGCGGAGGAAGTGAGCTTCCTGCCGGCGCTGACCCTGCGCAGGGTCCCGAACAGCCGCCTCGGCGCCGAGCTGCCCAGCATCTGCGAGCTGATCCGGACCGACTACTCGATGACCCCCGTGCTCAGCGCGGGCGGGACACCGGAGCTGTGGGCCGGCCGGTGCTCGGTGACGATGGACTCCGCTTCCGAGTTCGACCCGCTCTACAAGATGGCACCGACCCGGATGCTTGGCGCGGTCTACGGCGTCGCCGACGTCACCCTCCCGCTGGGAACACCGGTCAAGGACTACCTGGCAGAGGCCGCGGCCAGCAGCGAGCTTGGCCTCAAGGCCGCCGGCCTGCCGGCCTGACGAGAACCCGTTGGTGAATGGAGACGACCGGTCATGGCTCAACATGCCAGTATTGCCCGTCCCGCTGAAGGCTCTCTGATCGCTGCGTGGGCAGCGGATCCCCGCGGAACGCTGCAGATGACGGGAGCCGAGGCGCCGCTCGCCAAGGAGGAGCAGGATCTCCTGGACGGGGTGCACCGGTTTGCCGCCGAGGTCATGCGGCCCATCGGGGAGCGACTGGACCGCATGACACCCGAGGAGGTCATCGGGACCGACTCGCCGCTGTGGCAGGTGTTCGGAGCCTTCGGGCAGCTGGGCATCGGCGTCGACCAGCTCCTGGCCTTCGAGCCCGCGCAGGCCGCCAGGGCCGCCTGCCTGATTCTCGAGGAACTGGGCTGGGGCGACGCCGGCCTCGCCAGCTCGCTCGGGGTCTCGATGTTCCCGCGCTGGCTGGCGGCCGCGTTCGGCAATCAGCATCTGCTCGAGCTGACACCCGGTTCGAAACTCGGCTGCTGGGCGACAACCGAGCCCGGGCACGGTTCCGATCAGCTCGACCCGAACCGGCAGATCTTCGACTCCGACGGGGAGTACGGCCGTCCCGACTGCGTGGCGAGGCTGTCCGAGGACACGGTCGTCATCAACGGCAGAAAAGCCGACTGGATTTCGAACGGCACGATCGCCCAGGTTTGCATCCTGTACTGCGCCGCCGACACCGGAGGCGGGCCTGACCCGGAGCGGGGCTGTGTCGTCATCGTCCCGATGGATGCCCCGGGGGTCAGCCGCGGGGCGCCGCTGGACAAGCTCGGCCAGCGGGCCCTGAACCAGGGCGCGGTCGTCTTCGACGATGTCGTGCTTCCCGTCTCGAACGTCCTGGCCGGCCCGGACGACTACAAGCGTGCCGCCTACCAGGTCCTGTCCATAGGCAACGCGTGCATGGGCGCCATCTTCGTTGGCACGGCCCGCGCCGCCTACGAACTGGCCCTGGACTACGCCCGCGAACGGAAGCAGGGCGGCGTGCCCATAGCCAAGCACCAGAGTGTGGCTTACCGGCTGTTCCACATGTACCGCAAGGTCGAGGCGGCCCGGGCACTGGCCCGCCGGGCTATGCTCTACAACTTCACCCAGCCCGTCCCCGCGCTCCAGGTGGCCATGGCCTCCAAGATCACGGGTACCCAGGCGGCGTTCGAGGTGGCCAGCGATGCGCTGCAGATCTTCAGCGGCGCCGGCATCCGCTGCGACCGGCCGATCGAGAAGATCTTCCGGGACGCCCGACTGTCGATGATCGAGGACGGGTGCAACGAGATCCTCGCCATCAAGGGCGGCATGTATCTGACCGGTAACCCCTGACGTGTGACGGCCGCCCGAGCCAGCCCTCGTCCGCCTTCGAGGCCTGGGGGAACGACGTGGATGACCTGAAGTTTTTGCGCTCCTCAGGCGGCGCGAGCCGTGCGGACACGCGGCGGTTCGGCTCAGCGCCGTCCCGGATTACTCATGCCCGCCGTCGTGACATCCGTCATGCCGAGGTCGGGATTCTGCACACGTCACAAAATGCCGGCCGCTACCTAGCGTTGGGGGCATGACGAACAACGTTTCGCAGCAGCCGATCCGCAACCGAAACCACCTGGCGCCGCTAGCGATGATCGCGGTGTTCGACATCGCCGGGCCGCTTATCACCTACTCGGTGATGCGCAACGCTGGGCAGGGCGCGGTGCCGGCCCTCATCGTCAGTGGCATCTTCCCGGCGTTCGGGGTGATGCTCGGTTTCGCGCGTCACCGTCAGGTGGACGCCGTCGGGATTCTCGTCCTGGCCGGGGTGGCCGTCGGCACGGTCCTCGGCCTGGTCAGCGGCAGTGCCCGGCTGATGCTCGCCGAGGGCTCGGTGCCGACCGCGATCTTCGGTCTCGCGTGCATCGGCTCACTGTGGACCAGCCGGCCGCTGATCTTCCGGTTCGCGCTCGAATTCGTCGGCGCGGACAGCCCCAGGGGACGTGACTTCGCCGCCCACTGGCGCTACCCGGGATTCCGCCGCGTCTTCCGGCTCTTCACGGTCGTCTGGGGGGCCGCCTACCTCGCTGAGGCGGCCGTGCGGGTAATGATCACCGAGATCGCTCCGGTGGGAACCGCCCTGCTGGTGTCGAAGGTCATGCCCTACGCGGTGGCCGCGCTGCTGATCGTCTGGACGCAGGCTTACGGCAAGCGGGCCAGGCGCCGTGGTGAGCGGCTTACCGCGGCCCCGCTCAGTGCCGAGCCCGACCGGACGCCGGAACTGCAGGAGGTGCCAGCGTAGCTGGCTCAGCTTCGAGTCGCTGGGGTGCCAGCGGGGCATTACCAAATACGGTGCGCCCCTTTCGCTCGTGACGGCTCGAGCCGAGCACGGGCCGCGTCGGCGCTGGAGCGGTACCATAAAAATACCGAGGATATTTCGCACGTCGGCAGTCGCGTCGGCGCCGCCCTTGGCGCACCACGACACCGTCCTTTCGCGGGACGGGGACGGGCCTTCGATATGGCACCGGTCGGCATCCAAGACGTCGAGAACATTCCCGCTGAGGATCCCCAGGCTGCTGCGGCCGAAGGCCAACGCCTGACCCTGGACCCCGCGCTGCCGCAGCGGGGAGGCATCAGCGGGGGCTGGTGGCCGCGCTCCCGGGACGCCGGGGCCGAGCTTCCCTCGATGCTCACCGAGCTGAGCCCGCTGGCCGGTCGGGTCAGCAGGGTGGCGGTGCAGGTGGACGCGTTCGGCAATATCCCCCATCAGCTCATCGTCGGTGGCCGCAAGGTACACGTCGCCTGGTTCAGGGCGATGGACCCCCACACGATCAGCCTGACCATGGCCGGACGCGACCGCCTCACCCTGCTGGTGGTCCCGCCGCAAGCCAGCCCGGCGAGCGGAGCCGAGGCACTGAGGCTGGCCGCGGACGGCCACTCCAGCCGGCGGCCGGAGGAAATCCTGGCCGCCGCAGGCGTCGAGGCCGATTACCGGCAGGCTCCGGCCCCGCCGCTGAAGATGACCGGCTGACCGGACCCGATCACCACAACGAGGAAATCCGGCCGGCTGTGACAGGTCCGCGATACCGGGGACCGGTCCGCGATACCGCGCTGTTCCCGACGATCGCCCAGGTCACGTCCGGCGCAAGCAGGTCGAATACCCGGAAGCCGGTCGCCCAGGTCCGGGACGCAGGCCGCTGGAGTTACCGTTCCGCCGCTGGTGTCTCGAGTGTGGTGCTAAGGGCAGCGGCCGGGCGGGTGCTATTGACGGGTCCCGGCAGGGCCGGGTGGCGGCTGGCTGCGGTGCCTGCGTGACCGTCCCCGGCCGCGGCGGCTGGCCCGGGCTGGCCGCCTCGGACTGGGACCTGTTCGAAGAAGCGGAGCATTTCCACCGGGAAGGGCAGCATGAGGGTGCTGTTCTTCTCGGCGGCGATCTCGACGACGGCCTGCAGCAGCCGCAGCTGCAGAGCGGCCGGGTCGGCGGACATCACGGTGGCGGCCTGAGCGAGTTTCCCGGCCGCCTGGTATTCACCGTCCGCGGCGATGATCCGGGCCCGCCGTTCCCGTTCGGCTTCGGCCTGGCGGGACATCGAGCGCTTCATCGATTCCGGCAGCGAGATGTCCTTGAGCTCCACCCGCTCCACGCGGACGCCCCAGGGCCCTTCGGTGGGGGCGTCGATAATGTCCTTGAGCCGGTCATTGATCTTGTCGCGTTCGGACAGCAGCTGGTCCATGTTGCTTCCGCCGATGACGGATCGCAGTGAGGTCTGGGCGACCTGGGACATGGCGTAGCGGTAGTCCTGGACGTTGATGACCGCCTTAAGTGGGTCGACGACCCGGTAATAGATAACGGCGTCCACCCGCATGGTGACGTTGTCCCGGGTGATGGTCTCCTGGCCGGGTACTGCCGCCGCCATGATCTGCATGTTCACCTTGCGGAGGCGGTCGGTGAACGGGTTGACCCAGACGAGGCCCGGTGCGCGCACGCCAGGCAGCGCCCGGCCCCACCGGAAGACGATGCCCAGCTCATACTGATTGATGATCTTGAAACCGAGCATCGCCGCTATCTCATCTCCGGCCCGGCAGGCTGCTGCGCCGCGGAAATCGCCACGGCGCCGCCGCAGTCGCCATGCTGGTCGAGGAAGTCGTGGACCAATTGCCCGTAACGCCGCTCACTCTGGGTGAATGCGTTCGCCGCCCCGCATCCGCCGCAGCGGAGGTGTGTGGCGGCGTGCGGCCGGTGGAGTTCTACCCGTTGCGCCGGAACGGCTCCTCGGTCAAGGCGGGCGGGCGATGCGGCGGCGGTGACGGGGCCAATAGGCAAAGCCGGCTCCTTCGATGGCCCGGTTAGCTCGCCGTCGCGGCCGCTGTCCCTAGACCTCCGGCTAGCCTATACCTGTCGCTCAAAACAAGCAAAATTATTCTTGAAATTATGGTAAGTATTGACCGTGGGGAACTGGACATTCTTGACCAATCACGCCCGGGTACTGCTGTGTATCGCTCAGGACCCGGGCGCGCGTCTGCGGGATATCTCTGCTGTCCTGGGCATTACCGAGCGCAGTGCTTACGCGATCGTCACCGACCTGATCCAGTCCGGCTACGTCATCAAGGTGAAGGACGGCCGCCGCAACCGCTACGAGATCCGGGCGGAGCTGCCCCTTCCTGAGCCCGCCAGCCGGCAGCCCTCCATCGGCGAGCTGCTCGTTCTCCTGACGGGCACCCGCCCGACATGGCGGGCGCCGGCCCGGGACGAGACATGACCCGGCAGGCGCAGGAGCCGTCGTAAGACCCGCCACGGGTCCGGCGGCGGAGGATCCACGCCAGCCCGGCGCTATAGCGGTTCGGTGACCCATTGCCAGTGGCCTGTCTCATCATGTTCAGGCCGCACCAGGAAGGCGCCGGACGCATCGGACAGCTGGGCGATGATGCGGATCAGCTGGCGGTGAAAGTCATCCGCTGGATGCGTGCCGTGCTCCCGGCCAGGGTCGGCCAGGGTCACGCTGGCGCCTTCGCCGCCGAGCTGCGCGGTGATGTTGCCGTTGTACCCGATCGCGATTCCGACGATCGCGGCAGCGCGGACGATATCGCTTCCGTCTTCCTTGGCTACCCAAACATCCGGCGTATTCATACGCCTCACCTCCAGGGTGTTAATGGCATTGTCCCGTACTGGCGTTACGCAAGTGCCCGCCGCGACCTGCCCGGCCCGGAGAAGCCGGTCAGGGAAGCACAGAGCTTCGCCGCCCGCCCGCCGCGGCCAGGCCAGTGGCCCCGCTTTGTCCTGCGCCGGGTCCCCCGGGAGCGCGAAAGGCCGGCCTGCAGGATACCCATCCCCGGACGACTCCCCGCCATGACCAGGCCCGGCCCTCCGCAGCGACCGCAGCGAATCCGCAAAGGCCTGCCGCCAACCACTCCGGCCAGCGCAGACTGCCGCGCCGGCGGTGAATCGAGGGATGGCCGGAATGGCGCGGGCCAGAACATGGTTAGATAGGGCAGTCGTAGTTTTCTGTGTACGTGGTTGGTGCCGCGGTCGCGGATTTACTGGCGGGACGGTGCCGCTACCGGAGACGGTGTGCAGTCGCTGCCCGCGGCGGCGTCCCCGTATCGCGCGGGGACAAGCTCATCATCTCCCGGAAGGAGACAAACCATGGCACAGGGAACTGTGAAGTGGTTCAACGCAGACAAGGGCTTCGGCTTCATCAACATCGATGACAGCAGCGAGGATGTGTTCGTTCACTTCTCCGCGATCGAGTCCAGCGGCTACCGCAGCCTGAACGAGAACCAGCGGGTTGAGTTCGACGTCACCCAGGGCCCCAAGGGCCCGCAGGCGGAGCGAGTCCGGCCCCTCTGACCTTCAGTACTTACTGAAGCCAGTACTTACTGAAGCGGTATCCGGCCCATCCCGGATACCGCCGAACGCCGGTATCCCCGGCCGCTCACCCGGCCGGGGACTCCCGGACCCTTGATATCCACGCTGTCGCCCCTATCCCGTACGGCAGCGTGCACGACACGCAGAAGGCGCAGCCATGAGAGTGCGCCGGTCGTACTCTCTGCTCTAGAGCGAGCTGGTTTCCACGGATGTGGCGGCCCTCAATGCGGCCACCCGAATCCAGGAGAAACCTCTATGTCTGCTCTACCTGCTGAGCACCTACCCACTGAACAGGCGGCCCCGCCGCGCCGCGGGCGCCGCCGCGGCAAGCCCGGGGCGGCCCCGCCCACGGTCACCTTCACCTCGGCAGGCGTGCCCCTGCCGTTGGTGGCAGCGCTGGCGGAAGAGGGCATCACCGCCCCCTTTCCCATTCAGGCCGCCACCCTCCCGGACGCCCTCGCCGGTCTCGACATCCTCGGCCGGGGGCAGACCGGCTCCGGCAAGACGCTGGGCTTCTCAATTCCGCTCGCCGCGCGGCTGGCCGACGGCTTCACGAGCGCCTGCCGGCCCCGCGGCCTGGTACTCGTGCCGACCCGCGAACTCGCCAGCCAGGTCCAGGCCGTCCTCGCGCCGCTGGCCCGCGCGATGGACCTGAGCGTCGCCACGATCTTCGGCGGCGTCCCGCAGAACCCCCAGGTGGCCGCGCTGCGCGCCCGCACCGACATCATCGTCGCCTGCCCCGGCCGGCTGGCCGATCTGATCGAGCAGGGTCACTGTCACCTCGGCGACGTCGAGGTCAGCGTGGTCGACGAAGCGGATCACATGTCTGATCTGGGCTTCCTGCCGGTGGTGCGGCGGCTGCTGGACATGACCCCGCCGGATGGCCAGCGGATGCTGTTTTCCGCCACCCTCGACAAGGACGTCGACGTTCTCGTGCGGCGCTTCATGACCGATCCGGTCGGACACGCCGTCGGCCCGGCCGAAGCGCCGTCCGCGATGATCCACCACCTGCTCACCGTCGCCCCGGCTGACCGGACCGCGGTGGTGGCCGTGCTCACCAGTGGCAGCGGCCGGTCACTGGTCTTCACCCGGACCAAGCACGCCGCGCATCAGCTCGCCCACCAGCTGACGCGGGCGGGTATCGGCGCTGGCGAACTGCACGGCGACCTCACGCAGAGTTCCCGCGAACGGAATCTCGCCGCCTTCGCCGACGGTTCGGTCCGCGTTATGGTCGCCACCGACATCGCCGCCCGGGGTATCCACGTCGACGGCATCGACCTGGTTATCCACGCCGACTCACCCACCGAACCGAAGGCCTACCTGCATCGGTCGGGACGGACCGCCCGGGCCGGCGCCGCCGGGATGGTCATCACCCTGCAGACCCCGGCCCAGGCTGGTGACGTGCGGGCCCTGATGCGGAAGGCCCGTGTCGTCCCGCTGGCCGCTACGGTCACCCCGCGGTCGGCGCTGCTGCGCTCAATCGCCGGCGAACCCGCCGCGCCGGTCAGGCCGCCAGCGCGGACGACCACCCGGCCGGAGACCGCCTCCGCCGTAGCGGGGACCGGGCGCGGCGCGGCGGCACTTTCGGCCGGTTTCCGCGGCCGCCGCGGCCGCTGACTGGTAACGGCTCTGTACAACCATGCTGAGGAAATGAGCAGAAGTGCCTGCGCAGGCGCATACTGGAAGAGATGAAGCCTGAACGCGCCGCATCCCGGCGTTTCCTGTCCGAAAGTCCCTTCAACAAAGAGCCCGTCGCCCAGCCGCCTGCGGAGCAGTATGCGGTGCACGATCGGGTGACGCATGACAGGTATGGGCTTGGCCGCGTCATCCTCGTCGAGGACGACAACTCTGTGATCGTCGACTTCGGCTCCCGGCGCGTGTGGATCCAGACACCGTGCGCTAAGCTAACCAAGGTCTGACCAGGCGGTCGTCGGTACCCGGCGGAACTGGCGGCTCAGCGGGGGATGGCCCGGGTCCATCTTCTGCCACTGCGACACGGCTCGCGAGCGGGGATTTTCCCCCGCCGCGGGCCTCGCGGTTCGCGCCGCTCCCCCATCCGGCGGCTGGCCGGACGCCATTGCCGGGACGTGAACGTTGCCAACAGGTTCCCGGTTAGCGCTGCTGGCCCCCACAGACAGAGGGCACGATAGACCTCGTGACAGATGGTGGTGAGTACGTAATTTTCCGGAGAGGCTGTTCGGCCTGCGTGGCCGAGTTGATGCTCCCTGAGGATCCGGGAGCCGGATCGTTTTCCGGCGCGGGGCCTGAGCCTCACCATGCAGCCCACCGGTGAACTGACCTCCCCGGCACCAGCCCAGGACCTGCGGCAGCGGTTGCGGGCCAGATGCCAGGGCGGCGCTATCGCCCGCCATCCCGTCACCGCCCACCTCGCCGTCCTGGTCGGCTTCATCGTCGCCGGTGCCGCGGCGACCTGGCCCCGGGCCGCCGGCCTGTTTGATCACCGCCTGCCGGCCACTCGCGACGCGGGCAGCTATGTCTGGGGGTTCTGGTGGGTGGCCCGCCAGGCCGAGCACTTCGGCGATCCATGGTTCACCCGCTACATTGGCGCTCCGGTGGGCGCGCAACTCGGCCTGCACGCGCTGATGCCGCTGCCGAGCGCGCTGCTGATTCCCGTCACTGTCACGTTGGGCCCGAGTGTCTCCTACAACCTGCTGTCCGCCCTCATGCCCGGGCTGCTGTGTTATGCGACGTACCGGGTGGCCCGGCTCTGGCTCCGCTCGCAGGTTGGTGCCATCGCGGCGGGCGCGTTTTTCGGCCTGTCGTCGATGCTGTCGTGGCGTTCCTTTTACCACCTCAACCTGGCGGCTGGGGTGCTGTTCTTTCCGCTGGCCCTGGAGGCCGCGGTACGGTTCAGGCGCCGGCCTGGCTGGCGCCAGGCGCTGGTCCTGGGGCTCGTGGTCGGCGGTGGCCTGCTGACCGACCAGGAGATGGGCGTCCTCGCGCTTATCGTGGCCGTCCTGGCTCTCCTGCCCTGGCTGCTGCGCCGCCCGATACTGCCCAGAGTGTGGCCGACGGCGCTGGCCGCGCTGGTCGCCGGGGCATTCGCCAGCCTCCAGATCATCGCCATCATCGATCAGACGAAATCCGGCGGCGCCTCGTCCCCGCTGGGTCCCCTGGGCATCTCCTACGTCCAGGGCGGTGTTGGGTTCGCGACCATGTTCACGCTGTCGCCGTGGCTGAGCGACTTGGGGCTGAAAGACTCCCCGCTCGTCTATCACGGCTCGGTGGGCGACGGGATTCCGACGTTCGGCCTGGTCCTGTCCGTGGTCGCGCTGCTCGGACTGGTCCTGGCCTGGCGTCGGCGCAGCGCCTGGCTGCTGGCATTGCTGTGGCTCGGCTGTGCGGCGCTGGCACTGGGACCGGTACTGAAGATCGGCCACCACTACTACATTCCCGACGCTCACATGCTCGACGGTCAGCGGGTGTCGTATCTGCTCCCGTACACCTGGTTCATCCGGCTCCCGGGGCTGTCCGGCTTCCGGGAGGCGGGCCGGATCACCATGCTCGGCCTCCTGCCCGCCGCCCTGCTCGGCGGGGCAGCGGTCGACTGGCTGCGCTACCACCTGGCCCCGGCCATCGCCGTCCCGGCTATCGCCGCGGTCGGACTGCTCGCGATCCTCGACTTCGGCTGGTCCGGCAACGGCGATATCGGGACCATGCCCACGGCCCTGCCCGCCGTTGACCGCCCGATCGCGGCCGACCATTCCAGCTCGATCGTCGTCGATGTCCCCTACGGACTCCGGGGCGGCACCGACTTCACCGGGAGCGGATTCGATCCGGACGCCCAGGTACTGGCGACCGCCGATGGCCACCCGCGTGCGGTCGGCTTCATCTCCCGGGTGCCCGAACCGACGGTGACCGGGCTGAACGAGCACGCGTTCTATGTCCAGCTGATCGCTGCCCAGGATGGGTATCAGCGGACTCCGGCTGAGCTGGCGGCGGCCCGGCTCGACGCCCGTCGCATGGACGTCGGCTGGGTCCTGCTGTGGAACAACTGGCCGCGGGTCTCGCGTCCAGCGGTCGTCCGGTATCTGGGCGAGACCGGGTTCCGGTTGGCTTATATGGCGGACGGGGTCACGGTGTTCCGGCCGGGCACCGCGGCCGGCGGCCACTGACCTCAACCGTCGCGGTCCCGGTGTGGGGCGCTGCGGCTGCGCTTTCGCGCGGATGCGCAGCTCGCCAGCCGCGTACCGGCGGGCCTTCGGGGCCTAGGAGCCCGCAGGGCCAGGCCCGTTCCGGGCCATCTGCGCGGCACGCAGCTCGGCGTGCATCTCCCATGGCGCACGGGGCAGTACATGCCCGGTCTCCAGCAGGGACTTGAGGTTGGCGCACACCGCGGGCCACCCGGCCGAGACCGCCTCCAGGGCATCGCTGCTGGCCAGGTTCTCGTGCGTGACAGTGAGCCGGACGATCTCGTGATAGGGCTCGATGTCGAAGGTCACCGTGGACGGCCGGTCCTGCGCGACCTCCCCCGGGGCGTCGAACGTCAGCGTGAGCCGCCGGGGCGGCACCGATTCCAGCACGGTGCCGATCACATCAGCGATGCCCGAGCCGTCCACGCGCCGGTGCTCCCACCGCGAGCCGGCCTGCCAGTCGGAGACGTTGCTGTGTCCCCAGTACTGGCCGGTCAGGTCCGGATCGGTCAGTACTTCCCACACCCGCTCGGGCGAGCTTTCGATGTAGGTCACGTACACATAGCTCGGCCGGCCGTTCATGCCGCCCTCCTCTGCTCGTTGCCTGATGGCGCTCAGCGCCCGCAGCCGTGGTCGTTCGAACTTCTCGATCCAGCGTTCCTGCATGTCCCAGATCGGGACGGGGTTGAGATAGTGCAGCTTCTCCCGGCCCCGGCGAACGGTGGAGATGAGGTTCGCGGCCTCCAGCACGCCTAGATGCTGGGTCGCCGACTGCCGCGCCATCGCCAGCGGCCCGCACAGTTCCCCGAGGGTCTGGCCATTGCGTTCGCTGAGCCTGTCCAGCAGGGCTCTACGCGTCGGATCGGCCAGCGCCCGGAACACGGCACCTTCGCTCACCCGCTCAATATGCAGGTATCTGCCTGCATAGTCAAGGACCGGCGCCCAGGTCTCCGGAAGCGGCGGTGCGTCAGCTGTTTAATTCTGAGGTGCGCGAGCCAGGTGGCGAGCTGGGGGCTGCTCACTCGGCCGCTCCGAGCCGGGAGAGAACTTGGGTGGCGATATAGAACCCGGCGCGGGCTGGCCTCCCAGCCGCACGCCGGGCCGGTCACCTCCACGTTGACGTTCCAGCCGCTTACCTGCCGCCGTCGGTGAGCGCAGGCCCGCTCAGCCCCCCAGACCGCGGATTCGGCGGGCGCGCGACTCGGCCCGTGCCGGTTCGGCCTCGGCCGTGAGGGCAGCCAGGGCGTGGTGCAGAGCGGTCCCCAGCCCGGCGCAGAGGCCGGTTGGGTCGCCGGGTGTTTCCGGGATCACCTCGTCGACGATGCCGTGGGCGGCCAGGTCGGCGGCGCCGATGCCCTGCCGCGCGGCGAGTTCGGCGGCGTGGCTGGTGTCGCGGTAAACGATGGCGCTGGCGCCTTCCAGGGCGAGCGGGGCCAGCCAGGCATGTTCGGCGGCGATCGTGCGGTCCGCGGGCAGCAGGGCCAGCGCCGCGCCGCCCGTCCCCTGGCCGAGCAGCACCGACATCGTCGGTACCCCCACGGCCAGCAGTGCGGCCAGGCAGTGGGCGATCTCACCGGCCAGGCCGTCCTGCTCGGCCTGCGCCGACAGCTCGGCCCCCGGGGTGTCGATCACGGTGACGAGCGGCAGGCGCAGCCCGTCAGCGAGGCGGATAGCGCGCTGGGCCACCCGGAGCGCCGCCGGGCCAGGCGGCGGGCCGTGCCGGTCGTGCGCGGCGAGCACGCATGGGTAGCCGCCGATCCGGGCCACGGCCAGGATGAGGCCGGTCTCGTGCAGGGCCACGACGTCGGTCGCGGCGGCCCGGATCAGGTCGCGGGCGCCGGGGTAGCCGGCCTGGCGGGTCCGCAGCACCGACGCCCAGGCGGTCCCGGCCTGCCTTTCGGTTTCGCTGGTCACGGGGGCCCCACCGGGCTGTCCGGTCCTGCCCGGCTCTTCGGTCCCGCCGTGTTCTCGGGTCGTGCGCGGCTCTCGGGTCTCGCCGTGCCCTCCGGTCCCGCCGTCCTCTTCGGTCCCGCCGTGTTCTCGGGTCGTGCGCGGCTCTCGGGTCTCGCCGTGCCGTCCGGTCCCGGCCAGGCCTTCCGCCGCGGCCGGTCCGGCTGTGCTCCCGGCGATCCCGGGCCGCGGGGCGGGCCGGCGCTCGGGAGTGATCGCGGTGAGCAGGCAGGTGATCAGCCCGCCGAGGCTGTCGGTGCTGACCACGGCGTCGATGAGGCCATGGGCGTGCAGGTTCTCGGCGGTCTGGACGCCGTCGGGGAACGGTGCGTGGTGCAGGGCCTGGTACACCCGGGGGCCGAGGAACCCGATCAGCGCGCCCGGCTCAGCCAGGGTGACATGGCCGAGCGAGGCCCAGGACGCGAACACCCCGCCGGTGGTGGGGTGCCGCAGGTAGACGAGATAGGGCAGATGGGCGGCCTGGTGCGCGGTCACCGCGGCGGTGATCTTGACCATCTGCAGGAAGGCGACCGTGCCCTCCTGCATGCGGGTGCCGCCGGAGGCGGGCAGGGTGATGAGGGGCAGTCGCCCGGCCGTGGCCCGTTCGGCGGCCGAGGTCAGGCGCTGCCCGGCGGCCACCCCGATCGACCCGCCCAGGAAACCGAACTCGCTGGCGGCCACGGCCACCCGGTGACCGCCGATCCGGCCCTCGCCGGTGATCACCGATTCATCCAGGCCGGTCCTTTCCCGGGCCGCGGCCAGATCGGCGGCGTAGGCCGGATCCGGCCGCACGTCGGCGGGTGCGGTGTCCCAGGACCGGAACGTGCCCGCATCCAGTAGCGCGGCCAGCACCTCACGCGCCGTCTCTCGGCGCCCCCGGCCCTGCCCCATGCCGTCAGTATCCCTGGCCGCGGTATTCCTGCCCGGCCCGGCCGGCCCTATCCCCGCCCGGGGCCCGGTGCAACCGTCCGCTCCGGCCCCGGGTGTCGGCGGCATCACCGCGGTGCTGTGCCGGGCGCCTGTCACCCAGCCCCACGCTCAGGGCCTTGATGCTCCTGTTCTCCTCCGCCGGCTTTCCTGTCGGCCTTCCGGCCTGCCCGGAGCCAGAGCCGGAACGGCAGTAGCGCCGATTCCAGCTGCACCCGCAGGCTCATCTTGCTCTCGCCCGCAGTGCGTTCGGCGAAGTGGATGGGCACCTCGACGCTCTTGAGGCCGTGCTGGACCGCCCGGTAGCTCATCTCGACCTGAAAGCTGTAGCCGTTGCTGCGCATGCTGGCGAGGTCGACGACCTGCAGCGCCGAGCTGCGCCACAGCCGGAAGCCGGCGGTGGCGTCCCGGATCCCGAGCCGCAGCAGTGTGCGGACGTAGCCGTTGGCGAAGCTGGACAGGACCCGCCGGGGCCAGGGCCACTCGCTGGCAAGGCTGGCCCCGGCCACGTACCGCGAGCCGACGACGACGTCGGCATCGGTGGCCAGGAGGGTGCCGAGCAGTTGCGGCAGATATTCGGGCGCGTGCGACAGGTCGCTGTCCATCTGCGCGACGAACTCGGCGCCGGCCTCGATCGCCCGGGTCATGCCGTCCACGTAAGCCCGGCCCAGGCCCTCTTTACCGGGCCGGTGCACGACGCTCATCCTGGCCTCGCCGTACCGCTCGGCGAGGTGATCGGCGACGTCGCCGGTGCCATCGGGCGAGTTGTCGTCCGCCACCAGGATCCGCAGCCCGTTCAGCGGCAGGCTGAAGAGCGCCGCGACGATGACCGGGAGGTTGGCGGCCTCGTTGTAGGTGGGCAGCACCACGGTCACGGCCACGGAGCACCATGGCTCGGGCAGCTCCACGATCGGAGTGTTCACCATGTCCCGCTCACGCAGCGCCATAATGGTCCTTTCTGGCTGTTTTCCTGCCTGCTCAGCCGAAGCCCTGTGCCGCCTTCCGGAAGGCCGCGAGCGCGTCCGCATCCTGGTCGAGGCGCCAGTCCCGGTATCCCTTGGCATCGAAATACACGAGCCCGAGGACCCCGGCGGCCCGGGCCCCGGCGAACAGTTCAGGGATCCTGGCCGCCTTGCCCGCGGTCGGGGAGATGCCGGTCTCGGTGATCAGGACCGGATCGCTGGTGAAACGCCGGATCGCTGAGATGGTGGTGCCGAACAGGGTCGTGAAGCTCTCGCGGGATAGTAGTAGTAACCGTCGATGCCGACCCAGGTGACGTAGGACGTGCCGGGCCACCACGACCTGCGCGCCGAGGATGACGACCAGTGGCCACGGGACGGCGTCGATCGCGGCCCAGCGGCCGCACGCTCCCGCCCGGCGCCTGGTGTCCTTGGCCGGCCCGAGCGGCAGCGGCCCGGCGGTGGCCTTGGTACGCGGGACGGATACTGCCGCGTGGCGGCCGCCGCTGGCCATCAGAGGCCTGGGCGGCCGCAGGGCACGGCCAGCGGCCGCCTCGCTGCCGTCTGTGACCACATGGCTTGTACCTCCGGCGTTTCTGGCTCCCGGGCCGTCGGGCCCCGGATTGATGGCATTTGGGCATCGCCGGTGATGCGCCATTCAAGCATTGACCTGCCGGATTCAAGGCCCGATTCACCGCGTTATGCTGGTTTGACGATAAATATCCGTAATGACCGTTATCTATTACGCTCGGGTTGCCGATGGTTGACATCCTCCCCACGGCTAAAGCCGGGGGATTCCAGCGGTCACCCGCTGGGGTTCCTGTTTCGCCGACGACTGCCCGCCCGGAGTACTCCGTTGAGGTCTTACACCGTCTCCACAGGCTTGGACC
>Ga0302311_10002196_pt1 | contig 22269 bp, 20 predicted proteins | sample III_Palsa_N1_3_FD_200449 | JGI IMG/M metagenome (GOLD analysis project Ga0302311, IMG submission 200449) | Peat permafrost microbial communities from Stordalen Mire near Abisko, Sweden - III_Palsa_N1_3 | ecosystem: Environmental > Terrestrial > Soil > Palsa > Peat permafrost | place: Sweden... | reverse complement strand
GCGCTCGACCGACTGCCGCGCGGCGCGGCCGTGATATTCCGCCACTATGCTTTGCCCCCCGCCGAGCGCCGCGCGCTGTTCGATCGCGTGCGCGCCGTCGCGCGCCGTCGCGGGCTCGTGCTGCTGCTCGCGGGAACGCCGCGGCTGGCGATCGCGTGGCGGGCGGACGGCGCGCACGGCCGCTCGCCGCATCGCACCGCGTCGCGGCCGTTGCTCCGCACCGCCCCCGCGCACGATCGCGCCGAATGGGTGGCGGCGCGGCGAACCGGCTGCGATCTTGCATTCGTCTCGCCGGTCTTCGCGACGCGGTCGCATCCGGGTAAGCCCGCCCTGGGAACCATCCGCGCGGGATTGATGGTCGGCACACACCGCGATCGTGCCGTCCTGCTCGGTGGCATGACGCGCGCGCGTGCGAGATCGCTGCGATCGATGGGATTTACGCGGTGGGCGGCGATCGATGCGTGGAGCGCGGACCGCTAGCGGTCAGAAGCGGAAGGCTGTGCCCACATAGACTGCCTGGCTGTCGCGACGATCGTCGGAGAGCTGGAGCAGCTGGTCCTTCTCGCTGCGATAGCGCACGCCGCCGGTGACCTCGAGGCGGTTGCTGATCGAATAGGAGCCGCCGAGATCGACCGCGACGCCCGAGCGATCCGAATCGACGAGTCGATCGGTGTCGCCTATGCTGCGATCGGCGGCGAGCGCGAGGCGCGTGCTCCAGCGACGACCCGCGAAGCTGACCGCGATGTCGGCGGCCTCGCGGCTGCCCGGCACGTTGCCGAGATCGACCTTGCTGTAATCCGAGGTGACCGCGAACCGCTTCCAGCCGACCGCGACGCCGAGATTATAGGCGTAAGGCGTGAGCCCGCCCAGCGAGCCCGCGAACGCGCTGCGCTCCGCCTGCTCGGGAGTCGCGGCCCGCGCGCGTACCGCGACGGTGACGCGGCGCGTGCCGCCCGGCGTCAGCGACGGCGTGAAGCGGAAGCCCGACGATCCGCCAAGCCCGGCGCGACCGAAGCTCGACCCAAAATGCGCATCGGCTGCCGCCGGCGTGAACGAGCCGATCGAGTTCGTCGCGAGCGTGGTGATGCGCACCGGGCGTTTCTTGTGGATCGGCTGCTGGGTCTGCGTCGCATGCGCCAGCGCCGGGACGAGCAACAGCGCGAGCGTCGCCGCGGCGACCCCCTTGCGCTTCATGCCCTGTGTCCGACTCATGCTCATTGCGACTTCTTTTTGCCCTGTTGGCGGCGACTAGCATGAGCGAAACGCCGCATCCATCGGAAGGATCGGCGCGGAAAGCGAATTGGTCGCCCTGTTGCACGGTATCCACAGAGTCGGTGCGGCGCCGATCCGGCGCGGTCGCCGATCGCACCTCGCCGCTCGGTGCTTGCGGGCGGCGGGCGAGCCTCTATAGATGCCCCATTCCCTGCGTCCGAAGGCACCCGATGATGCTTGTCTCTGCCCGCTTCCCGCGTCCGCTCGCCGCCGCTCTTGCGGCCGCCGTCCTGCTCGCCGGATGCGCGCACAAGGACAAGAAGCCGATCATGGCCGATCTGGCCGCCTCGAAGGTCACGCAGATCGGCGTCAACGCCTATCTGTGGCGCGCCTCGCTCGACACCGTATCGTTCATGCCGCTCGTCCAGGCGGATTCGAACGGCGGCGTGATCGTCACCGACTGGTACGCCAACCCGACGACGCCGACCGAGCGGATGAAGCTCACCGTCACGATCCTCGACCAGGATCTGCGTGCCGACGCGGTCCGCGTCGCCGCGTCGCGCGAAGTCAGCCAGAACGGCCAGTGGATCGAGGCGCCCGTCGCCGCGCAGACCGTCCAGAAGCTCGAGGACATCATTCTCGAGCGTGCCCGCGATCTGCGCCGCGGCGCCGTTTCGGGCTGATCCTGCTCACAGGAACCGACATACCGACGATGGAACCGGATCGCCGCTTCAACCCGCTCGCCGCCGATGGCCGCTGGCAACAGGCGTGGGACGACGCGCAGGCGTTCCGCGCCGACGACGCCAGCCCCAAGCCCAAGGCCTATGTGCTCGAGATGTTCCCCTATCCGTCGGGGCGCATCCACATGGGTCATGTCCGCAACTATGCGATGGGCGACGTGCTGGCCCGCTACAAAAGGATGACGGGGCACGAGGTGCTCCACCCGATGGGGTGGGACGCCTTCGGCATGCCCGCCGAAAATGCTGCGATCGAGAAGAAGGTCCATCCCGGCACCTGGACCCGCGCCAATATCGAGGCGATGAAGGTGCAGCTCAAGCGCCTGGGCTTCGCGCTCGACTGGAGCCGCGAACTCGCCACCTGCGAGCCCGATTATTACGGGCAGGAGCAGGCGCTGTTCCTCGATCTGATGGACGCCGGCCTCGCCTACCGCAAGGAGAGCGACGTCAATTGGGATCCGGTCGACATGACCGTGCTCGCCAACGAGCAGGTGATCGACGGGCGCGGCTGGCGATCGGGCGCGCTGGTCGAGCGGCGCAAGCTGTCGCAATGGTTCCTCAAGATCACCGATTTCGCCGAGGATCTGCTCGACGGGCTCGAGTCGCTCGGCGCGTGGCCCGACAAGGTCAAGCTGATGCAGGCCAATTGGATCGGCAGGTCCAAGGGGCTGCGATTCTCGTTCGCGCTGGATAACGGTCCCTCGACTTCGCTCGGGACGAACGGGGAAAACGAGACCTCTCCGTTCGTGTCGAGCGAAGTCGAGACACGCTTCCCGACGATCGACGTCTATTCCACGCGCCCCGACACGATCTTCGGCGCGAGCTTTGTCGCGATCGCGGCGGATCATCCGCTGGCATTGGCGCTCGCCGAGACCGACCCCGCGCTCGCCACCTTCGCCGAGGAAGGCCGCCAGACTGGCACCGCCACCGCCGATCTCGAGACCGCCGAGAAGAAGGGCTTCGACACCGGCCTCTCCGCCATCCACCCGTTCGATCCGACATGGACGCTGCCCGTCTTCGTCGCCAACTTCGTGCTGATGGGTTACGGCACCGGCGCGGTCATGGGCGTGCCCGCGCACGACCAGCGCGATCTCGATTTCGCGCGCAAATATATGCTGCCGGTGCCGCGCGTCGTCGCGGCGGACGGCGAGGCGGAGAAGCCGATCCACGACGAGGCCTATACCGGCCCTGGTCGCCTGGTGAACTCGCGCTTCCTCGACGGCATGGACATCGACGAGGCCAAGGCCGCGGTGATCGCGCGCGCCGAGGCCGATCGCTGGGGCCAGGGCACGACGGTGTGGCGGCTGCGCGACTGGGGCGTCTCGCGCCAGCGCTATTGGGGCACGCCGATTCCGATCATCCATTGCGCGGACTGCGGCCCCGTCCCCGTCCCGCGCGAGCAGCTGCCCGTCGTGCTGCCCGAGGACGTCAGCTTCGATCGGCCGGGCAACCCGCTCGACCATCATCCGACGTGGAAGCATGTCGCTTGTCCCAGCTGCGGCGGCTCGGCGCGGCGCGAGACCGATACGTTCGACACCTTCGTCAATTCGTCCTGGTATTTCCTGCGCTTCGCCAGCCAGCCCGCGGACAAGCCGTTCGATCCGGCGGTCGTCGCGCAGTGGCTGCCCGTCGGCCAATATATCGGCGGCGTTGAGCATGCGATCCTGCACCTGCTCTACGCGCGCTTCTGGACGCGCGCGTTGCAGCGCGTCGGCAAGATCGGCTTCGGCGAGCCGTTCGCTGGGCTGTTCACGCAGGGCATGGTCACGCACGAGACCTATCAGGCGCCCGACGGCCGCTGGCTGTCGCCCGAGGACATCCGGAACGGCACGATCATCGAGACGGGCGAGCCGGTGACGGTCGGCCGCATCGAGAAGATGTCGAAGTCGAAGAAGAACACGGTCGATCCGGCACCGATCATCGAGCAATATGGCGCCGACGCCGCGCGCTGGTTCATGCTGTCGGACAGCCCGCCCGAGCGCGACCTCGAATGGTCCGAGGCGGGAATCGAGGGCGCGTGGCGCTTCGTCCAGCGCGTCTGGCGGCTCGCGATCGACCGCACGCCCGGCGCCGATGAGGACGGGGGCCGCGATCTCGCGATCGACCGCCGGCTGCACAAGACGATCGCCGGCATCGCCGCCGACATCGAGGCGCTGTCGTTCAACAAGGCGGTCGCCAAGCTGTTCGAGCTGGTCAACGCGCTCGAAAAGGCGGCGCCCACCGCCTCGCGCGCGGAGGCGATCGACACGCTGCTGCGGCTCGTCTCGCCGATGATCCCGCACGTCGCCGAAGAGGGCTGGCACGCACGGGGCCATGACGGGCTGATCGCGCTCGCGCCTTGGCCCGAGGTCGATCCCGCGCTGCTCGTCGACGACGAGGTGACGATCGCGATCCAGGTCAACGGCAAGCTGCGCGACACGCTCATTGCCCCCAAGGGCGCCGACAAGGCCGTCCTCGAGGCAATGGCGCGCGGATCGGACAAGATCGTCGCCTTCCTCGAGGGCAAGGAGCCCAAGAAGGTGATCGTCGTGCCCGACCGGCTCGTGAACCTCGTCGCATGAAGCGCTTCGCGGCCCTGCTGCTGGCGCCCGCGCTGATGGCGCCGCTCGCGGGTTGCGGGCTGCATCCCCTGTACGCGGGCGGCACGCACGGCGCCGTCGCCCAAAAACTCGCGCAGATCGAGATCGAGCCGATCGGCGGCCAGACCGGCTGGCTGATGCACAATGCGCTCGAAGACCGGATCGGCGCGAACGGCCACGACACGCCGCGCTACAAGCTGATCGTCGAGCTCAACGACCAGATCGTCGGGCTGGGCATCCGTTCGGACAACACCGTCACGCGCGAGCGTCGCACGCTGCGCGCGCGATTCCGGCTCGTGACCGCCGATGCCGAGGGGACGACGCTGCTCGACGCGAGCGCGGGATCGGACGCGGGCATCGACGTCGTCAGTTCGGACTATGCGACGGTCGCCGCCGAACAGACCGCGCTCGAAAATCTGACCCAGGACGTCGCCGATCAGATCGTCGCGCGCGTCGCGGTGTTCGCGCACCGCACGCAGGGTCGCTGAGATGAGCCGCTGAGATGGCGAAGAGCGCCGCGATCGAGCGCGCGCTGGACCGCCCCGATCCTGCGATCCGGTGCTATCTGCTCTACGGCCCCGACGAATCGGGATCGCGCGCGCTCGCCAAGCGGCTCGAGGTGGCGATGGGCGCCGACGCCGAGCGTATCGATCTGGAGCCCGTGCGGCTGACCGCCGATCCCGCGCTGCTCTCCGACGAGGCGGCGGCGGGCTCGCTCTTCGGCGGGCCCCGGCACATCCGCGTCGAGGGCGTGACCGACAGCTGCCTCACCGCGGTGGAGGCGTTGATGGAGGCGCCTGCGGCGGGCAATCCCGTGGTGCTGATCGCCGGCGCGCTCAAGAAGGACGCCAAGCTCGTCAAGCGGCTCGACGACGACAAGGCGGCGATGGTCTTCCAGAGCTGGCCGCCCAACGATGCCGATTTCGACCGCCTCGCAATCCAGCTCGGCCGCGATCAGGGGCTGCGCCTCGACGACGACATCGCACGGCGCCTGGCCGAATCGGCGGAGGGCGACCGCGCGGTGCTCGCCTCCGAGATCGTCAAGCTCGCGCTCTACGCCGATGCTGCGCCCGAACGCCCCGTCGAGGTGACGCACGCGCTGTTCGAGGCGATCAGCGCGGGCAATGGCGAGGCCGATCTGACGCGCTTCGTCGACGCGGTGCTGGGCGGCGACCCCGCCAGGCTCGAAGGCGAACTGGCGCGGCTGGCGAGCGAGGGGCAGGAGGGCATCCCGCTGGTCCGCGCGCTGCTGCGCCGGCTGCTGCCGATGGCGGCGGCGCGCGCCGAGCTCGAACGCGGCGCCTCGCCGAGCATGGCCGCCGAGCGCCACGGCCGCGCGATGTCGCTCAAGGACCGCAAGGGCGTCGAGCGCGACGTCGGCCGCTGGCCTTCGGCGCGGATCGCGCGCGCGATCGAACGGCTGGGCGCGCTCGATCGCGAGCTGCGCCACACCGCGGGCGCCGGTACGATCGCCGCCGAGGCCGAATTCTTCACGATCGCACGCGCCGCGGGGCGGCGGCGGTAGATAGTATCGCCCAGACGTGCCGCGATCTGCGCCACCGCCGTCATCCCGGCGAAAGCCGGGACCCATAGGCGGCGGAGCATGTGCTTGTTCGATCGAAAGTCCGCTGCTGAGCGATCGCCGCTTTGCTTCAGCAGCCGCAACGCATCCATGGGTCCCGGCTTTCGCCGAGATGACGGAAAGGGCGCTAGATCTTCTCGCCGCTCAGCCGCTGGCAGATCATGTCGAGCTGATCGAGCGACGAGTAGCCGAGCGTCACCACCCCGCCCTCCCCGGCATGGTTGATCCGCACCGCGAGCCCCAGCATGTCGCCGAGCTGGCGTTCGAGCGAGGCGATGTCGGCGTCGGGCGCGACCGCTGTCTTGGGTCGTGCCGCGCCGTTGCCGGTCGCCTTGTCCTTGGTCGATCGCGCCAGCCGCTCGGTGTCGCGCACCGACAGCCCGCGGCGGATCACCTCGGCGGCGAGCGCCTGCGGATCGGCCGCGGTGATCAGCGCGCGCGCATGGCCCATCGAGAGATTGCCCTGCGCCACCTCGCCACGGACCGACTCGGGCAGGTCGAGCAGCCGCAGCAGATTGGCGACATGGCTGCGCGACTTGTGGACGAGCTTGCCGAGCTCCTCCTGGCTATGCCCGAAATCGGCGATAAGCCTTTGAAAAGCCTCCGCTTCTTCGATCGCATTGAGATCGGCGCGCTGGATGTTCTCGACGATCGCGATCTCGAGCGTCTCGGTGTCGGTGAACTCGCGGACGATCGCGGGGATCTCGTGCAGCCGCGCGCGCTGCGAGGCGCGCCAGCGGCGCTCGCCGGCCACGATCTGGTAGCCCGTGCCCTGCCGCCGCACGACGATCGGCTGGAGCACGCCGCGCTCGGTGATCGACTGCGCGAGCTCGTCGAGCTTGTCCTCGTCGAAATGGCGACGCGGCTGGTCGGGGTGCGGATGGATGTCGGCGATCGACAGCATCCGGATGTTGAGCCCGCGCGGATCGCCGACCGAGATGCGATCGACTTCGCCCATCAGCGCCGACAGGCCGCGCCCCAGGCCCGCAGGGCGGCGCTTGGTGGGATCGAGGCTCACGCCGCCGCCCGCGTCGGCAGCGGCAGCCGCGTCATCAGCTCGCGCGCGAGACCGATATAGGCCTCCGACCCCGAGCAGCGATGATCGTAGATCAGCGCGGGCATGCCGTGGCTTGGCGCCTCGGACAGGCGGACGTTGCGCGGAATGACCGTCTCGAACACGAGCTTGCCCAGGCAGGCGCGGACATCCTGCGCGACCTGTTCGGACAGGCGATTGCGGCGATCATACATGGTGAGCGCGACGCCCAGTATCTGCAGCTCGGGGTTGAAGCGCGCGCGGACCTGCTCGATCGTCTGGAGCAGCTGGCTCAGCCCTTCGAGCGCGAAGAACTCGCACTGCAGCGGCACGAGCAGCGACGAGGCCGCGCTCATCGCGTTGATCGTCAGCAGCCCCAGCGACGGCGGGCAATCGATCAGCATCACGTCCCAGCGCCCGGGGGGCACGTCGTCGAGCGCGATCTCGAGCCGATGCGCGCGGCGCTCCATATCGACCAGCTCGATCTCTGCGCCCGACAGATCGACCGTCGATGCGACCAGATCGAGGCGCGGTACCTTGGTGGCGATCGCGGCATCGACGACGCTGCAACTGCCGACGAGCAGGTCGTAGCTCGATCTCAGCCGGTCGGCGCGATCGACGCCGAGGCCGGTCGAGCAATTGCCCTGCGGATCGAGATCGACGAGCAGCACCTTCCAGCCCATTGCGGCGAGCGCGGTGCCGATGTTGATTGCGGTCGTCGTCTTGCCGACGCCGCCCTTCTGATTGGCTACTGCGATACGAATCATCGAGCCCGTCTCCGTCGAACGCCCTCGGCTATCACGATGGCCGCGTCGGGATCCGTGCGGCTGGCAACGAGGCGAAACGCACCCTGCCATGTCTTGCGCGCCTCTGCCAGTTCCGATGCGGCGGATCGGCCCTTGGGCAGCACCCAGCGCGTGTTTTCGTCGGCGAGATGGATCGCCATCGCGAGCAGCCGGTCGAGCGAGGCGACCGCGCGCGCGGTGATCGCGGCGACGGGCGGTAGGGCGAGCCGTTCGATCCGGCAGGTATGCACCGTCACATGATCGTCGACGGCGAGAGACTGGGCAGCGCCTGCGAGAAACGCCGCGCGCTTCGCGCGGGGCTCGACCAGATGGCAGGGATCGGAGCGCAGGCAGCCGAGCACCAGCCCGGGGAAGCCGCCGCCCGACCCGATGTCGACGAGCACGCCGTCGGGGAGCAGCGGCAACAGCTGCAGCGAGTCGGCGAGATGACGCTCGTCGAAGGCTTCAACTGAGCTTTCGGAGATGAGGTTCTGGTTATGCGATTCGGCAAGGACGAGCGCCTTGAGCCGCTGCAGGATGTGGTCCGTTCCACGTGGAACGTTTGCGGCGGTTTCAGGCTGCACGGCGTTGCGCCGCGACGAGCAGCGCGGTCAGCGCAGCAGGGGTGATGCCCTGGATGCGGGAGGCTTGGTCGATCGATGCGGGACGCGAGGCGGATAGCCGCTCGATCATCTCGCTGGAGAGGCCGGGGATCGCGGCGAAATCGAAGTCCGTCGGAAGCGGGCGCGAGGATGACGACAGCCGTCGCGCGGCGGCCTGCTCGCGCTCGACATAGGGGGCGTAGCGACGATCGATCTCGAGTTCGGTCAGGATGTCGGCTCCGATCATGGCGCGCATCGCATCGTCGGTATCGCCATTGCGCTCGGCAAGTGCGGCGCGGCCGGACGCCCGCTGCTGCTGTCGGTCGCGCAGCGCGTCGGCGCGCAGTGGGCCGAGCGCGCCGCTACGGAGCGCCGCTTCGCCCAGCCGCGATTCGGCGTTGTCGGCGCGCAGATGCAATCGATGTTCCGCGCGCGACGTGAGCATCCGATACGGCTCGGTGACGCCCTGCAACGTCAGGTCGTCGATCATCACGCCGATATAGCTGCTCGCGCGATCGAACCGGATGGGGTCGCGGTGCAATACCGCCGCCGCCGCCGACAGACCCGCCGCGAGCCCCTGGGCCGCCGCCTCCTCGTAACCGGTCGTGCCATTGATCTGCCCGGCGAGATATAATCCCGGCAGCCGATCGACCTCGAGCGAGGGCGATAGCACGCGCGGATCGATATGATCATATTCGACCGCATAGCCCGGCACGACGATGTCGCACGCTTCGAGCCCCGCGATGCTCCGCACGAACGCGCGCTGGACGTCGGCGGGAAGCGAGGTTGAGATGCCATTGGGGTAGATCATCGCGCCGTCGCGCGTTTCGGGCTCAAGGAAGATCTGGTGCCCGTCGCGGTCGCCGAAGCGGCGGACCTTGTCTTCGATCGACGGGCAATAGCGTGGGCCCCTGCCCTCGATCTCGCCACTGAACAAGGGCGACTTGTCGAAGGCGTCGCGGATATGGTCGTGCGTCTCCGGATTGGTCCGCGTGATCCCGCAGAAGACATGGCCGAGCGCCGCGCGCGCCGGACGCTCGACGGACAGCGTCCACGGCTCGCGATCGGACGGCTGCCGCGCCACGCGGCTCCAGTCGATCGTCCGCGCGTCGAGCCGCGGCGGCGTCCCCGTCTTGAGCCGCGCAAGCGGCAGGCCAAGGTCGCGGATCTGGCTCGCCAATCGGTGCGCGCCGCGCTCACCGATACGTCCGCCGTCGTCGCGCTCCTCGCCGCGGAAGAGCCGGCCGCCGAGAAAGGTGCCGGTCGCGAGGATGACCGACCCGGCCGCGATCCGCGTGCCGTCCGCAAGCTCCACACCGACGACGCGTCCGCCGCTAAGCGCGAGTTCGACGACTTCGCCTTCGCCGATCTCAAGCGTCGGAAGCGCGGCGAGGCGGCGGTCGATCGACACGCGATAGAGGCCGCGATCGGCCTGGACGCGGGGACCATGGACGGCGGGGCCCTTGCTTGCGTTGAGCATACGACGGTGGATAGTCGCGTCATCCGCGGCGGGCGCGATGAGGCCGCCGAAGACATCGACCTCGCGGACGAGATGCCCCTTGCCGACGCCCCCGATCGCCGGGTTGCACGACATCGCGCCAATCCCGGCGCGATCGATCGCGAGCAGAAGCGCCGCGCAGCCCATCCGCGCAGCAACTGACGCCGCTTCGCAGCCGGCGTGGCCCCCACCGACTACGACGATGTCGTAGCGACCCTTCCTCATCACGATGCCTGTTTCACGTGGAACATCATTTACCCAGACAGAAGCGGCCAAACAGCGCGTCGAGCATCGCTTCTACATCGCCACCCCCGATAAGCCCACCGAGGTGCGTCCGCGCCAGCCTAATATGCTCTGCCGCCAGCAGGAGATCAGCCGTCTCGCGAGCCATGTCGAGGTCGAGCCGAACCTTCGCCAGCGCATCGCGGTAGCGTCGATCGAGCGCGACATCCCCTTCACGCGGCAACAGCATCGCGCAACGCGTCGCCAGTTCGTCGCGTAGACGCTCGAGCCCCTGCCCTGTTACGACCGACACCTCGACCGCATCGAGTCGCGAGACGCGGATGTCGGACTGCGCGGCTACGCCGATGACATTGGCCGCCGCAGCTGGAGCATCTCCTAGGTCGAGGACGATGTCGGCCGACTGGCGCTCGCTGACCGCGCGTGCCACGCCGATCGCCTCGATCGGATCCTGCGACTCGCGCATCCCCGCGGTGTCGATCAGGATGATCGGCATCCCGTTCAGCGACAACGGCCGCTCGATGACGTCGCGCGTCGTCCCCGCTATGTCGGAGACGATCGCCGCATCCGCACCGACGAGCGCATTGAACAGCGAGGATTTGCCCGCATTGGTCGGCCCGACGATCGCCACGCGAAGACCGTCGCGGAGGCGCTCGGCAGGTGGCATCGCCAACGCCGCGCCGAGTTCTTGGGACAGCGCGTCGATCGCGCCGACGGATGCGCCGCCCGAAGCAGCGCCGTCCTCCTCGCCGTCATAGTCGATCTCGACTTCGAGCGCGGCGGCGATGTCGGTCAGGCGCCGCATCCATCCGGCGAGCTTGCGGCCGAGCAGCCCGTCGGCGCGCCGCAACGCCTCGCGTCGCTGGCTCTCGGTCTCGGCGGCGAGAAGGTCGGCGAGGCCCTCCACCGCCGTCACGTCGAGCCGGCCGTTGAAGAGCGCGCGGCGGGTGAACTCGCCGGGCTCCGCCAGGCGGAGCCCGATCGTGTCCAGCGCCGCAAGCACCGCCGAGACCACGGCACGCCCGCCATGGAGATGGAGCTCGGCCAGATCCTCGCCGGTCGCGCTGTGCGGACCGGGCAGCCAGAGCAGCATGGCATGATCGAGCACATCGCCCAGAGCATCGCGAATCCGACGATAGCTGGCGCGTCGTGGTGACGGGAGACCGCCGGCGAGCGCAATCAGCGTCTCGCGCGCCGCGCGCCCGCTGATCCGGACGATGGCGATCGCGGCGGGCGGCGCGCCGCTCGACAGCGCATAGATCGTCGCGTCGGCGGGATCGCCCGGCGCGGAATTATTTGGTCGTGCCACCCATATTGTCCAGCATCTGGCGCCACAGCGACATGCCCGCCTCGCCCATCGGCGACCAGCTCTGCATCATCGATTGCACCGTCTCGGGCGTGATGCCCTGATCGATCGCGTTGCGCATCTTGGCGAGATAGGCCTCGTGCAGCGGGGTCAGATCGGGCAGCCCCATGAAGCGCCGCGCCTCTTCGGGCGTGCAATCGACATCGACACTGATCTTCACCCGACGCGCTCCCGATCGCGAGACATGCCGTTGCCTAGCGGATTTCGACGCGCGCGTCCGCCGCCAAATCGGCGAGCAGCGCGCGCATGGTCGCCGGCGGGACGGCGACGCAGCCCTCGGTCGCATCGCCCTCCCGCAGATGCAGGAAGATTGCGCTGCCTTCGCTTGCGCGCGGGGGCGCGTCGTTATGACCGAGCACGAGGATCACGGCGTAGAGGCCGTCGTCGCGCCACAGATGCTCGGCGGAATAGCGATGCGGATGGCGGACCGGCCGGTTGTAGGCCGGGTCGGCCGGCGCGTCGGACCAGCCGTCATGAGGCCGCAGCCAGCGCCAGGGCAGAAACCGAGGCGGCAAGAAGTCGCGATCGGCGCGCAGCAGCGCGGCGCGGATCGGCCATAGCCCACGCGGCGTGCGCCCGTCGCCCTCGCGCTTGTCGGCCGCGTCGCACGCTCCTTCGCGCCCGATCGCGCAGGCCGCGACGCTATCGCCGTACGTCAGCGTCCGCGCCGCCGTATCGACGACGATTCGCGTCACAGCGCGTGGCCCGTGCGGTCGCGCTTGGTCGCGAGATAATCGACGTTGAAGCGATTGGCGGTCATCCGGTGCGGAACGCGCTCGGCGATCTCTATGCCCGCGGCGGTCAGCCCGGCGACCTTGGCGGGATTGTTGGTCAGCAGCCGGATCCGGCGCTGCCCGAGCAGATCGAGCATTCGCGCGGCGACGCTGAAATCGCGCTCGTCGATCGCGAAGCCGAGCCGGAGGTTCGCGTCCACGGTGTCGAACCCCTGATCCTGCAGCGCATAGGCGCGCAGCTTGTTGATCAGCCCGATGCCGCGTCCTTCCTGGCGCAGATAGAGCAGGATACCCCATCCCTCCTCCGCCATGCGGTGCAGCGCCGCGTCGAGTTGCGGGCCGCAATCGCATTTGAGCGAGCCGAACACGTCGCCGGTGAGGCATTCGCTGTGCAGCCGGACCAGCGGCGGACGGCCATCGGGCGCCCCGATCATCAGCGCGACATGCTCGACCGCCTCTTCGCTCGATCGGAAGGCGATGATCTCGGTCGCCGCCTGTGCCTCGACGGGAAGCCGCGCGCGCGAGGCGACGCGCAGATGCGAGGAGGCGTCATAGTCGCGGATCGACTCGGCGCTCAGCCGCGGCGCGTCGGCGGGCGCGTCCCCGTCGCGGACGAAGAAGGCGGGCAGCAGTCCCGCAAGCCTTGCGAGCTTGAGCGCCGCCGCGGCCCCCTCGACCGCCGCCAGCGGCCGCGTCTCGAACGGGCCCTTGAACGGCGTCGACAGATCGCGCGACGGATCGGCAAGCGCGGTCGCGGTATCGAGATCGAGCCAAGGCACCTGCGCGACGCGCACCGCCCCCTGCCCGACCGATTCGGCCGCAGCGCGCTGGTTGTCGAGCCGCAGCGTCGCGGCCCGCTCGGGCGACAGCAGCACGTCGTAGCGGCCATCGGGCGCGAAGTCGGCGAGGCGGTCCGCGTCGGCGGCCTCGATCGAGAGCAGCGTCAACGCCCGGTCGCCATCGCCCACGACGATCGCCCAGCCGCGCCGCAACGCATCGATCCCGCGCGCGACATCGCGCCGCCCGTCTCGTTCGGCGTTTCGCCCGGCATCGCTCACCAGTCGAACTCGGTGACCAGCGGGACATGATCGGACGGCCGCGTCCAGCTGCGGCAATCCTCATGGACGCGGTGCGCGATTGCGGTCTTCGCAACCTCGGGGCTCGCCCACATATGATCGAGCCGCCGCCCGCGATCGGAGGCGAGCCAGTCCTTGGCGCGGTAGCTCCACCACGTCCAGAGTCGTTCCGGTTCCGGTACGAAATGACGCCCGAGATCGACCCAGTCGTGCGCGGCCTGCAACCGCGCCAGCGCCGCGACCTCGATCGGCGTGTGGCTGACCACGCCGAGTAACTGCTTGTGGTTCCACACGTCTGTTTCGAGCGGCGCGATGTTGAAGTCGCCGACGATCAGCGTCGGCTCGCGCAGATCCGCGGACCAGCGCGTCATGCGCTCGATGAACGCGAGCTTCTGCGCGAACTTGGGGTTGAGATCGGTGTCGGGAACGTCGCCGCCGGCGGGCACGTAGACATTTTCGAGCCGGATGCCGTTGGGCAGGCAGGCGCCGACATGCCGTGCCTCGCCATTGTCCTGCCAGTCGTGGCGGCTATGCGCGTGCAGCGGCAAGCGGCTGAGGATCGCGACGCCGTGGTGCATCCGCTGCCCGGCGAGCAGGCGGTGGACATAGCCCAGTTCCTCGAACGGCGCGTGTGGAAAGGTCGGGTCGTCGACCTTGGTCTCCTGCAGGCACAGCACGTCGGGCGCTGCGTCGATCAGGAACTGACGGACGATATCGATTCGTGCGCGGACGGAATTGATGTTCCAGGAGGCGATCTTGGTGACGGGCATCCGGCGCGATGTAGTCCCTCGCCGCCCGCTTCGCCAGCCGATCCGGCAGCGGGGCCGGACATGGAAAGGCCTCCGTTCCGGGGGCATGGAACGGAGGCCGACCTAGCGTTCGTCACGCAGGCGGGACACGAGGCGGATGCTCCGGACAACAGGGGGAATTCCGGAGCGACCCCGTGGCCGCACAGCCCGTTTAGGGCGATCAAGCTGTCGCTGCGATGAACGGCTAGAAAAGGGTGCAGCCCGATGTTCGGGACATCGCTGTCAGGCCTCCATTCACCGCGAACATGCGGATCATTGGCGGGGCCCCTGCCGACGCGGATCGGTCCACCGGAACGCCGAATCGTCGATCGGGACGTTGAACTTCTGGTCGGTCAGCCGCACCGTCGTGCGGTTGTTCTGCGCGTCGAGCACGGTCCAGCCGTCGAGCAGCAGCCCGCCCGGCGCGCCGCCCTGCCGACGGAAGGCGACGGTGATGCTGCCATATTCGCGGTGCTTGGGATCCTGCGCCGCGACCAGGATGAGCCCGGGGCTGCCGCTCGGGATCGTCTTCGCGACACGGCCGATGTCCTTGTCGGGATCGATCAGCAGCGCGAGCGGCGTGCTGCCGATCGGCCAGCGCGACACCTGCTTGACCGAATAATCGATCATCGTCAGTGCCTTGCCATCACCGACGACGAGCAGCGGCACGCCCTGCTGATATTGGAAGCGCACCTTGCCGGGCTTCTTGAGCTGCAGGGTGCCGGTCAGCGTGCGGCCGTTGCGGTCGGTCTGGGTGAAGTCGGCGGTCATCGTCTGCACGCCGCGCAGATACGCCTGCACCGACGCGAGATCGGGCGAGAGCGCGACAGGCGGCGCGGCGGCGATCAGCGCCGGGGCGACGATCGCCACGGCCGAGAGAGGCAGGAAACGCATGGAAAACTCCGGTGATGACCGCGTCGTGATCGCCGACGTGGCTTGAATGCGCTCTGAACCCGCCCGGTCGACGATCGATCCGCTAGATATCCTGCCCGTCGCGATCGATCAGCACCTCGCGGCGGCCGACATGGTCCGGCGCGCCGACCTTGCCGTCCTTCTCCATCCGCTCGATCAGCCGCGCGGCGCTGTTGTAGCCGATGCGGAGCTGGCGCTGGACGTAGCTGGTCGAGGCCTTTTGCGACGTCGCCACCACCTCGACCGCCTTGCGGTACAGCGCGGCGTCGGGCGAATCGTCGTCGGCCGGCTGACCGTCCAATGCAAAACCGCCGTCCTCGGGCTCCTCGGTGACCGCGGTGATATAATCGGGCGTCCCCTGCCCGCGCCAGTGATCGGCGACCGCGCGGACCTCCTCGTCGCTGACGAACGGGCCGTGGACGCGCGCGATCTGCTTGCCGCCGGGCATGTAGAGCATGTCGCCCTTGCCGAGCAGCTGCTCGGCGCCCTGCTCGCCCAGGATCGTGCGCGAATCGATCTTGCTGGTCACCGAGAAGCTGATCCGCGTCGGCAGATTGGCCTTGATGACGCCGGTGATGACGTCGACCGACGGGCGTTGCGTCGCCATGATCAGATGGATGCCCGCCGCGCGCGCCTTCTGCGCGAGCCTCTGGATCAGGAATTCGACCTCCTTGCCCGCGGTCATCATCAGATCGGCGAGCTCGTCGACGATCACGACGATCTGCGGCAGCGGCTCGAACTCGAGCTCCTCCTCCTCGTAGATCGGATGCCCCGAATCGGCGTCGTAGCCGGTCTGCACGCGCCGCCCCAGCTTCTGCCCGCGCGACTTGGCGGCGCGCACCTTCTCGTTGAACGAGGCGAGGCTGCGCACGCCGACAGACGACATCTTGCGGTAGCGCTCCTCCATCTGCTCGACCGCCCATTTGAGCGCGCGCACCGCCTTGGCGGGCTCGGTCACCACGGGCGAGAGCAGGTGCGGGATGCCGTCGTAGATGCTCAGTTCGAGCATCTTGGGATCGATCATGATCATCCGGCAGGTTTTTGGCGAATGGCGGAACAGCAGCGACATGATCATCGCGTTGAGCCCCACCGACTTGCCCGATCCCGTCGTGCCCGCGATCAGCAGATGCGGCATCGGTGCCAGGTCGGCGATCACCGGATCGCCCGCGATATTCTTGCCCAGGATGATCGGCAGCTGCGCCGAATGATCCTCGAACGCGGGATCGCCGACCAGTTCGGAGAGCACCACCGCCTCGCGCTTCACATTGGGCAGCTCAATCCCGATCACCGAACGTCCGGGGATCGTCGCGATTCGCGCCGACAGCGCGGACATGTTGCGCGCGATGTCGTCGGCGAGCGCGATCACGCGGCTCGCCTTGATGCCGGGCGCGGGCTCGAGCTCGTACATCGTGACCACCGGGCCGGGGCGCACCGCGCCGATAGTGCCCTTGACGTGGAAATCGTCGAGCACGGTGACGAGCAGCTGCGCGTTGCGCTCGAGCGCGGCCTTGTCGATCGCCTTGCCCGTGTTGGGCGGCGCGGGCGCGAGCAGGTCGATCGAGGGCAGCACATATTCGTCGCGGAGATCGAGCGAGGCCTGGCGCGTGCCCTCGGGTTTGCGCGGCGCGGTGCCGGCGGACCGGTCCGCGATGATCGGACGCGACGGCGGCGGCGCGATGTCGGCGGTGGCGGCGCGCTTCTTGGCCGGCGCGACATAGGGCTCGTCATCGTCGTCGTCGTCGATCGCAGCGGCCTCGCGGCGCGGCGTGCGCACCTTGGCGACGCGCGCGACGGGGCGTGTCGTGCCACGGCCCGCGCGTGCCAGCCACGCGCGCTCGTCGGCCTCAAGCCCGATCGCGGTGATCCACAGCCACAGCCCGATGCCGGCCGCGACGAGTTCGATGCCGTAGCGCAGCGGCACCACGAAGCCATGCGCGGGGATCAGCCCGATGCCGGCCTCGATCGCCCGGCTGCCGAGATAGCCCAGCGCGCCGCCCCAGCCGGCGGGAAGCCACAGGCTCGTTTCCTCGCGGAACAGCGCGACCGCGGTGCCGACGAGCAGCGCGGCGAGCAGCGTCAGCAGCGCCGCCCTGCCCCACCGCCCCGAATCGCGACCGCGCACCAGGCGGATGCCGGGCACGAGAATGATCGGCACCCATGCCGCTGCGGCCGGGCCGAACAGCGTCAGGCCGAGATCGGCGATCCAGGCGCCGGGCGCGCCGATCCAGTTGAGCGGCGGCCCGCCGGCGACGGTGTTGAGCGCGGGATCGCTGCGATGATAGGTGGCGAGCGCGACCGCGAACAGGATCGCTGCAAGAATCAGCGCGATGCCCGCGACGATCCCGCTGCTGCGCATGACCGCGGACACGATCCTCTCGCGCCAGGGTGCGCCGCGCACCGCCACGTTGCTCGCCATGTCCCTATGCTCCCCGGCGGGCCGCGCGGCGTACCGGCGTGCCCCAAATGTTCCGTGGTGCCAACATGACTTTCAGAATCCTACAAGTCAACTTGGACGACGCGCGAGCGCCGTCGGAGCAGGCCTCTGGGTCGCATATCGACATTCGACAATCCTCCCCCGCCAGGGGGAGGTGGCGCCGAAGGCGACGGAGGGGGAGGACGGCGGCGCGCTCTTCCTGCCATTACCGCGTCCTCCCCCTCCACCATCCTTCGGATGGTCCCCCTCCCCCTGGCGGGGGAGGATTTTCAGCTATCGCCCAAATGTCGATACGCCCTAGAGCGGTCGGATGACCGACACCTCCCTCAGCATCCCCCGCGCCGACGCGATCATCCTCGGCGCGGGCCTCGTCGGCTGCGCGCTGGCGCTGGCGCTGGCCAAGGGCGGCGTGACCAGCATCCTCGTCGATCCCGCCGACCCCCAGGCGATCCACGCCGCGGGCAACGACGGCCGCGCCTCCGCGGTGTCGAGCAGCACCTGGCGGATGTTCGACGCGCTGGGGCTGACCGAGCGCTTCGCCCCGCACGCCTCGCCGATCGAGCGGATCGAGGTCGGCGAACAGGGGGCGCGGGGCCTGCTCGCCTTCCAGCCCGATCTGGCGAACGACGGCCCGCTCGGCATGATGGTCGAGAACCGGACGTTGCGGGTCGGCCTGCGCGAAGCCGCCGCGACGGCGGAAGGCGTGACGCTGCTGATGCCGGCGAAAGCCGAGAGCGTCGCGCGCGATGGCGACGGCGTGCGGATCACGCTCGACGACGGGCGCCGCATCGCGGGTGCGCTGCTGGTCGGCGCCGAGGGCCGCCGCTCGCCGACGCGCGACGGCGCGCGCATCGCGGTCGCGCGCTGGGAGTATAAGCATGTCGCGATCGTCGGGATGCTCGATCACAGCGCGGATCACCACAACGTCGCGCACGAGCTCTTCTACACCGCCGGCCCGTTCGCGCTGCTGCCGATGCAGGGCGGGCACCGCTCGGCGCTGGTGTGGACGGTGTCGGAGGCCGACGCGCCCGCGATGCTGACGCTCTCCCCGCGCGCCTTCCTCGCCGAGGCGGACAAGCGGATGCAGGGGATGCTGGGCACGATCTCGCTGGCTGGGCCGCTGTCGAGCTATCCGCTCGGCTTCCACCACGCCGCGCACATCACCGACACGCGGCTCGCGCTGGTCGGCGACGCCGCGCACGGCATCCACCCGATCGCGGGCCAGGGGGTCAATCTCGGTTTTCGCGATGCGGCGGCCTTGGCGGAGGTGCTCGTGGAGGGCGTGCGGCTCGGGCTCGATCCGGGCGACGCGCAGCTGCTGCACCGCTACGAGCGCTGGCGCGGGCTCGACACCTTCTCGGTCGCGGCGGCGACCGACGCGCTGACGCGGCTGTTCGGCGTGCCGGGGCGCACGGCGTCGACGGTGCGGCGCTTCGGCATCGGCGTCGTCGAGCGCGTGCCGCCGCTGAAGGCGTTCTTTATGGCCGAAGCGCGCGGCGAAAGCGGCGCGCTGCCGCGACTGCTGAGCGGGCAGGCGATCTGAGCGCCACGGCAGGATCGGCGAAAGCGGACGTCGTCACCGATCCTCCCCCGCCAGGGGGAGGTGGCGCCCGCAGGGCGTCGGAGGGGCGGGCGGCGGCACGTCCTTATCGTCGGGCGCCCCGCCTCCTCCCCCTCCGTCCCGCTTCGCGTGCCACCTCCCCCTGGCGGGGGAGGATGAGGATGGTCCGCGGCCATCTTCTTCTTCGTCATCCCGGACCTGATCCGGAATCCAGACGCGCAGCCTCGACAAGCGGGCGCATCGTCTCTGGATCCTGACCGTCGTCAGCATGACGCAAGGGGTGGTCTTTCTTCCGTCATGCCAGCGAAGGCTGGTATCTCGTGCGGCAGGCGTCGCGCTTCCTTCGCTGAGGTCCCAGCCTTTGCTGGGATGACGGAAAGCGGTGGGAGACGGTCATCATCGCCACCGGCGCTCGACGCGGGCCAGTGCTTTAGCGAGAGCTTCGGATAGCGGAGGATTGCTGGCAAAAAAAAGGCGTGCATGAACGATGATTGCTTTTGCAGCTCCTTTATGAGGTGAAGCAGCCTCGCCTAGCTCGTGCGCCGCTGCCAATTGTGCCCAAAGGCCGAGGCCGCCATCCTTATTGTACAGAGTTTCGGCAAGTTCGTTGATTCTGCGCCATCGGACGAGATCGTTTTCTAACGCTTTCGTCCGCACACTTCGGAGGCCCGCAAAAGTAGCGATGATGAGCGGCACAAGGACGCCGACCAATCCAGAAAGCTCGGTGAAGGTCTTTGGATACATCCTTTAATTATGGCGGATTACTGGACGTCCGCAACGGGCATCTGCCGTCTCTTCCAAAGCGGGATTTCGTCTGACACGATCCGGTCAGCCGATCCCGATCCGTCCGCTTCTTCTCGTCATCGACCGCCCGTCCACCGCGATTCGCATACGCCGCGAAATCCGTCGTCGGACCGCGCCGACACGTCGTTTTTCCCTGACCGCGCTCGATGCGCCATTCGGCATTTCAAGCCATGAACCGAACGGTTCGGCAGGACGAAGCGAGCGCATTATGGGCGCACAGCTGTCAGGTTCGTCCGGCGAATATCTCCCCGGTCCTCGTTTTTCAGCACCCGCGCTTCTGCCCCTGCCGGTCTTTCCCTCAGCCGTCCTGGATGCGCCGCGCCACCTCGATCAGCAGCACCGGCACGCCGTCGCGGATCGGATAGGCGAGCCCCGCCTGGTCCGACACCAGCTCGCCCTTCTCGGCATCGAGTCTCAGCGGCGTGCGCGTCATCGGGCAGACCAGGATCGCCAGCAGGTCCGCATCGAGCATGGGGCGCAAACCCTCCGGGTTCATTGCAGCGTGGCGCCGTCGTCCTCGTCGCTTTCGTCGAGGCGGAAGAAGCGCAGGAACTGCACCACCAGGTCGGCGCGCTCGGCGATGTCGGGCGCTTCGAGCAGCGCTTGCTTGGTCGCGACGTCGAACGGGGCGACCTGCGCGACGCCGTTGACCAGCGCCTCGTCGTCGAGCCGCTCGACCGCGGTCCAGTCGATCGCATAGCCCTTGGCCTCCGCGTAGCGCCGCGCCTCGCGCTCGAGATCGGCGCGCAGCGCGATCCCCAGCGGATCGGGATCGGCGGCGTCGCGCTCATAGCCGGACCAGTCCGCCTCGACCTGGCGGAAGGCGGTGGTGACGTCGAGCTCGCGGACCAGGCGGAAGCGCGTCAGTCCCTCAAGCACGAGATTGTAGCGGCCGTCGTCATGCGCCTCGAACTCGGCGATGCGGCCGACGCAGCCGATGTCGAACAGCGCGGGCTTCTTGTGGTCGCCGTCGCGCGGCTGGATCATCCCGATCCGCCGGTCGCGTGCCATCGCGTCGCTGATCATCGCGCGGTAGCGCGGCTCGAAGATGTGCAGCGGCAGCAGCGCGCGCGGGAACAGCAGCGCGCCGCCGAGCGGGAAGATCGAGAGACGCGCCATGGTGCGGCTCAGGTGAACAGCACGGCGGAGAGCCGCCGGCGCTGCGCGCTCACCCACGGATCCTCGAGGCCGACAGCGGCGAACAGCGTCAGCAGCCGCTCCTTGGCGGCGCCCTCGTGCCAGGTCCGGTCGAGCGCGATGCTGGCGAGCAGCTGGTCGGCGGCGCCGTCGCGGTCGCCCACCGCCATCAGCCCGCCGGCCAGCTCGTAGCGCTTCTCGAGATCGTCGGGCGCCGCCGCGACCGCCTGCTGGAGCGCGGCGAGATCGTCGACGGGCGCCGCCTGCTTGGCCAGCGCGATCGCGGCGCGGACCTGCGCGAAGGCGACGTCCTTGGCCTTGTCCTCGGGCAGCGCCGTCAGCAGCGCCTCGGCATCGTCGGCACGGCCGAGCGCCAGCAACGCACGCGCATGGCCGACGGTCGCCGCGACGGGGGCGGGCGCCATCGTCGCGACCTGCTCGAACACCGCTAGCGCCCGCTCGGCATCGCCCGCCGCGAGCAGTTCCTCGCCCATCGCGACGAACTGCTCGACGTCGTCGGCTTGCTGGTCGCCCTCGCCCGCCTGGATCGGCAATTGTGCCAGAAGCTGGTCGATCATCCGGGAAAGCTGGCCTTCGGTCCGCGCCTGCGTCAGGTCGGCGACGGGCTGGCCCTCGAACAGCGCATAGACGGTCGGGATCGACTGGACGCGGAACTGCGCCGCGATGAACTTGTCCTTGTCGACGTCGATCTTGACCAGCTTGACGCCCTTGGCGGCGTAATCCTTGGCGACCTTCTCGATCACCGGGCCGAGCTGCTTGCAGGGGCCGCACCATTCCGCCCAGAAATCGACGATGACGAGGTTCGTCATCGAGGGCTCGACGACGTCGCGCCGGAAGGCTTCCACCGCCTCGCGGTCCGCCGCACTCATCCCCAACGTCGCCACGCTTGTCTCTCCTGTTCGTCCTGCCGCCATATGTGGGCGCATCGGCGCTGCTGCCAACCCCTGTGCCCACCCCTGCCCCCACCCCTGCCCGATGCCTCGCTGCGACGCACGAAATTTGTCGGCGAATCGGCTTGCCGCTTCGGGAGGCCGGTGCTAGTGGCCCACCTCCACGGCGGGGTTTCGGCCCCGACGGCGCCAAGAGCGGGCGTAGCTCAGGGGTAGAGCACAACCTTGCCAAGGTTGGGGTCGAGGGTTCGAATCCCTTCGCCCGCTCCAGTTTTCAG
>Ga0302311_10002194_pt1 | contig 22299 bp, 20 predicted proteins | sample III_Palsa_N1_3_FD_200449 | JGI IMG/M metagenome (GOLD analysis project Ga0302311, IMG submission 200449) | Peat permafrost microbial communities from Stordalen Mire near Abisko, Sweden - III_Palsa_N1_3 | ecosystem: Environmental > Terrestrial > Soil > Palsa > Peat permafrost | place: Sweden... | reverse complement strand
CTCGCCTACGTGTCCTACTATGACACCCTCACGGGGTTGCCGAATCGTCAGCTGTTCTTCGATCGCCTGGCCCAAGCCCTTAACCGGGCGCGCGGCGAAAAGCACGAACTAGCAGTTATCGTCATCGATCCGCAGCGATTCAAGCACGTTAACGATACGCTGGGCAGGCACGCGGGCGACCAGGTATTGAAGGCCCTGGCGACGCGTCTGCTGCTATCAGTCGCGGAGTCGGCCACCGCCGCCCGTATCGGCGCCGACCGTTTCGCACTCGTGGTCCCGCACCTTCCGGGCCCTGCCATGGCGCGCTGGATCGACGAGAAGATCGTGGATACCTTCGCCGCGCCCATGGTGATCGACGATGTGGAGTTGCGCATTTCGGCGAAAATCGGCGTTGCGCTCTATCCGGCCGACGCAGAAACAGCGGAGACACTGTTCGTGAACGCCGAGGCCGCCCTGAAACGGGCCAAGGACGCCGCCGATCCCTATTTGTTTTATTCGCCCGAGATGAATGCCCGCGTCGCTCAGCGCCTGCATCTGGAAAGCCGTTTGCGCAGAGCGGTGGTCGAAAAGCAGTTCGTCCTGCACTACCAAACCAAGGTCGACCTGGCGACGCGGAAAATCCGCGGCCTCGAGGCCTTGATTCGCTGGCGCGATCCGGAACACGGCATGGTCCAACCCATGGACTTCGTGCCGCTGCTGGAAGAATCGGGTTTGATCGTGGAGGTGGGCCGGTGGGTCATCGAGCAGGCGGTAGCCGACATCCAAGTCTGGCGCGGGCTGAATCTATCTGTACCGCGCGTGGCCGTGAACGTGTCGGAGGTGCAGCTGCGGCAACCGTCCTTTGTCGCCACCGTATTGGCCGCGCTGGGTTCCACCGTGGGCGTGGACGTCGGTCTCGACCTCGAGATCACCGAATCCATGATTGCGCAGAACGCGGGCGCCAATGTGCAAAAGCTCACGCAGCTGCGCGCCGCGGGACTTCAGGTGTTCGTCGATGACTTCGGCACCGGCTACTCGGGTTTGAGCCAAATCGCTCATCTGCCCCTGGATGCACTCAAAATCGACCGCGCTTTCGTCGCCGGCATGACCGGGAGCACTGAGCACATGGCCATCGTGTCGGCCATCGTCAATCTGGCCAAAGCCCTCAAGATTTTCGTGGTCGCCGAGGGCGTTGAAACCGAGGAACAGGCCCTGCAACTACACCGGTTGGGCTGCGATGAGGCGCAAGGATATCTATTCAGCCGTCCCCTGCCGGCTGACGAGGCTGCCAAGCTCCTCGCGGCCGCACCCATTCCCTAAGATGTCACACCGTCCGTACGGCAAACCCGTACGGAATCGGCCCATGTCACTTTTTGGGGCATTGCGATTGACCCAGCCCTGGGTCGCCGCTAGCCTAACCCTACATAACGTTTTAAATTCATGGCGAGGAACCGATGGTGAACCGCAAGTTATCCGGGCCGTCGGTCATTCGCCGATTTCACATAATTACCGGCCGCTTAGGGCCTTATGCGGCCGCGGCGAGCGCCGCGCTGGTGTTATGGCATGCCGCCAGGGACAAGCCGGCGGCCATGGTGAGCGTCCCGGCTCCCTTGATTTATTCGACCTCGGCCCCTGCCGCGTCCCCGCCACCGGTCGCCGCGACCCCTTCGGGAACGGCCGGAACGCCTGCTGCCGCACTGCAGGCCGGAGTCGCCTCCATTCAGGTCATTGTCGGTAGGAACGATACGTTGGACGGTATTTTCAGGCGCATGGCCCTGGATAAATCCGACCTGGCGGCCATTCGCAATCTTCCCGGCATTCGTCAGAGTTTGGACCTCCTCAGGCCCGGCGACGCCATCAATGTCACCCACTCGCACGACGGTGCCATCAAGGAATTGAGCCGTAAGGTCAGCGAGACCCAGACGCTGCACGTGGTGCGAGAGGAAGCGGGATTCGCCGCGAAAATGGTCAGCAATCCGGTTGAGACCCGCCTGCGCACCGCCACTGCCACGATTGATTCGTCGTTGTTCCAAGCGGCCGAGGGCGCCGACATCTCGGATACGGTGGCGCTGAAGCTCGCTAATGTGTTCGCCTGGGACATCGATTTCGTGCTGGATATCCGGGAAGGCGACCGCTTCACGGCCGTTTACGAGCAGATCTACCAGGACGGCAAGTACCTGCACGACGGCGACGTGCTGGCGGCGGAATTCGTCAATGACGGCAAGATCTACCGCGCGGTGCGTTTCACGGCGGAAGATGGCTCGACGGGCTACTACACCCCTGACGGCAAACCCATGCGCAAGGCGTTTTTACGGGCGCCGGTGGACTTCACCCGGGTGAGCTCGGTATTCAATCCGGCCCGCCTGCATCCCATTCTGAACACCATCCGCGGTCATATGGGCACCGACTACGCCGCGCCCACGGGCACCCCTGTCCACGCGGCGGGCGATGGACGGGTGAGTTTCGAGGGCACCCGCGGCGGCTACGGCAATGCCATCGTCCTCGAGCACAGCAACAGTGTGTCCACCCTTTACGGCCACATGTCCCGCTTCGCCATCAACGTCCACATGGGATCTCACGTGAGCCAGGGCGACATCATCGGCTACGTCGGCATGACGGGACTAGCCACCGGCCCGCACCTACATTACGAATACCTGATGAATGGGGTGCATATGAACCCACAGACCGTTAAATTGGCCGGCGCCGAGGCTTTGCGTGCCGAATCCATGGACAAGTTCAGGGCGGCCACGGCCGCATTGCTTGCCAACCTGTCGGCCCCGACGGCGGCAAACGTCTCGGCTGCGACCGCGCAGCCGGCGACCGCAGCCACGGCCTCTATGCACACCTCGGGCGAGCCGTCGCCGAAAGGTCTGGCAAACTAGGCCCTTCGACGCTGCGACTTTGAAGGATGCCCCATGGGCCTGTATCTAGGTTTGATGTCCGGAACCAGCATGGACGCTATAGACGCCTCGCTGGTCGATTTCGATGTGAAGCCCCTGCGCGTCGTGGCGAGCAGCGCAACTCGCTTCGATCCACAGCTCAAAACGCGCATCGCTGCACTGCTGGAGTCCCCGGACCGCGTGGCGCTCGATGAACTCGGACAAGTCGACGTGGCCCTGGCGCAGGCTTTCGCCGGCGCCGCCAATCGTTTGCTGGAGACGGCAGGCATCAGCCCCAGTGCAGTCACCGGCATCGGCAGCCATGGCCAGACGCTCCGCCATCGACCGGACCTGCCCCTCCCCTTCACCTGGCAAATAGGTGACCCGAATACGCTGGTCGAGATGACCGGTATCACCGTGGTCGGCGACTTCCGGCGCCGCGACGTGGCCGCCGGGGGCCAGGGCGCGCCCCTTTTGCCCGTGTTCCACGATCATGTGTTTCGCAGCGACGAGGAAGATCGCGTCATCGTGAACGTCGGTGGCATCGCCAACGTCACCATTCTCAGCCGGGATACCACCGTGACCGGCTTCGATACCGGGCCGGGCAACCGCCTACTCGATGCCTGGATCAGCCAGCATCAGGGCCTAGAATACGATGAGGACGGGCGGTGGGCCAGCACCGGCTCGTGCGACGCCACCCTGCTGCAACAATTACTGGATGAGCCCTACTTGGGCCTGCGGCCGCCCAAGAGCACCGGCCGGGAGCTCTTCAACTTGCCCTGGCTGCGCACCAAACTGGGACTGTTCGCGCGCCGACCGGAGGATGTGCAGGCCACGCTGCTCGAATTAACGGCCGTCACGATTGCTGCGGCTGTGCGGCAATACGCGCCCGGGGCGGCCCTGTACGTTTGCGGAGGAGGCGCCCGAAATCAGCGTCTGCTGAACGCCATCGGCGCCCGGGTCGCACCCAGTCCCGTCGCCAGCACCGCGGTTTTGGGGCTCGACCCCGACTACGTGGAAGCGGTGGCCTTCGCCTGGTTCGCGGAGCGCACACTGGCGGGCCTCACCTCCAGCGCAGGAAGCGTGACCGGAGCCCACGGAGCGCGCATTCTGGGAGGTGTCTATAGGTATGCCTGAGAATGAACGACCCCGATCTGCTTAGCGCCCATCTCTACATCAATCGCGAATTATCCTTCCTCGAGTTCAACCAGCGGGTACTAGAGCAGGCAAAGGACGCGCGCATTCCCCTGTTGGAGCGCGTGAAATTCCTCTGTATCTCGTGCGCCAATCTCGATGAGTTCTTCGAAATTCGAGTGGCGGGCCTCAAGGAACTGCTAGACGCCGGCGCGCCCCAGGGCGCCACCGACGGCTTGTCGGTGCCCGACACCCTCAAGGCCATTCGCGCCCGAGCCACTCGCCTGGTCGATGAGCAATACGAATTGCTGAACGACGGCTTGTTGCCGGAACTGGCCAAAAACGGCGTGGTGTTCGTCGCTCCGGACACGTGGACCGAAGCGCAGGCAAAATGGCTTCAGGCCTACTTCGAACGTGAGGTGGAGCCGGTACTGAGCCCCCTCGCGCTCGACCCCGCGCGGCCCTTCCCGAAGATTCTCAACAAGAGCCTCAACTTCGCCATCGTGGTGGAGGGCGAGGATGGCTTCGGTCGCAACAGCGGTTTAGCCGTGGTCCAGGCGCCGCGCTCTCTTCCGCGCCTCATACGCTTGCCGGACGAATTAGGCAGCCGTCACTTCGTTTTCCTGGGCACCATCGTCGAAGCCTACGTCTCGCGGCTATTCGGCGGCATGGGCATGCGCGGCTGCTATCAATTCAGAGTCACGCGCAACAGCGACCTGTTCGTCGAGCAGGAAGAAGTCGACGACCTGCTGCGCGCGGTGCAAGGCGAATTGGCGTCGCGCCGCTATGGCGACGCGGTGCGCCTGGAAACGGCGCACGACTGTCCGGACGAAATCCTGACCTACCTGCTCGAACAATTCGGTCTGACCGACAGCGATTTGTACAAGGTGTCGGGGCCGGTCAATCTCAATCGACTCATGGCGCTCTACGATCTGGTCGATCGCGCGGAGCTCAAATACGCGCCCTTCACGCCCAGTATCCCCGAGCGTCTAAAAATGGGCACGGATATTTTCGCCACCCTGCGCGCCGGTGATGTGCTGCTGCACCAACCCTTCCAGGGCTTCGGGCCGGTCATGGACTTCATCAAACAGGCGGCCTCCGACCCGCAGGTGCTGGCCATCAAGCAAACGCTGTATCGCGCGGGCAGCGACTCAGCCATTGTGGGCGCGTTGGCGGACGCTGCGCAGGCCGGCAAGGACGTGACTGTCATCGTCGAACTGCGGGCGCGCTTCGACGAAGAAGCGAATATCGAGCTCGCAAACAAGCTTCAGGAAGCCGGCGCGCACGTCATGTACGGCGTCTTTGGCTACAAAACGCACGCCAAGCTCTTCATGGTGGTCCGCCGTGAGGAAAAGGGCCTGCGCCGTTACTGCCACCTGGGTACCGGCAACTACCATCCGAAGACCGCCCGGCTCTACACCGACTACGGCCTCATGACCGCAGACGAAGCCATCGGCGAGGATATTCACGAAATTTTTCTGCAGCTAACGGGACTGACCCGGGTGCCCCGCCTGCGAAAGCTTCTGCACGCGCCCTTCAGCCTGCATCAGGCGCTTCTGTCGAAAATCGAACGTGAGGGCGAGCATGCGCGCGCCGGCAAGCCCGCTCGCATCATAGCCAAACTGAACGCGCTGACGGAGCCCACTGTAATTCAGGCTCTGTACCGCGCCTCGCAGGCGGGAGTGGACATCGATTTGATCGTCCGTGGCGTGTGCTGCTTGCGGCCCGGGGTGCCGGGCGTATCCGACCGCATCAAGGTGCGCTCCATCGTCGGCCGCTTCCTCGAACACTCCCGCGTCTACTATTTCGAAAACGCAGGCACACGGGAAGTTTACTGCGGCAGTGCCGATTGGATGGACCGCAATCTCTTTCGTCGCATCGAGGTGGCATTTCCCGTGGCTTCGCCGGAGTTACAGACCCGCGTCACGGACGACTTGCAGCTATATCTCGCCGACGACTGTCAGTCTTGGACACTCTCGGCCGACGGCAGCTACGCGCGCGCGGGCACTCACGGGCATATCAGTGCACAGGCGAAATTCTTGAGTTTCTACGACGACCGGATGGCGTTGACCGAATCGTAGAAAGCGGCGCCCTCGCACCCTACGCTGTGGTGAGACGGAAGCCGGCTTCCTTCAAATAGACGCGCTCCTGCTCGAGATCCTCCAGGGTAAGCGGATGCTCCTTCATCCAGCGCGGCGGCAGCTCCAGTGTCAATGTGCGGCCCTTCACACGCAGCACCACCTCGGGCAGCGCCTGCGGACTGTGGCCGCGATGCAGCACCACGGCCAAACGCAGCAATACCGTGAGAAACTCCGCGTGGCGATCCCAGGGCGGCAGCAAATCTTCCAGCGGCTCCAAGGACAACTGCCGGCGATGGCCGCCGACCAATGCCGACAACAGCAGCTGTTCCTCGCGCGGGAATCCCGGCATGTCGGCATGTTGGAGCAAATAGGCACTGTGGCGTTGGTACTTCGAATGGGCGATGTCCAAACCCACTTCGTGCAGGCGCGCCGCCCAGCGCAGTACCGACTCCGCAAGTGGATCCTCCAGGCCCCACTCGGACTCGACTTGTTCCAACAGCGAAACCGCCGTCGCCTCGACGCGGTCGGCCTGCAGTGAATCGACGTGGTAGCGTTTCTCCATGGCGCGCACGCTGCGTACCCGCGCATCCTCGTCGGTGAAGCGACCCATCAGATCGTACAACAACCCCTCGCGCATGGCGCCCTCCGCCACGCGTACCCGATCGATGCCGAGGTTCTCGACGATTTCCAATAAAATGGCCAAGCCGCTGGGGAATACCGGCGCGCGCTCTGCGTCCACGTCGGGCAGATCCAGCTCATCGACATGGCCGGCGGCGATCACGCGATCCGCGAGGCTGCGCAGATTGTCGAGGGTGATGCGGGGAGAATCGGGATTGAGACGGCGTACCACGTCCGCGATCACGCGTACCGTACCCGAACTGCCGAAGGCCTGCAGCCAGCCCAGTTTTTTGTAGGCCTCCTGCACCGGCTCGAGTTCCAGGCGCACCGCGGTGCGGGCGCGCTCAAAACGCTTCTCGGAAATTCTGCCATCGTCGAAGCAGCTGGCGCACAGACCCACGCAGCCCACCGACAAGCTCTCCAGCAAGAGTGGCGTGAATCCCTCGCCGATCACTATTTCGGTCGAGCCTCCGCCGATATCAATGACCAGGCGCTTGTCCGGGCTCAACGGACTGGTGTGCACCACGCCCGAATAAATGAGCCGCGCCTCTTCCAATCCAGAGATGATTTCGATGGGATGGCCTAAGGCAGCACGGGCGCGCTCCAGAAACCAGCGTTTGCGCTTGGCCCTACGCAAGGCATTGGTACCCACCACCCGCACGCTGTCAGCGTGCATGGCACGCAGCCGCTGCCCAAAGCGCTCGAGGCAGCGCAAGGCCCGCTCGGCTGCGGCATCGTCCAAGCGACCGCTATCGCTCAAGCCTCCGGCCAAGCGCACCATTTCACGCAAACGATCGAGGATGACGAGTTGGCCGTGCGAGTACCGCGCAACGACCATATGAAAACTATTGGAGCCCAGGTCGACGGCGGCGAGCACGTCGGGGACGGCACGACCGCCGCTCATCACACGGCCAGCATTGTCAGGCGGAGAATGAGGATCCGCAGCCGCAGGTGGTCTTGGCGTTCGGATTGCGAATGACGAACTGAGCGCCCTGCAAATCTTCCTTGTAGTCGATTTCCGCGCCCATCAAATACTGCGCGCTCATCGGGTCTACAAGGAGTTGTACGCCGCGATTCTCCACGCAGAAATCGCCTTCCTCCATCTTCTCGTCGAAGGTGAAGCCGTACTGAAAGCCGGAGCACCCTCCTCCCGACACGAATACCCGGAGCTTGAGATTCGGGTTCGCTTCCTCGCGGATCAATTCGCCAACTTTGCCGGCGGCCGCATCGGTAAATACCAGTACGTCCGGGGGGGGAGGATCGAGATCCGACAACAGGGCAGATTCTGCAACAGTGCTCATGGGGGTAGTGTACTCGTCAGCCCGTGACCAATCAAAGTGGGGGACTCCCTGTGGGACCGGCGTCACCTTCGCCGGCTGTCGGGTTCGTCCTGTGGATCAACTTACCGTTAATTTGGGCGCCCACGGCCGTTTCAATGACCGAATACCGCACATTTCCCATAACCCGGGCATTTTCGCCCAATTCCACCCGCTCCGCTGCATCGATATCGCCCTTCACCAGCCCGTTGAGCAGGATATTGGTCACGAGTACCGATCCCTCGATGCTTCCCCTATCGCTGACCCGCAGGTTGGCCCCGGCGGTGTTCGCCTTGACGTTGCCATTGATATAGCCATCCAAATGCAGGCCCCCGGAGAATTCGACATCGCCGTTGATGCGCGTGTCGGCGCCGATCAACGTATCGATTTTCAGATTCTTATTCTGTGTCCGCTTGAACATGCGCTCCACCCCTGGGGTCCAAACCGCCATCCGCCTGGCCTGCCGCCACCTCGCCGGGCGCCTCGGTCTCCACCGACATGCCCTGTGCTTTCCACACAAAGGCCTGGCGAGCACTATGAATTGCATCACGCCCCGAGTGGATCTCCACGCCGATGCGGGTCGGCTCGAAGCCCGCCGGCAACTGCACCGGCTCGTCATAATCCTGAAAATACTTGAACGAGTATGCCAGGCCGGCGCGGTGGTTGGGCGTCACCTGCGCGTAGCTCAAAGTCAGCGGCTTGCCGTGCAGCAGTCCATCGATGGACAGCACCGTATTGCCCGCGACGGTGTTGTCAGGTTTGTTGTTGGTCTGCACGAGCACGAATTTCAAGCGATAGGCGCCTGCGGCCGGCTCCGGAACGATTTGCATCTGCTGCACCTTCACGTGCACCGGCGAATCCGGCTGCACCAAGCCGCGATAGAAGGATAAATCCTGAGAAAGGCGGGCGATGCGGTTCTGCATTTCGCCGAGGCTTTGCTGCACGTCTTTGTAGCCCTCCCGATCGACGCGGCGGGCCACGTCGGCCGCCGCCAGCTGCTCGCGCTGCAAGTCGTTTTCGGCCTCCAGCTTGCGTATGCGTGCGCTCGCGGCCAAAGCACCCCGTACGGAATCGACCACCCTGAACCCGGCATCGTACCGGCCCAGTTCGAACGCGCCATACAACAGCAGCAAAGCCAGCACAACGGCTGATCCCAACATCAGGGCACGCCGCTTGGGCGCATACGACCGGACTACGAATTTGCCGAACAAGTCAGCCATGTCGAGACATTACACGAACCGCGCGCCGGCGCGTTATCATCGCGGCCCCTGCATCGAGGTATGAAACTTGCTCTGGCTCAAGGCTTTACACGTGGTGGCGATGGTGACCTGGTTCGCCGGCCTGTTTTATTTGCCCCGGTTATACGTTTACCACGCGGATGCCGGCGATTGGATCAGCGTTCAACGCTTCAGAATCATGGAGCGCCGGCTGTTTATCATCATGACCGTCGGCGCCGCCCTGACCATCGTCTTCGGCGTCGCCATGCTCGTCGCGGCACCCGCCTATCTCAAAATGGGCTGGCTGCACGTCAAACTGACCCTGGTGCTGCTGCTGATCGCATACCACGCCATGTGCTTCAAGTTCCTGCAGGACTTTGCCCATGACCGCAGAACCCATTCTGCCAAGTGGTTTCGCGCCTTCAACGAGGTGCCCAGCCTATTATTGCTGGGCATTGTCATTCTAGCCGTGGTCAAGCCTTTTTAGATTTGGGGGCGCTGGGCTTGGGCACCGCGACCTCGACGGACCACCAATCCGGATATGGCGGCATACCCTCGGGGAATATCAGCTTGCCCAAATCGTGCAGAGCCCGCACATACACCCGTTTCTTGAAGTAAACCACTTCTCGAACGGGCGTCCAATAGTCCGCCCACCGCCATCGATCGAACTCGGGCTGATCGGTGTGATCGAAGCGTAGCTTCGATTCGTCGGCGTTAAGTTTGAGCAGGTACCAGCGCTGTTTCTGGCCGATGCAGCGATCCCTCACGTATTGCCGCGGCAAACGGTAACGCAGCCAACCTCGGGTCGATCCCAACACGTCGACGTCCGCGCGGTCCAGCCCGATCTCTTCCTTGAGTTCCCGAAACAAAGCGTCTTCCACCTGTTCGCCGCGATTGATACCGCCTTGGGGAAACTGCCACCCGCGGCCGCCCACCCGGCCGCCGAGAAATACCTCGCCGGCGCCATGGGTCAAAATGATCCCTACATTGGCGCGGAAACCGTCTTTATCGATGTAATCGGTGGAGAACTGGGCAGGCATATACCCGATTGTTCCATATCACCGGCCGCTTGTGGTCCCGACGCGACATTTTCACCCCGTTCCCAGCTGCACACGATTGCGGCCCAGCGCCTTGGCTCGGTACAGGGCCGCATCGGCATCCGCGATCAATCGATCCGCCATAGCCTTCAAGTCCGACTCATGGCGTCCCGGCGAAAGCGCCGCCACCCCCACGGACACGGTCAGCGTCCGCTGAATTTCCGGGGTCAACGTAAAGGGTACCGCCGCGATGGCTTCGCGAATACGCTCCCCCAGGGTGGAAGCCTCCGCGGCACTGGCCTCGGGCAGTAGAATGGCCAGTTCATCGCCGCCGAAGCGCGCAGCCGTATCCATGCTCCGAATCTGCCCCTCCACTCGATGTGCGACTTCCTTCAGCGCGTTGTCGCCGGCCAGATGCCCGTAGCCATCGTTGATGCCCTTGAAGCGGTCGATGTCGATCATGAGACAGGCGATGGTGCCGGCGCGGCGTTGTGCGCGCGCCAGCTCTTCCTTCAGTCGCTGCTGCAGGTAGCGGCGGTTATGCCAGCCCGTCAAAAAGTCGGTGATGCCGGCGCGCAGCAGGCGGGCACGATTCACGGCATTCTCGATGCAGACGGCGGCAACGGCGCCCAAGTGGCCGAGAAAGTCGGTGCCGTGATGGCGCGTGAAACGAGCGGGGTCGCGGCTGCCGAAGCACAAAGCGCCGGTGGCCCGATCCTTGCGCGGCAAGGGGACCAGCGCGGTGCTTTTCAGACTCTGGCTTCCCGGAAACAACAAATGGTGGTCGGCGCCCACGAAGGGCCCGAGCCAGGGCTTGTGCAGGGCCGAGAGTTGCGGAGCCAGCCCGACCAGCGAATCGACGAAAAATATTTGTTTGAACTCCTCCGGTCGGTCGCCGCCGGCCAGCAGGAGATGGCGAATTTCGTGCTGCGGATCCAGGAGCACCACGCTGATGGCATCGAGCGCATAGGACTCCCGCAAGCCGTCCACCATGGCCCGCAGGAGTTGCGCCAAACTATCGGCGCGCAGGAGACTCAATTCGCGGGCCTGGGTGCGCTTTAGAATGCTCTCGTTGTTGGCGGCCTCCGCCGTCATCTCCTTCAAGCGCTTCTTGAGGATTTCGTTTTCTTGAACCGCGTCTTCCATACTCGTCAGCCGGCGCGCGCTGCCGCCCGAACATCCAGATAGGCACGGCCGCGCGTCATGAGGCTGGTGAATTCCCCCGCATTTTTCGTTCCTACCGCGTGCAGCACGCGATCCACGGCCGCCTTGAGCGAGCTCAAGGACTCGCCGCCGTAGTCGTTCAAGCTCTGAATCTCGAAGTACAAATCAGGACTTTCCGCGGCCACCCGGCTGGCTACGTCCAGCTGCGCATCGAAGGTGGTGCTCGACAGCTTCGCCAAGCGCAGCGCCGCCTCACCGCTGTCCGCCAGCGCGGTGAAAAAGGCGATATTGAGCGCGTGCGACAGCCCGAGCACGTAGGCGATCAGCCGGTCATGCTCATCCAACCCCATGACCACGCGTTCCGCCATGGTGGGCGCGAACAGATCCTGCGCTTGCTGGAGCGCGGCCGCATCGCCCAGATCAATGAATATGACGTGCCGGCCGGAAAGCAATTCCGTGTCCGGTCCGAACATGGGATGGAGCGAGGTGACCCTGCAGCCCGCCTTGACCAACGCATCCAGACCGGAGCGCAACGGCGTCTTGAGGGACCCCAAATCGAAAATCAAGCCACGCGGAGCTCGCCGGGCCAGGGCGGACAACAGGCCCGCGGTAACGCTCAAAGGCGTGGCGATGACAATGAGATCGAAATCCAGAGGGTCCTTTTCCCAATCGTCCACACGATCGAAGCCCGGCAGCGAGCCGGAAGGGTCGGCAATGGCGACCGCAAAGCCCTGAGATGCCAAGAACTCGGAGAACCAGCCGCCCATTTTTCCGCAGCCGCCGATCACCAAGGCGCGCTTGCCGCTGCCGTGCGCATGCGCGATGACACGGGCATGTTCTTGGGTGGCCAATGAAGACTGAATGAGTTGTTGCAGAAGCGACTCGGCAAGGTCTGGCGACACGCCCAAGCGCTCCGCCGTGGTCCGGCCGCGCAGAATCACATCCCGCTCCCGGGCGAAATCACGAGTGGCCCGCCCCGTAGCTCGTTTTACCGACGCCACTTGTTCAGAGAGCGCCTGTCGGCGCGCCACCAACTCGATCAACCGCTCGTCGAGTTCGGTCAAGGCGGTTCGCAATTCATCCAAAGTCATGTAAGACGTCCCATTTTTTGCCCGCCCCCCTTTTACTGGCGGAACTCGGCTATCGCAAGCTCAACGCGACATATAAAATTCGGCTATGACTGCGACCATGAAGACAGAATGGACCGAAATTCTTCCCGACACACTACCCGGTAATCCCATGCCGATGGTAGCCGAATGGCTGGCGCAGGCACGGGTGGATGCCGCGCAACCGAACCCCAACGCCATGGTCCTGGCCACTGTGGACGCCGCCGGACAACCATCGGCGCGCGTGGTCCTTTGTAAGGATATCGGCACAGAGGCCGGCTTCATTACTTTTTATACGAACTACGAATCGCGCAAAGGGCGGGAGCTCGCGGGAAATCCGTCGGCCGCCATTGTCTTTCATTGGGATCATCGGCATCGCCAGGTGCGTGCAGAAGGACGCGTCGAACGGCTCTCCGAGGCTGACAACGATGCCTACTTCGCCGGTCGGCCCTGGCGCAGCCAGCTGGGGGCCTGGGCCAGTCATCAAAGTGAACCGGTCGCATCGCGCGACGCGCTGGCACAGGCGGTCGCTGCGGCGGCGCAGCGCCTGGGAGTTCCCTATGGCGGCCCCGGCTCCAAAGAGCCCGATCCGGCGCCCTCGGGACTCCCCCGGCCCGCCAATTGGGGCGGGTTCAAATTCACGGTGAACGCTTTGGAACTATGGGTGGAAGGCGAATATCGGATCCATGATCGCGCCCGCTGGACGCGTACCTCCGACTCCGAGCCACCGACCTGGACCGCCACGCGTCTGCAACCCTGACGACGCGGAGGCCGCCGAGCGGTCCCGCGAAGCCGGGTTTTATCGCAAAACACCTACTCCAGGCAGACAACCAATTTGGCGGAGTGCGTACGCCAATTGATGGGAATGACATAGGAACGCGCATGCGGCGCGGTTACCCGGTCCGGCTCGCGAGCAATGACCATCGGAACTGAAATGACGAAATTCTTGCCGAAGTCGCGGCGCGCATTGCCGGAAATCGTGTTCGCCACTTCGCCCACCAGATCGCGGATGTTCTCGTCGCTGGAATCGGTTTCCTGCATGCGCATGAGCAGCACGGTGAGCATGCCGCGCGGCGCCGTGAAATAGACAATACCCTTGCGCGCGCCGGAAATGCCGATGACGCCGGTGTACTCGTAGGCACCCGGCTTGCCGTCCGTGACCAGATAAGGCGACCCCACGCTGGCGGCCTGCTGCGCCGACGTTTCGAAATAATTGGTCGTGCCTTCGATGAAAGTTCGGATCTCGCCTTCCTTTAACATTTCATGTCTCCGACAACAGCTCTTCCAACGCCTCGTTGAGCTGCCGGTCGTTGAAGGGCTTGCATAGGAATCCGTTCGCGCCTTTTTCGATCGCTTCGACCGCCGTCGCTTTGTCGGCTAGCGCGGAGACAACCAAAATCAATACTTTCGGATTGATCGCGACCAACTCCTGGACGCACTCGATTCCATCCATTTCCGGCATGGTCAAATCCATGGTCACCACGTCCGGTTGGGTGCGGCGAAACAAGTCGACGGCCTCGCGGCCGTTGCAGGCGGCGCCCACCACTTCGAGCCGTGCTATTTGCTGGGATCTCTCGATGCGGCGACGAATGATGTTCGAGTCGTCGACAATCATGAGTTTCAACGCCTTTAAACTGCTATCCATTACGCCGCCACCGTATCGTCCACGACCTTGGGCGACGACGGCAGACTCACCGTCAAACGCGTAAAGCGTCCACGCGCCGAGGCAACCCCAACCTTGCCTCCGATCTGGTACATGAGGTCGGCGATGAGATTCATGCCCACGCCGCGTCCTGCATCCTTGGTCGTGTGTTCCACCGTGGAAAAGCCTGGCGTGAACAGCAGCGAATACACCTGCTTGGAATCCAGATTGGCCGCCTGCTCCGCGGTGACCAAGCCCTTCTCCAAGGCGACCTCCTTGATCCTCTCGGTAGCGAGGCCCTGGCCGTCGTCTTCGATGGTCATTTTGTAGCCGCCTTCTTCACGGGTCTGGAAAGTCAGACGCACGTGGCCTTGATCCGACTTGCCCGCCGCTTTGCGCACGGCCGGCGCTTCGATGCCGTGCACCATGGCGTTGCGAATGGCTTGAATCGCGATGTCCTTGACTACCCGGCGATACTCTTCGGGCACCGCCTCGAAACCAGTACAGTGCAGCGTGACCTGCTTGCCGTTATCGTTGGCGATGCGGGTGGCCAGTTGCTCCAGCATCCCGATGAGGCCCGAGTCCGCCGATTCGATGGGCTTGCCGGAAGTGTCGACGGTCTTGCCTATAGCACTGGCTCCTCCAATGATGACGTCGGTACTGGTGTGTTTGTGATCCGCCGCAGGCTCCGCGGCCTGCGGCCGCGACAGGCGCGCCACGAGTTCGCCGACGGACTGCAGGTGAGTCAGCAAATCGTCGAGTTTGATGACCAGCGGCAGGAAGTCGTTGCCCGAGAGATCCTGCTTCTCACGCAGCACCTTCAAGTCCTCCTCGAAGGAGTGTGCGCGGCTCTCGATGGACGACAAGCCTAGCGCCGCTGCTTCGCCCTTGACGGCATGCGCTTGGCGGAACAGCGTGTCGAGTTTCTTGCGGAACATCCCCTCGTCGCGGGCCGGCTCACGCAGCACCGCGTTGATCATTTTCATGGCGGCATTCGAATCGCTCAAGAATGAACTGAGCTGGGCCGGATCAATGTGGAGAATGCCGAGAAGCGTATCGACCTGGGCCTGCGACTGGCTGCGCGATGCCTGGAGCTCCCGCGCAAGGTCGACGCGGGCGCTGACGTCGGACACCGATACCAACACGTGCGTAATCTTGCCGTCCTCACGGACTCGGTGAAAATCGAACTGCAGGTACCGGGTCTCGATGCGGCCGTTGCCCGTGTCGAGATGGACTTCGACTTCGCCCAACGGATTGATGGATTTAACCAACTTCTCATTGGTGCGTTCCGTCCACAGCACCTTCACGAACTTCAACGCGGTGGTCAGCGTCTTTTGCGAGACTATGTTCTTGAGCAGGTCCTCAAAGTCCAGACCGGCAATGTCGGTCCGTTGGAACAACGTTTCCAAGGCCGCCGAATGCGCGCTGCCGATGACCAGCTTTTCGTCGAGCAGGAACAGTCCTTCCTTAACAGTACGCAGAATGTCCGTGGTTTGCTGGCGTGCCTGGCGCAAGTTTTTATCCTGGCGCTGCCGGGAATTGAGCAACAGCGTCACCAGCGCCACCAACAGGGCGGCGATGGCCAGACCGGCCAACATGAATAGACGTAATTTCTTCGCGCCGCCGGCGTTGGTGGCCTGCAGGTCGCCCGCGACGGCCGTCAGCTGCGTATCGAGCAGCGGCAAGGCATGACGGCTGGTATGAATGGCGTTGGTCACGTCGCGTTCCAGCTGCTTGCCGTTTTCGTTGAGCACCGTACCGGTGGATTCGTTGTCGTCGTAGGGCAGGCCGCTGTAGCTCAGCAGCGGTCTCAGCGCCTCGCGTTCGTGGTCCCAAGCCTCGCGCAGCGCCGCGGCATGCTTGCCGGAAATCGAGTTCGTGGCCGAGTCCAGTTTTGCGGCGGTATCGCGCAGTTGATCCAGCGATTCCTGAATGTAGGCGCGGGTCATCAGGCGATCGTGCAGCGAGTCGAGCGACGCGCGAATGACCGTGGGGTAGCGCTCCTGCTCTCCCACCGACTCCAGCGCAGCATTGCCCGACACGAGATCGCCGGATATTTTCAATCCCGGCAGCAGCACGGTGACGATGAAGCTGACTCCCAGCACTGCCACGAGCGCAATCAGCGCGCTTGGGCTGAGCCGGGGCATCAGAGATTTCACGGAACGAGAAGTCATGGGTCACTTACTCCCTGAGGGGTTACTACGCGCGCTGTTTGGATTGGAATTACCGTTCCGAGCAATATTGAGTGCTTCGAGAAATGCGGTGGCCGAGGCGTATCTATCTGCCGGCTCCTTCGCGAGGAGGTTGTCGACCACGGGTTGATAGCGGTCGAGCTGCTTGGGCAGGCGCGGCACACTGGCCGATCGATGCGCCGCGAAAATCTCCGCCAGAGTCTTGCCGCCGAACGGCAGCGTACCTGCAAGCATTTCGAAGAGCACGATGCCCAAGCTGTACAAGTCGCCCCGTGCATCCGGATCGCGCCCGGCGATTTGCTCCGGGCTGACGTAATTGGGGGTACCGGTCCCCAGATCGCCGCGCGACGGGTCCTTTCCCATCAATTGGCGGCGAGCCGACCCAAAGTCGATCAAGACCACGCGATTATCGTTCGTCAGCATGATGTTGGACGGCTTCAAGTCGCGGTGCACGATTTGCGCGGCGTGCACAACCTGCAGGGCTTCGCCGATCTGGCGTGCGTAGTGGTAGGCATCCGCCTCGCTGACCGGATTTCTCATGCGCTCGCGCAGACTGCCGCAAGGGAAGTATTCCAGCGCCAGATACAAATGCTCGGCGGTGATGCCGAAGTCCAGCACATCGGCGACGGCGCGATGATTGAGGCCCGACAACATTTCGCATTCGCCGGCGAAACGTTGACGATCCGCGTCCGATCCGAGTTTGAGGCCATCCATGGGCAGCACTTTGAGCGCCACGGGTTGCGGCAATTCGTCGTTCTGGGCGAGATACACCACGGCGCCGGCCGATTGCGCGATTTTCTTGATGATGCGATATCCGGCAATATCCGGCTGCCGCCAACGGTCCACCGCTTTGCTGACGGACGGCTGTTCCTTGGGTTCTAGGTCGATCAGCGGCTTCAGTGCATCGCTCAATTCATCGACTTGCACCGAGTGAATGGGCCAGTAATCCATGGCGCCGGCCTTCATGGCGCGCACCGCGCTGCGTTCGTCGCCGCCTCGGGCAAACACCAGGATGGGCATGCGGGGCGCAAGAGTGCGCAGGCGCGCGACGCCGGCGAGCGGATCCGCTCCGCCGGTGGGCAGCGCAAACTCGATGATGAACAGCACGGCGAGGTAATTGGCGAATTTTTCGGCCTTCATGCCGTCGAAGGCCGACCGATTCACGCTGTCCGCATCCAAGGTGGGCAGCGCTCGCCTCACCAGCGCCGCGAGGCGCAGCCGCAGATCGAGTTCGTCGTGCACGATCAAGCATAGGCGATTGGTACGGCCTGCCGCACTCGTCGTCACCCCACCCGGAGAGGCGATATTCGTATCGCCGCTTTCCGCGCTTTTGAATAGATTGCGCACGCCTAGGGTCACTCGCTGGACAAGCGGAACGCCACCCGAATCTTGGTGGCCACTGCCGTGGGCTTGCCGTCTTTGACGAACGGCTGGTAGCGCAGGTGATTGACCGCGTCCAAGCCAGCGGCTTCGAACACACCGGGGGGATTGGACTTCAGCGCCTGAGCGTCGACGATCTTGCCGGCCGCGGTCACGGTGTAGCCGATTTCCACCCAACCCTCGACGCTCTTTACCAAGGCCTGATGCGGGTACTGCGGCTTGAGCTGCTTGGTGCGGGTCAGCGTGGCTTCCGGCACTGCCGGTAATGCGTTGGCGACCGGTGCCGTCCCTGAGGCAGCCAGTTTGACCTGCAGTAAGCGTTCGTTCAGCCCATCTACATCGCTGGATGAGCCCAGGGTTCCCGCCACGCGCAGCAGCGCTTCTGCCTTGGCGGCATCACCGCCATTGAGCGCGGTACGCGCACGGTCCACGATCTGCGCCTGCAAGGCGCCGCTGATCTGGGCCAAGCCGGCGCTTTGCGGATCGGCCGTTCGCAGCTGGTTGACGTAGTACAGGGCGCTGTCATTGTCCGGTTCCACGAGGCTGCCCTGTGCCAAACGGGAGCGGGCCAGATCGAGGAACGGCGGCGTATCGATTTTTTGCTTCGCCGGCAGTGCGGTGCGCGCACCGGCGAGATCGTGCTGCAGTGAAGACAAGCTCGCGACAGGCGCTCCGTCGTTGTGCAACTCGGCGAGATAGCGATCCGCGTCCGCGAACCGGCGCTGATCGATCGCGGCTCGGGTGGCGACCACCATGCGCCGTACGAATTCTTCCACGCGAGGCTGCAGAGTCGACGCCGGTGCGCCGGCCTGGCGGGCCTGACTCAAATAATAGTCGGCGTTGTCGTTGCGCGGGTCGAGCAAGTGATCCTGCTGTAGGCGCGCATCGATGAGAGTAACCAGCCGGCTGAGGTCCGTCTGGTCGCGCCGATGATGTAGGTCGTCGCGCAACTGCGCCAGCTTAGGCCCCGGCACGGATTTCGCCCGCGCGGCCTCCTCGATCAATTGTGCCGCACGATCGAAGTTCTGGGCGTTGAGCGCCGCCTGAATCTGGGTGGTGCCAAGTTCGTTGCGCACGCTGGCAATGCGCTCGTCGAGCACGGCCAAGCGGCTGTCGTCGGGGCTGATGCTGCGGGCGGTTTCAAGCGCCTGCAGAGCCACGTCGAATTTGCGATCGTCGAGCGACGACTGCACTCGCGCGATGAGAATGCCGGCAAGACGCTGTAATCCCTGCGCGGCCTCGCGGTTCGCCGGATCGAGAATCAAGGCGTCACGATACAGAGACAACGCACTGCCGTCCGCCGGATCCAAATAATGACGGTCCAACATGGCTTGCTGCGCCCGCTCGATGAACGTGTCGACCTTATCGTCCTTCGTCACGGCGGCTTTCTCGGGTTCTGTCTGGGCCGGCTGCACGGCTGCTGCGGACTTCTTCGCCGCTTCCGCAGGAACTTGGCTGCGCTGCCAGAGAAAGACCCCTGCACCGGCCGCCGCAACCAGCGCGACGACGCCAATCACCAGCGCCGTCTTTTTGCTTCCGCCGCCCTGGGAGGGAGCGTTCGGCGTCCTGGCGACGCCCAGCAGGGCGACACGGGCGTCGATTTCCTCTCGGGCGCGCTTCAGTGCATCGCTCAGGGTATCGGCAACAATGGGCAGGGAGACATGCGCGGCAACCTGCCGCTTTTCGATGGCGCGCGCCCAGGAAGCGGCGTTCTCCGGAGAGTCGAGCACGATCACGGCCAGCCTGTCTGAGTGAAGCTGCAAACGAGACAGCATTGCCGCGGGGGCGGCTTGCGCTCGCGCGTCCCACAACACGGCAGCGGCTTGGCCGGCGGGAAACGAGGCGACCAGTTCGTCGACCGAATCGAGTTGCTTCGGCACCCAATCGTTATCGATGGCGCCCAGCTCCGACCACAACGAGTCGTCGGACGTGACCAGGAGCGCGGGCAGCTTCTGTTTTGGCGACGGCATCGCGGGCTGCAACGTTGCATCCGACGAAGTCTCCTCGACCTTCAATGCTGGCTTCGACACTCCGTGCTCTCCCAAGTTAAGCTAATAATTAAGTTGCTTCGCTGCGCTCATACTTATGTAAGGTAAAGGATGAGCGCGGGGCAGTTGTTATCCTTAGTTAAACGCAGCAAGCACGAGTTGGCCTGGATCACAGTTGTGTGCTACCGACTGCGAAAACCGGCTTCGGCAACGCAAATTACGCGGAAATTGCGACTCACTTCCCAGATCGCAATTGATAGTTGGTATGCTTATTAAGTTAAATGTGGATGTTGCCGATAACGAGGAGTTTCGATGGTGAACCTGCTGCAAGGTCACGAAGCCACCTGCCCGCACTGCTGGGAAACCATCACCCTTACAGTGGACCTGTCCGTCCCGGAACAGTCGTACATCGAAGATTGCCCGGTGTGCTGCAAGCCCATGCTGGTGTCTTACTCCGCGGCCGATGGTGAACTCGACTCCCTCTCCGTCGACCCCACCGAGTGAGCCCGCTCGAGCGTGGGCGGCCGCCGGGAATACGCTGGTTCCGAGCGTTGCGCATCGCGATTTTGCTGGGCATTCTCGTGCTGGTGGCGGCAACCACCTTGCAGGATCGCTACCGCAGCACCCGCTGGCGCGAACCCCTGTTCGTGGCGATTTACCCCATTGCGGCCGACGACAGCGCCGTAACCCGCCGCTACGTCGACGGGTTGGACAGCGAGCGCTTCGGCTCCATCGACCGATTTTTCGCGCACGAGGCGGCCCGCCACGGATTGCATGTTACCGAGCCTTTCAGGACCCGCCTGCAACCGCCGCTCGATCATCTGCCGCCGCGCCGGCCTGAGCAGGCCGGTGTGTTACGCACCATGTTCTGGAGCCTGACGCTGCGCTACTGGGCGTGGAATATCAGCAGGCACGCCCACGAGCCCGCGGATGTGCGTCTGTTCGTGCTGTATCACGACCCGGCAATCACGCCCACCGTGCCGCATTCGCTGGGCCTCAGCAAGGGATTGATCGGTGTGGTCTATGCCTTCGCCGCGCCCGAAATGAACAACGAGAACAATGTGGTGATCGCGCACGAACTGCTGCACACAGTCGGCGCCACCGACAAATACGATCCCTCCAACGACGCACCGAGCTTTCCGGATGGTTACGGAGATCCGAACCAGAGTCCGCTATTCCCGCAGCGGTACGCCGAGCTGATGGCCGGCCGGCGGTTGATCACGGCCGACCGCTGGGAACAGGTGACCAGCCTGGACGACGTCGTCATCGGTCCGGCCACCGCGCTGGAAATACGTTGGCCGCAGAGCGTGCATTAACGCTAGCGCAGCGCCGCAAGTACCTGCTCGTGCAATCGACCATTCGTGGCCAGCACGGACTTCGATTGCAGGGTGATCGGCGACCCTTCGAGATCGGTGAAATGACCGCCCGCCTCCGACACAATGGCGACGCAAGCGGCAATGTCCAGGATATTCACGTCGGATTCGATCACCGCGTCGATCTTGCCCGCCGCCAGCAAATGATAATGCAGGAAATCGCCGTAGCCGCGAATGCGGCTGAGCCGTGCCACGAGGCCGCCATACCGGTTCCAGTGGCCGCTGGCCGCCAAGGTTTTGAGGTTGCCCGACGATAAAGCAGCCTCCTCCACTTCCGCTATTTGACTGACTGCGATCGCCTTGCTGTTCAAGAACGCGCCGCATCCCCGTTCCGCGAATGCCAATTCGCCGTAAACCGGCGCGCTGGATACCCCAAGAACGATTTCTCCCCGGCGCATGAGTGCGATCTGCGTGGAGAACATGGGGTACTCGCGCACGAATGCCTTGGTGCCGTCGATGGGATCGACCAGCCAAATATTTTCCGCATCGAGACCCCGCGCGACAGTTTCCTCGCCGAAAAATCCATACGTCGGAAAGCGCTTTTCGAGAATTTCCCGAATCGCCGTCTCGCAGCGCACGTCCGCCTCCGTTACCGGCGACTTATCGGCCTTGATGCGCACTTCGATATTGTGTTGGTACAGCGAGCGCGCTATCACCGCGGCTTCCGCGGCGGCGTCGAGCGCAGCTTGCAATTCGGGGGACGGGTTCATGAGCGATTCTCCGAGTGGAGCGCCACCTTATCAAACCTTGTGGTACCGTCGCACCCTCTCGAGGAGCGACATCATGGGCAATCGTCTCAGCAAAATTTATACCCGCACCGGCGATGACGGCAGCACCGGACTGGGCGACGGCAGTCGCGTACCCAAGGAGAGTGCGCGGGTGGAAGCCTATGGCACCGTGGACGAGGCCAACAGCTTCATCGGCGTGGTGATTGCCGTGCCGACCATCCCCGCTGCGGTCAAGGAATGTCTCATCGAGGTACAGCACGATTTATTCGATCTGGGCGGCGAGCTGTGCATTCCGGGGCATCGCATGATTGCCGCCGCACACGTCGACCGTCTCGAAGGCGGGCTCGACGCCTTCAACGACAGCCTGCCTTCGCTCAAGGAATTCATTCTTCCCGGCGGCGGCGCGGCGGCGGCCGCCTGCCATGTGGCGCGCGCCGTGTGCCGGCGTGCGGAGCGCTGCGTCTG
>Ga0302311_10002189_pt1 | contig 22342 bp, 20 predicted proteins | sample III_Palsa_N1_3_FD_200449 | JGI IMG/M metagenome (GOLD analysis project Ga0302311, IMG submission 200449) | Peat permafrost microbial communities from Stordalen Mire near Abisko, Sweden - III_Palsa_N1_3 | ecosystem: Environmental > Terrestrial > Soil > Palsa > Peat permafrost | place: Sweden... | reverse complement strand
ATCACCCGCGGCACCAGCGAGCCCTACCGCATGTTCACCTCGCGCGCCGAGCATCGCCTGCTGCTGCGCGAGGACAATGCAGACCTGCGCCTGACCCCGGTCGGCCGCGAACTGGGCCTGGTCGACGATGCGCGCTGGGACGCGTTCGCGCGCAAGCGCGATGCCGTGGTGCAGGAACATGCGCGCCTGCAATCCCTGCGCATCAAGCCGGCGCAGCTGGCCGAGCCCGCATTCGCCGAAGTGTTCGGCACCGCCGCCGAAAGCAGCGGCAGCTCCGCGCTGGAACTGCTGTGCCGTCCGGAAGGCAGCTACGCCGTACTGGAGCGCCTGGGCCTGGCCGAGGCCGGCATCGATCCGGTGGTGGCCGAACAGGTGGAAATTCAGGGCAAGTACGCCGGCTACATCGAGCGCCAGCAGGCGGAGATCGAGCGGGCGCGGCGTTACGAAGAAGCGCCGCTGCCGGTCGATCTCGATTACGCCGCAGTCAGCGGCCTGTCCAACGAAGCGCGGCAGAAGCTGGCCTCGCATCGGCCGGAGACGGTGGCGCAGGCGGGGCGGATTTCCGGCATCACGCCGGCGGCGGTGTCCTTGCTGCTGGTGCATCTGAAGAAGACCGGGCAGCTGCGCAAGAGCGCGTAGCTGTTCTCCCTCTCCCTACGAAGTGGGGAAAGGGCCGGGGCACGAACAAACACCGAACTTCCGTTCGTCCCGAGTGCCCGCCCAAGCGGGCGTATCGAGGGACCAGCACCACCCTCTCCCTCTTGTCATCCTGAGCGCAGCGAAGGATCTGGCCTCACTACTTCATCTTGAAGCTGCGCAGCGTGCGCTGGCGCGCGTGCCTGGATCCTCCTGACGCCTGGACGAAGTTTTTCGCCTCCGGCGAGTTACTTTTGGCAACAGCTCCAAAAGTAACCAAAAGAGCCGCCCCCGAAGTCTGCGCCCTCTCATCGCAAAAGAAGAAGCGCGATGAGAGGGTTCCCTGCGCTTCTCGGCCGAGGTGGGGCTTTCAGACAGGCCGTCCCTGGCCTGTCTAAAAACGCTTCGGCATCCTGCCTCGCCCGCGTCTGCGCGCGGCTAATCCACCTCGTCCTGCGAGGCTCGGCGCAGCCAGACGGGGAGGAACGTCCAAAGCAGAATCAGAAGCCAGTCAAAAGCAGCTCGTCATTCCCGCGCAGGCGGGAATCCAGTTGTGGCCGTACACGCCGCAACCACCCCTCACCCTACGCCCTCTCCCCCAAGGGGAGAGGGGACCAAGAGCAGGGAGTCGCAGGCTTTTGACTCTGCCTTTGATGTTGCCGTGCTGTGGACGTTCCCCCCGTCCGGCTGCGCCGAGCATCGCAGCCTGCGGCGAACAGGCCCGCGCGCAGACGCGGGTCAAGGCAGGAAGCCGAAGATTTCACCCACAGGCCATGGATGGCCTGTGGGTGAAACCCGCCGCGGGCGAGAAGCGCAGGGAACCGTCCAATCGCTTTTTGATTGGACGGCGCAGACTCCGGGGCGGCCCTTCTTTGGTTACTTTCTTGTGGCTGTTGACAAGAAAGTGACCCGCCATCCAGGCGGAACCGCACTCTCAATCAGCGGGCAAATGGTCCGCGCGCAAGCGCGTACGCTGAAACTTCAGAGCGAGCTTTCTAGAACGAAAGAGTAGCGCCCCTCAACTCTGCCGCTTCCACGAAACCTCACTCCCCCCATTCAACCGCGCCAACACCCGCGAGCAAACAAACAAATAATCCGACAGCCGATTGAGATACTGCGGCGCCAGCGGACTCAACGGCTCCTCCGCATTGAGCAACCACAGCGCCCGCTCCGCGCGCCGCGCCACGGCGCGCGCCAGATGTGCATAGGCAGCCGGAGGATTGCCGCCGGGAAGAACGAATTCCTTCAACGGCGGCAAGGTCTCGTTAAGCCCAGTCAGTTCAGTTTCCAGCCGCAGCAGATAGCTTTCCTTGATCAGCGCCGCGCCGGGCAGGGACAGCTCGCCGCCCAGATCGAACAGCTCATGCTGGGTCAGCGCCAATGAGGCGCGCATCGCCTCCGGCAGTTTCTGCACCAGCAGCAGGCCGATGACGCAATTCAGTTCGTCCACCTCGCCCAGCGCCTGCACCCGCGGCGCGCTCTTCGACAGGCGTTCGCCGGAAGCGAGGCCGGTTTCGCCCTTGTCGCCGGTGCGGGTGACGATCTTGCTGAGTCGGTGGCCCATGGATAAACGCTGCCGGAGAAGTGGTGGAAGCTGAAGCTTAACGCCAGCGACCGGGTTTGCGCCCCTCCCCGAAAGGAGAGGGGCGCAATACGGCATCAAAGCGGCAGGGCGTAACGCAGGGTGGCGTAAACGGCGCTGCCGGCCTGGTTGTAGCCGTTGGCAGTGTAGTAGTGATGGTTGAGCACGTTGTCACCCCGCAGTTCGAAGCGCAGGTCACGAGTCAGCCGCACTCCGGCGTTCAAACCCAGCAGGCCGTAGCCGCCGTCGGTGATTGGGGCACCGCTGACGCCGCCCACGTCCTGGCGCCGGCCGGAGGTGTAGAAGTTCGCCCCGATATCGTAGCGGCCGATATGGCGCTGCAGCAGGGCATTGGCGCTCAGGCGTGCGCGGCGCAGCAGCACCGAGTCGGTGTCGAGATTGCGCGGATTCTGGGCGATGCCGCCGACGCGCGCGGTCCAGTTCTCATCGGCGTAGTTCCAGTTGAGCTGCACACCGTCGCTGCGGCTGTCGGCCACGTTGAAGGCGGTGTACAGCGGCGCCAGGGCTTCGATCAGATCGCGCACGTCGGTGCGGAACAGGCGCAGGTCCACCGCCTGATGTGTGCCAAATTGCTGCTTCAGGCCCAACTCGTAGTTGCGGGCTTTTTCCGGCTGCAGGTCGGGGTTGCCGCCGAAGCCGTAACGGTCGTTGGCGGTCGGCGCGCGGAAAGCGGAGCCGGCGGCGGCGATCAGCTTGGTGCTGCCGGTGAGGTCGAAGCCGTACTCCGCATTCCAGTTGAAGCGTTCGCCGAAGGTGCTGTCATGCGTGTAGTTGACGGCCAGCACGGCGTGATTGCGCCAGTAGTTCAGCTCATCCTGCAGATAGGCGTAATCGTTGTCCACGGCCTGGTCGATGACGTTGCCGAAGGACAGTGCGTCGACGTGCTCGCGGCTGGCGATGGCGCCGAACGACAGGCGGTTGTGTTCGTCCAGGCCCAGCACGTTGTGCCAGTCGGCCTGGGGGCGGATGGTGCGCACGAAATCGGCGGCTTGGCGCTGGTGCAGATCGTCTTCACCGCGACTCAGGGTCAGGTCACTGGCCCAGTTATCGGTGAAATGGGTGCTTGCCTGCAGTGCGTAAATGCTGTTGAGGAAATTCTCGTCGGCGGGGGAGAAGGTGCCGTCGAAGTTAAAGTTCGAATCGTAGTTCGGGTTCAGATACTTGACGTAGCCGTTGGCATTCCAGGCCCGCGCTTCGAGCTTGATGCCGCCGAGCTGGATATTGGCGGTGCCGTTGAGGGTGCGGTTGCGGTAGTTGGCGTCCAGGTCCCCGCCGTTGTAGGTGGGGAATCCGCCGACATACTGCTGCTGCGCACCCAGCGCCACGCCCCAAGGATGTCCGTCCACAGTGCCGGCGTCGCGGAACGCAGCGCCGCCCTGGGTGGTGCCGAAGGAGCCGCCGCTGACGCTGGCGTCGAGCTGGGCCGGGCCGGGCCGGCGCGTGATGATGTTGATCACGCCGCCGACGGCGTCGCTGCCGTACAGGCTCGAACGCGGCCCTTCCACCACCTCGATCCGCTCGATCATTTCCGGCGTGACGTTGGCCAGCGCGGCGGCGCCATCCGAGCCGTCGTTGACGCGCACGCCGTCGATCAGCACCAGGGTGTAGTTGCTGTTGCCGCCGCGGATGAACAGCGAGGCCGGCTGTCCCGGGCCGCCGGTGCGGCTGACATCCAGGCCGGCATACTGCTGCAGGATCTGCGCTACGTCGGTGGCCTGCGAGCGCTCGATCTCGCTGCGGTCGATGAGGATGGTCTGCGCCAGAGAGTCGGCTTGGGTCACCGGCGTGCGGGTGGCGGTGACCACCACTCCTTGCAGATCGGCATCGGTGGAAGAGGACGCAACAGGATCGGCAGCAAAAGCGAAGGCAGGCGCGAGCGCCAGCCCGACCACGGCAAAGATTTTCATGATGGCTCCGGCAGCCTGCGTCCCCGCAGGCCTAACGGTGAATACATTCAGCCGGGGCATACGGTTATCCCCTTGCCACGGCTGACCCCATCGCGGGCCGGTCTCCGGACTCATGGGTGATTGAAGCCCTGTATTGGAAGGCTTCCCTCTGCCGCGGCGCCTTCCCGGATTGCTCCAGTGGCTTTTTGCCGCGTCTTCCCATCTACCGTTGCGGGGGCAGTGCCGGGATTGGAAGTGGCGGGCCACGTTCCTTACCGGCTTCCCGTTTAATCCCTGGCGTTTGGCGCCAGGAACACCTGCGAGGCCGCCATTCTAGTGCAGCGCGCGCCGGTTTGCGCCCCCGTAAAAGGATCGAGGCCGCGGATGACGGTATCATTGTCGCCCCCAGCCCCAGGCAGAAGGGGCTACAAGGAACAGCTATGCCCAGCGCTTTGCTCAACGCCGCGCTTGAAGCCGCGGAAGCCGCCGCCGACGTGATCCGCAAGGCCTATCGCGGCAATTTTCAGGTCCGTTTCAAGGAAGACGCCACCCCGGTGACCGAGGTCGACGTCGCCGCCGAAACCGCCATCAAGGCGGTGCTGAAGACGCATTTCCCCGGCCACGGCTTCTACGGCGAGGAACTGGGCCGCGAGACCGGCGATGCCGAACATATCTGGCTGATCGACCCGATCGACGGCACCAAGGCCTTCGTTCGCGGCTATCCGCTGTTCTCGGTGCAGATCGCCCTGATGCGGCGCGGCGAGCTGGTGCTGGGCGTGTCGTCGGCGCCGTGCTGGAGCGGCGGCATCGGCGAGATCGCCTGGGCCGAGAAGGGCCAGGGCGCCTGGCTCGACGGCGAGCGCCTGCGCCTGAGCGGCATCGCCGACATCGGCAAGGCCACCCTGTCCACCGGCAACCTGGCGCGGCTGGCACGCAGCGAGGCCTGGGGCCGGCTCGGCGGCCTGATCCCGCGCCTCAGCCGCATCCGCGGCTACGGCGATTTCCTGCACTACCACTGGCTGGCGGCGGGCAAGGTCGACGCGGTGATCGAGTCCGATGTGAACATCCTCGACATCGCCGCCTGCAGCGTCATCGTGCACGAGGCCGGCGGCAAGTTCACCGATCTGCAAGGCGCGCCGCTGAGCCTCGATACCAGCAGCGTGCTGGCCGCCACGCCCGCACTGCACAGCCAGTTGCTGCAGGAGCTGCGCTACGCGCCGCCGGCCTGACCAACAAAAACCCGAGGAGAAAATCAATGAGCGGCCCCTTCGATTACAGCGGCAAGACCGTCTTCATCGCCGGCGGCACCAGCGGCATCAACCTCGGCGTGGCGCATGCCTTCGCCAAGGCCGGCGCCAAGCTGGCGGTGATTTCGCGCAAGCAGGACAAGGTCGATGCGGCCGTGGCGGCGCTGAAGACCCATGGCGGCGAGGCCATCGGCTTTGCCGTGGATGTGCGCGACTACGCCGCGGTCGAAGCGGCCTTCAAGGAAACCCAGTCGCGCCTCGGCGACATCGACGTGCTGATCTCCGGCGCCGCCGGTAATTTCCCGGCACCCGCGCTGGGCATCTCGCCCAACGGCTTCAAGTCGGTGGTCGATATCGATCTGCTCGGCACCTTCCACGTGCTGCGCTCGGCCTTCCCCTATCTCAACAAGCCCGGCGCCTCCATCGTCAACATCTCCGCGCCGCAGGCCTACATCCCGATGGAATTCCAGATGCACGTCTGCGCCGCCAAGGCCGGTGTCGACATGGTGACGCGCGTGGCGGCGATGGAGTGGGCCGCTGCCGGCGTGCGCATCAACTCGGTGTCGCCGGGCCCGATCGAGGGCACCGAGGGCATGAACCGCCTGGCGCCGGACGAGGCGTCGCGCAAACAGGTGGCCGAGAGCGTGCCGCTGGGCCATTTCGGCAGCACCGACGACATCGCCAATGCCTGCCTGTGGCTGAGCAGCCCGCTGGCGCGCTACGTCACCGGCGTGGTGTTGCCGGTGGATGGCGGCTGGTCGCTGGGCGGCCTCAGCGTGTCCAACGCGGGCATGAAGAAAGCATTCACCAGCGCTGCCGCCGGCGCCGCGCACCGCTGATCTTTTCAATTCGGGAGCATCGGGGATGAGCAAGCCGATCGGGCTGGTTTCGACTCTGGCCGCAGCGACTGCGCTGCTGCTGTGCGCCGCCAGCGCCGCCAGCGCCGCGGCGCCTGCCGATAGCCCGCAGCAGCAGGCCGACGCCATGGCCGCGATGCATCACGACGATGCGCCGGTGGCCAGCCCGGCGGCGCAGCAGACGCTGCCGGCCGGCACTGTCGTTGGACAAAATCTCGACTACGGCAGTGTCGGCGGCAAGGCGCTCCAGGGCTATTTCGTCAAGCCGGCCAAGGCCGCGCCGGGCCTGCCCGGGGTGATCGTGTTCCACGAGTGGTGGGGCCTCAACGACAACATCCGCAGCATGGCCGACCAGCTGGCCGGGCAGGGTTACCTGGTGCTGGCGGCGGACCTGTACGGCGGCCGCAGCGCCGACAAGCCGGACGCGGCGCAGGCCCTGATGCAGTCTGCCTTGTCGGATATGCCGGCGGCGGACGCCAACATCCAGGCCGCTTACGACTACCTGAAGAACACCGCCAAGGCTGGCCGCATCGGCACGCTCGGCTGGTGCTTCGGCGGCAGCATGTCGTTCGAGGCCGCGCAGGTACTGAGCGGCAGGACCGAGGCCACCGTGATCTATTACGGCTTCGTCAACGACAGGAAAGAGCAGCTGGAAAAGCTCAAGGCACCGGTCCTGGGCTTCTTCGGCGGACAGGACGGCGGTATCCCGGTGGCGACCGTGCAAGGCTTCCAGAAGGAACTGGAGGCTCTGGGCCAGCACCCGCGCATCCACATCTACCCGGATGCCGGCCATGCCTTCGCCAATCCTTCCGGCAAGAACTACCGCAAGGCGGACGCGGAAGACGCCTGGAAGCAGACGCTGGCGTTTCTTGGCGAGTATCTCAAAGGTCAATAGTCAGTCCGGCGGGAACAGCTAATGTAGGTCGGTTCAAGGGCGCATCGCGCCCGTAACCGAGATGCGCAGATGGATCGTGGGCTGTCGGATCCGCTTCGTTTGATCCGACCTACAAGGCACACGCAGGGCGCGCCCTACAAAACGAGCGAAAATAAAAAAGCGCCGGGTGGTTTCCCCTCCGGCGCCTGAATTTTTGCCGCGACGCAGCCTAAACCAGCGCCACATCCTCGGCCTGTGGGCCTTTCTGTCCCTGTATCACGCTGAATTGAACCTCCTGTCCTTCCTGTAGTGTGCGGAAACCCTCACCGCGAATCTGCTTGAAGTGCACGAACACATCATCGCCCGCGCCACGCTGGATGAAGCCGTAGCCCTTGGCGTTGTCGAACCACTTCACCGTCCCCGTTTCACGATTAGCCATAAAGCCAAAACCTTCCTTCTTGCCGATAACGACAAACATGAGGTGGATGTCCGATAGCGGTCCCTGCCGCGCCGCCGACGGAACGTCCTTCCAGCAATTTACCGTTTTTTCAAGGCAAGGCGAAGGGGCTGAAGAGCACCCGCGGGTACTCCGGCCGGCGCTTCGGCGCCGCCTGGAGCGAGTGCTGCCTGGCGGCTCGGCCGCCGGGCCTTTGAGCCAGGCTTCAGCGCTGCAGCTGGGCGCTGTCCGGAGCGGCCACGAAGTGGCAGGCGGCGTAGTGCTCGGGGCCGACGCGGCGCAGGCTGGGCACCGAAGCGACGCAGGCCGTCTCCATCAGCGGACAGCGGGTGTGGAAGACACAGCCCATCGGCGGATGCGCCGGGCTGGGCATGTCTCCGGCGAGCGGCTTGCGCTTCTTTTTCTTCTTGCCGCCGGCTTCCTCCACCGCTACCGGCGCGGATGCTCCCACCGGCGCGGCCGCCATCAAGGCGCGGGTATAGGGATGCTTGGGGGTGCCGAACAAATCGGCGGCGCCGGCCTGCTCCATCACCCTGCCCAGGTACATCACCAGTACGCGATCGCACAGATAGCGCACGATGGCGAGGTCGTGGGCGATGAAGATCAGGGTCAGGCCGTATTCCTGGCGCAGCTCCACCAGCAGGTTGACGATCTGTGCCCGCACCGAGACGTCGAGGGCGGAGACGGCTTCATCGCAGATCAGCACCTTCGGCCGCACGATGAGGGCGCGGGCGATGCCGATGCGCTGTGCCTGGCCGCCGGAGAATTCGTGCGGGTAACGCTCGACGATATCGCGCGACAGGCCAACCCGTTCCAGCATCGCGGCGACGCGCTGCGGGTGCTCGGCGGCGGGGATCTCCGGGCACAGCTCGCGCAGCGGCTCGGCCACGATCTGGCCCACCGTCATCTTCGGATTGAGGCTGGCCAGCGGATCCTGAAACACCATCTGCAACTCGCGCCGCAACGGCCGCCAGTCCTTCTTCGACAGCTTCGCCAGCTCGCGGCCGCCATAGCGGATCGATCCCGAGGTCGGCGCCTGCAGGCCGATCAGGGCCCGCGCCAGGGTCGATTTGCCGCAGCCGGATTCGCCGACGATGCCCAGGGTCTCGCCGCCGCGCAGGTCCAGATGCAGGTCGTCCACCGCGTGGACCTGGCCGTGCCGCTGCCAGGGCCAGATGCTGCGCGGGCGGAAATAGACCTTGAGGTGGCGAACCGAAAGGATGGGAGGGAGCTGCGGGGAGGGCTGCGACATAGGCGCGTATTTTGCCAGAAGCGACGAGCCAGCCCCGCCCCTCAAATGCGATTCAGACAGACGGGCCGACGAGAATCAGCGCTGCGCCGCTCCCGCGGTGTCGCGATGCGTGCGTGCCTGATCCAGAACGGTGCAGACCTGCTCCACCCCGTCCAGCAGGCGCGGCCCGGCCCGGCCCAGAAGGTTGGCATCGATGGCGTAGAGGTTGCCGTCGCGCGCGGCCGGCGCAGCCGCCATCCGGCTCCAGTAGTCGTGGATCGCCTGGGTGTTTTCCTCACCGCCGAAGAGCACCGCCTCGGGCCGGGCGGCGAGCATGGCCTCGGCGCTGACCGGGGCGGCCAGCCGGGGCAGGCCGGCGAAGACATTGACGCCGCCGCACAGGGCCATCGCCTCGCTGATCGGGCTGTCGCGATTGATGCTGTAGGCCGGCGCGGTCTCGATCTGGTAGACCACGCGGATCGGGCGGGCGCCGCGCCAGCGCGCGCGCAACTGCGTCAGGCGCGTGCGATAGGCCTGCGCCGCCTGCTGCGCCACGATGCCGGTGCCGAGCAGGGCGCCGGTGCGCTCCAGCGCCGCCGCCACCTCGTCCAGTCCCCGCACCTGCAGCGGCTCGACCCGCAGGCCCAGTCCGCGCAGCCGCGACATCGTTTCCGGCGGCGTGCCGCCGTCCCAGGCCAGCACCAGATCCGGCTTCAGGCCCAGCACCGCTTCCAGATTCACCGTGGTGGCGTCGCTGATCTGCGGCAGGCTTTTCACCTGCGGCGGGTAATCGCTGTAGGCCGAAACCCCCACCAGCCTGCCGCAGCCGCCGGCGGCACAGACCAGCTCGGTCAGATGCGGCGCCAGCGTCACCACCCGCTGCGGCGTGGTGTCGGCATCGGCGCCGCTCCAAAGCAACAGGCCGGGCAGCGCCGCGAAAATCAGGCGGCACAGCTTGAAGCGGAGCCGCAACCAGGAATGCTTCATGCGATCCAGATGCCGGCGGTGAACAGCGCCGCCAGCGCCAGCAGGATCAGCAGGGCGCGGTCCTGCATGCGCAGCACTTCGCCCAGCGCAGCGTCGAGCGAGGAGGCCACCACCGGTCCGCCGCCATCCTCCCAGTCGAGCGCGGCGCTGGCCACGGTGGCCAGCACGGTCCAGGTCTGGCGCTTCCAGTCGGGGTGAGCGCTCTGCCGCAGGTGGTGCCAGTCGGCCAGCGCGTCATCCATGCTGCCGGCCAGCGCATAAAGCGCGGCAGTGAGACGCACCGGCACCCAGGCCAGGGCGGCGTGCAGCAGCGCCGCGCTGCGCGCTGCCGGGCACTCGCCATCCGCGATCAGCACCGGCAGGCGGCTCGCCAGCCGGTACAGCACCGCCCCCGCCGGGCCGGCGGCGAGAAACCACCACAAGGTGCCGAACAGGCGCTCGTGCGACTGGATGAACAGCGCGCCGAGCAGGCTGCGATGGTCCGCATCGGGTTCCGGACCCATCTGCAGGGCGCCGCTGAGGCGGGTCACCGTCTCGCTGTCGCCGGCGGCACGCGCGGCGCGCAGTTTCTGCACATCGTCGGCCAGATCGCGCGGCCCCAGGCACAGGAACAGCACCAGCGCCTGGAACGGCAGCCTGAACAACTCGCCCGGAATCTCGCGTTCGAGCAGCAGCGCGGCCAGGGCCGGCAGCACCACGAACAGCGGCGGCATCAGGGTCGATTGCCAGAATCCCGGCAGAGGCAGCAGCTTCTGCAGAAACGCCCAGATCTCGCGGCGATTGGCCGAATCGCGATACGGCGAGAACAGGCGCTCCGCGCCCAGGGCCAGCAGCATGGCGAGCAGTTTCATGAGATGGGCAAGCTAGCGCGGAAACGCGCCCAGTCGAAATGCGGGCCGGGATCGGTCTTGCGTCCCGGGGCGATGTCGCTGTGTCCGGTGATGCGTCGTGGCGTGATGGCGGGGTAGCGCGGCAACAGCGCGCGGGTCGCCGCGATCAGGCTCGCATACTGCACCTCGCTGAACGGCTGCGTGTCGCAACCCTCCAGTTCGATGCCGATGGAGAAATCGTTGCAGCGGCTGCGGCCCTCGAACACCGACTCCCCGGCATGCCAGGCGCGGCGGTCAAAGGGCACGTACTGGGTGATGGCGCCGTCGCGGAAAATGCAGGCATGGGCCGAGACGCGGCGGCTGTGGATGGTGGCGAAGTAGGGATGTGCCTGCGGATCGAGCCGATTGAGAAACAGGTCGTCGATCCAGTGCCCGCCGAACTGGTCCGGCGGCAGCGAGATGGCATGCACCACCAGCAGCGAGATATCCGCCGGGTCCGGCCGCTGGTCATGGTTGGGCGAGGGCAGGAAGCGGGCGCCGTCGAGCCGGTGCGTCAGCAAATCGACCGACAGCTGCGGAACGTCCACCGGGATGGCGCGGTCAGAGAGGGTCGTCGGCGCGTTCAAGAGCAAGCCCTTACACTGGCGATAACAAGAACGGAGTATCCATGCGCTTCATTGTCCCACTCGCCGCGGCTTTTTGCCTGTCGGCCTGCGCTGCTCAAGCCCCCCAATCGAATAACGTCGCCAGTTACGGCAGCAATGGCCAGAACGCCGCTGCCGAGACGCCGGCCGCCGCCGCCAATGCCGCGGCCATGCCCGACATCGACATTCCCTACCAGCGCTTCGTTCTGCCCAACGGCCTGACCGTGCTGGTGCACGAGGATCACAAGACCCCGGTGGTGGCGCTCAACGTCTGGTACCACGTCGGCTCCAAGAACGAGCCGGTGGGCCGCCACGGCTTCGCCCACCTGTTCGAGCACCTGATGTTTGAAGGCTCGCAGCACTTCGACAAGGACTACTTCCAGGTGCTGGAACCGGCCGGCGCCACCGACATGAACGGCACCACCAACGTCGACCGCACCAACTATTTCGAGACGGTGCCGACCTCGGCGCTGGACCGCGCCCTGTGGCTGGAGTCCGACCGCATGGGCTACATGGCGCAGTCCATCACCCAGGCCAAGCTCGATCAGCAGCGCGGCGTGGTGGAAAACGAAAAGCGCCAGGACGAAAACCAGCCCTACGGCGCGGTGGACGATCTCATCGCCGCGCAGACCTATCCGCCCGGCCACCCCTATTCCTGGACCACCATCGGCAGCGAGGCCGATCTCGACGCCGCCACCCTGGCCGACGTGAAAAAGTGGTTCGGCACCTACTACGGCCCCAACAACGCCGTGCTGGCCATCGCCGGGGATGTCGATACCGCCGCGGTCAAGGCCAAGGTCGAGCATTACTTCGGCGATCTGCCGCCGGGGCCGCCGGTGGCGCACATGCAGAGCTGGCCGGCGCCGATGCAGGGCGACAAGCGCATGAGCATCGTCGACCGCGTGCCGCTGCCGCGCGTCTACATGGTGTGGAACGTGCCCGGCGACGGCGAGCGCGACAACGTGCTGCTGGGGTCGCTGGCCGAGGTGCTCGGCGGCGGCAAGGACAGCCGCCTGTACGACCGCCTGGTCTATCGCGAGCAGAGCGCCGCCTCGATCGAGGCCGGCGTCGACGGCAACGAGATCGGCGGCCAGTTCCAGATCGTCGCCACGGTCAAGCCGGGCGGCGACCTCGGCGTGGTGGAAAAGGCGATACATGAGGAATTGCTGCGCATCCAGCGCGACGGCCCCACCGCCGCCGAGCTGGACCGCATCAAGACCGGCACCTATGCCGGCATGGTGCACGGCCTGGACAAGGTCGGCGGTTCCGGCGGCAAGGCCGGCCTGCTCGCCGCCAATCAGACCTTCCACGACGATCCGGCGCACTACCGCATCGAGCTGGACTACCAGCGCAACGCCACTCCGGCCGACGTGCAAGCCGCCGCGCAGCGCTGGCTGACGCAGGGCAGCTTCACCCTGGAAGTGCACCCGCAGGAGGATCTGCAGGCGGCAGCCAGCGGCGCCGACCGCAGCAAGCTGCCGGCCCTGACCGAGCCGCCCGCGCTGAAGCTGCCGCCGCTGCAGCACGACAGCCTGTCCAACGGCCTCAAGCTGGTGCTGGCCGAACGCCATGGCCTGCCGGCCGTGAGCTTCAGCCTTATTTTCAACGCCGGCCGCGCCGCCGATGCCGGCGGCAAGTCCGGCACCGCCTCGCTGGCGCTGGACATGCTCGACGAGGGCGCCGGCAAGCTCGGCTCGCCCGAGATCGCCCGGCGCGAGGCCGAGCTCGGCGCCAGCATCGGCGCCTCCAACAGCCGCGACGTCTCCCTCATCGGCCTGTCGGCGATCACGCCGAAGCTGGCCGACTCGCTCGATCTTTACGCCACCGTGGTGACCGCGCCGACTTTCCCCGAGGCCGAGCTGGCGCGGGTCAAGCAGCGCCTGCTGGCCGCCATCGTGCAGGAGAAGTCCGAGCCCTTCGGCATGGCGCGGCGGGTGCTGTCGCGCCAGCTGTTCGGTGAAGGCCATCCCTACGCCTACGCCGGCCTCGGCCTGGAAAGCGACGTCAAGGCCATCTCCCGCGACGATCTGAGCGGCTTCCAGCATCGCTGGCTGCGGCCCGACAACGCCACCCTGCTGGTGGTCGGCGATACCACCCTGGCGCAGATCAAGCCGCTGCTGGAGCAGAAGTTCGGCGGCTGGCACGCGCCGGCCGAGCCGCTGCCGGTGAAGAATGTGGTGGCGCCGCCGCAGCACGAGGCGCAGCGCATCTTCCTGATCGACAAGCCGGGCTCGGCGCAGTCGCTGGTGCTGGCGGCCAATCTGGCGCCGCCGGCCGCCGATCCGGACGAGGAGGCGATGCACACCGTCAACACCGCGCTCGGCGGCATGTTCGATTCGCGCCTCAATCTCAATCTGCGCGAGACCCGCCACTGGAGCTACGGCGCCAGTTCCAGCCTGCTCGAAGCGCGCGATCCGCAGATCTACCTGGCCTACGCCAATGTGGAGGAGTCGCATACCGCCGACTCGATGCGCGAGATGCGCAAGGAACTGGTCGACGTGCTCGGTTCACGGCCGCTCGGCGCGGCGGAAATCGACATGGCCAAGCAGGCCCAGGTGCGCTCCCTGCCGGGCGATTTCGAAAGCCTCGGCGAAGTCGCCGGCGCCGTCGGGCACCTGATCGAATTCGGCCTGCCGGACGACTACTGGAACGCCTATGTGCCGCGCGTCGAGGCGCTGACGCCGGAGCAGTTGAAAGCCGCGGCGGTCAAGCTGGTGAAGCCGGGGCAGTTGACCTGGGTGGTGGTCGGCGATCTGGCGAAAATCGAAGCGCCGGTGCGCGCCCTCAAGCTGGGCGAAGTGCGGGTGCTGAATACGGATGGCAGGCAGTTGCGCTGAGGCGCATCAGGCAATTATGGCTGTACTCCGGGCTTGCGCGCCCGGGGTACGGCCCGACCCCGGATCAGATTGCTGATCGGAACACGCCGGGGAGCTTAGTCCCCGTTCATGTTTGTTGAAGTAGCCGGGGACCTAGTCCCCGTTGATCTCCAATCAAGCAGACGGGGACCTAGTCCCCGTTCTTCTTCAATCAAGAGTAGACGGGGATCTAATCCCCGTTCGTCTCCGATCAACTAGCCGGGGACCTAGTTGTTCTGGCCGCCGGTGTCGCCCAGCGGGCGGGTGAAAGTGAACTTGGCGGGCTGTGCCACCAGCCGGTTCGCCGGGCCGGAGACATCGCCGGACATCGCCTCGAACGGCAGGCCGACGATGAACACGGCGGTGCCGAGCACGGTGCCGACCAGACTCAGCGGACGCAGCACTACGATGTCCATGAGAATGGCGCCGCTTGAAGGCGTGTTGCCGTTTTCAGTGCTGAAGCCGGCATTGAGATTGTCGCTTGCGGCGGCAGAGGCGGACGCCGCGAGCAGTACGGCGGCGGCGGAGAGGCTGAAAACCCTGGATTTTGCGGACATGGTGAACCGGCCCTTTACTTGATACCCCGGATTATCGAGCCTAGGCGCGAGGTATAGTCCTGTCAAATTCAGCCACTTCTTCAAGCATGCTCGGCATTGTCCTGTACCAGCCGGAAATTCCGCCTAATACCGGCAATATCATCCGGCTCTGTGCCAACACCGGTGCGCGCCTGCATCTGGTGCGCCCGCTTGGATTCAGCCTGGACGACGCGCAACTGCGCCGCGCCGGGCTCGACTACCACGAATACGCCGAGCTGCGCGTCCACGACAGCCTCGACCAGCTGCGCGCCGAGCTGCCCGCGGCCCGCTGGCTGGCGTTCAGCACACGCGGTCACACCCGTTACGATGCGGTGCGCTACCAGGCCGATGATCTGCTGCTGTTCGGCCCCGAGACCCGCGGGCTTCCCGACGAACTGCTCGATGCCTTGCCGCCGCAACAGCGGCTGTATCTGCCGCAACGTCCCGGTATCCGCAGCCTGAATCTGTCCAATGCGGTGGCGGTGACGGTCTATGAAGCCTGGCGCCAACTGGGCTATGAGGGCAGCGCCCAGCGCGACTGAGGCCGCGGGGCGTGCCGCATGACTGGTGGAGAATTTGGCGAGCGCAACAAAACTTTACACAGACGGGCCAATTTCAGGCACGGATTTCGTGTTGATAATCCGCTATGAACTTCCGGCACCAGGAAGCAAGGGAAAACAGGTCGGCTGTTCTGCCGGCACCGGCCGGGATCGCCGTTCGGGACGAGCGCGGCCTGACGGCGGGCGGCGAGCCGGACGACGTCCACATTTTCAATCCGTTCAAGAACTTCAATGGCGGTTCGGAGCGGGCCGCGCTGGAACTCGCCCGCGAGATCCGGCGCTATTCCGGCGCCCGGGTCAAGCTCTGGCGCCTGCGTTCGCATTACGACCGCCGCTGCGACGCCGAAGACAATATCCATCACGCCCATCCCCTGCATTTCCCGCTCGGCGGCACCTTCATCTTCATCGGCGCCTACTGGAAGCTGAAGCCCTGGATCGCCCTGACGCGACCGGCGCGGGTGCGCGTCATCATCAATACCAATGATCTGGACAACTTCAGCAAGCTGAGGCCCGTCTATCACCGGCTCAGCACCGACGTCCGCTACTTCTTCCGCTGCCGCCTGCAGCGCACGCTGTATGGGGTCGATGGCCCGATCCGCCCCTCCTCGATCGATCTCGCCCGCTTTGCACCGGCCCCGGGCGATCGCCCGCAGGATGGCTTGTTCAGGGTCGGCCGCATCAGCCGTGACACCATCGAAAAGCATCACTACCTGTACGACCCGGAGCTTTATTGCAAGCTGGCGCAGGAAGGCTTCCATTTCCGCATTCTCGGAGGCACTTGCCTGGAGCCCTTGCTGCCGGCGCGCCGCAATATCGAACTGCTGCCGGCCGGTGCCGTCGACGCCGCCGATTTCTGCCGCTCGCTCGATTGCTTCTTTTTCCGCACCGGCACCTTCTACGACACCTTCGCCCGTACCGTGTTCGAGGCCATGGCCAGCGGCCTGCCGGTGATCTGCGACCGCTTCGGCGGCTACTCGGAATACATCCAGCATGGCCGCAATGGCCTGCTCTTCGACGGCCAGCAGCAGGCGATGGAATTGTTGCGCGAGGTGCGGCACAACCGCGAGTTGCGCCTCAATCTCGGCGCTGCGGCGCGACGCACCGCGGAGCGCATGTTCGGCGAGGAGGCCGCTCGCAGCCGGGTCAGCGAACTGCTGGCCTGAAGCCCTAGGGCGGGTTCGTGCCGTGGCTGTTCCAGCCCGGTGGATACGCCGCCGCGCGCCAGGCCTCGCCCGGATTGCGGGCCCGGGCCAGATCGCGGAACAGCGCGATCCATTCGTGAAAGGCGATGCGCAGCGGATTGTAGGTCTGGATGTTCCTGGTCAGGCCGTAGCGCACCGGCTCGCCTTCCGCCTCGAAGCTGCCGAACAGCCGGTCCCAGACGATGAAGATGCCGCCGTAGTTGCGGTCCAGGTAGCGCGGGTTGGAGCCGTGGTGGACGCGGTGGTGCGAGGGCGTGTTGAGCAGCCATTCCAGCGGACCGAGACTGCGCACCGCCTCGGTGTGCACAAAGAACTGGTAGATCAGGCTGATCGACATCTGTATCAGCACCGCCGCCGGGTGGAAGCCGAGCAGGGGCAGCGGCAGCCAGAACCAGTAGCCGGTGATGGCCTCGGTCCACGGCTGGCGCAAGGCCACGGCCAGATTGAAGCGCTGGCTGGAGTGATGATTGACGTGGGTGCACCAGAGCAGGCGGATGCGGTGATGGCAGCGGTGGAACCAGTAGTAGCAGAAATCGTCGCCGACCAGCAGCAGTGCCCAACTCCACCAGGCCGTCATCGGCAGCTCGAACAGGTGATGCCGGTAGACCAGGGTGAACAGCCATAGCCAGAAGAATTTCAGCGGTGCGGCGATGATGACGTTGCCCAGACCCATGGCCAGACAGGCCAGGGTGTCCTTCTTTTCGTAAATGTCGCGCTGCTTGTTCCAGGCCCACAGCAATTCGGCGCCGAGCGAGGCGACGAACACCGGGATGAACCAGAGGATGATGTCGTCCAAAAGCGGTGGCCGGTGACTAGTGGTTAGTGATTAGTAAAGAAGGCATGAGGTGTATCTTTTCGCTGCTGCTTTCAACTGACAACTAGTCACTAATCACTGCTTCTACCCCGCTTCGGCCCGCAGCGGCCGCTCCGCCAGGCGCCGCAGCGCTTCCACCGGAGTGACCGCGCCTGAAATCACCGCGCCGGCCATTTCCAGCAGCGGCAGTTCCACATCGAGGCGCTGGGCCAGGCGCAACACTTCCGGCGCGGCGCGCACGCCTTCCACCACGCCCTCGATCGCGGCCTGGGCTTCCTCCGACTTCTTGCCCTGGCCGAGCATCAGGCCATAGCGGCGGTTGCGCGACTGGTTATCGGTGCAGGTCAGCACCAGATCGCCCAGTCCCGCCAGACCCATCAGCGTTTCCGATTGCGCGCCGAGGGCGGCGCCGAGGCGGCGGATTTCGTTGAGGCCGCGCGTGATCATCGCCGCGCGGGTGTTGGCGCCCAGACCCAGGCCATCGGCGATGCCGACCGCGATGGCCAGCACGTTCTTCGCCGCGCCGCCGATCTCCACCCCGATCACGTCGCTGGAGGTATAGGCGCGGAAACCGTCACCGTGGAAGGCCTCCGCCAGCCGCACCGCGAATGCCGCATCGGTGGAAGCAACGGTGACTGCGGTCGGCAGCCCCAGGCCCAGCTCCTTGGCGAAGGTCGGTCCGGAGATGATGGCGACCGGATGCGCCGCGCCGAGCACCTCGGCGATGACTTCATGCGCCAGCTTCCCGCTGCCCGGCTCCAGTCCTTTGCTGGCGCAGGCGATGCCCTGGCCTGGCCGCACCAGCGGCTTGAGGCGTTCACAGCTTTCGCGCAGCGCCGGACTTGGCGTCGAGATCAGCAGATCGCCGCTTTGGCGCACCGCCTCGGCCAGATTGGCGGTGGCGGTGAGCTGCGCCGGGAAGGCGCAGCCGCGCAGATAGCGCGGGTTCTCGCGCGATTCCTGCAGCGTCGCCATCACCGTGGCATCGCGCCCCCACAGAAATGCCGGCGCGCCGCGCCGCGACAACTGAATGGCCAGCGCCGTGCCAAATGCACCTGCACCTAGTACGGTAATCGGCTTACTTTCCATCGAGCCACACCCTTGCGCTGGCTCGCGCGCTCGCGTTGCCGGCTGGCTTCGCCGGCCGGGTAGCTCGGCGCGACTTTGCCGTGCTGAATGCCGCCGCGACAAGTACCGTGATCGGCTTGTGCTCGGTCACGGCACCAGGCCTTACTGGACGGTGCCGGTGACGGCGTTGCCGGCCGCTGCGCTCTGCTCGCGCGAGCGCGCCAGATGATCGGCGTAGAGGGCTTCAAAATTGATCGGCTGCAGCAGCACCGGCGGGAAGCCGCTGCGCTGAACCAGGTCCGCCACCGCTTCGCGGGCGAAGGGGAAGATCACGCCCGGGCAGTAACCGGCGAGAATCGCCTGGATGTCGATCTCGCTGACGAAGCCGGCCACCTGGAAAATGCCGGCCTGGTGCACTTCCACCAGAAACCCCGTTTCATCGCCCAGCTTGGCGGTGACGGTGACGGTCAGCATCACCTGGTGGATATCGCCGCCGAGCGCCGTGGTGGCGGTGCCGACCTGCACATCCAGCTGCGGATTCCATTGGCGCGTGAACACCTGCGGAGCCAGAGGCACTTCCACCGAGGCGTCCTTGAGGTAAATGCGCTGCAACAGGACCTGGCGGGTGGGGGCAACGGGAAGCTCTTCTGACATGGGATTACCGGAAATAATGGAGGGTCGATTGCGGGAGTTTGACTAAATCCGCCGCTGCCTGCCGGCGGTCACTCTAAAGGGGACGAGGATTTCTAAGGATCGTGCAACAGCGGGTCGAGCTGTCCGGCCCGGTCCAGCGCGGCCAGATCGTCGTAGCCGCCCACATGCAGGTCGCCGACGAAAATCTGCGGCACCGTGCGGCGGCCGCCGGAACGTTGCAGCATCTCGCTGCGCCGGCCGCAGTCCAGGTCCACCAGCACTTCCTCGTAACGCACGCCCTTGTTCGACAACAGGCGCTTGGCCATCATGCAGTAAGGGCAGATGCGCGTGCTGTAGACCAGGACGGGTTTCATGCGCTTACTTGACGGTCACCGGCAGATTGCTGCCCAGCCAGCCGTTGATGCCGCCGCGCAGCGGGTAGACTTCGCTGTAGCCGAGCTTGCGCAGCTTGGCCGCCGCCTCGCCGGCAACGCTGCCGAGCGCGCAGTACAGCAGTACTGGCTTGCTCTTGTCCTTGCCCAGTTCGCCGGCGCGCTCTTCCAGCTTGGCCACCGGCAGGTTGAGGGCGTTGAGCAGGTGGCCCTTCTTGTAGTCGGCGACGGGGCGCAGATCGACCACCACGGCTTCGCGGTCGTTGATCAGGCGCACCGCCTGCAGCGGCGCCAGGCGCAGGCCGCCGCTGAGCGCGCCATGCACCTCGTTGGCGAGGAACAGCACCAGGGCCACGCCGAAAGCGGCGAACAGGTAGACGTGGTGGTTAAAAAATTCCAGTAACTGTGACATCGGCATGCGCGGTGAGTATCTCGGCCTGAAGGTTCCACTATCATTATCGCACCCGCCGCATGATCCCGAAAAGCCGAAAATTTGCCCATCTCCTGACCGCCACCCTGCTGGCGGCAATGGCGGCGGCTGCCGGCGACGAACGCTACCAGCAGAGTGCCGAGGATCTGGCCAAGGTGCGCGGCCGCATCGATGCCGTGTCCAAAACCATCGAGCACGACAAAGGTGAACAGGATCAGTTGCGTGCCGCGGTCGAGGCGGCCGAGCGCAAGGTCGACGAGGCCGGCGGCGAGGCGCGCCGCATCGCCGCCCAGATCGACCTGCAGACCGCCAAGGTGCGCCAGGCGCAGGCCGAGCAGGCCGCCGCCGCCCAGCGGTTGACCGAGCAGAAGGAAGCGCTGGCGCGCCAGTTGCGCGCGAGTTACATGATGGGCCGGGGTGGCAAGGCCGAGCTGCTGCTGAGCCAGCAGGATCCCGATCGTGTCGACCGCATGCTGGTTTATTACGACAGCCTGAACCGGGCGCGGGCCGCTTCGATCGCCGCCATCGACGTCGAAATCAAAAAGGTGGCCGAGCTGCAAACCCAGTATCAGGCCCAGCTCGACTCCCTGCATGCGCTGCAGGACAGTCACAAGCAGGCCCTCTCCGCGCTGGAAGCGGATCGGCAGGAGCGGGCCGAGGCGATGAGCAAGGTGGCGCAGCGCATCGCCGGCGAAGCCGAGGAGCTGAAGGGCCTGCAGGCCAGCGAAAAACAGCTGGGCGATCTGCTGGAAAAACTGCGCCAAGCGCTGGCCGATGTGCCGGTGGAGCCTGAAGGCGGCAACAAGTCGTTCCCGCAGATGCGCGGCAAGATGGCCTGGCCGCTGCGCGGCGACCTGCTGGCCCGCTACGGCGAAGCCAAGGCCGGCGGGCGCCTGCAATGGAAGGGCCTGTGGATCGCCGCTGCGGAGGGTGCGCCGGTGCGCGCCAGTTCGCGCGGCCGCGTCGCCTACGTCGGCTGGCTCAGCAGCTACGGCCTGATCGTGGTGCTGCAGCATGAAAAGGGCTTTTTCACCCTTTACGGACACAATAGTGCCGTCACCAGAACCGCCGGCGAGTGGGTGGGGACGGGCGACGTCATCGCCAAGGCCGGCAATACCGGCGGCTACGAGCAGCCCGGCCTGTACTTCGAGGTGCGCAAGGGCGCCGATCCGATGGACCCCAAGGACTGGCTGGAACGCTGATTTGGTGCAAATTTCGTCCGCCGCCCGTCTGCTGGCGCCGGGGACTCCGTCGGATCGTCGCCGCAAACCAGGCCCTGGCGGCTGAACTGTAAGGCCCGGACGCAGTCTCAGCGGTGGCGCTGTGCTATCTTCTCGCGGTCGTCTTCAACCGTTTCCCCTAATAAATGTCATCCTCCTCGCGTGTCCTTCTGGCCCTTGCGGCCGGCGTCGTCCTCGGCGCCAGCATCACCATTACCCATGGCGTCCTGGCCGAGCGCCAGGCGGCACAGACGCAGGGCGGCCTGCCGTTCGACGACCTGCGCAGCTTCGTGCAGATCCTCGACAAGGTGAAAGCCGAATACGTCGAGCCGGTGGACGACAAGACCCTGCTGCAGAATGCCCTGCGCGGCATGCTGTCGGGCCTGGACCCGCATTCCGCTTACATGGACAAGCAGGAGTACAAGGACATGAATGTCGTCACCACCGGCAAGTTCGGTGGTCTCGGCATCGAAGTGCAGATGCAGGATGGCCTGGTCAAGGTGGTCTCGCCGATCGACGACACCCCGGCATCCAAGGCCGGCATCAAGCCCGGCGACCTGATCGTCAAGATCGACGACAGCCCGGTGCAGGGCATGAGCCTCAACGACGCCGTCAACAAGATGCGCGGCGACCAGGACACCAAGGTCAAGCTGCTGGTGGTGCGCGAGAGCGCCCAGCAACCGCTGACCTTCGACCTCAAGCGCGAACTGATCAAGGTCACCAGCGTGCGCGGCCGTCTGCTTGAGCCGGGCTATGCCTATGTGCGCATCTCCCAGTTTCAGATCGACACCGGCGAAAACTTCGTCGAGATGCTGGAGAAGCTGAAGAAGCAGAACGGCGCCCCGCTCAAGGGCGTGGTGCTGGACCTGCGCAACAACCCGGGCGGCCTGCTCGACGCTGCGGTCAAGGTTTCCGATGCGCTGCTGGAAAAAGGCCCCATCGTCAGCATCCGCGGCCGCGACCCGGAAAATACCCGCGAATTCGACGCCACCCCGGGTGACGTGATCGACGGCAAGCCGCTGGTGGTGCTGGTCAACGGCGGCTCCGCTTCCGCCGCCGAGATCGTCGCCGGTGCCTTGCAGGATCAGCATCGCGGCATCCTGGTCGGCACCAAGACCTTCGGCAAGGGTTCGGTGCAGACCATCATCCCGCTGCAGAGCGACGACGCCATCAAGCTCACCACCGCGCGCTACTACACCCCCAGCGGCCGTTCCATCCAGGCCGAAGGCATCGTGCCGGACGTGGTGCTGCAGCCGGTCAAGATCAGCAAGATCGACGGCATCGACGGCGACGGCTTCATCAAGGAAGCCGATCTCAAGGGCCGCCTCGACAATCCCAACG
>Ga0302311_10002187_pt1 | contig 22345 bp, 11 predicted proteins | sample III_Palsa_N1_3_FD_200449 | JGI IMG/M metagenome (GOLD analysis project Ga0302311, IMG submission 200449) | Peat permafrost microbial communities from Stordalen Mire near Abisko, Sweden - III_Palsa_N1_3 | ecosystem: Environmental > Terrestrial > Soil > Palsa > Peat permafrost | place: Sweden... | reverse complement strand
CGCAGCCTGGGTGTCGCGTCGGCGTCAGCTCCAAATTGATTAGCACAAGCGCTTTACAGGCCGAGCCTGTGCATCAGTGCTTTATTTTCACCTAAAAAGGTGAAAACATGGCGGCCATGACCCTCCAGCTCACCAGTCGCCAATCCAACATCCTTGAGTTCATCCGCAACCGATTAGAGAGCGGTCGAGACGCACCCACGCTGGAAGAAATCGGGCACGAACTGGGCATTGGCCACGTCAGTGCGGTTCTCAAACATGTGCGTTCGCTCGAAGCCAAAGGTAGGTTGGTGATCGAGCCCAATCGCGCGCGTGGCATCCGTCTGGTTCGCACTGCCGATCCCATGGACAACGACACCTTGGAACTGCCGTTGGTCGGCCGCATCGCCGCGGGCGAGCCGATGTTTTCGGAGTCACGCGTCGAGCGAGTCTTGCGGGTGTCACCGTGGCTGTTCCGCCTGCGTCCGGACTATCTCGTGCGCGTGGTGGGTGATTCGATGCGCGATGAAGGCATTCTCGATCAGGACATCGTGGGGGTGCATGCCACACCTGTCGCCCGACATGGCCAGGTGGTCGCGGCGCGATTGGATGGGGACCGTTTCACCATCAAGCGTCTGCACTGGAAGGGCGATGTGATTCGCTTGTTGCCCAACAGTCCCGGCTTCCATCCGATTGACCCCGATCCCACCGAAGACTTCGCCATCGAAGGCTTGTTTGCGGGCTTGTTGAGGGCAGGCTGATGGTCGCCGTCGTGGCCCTATCCAGCCTGATCGAAGCCCGTCAGGTTTGGCGGGGCTGGGAGGTAGCTGCGCCCGCGGGTGATCAACCCACGGGTTGGACAGCACTGGACGCGATCTTGCCGGCCGGCGGCTGGCCGGACGCGTCACTGTCGGAAATCCTGTTGCCGGTGGATGGCGTGGGCGAACTCCAACTGGTGCTGCCAACGCTGGCGCGTTTGACGAAGAACAAGCGCAGCGTGGTGATCGTGGCACCGCCCTACGTGCCCTGTGTAGCGGGCTGGCGCCAGCACGGCGTGGACATGCGCCGAGTGGAGATTGTGAATTCGGCGGAGAACGATGTGCTTTGGGCAACCGAGCAATGCCTGCGTTCGGGCAGTTGTTCGGCGGTGCTGGCGTGGCCGCATCGGGCGGACGATCGTGCGCTGCGCCGACTTCAAGTGGCGGCGGATACCGGCAAGGCCCTGGCCTTTGTATTTCGCGACCGTCGCCATCTGTCGAATGCGTCACCCGCCGCACTACGGCTGGAACTGGAAGCGATGCCGCGTGCTCAGATTTGGGTACGCAAATGTCGCGGCGCCAACGTGCCCAGCCAGCCCATTCTCCTCACGCGCTACGTGCATTGATGGCGGCCGGCGATGTGGGCGTGTCTCTTACTGCCGCATCTGGCGCTGGATGGGATTCTCCGACGCCGGCCCACCGATGGACCGTTGGTGTTGGTGGATGGTCCTGTCAATGCACGCACTATCGTTGCAGCGAATGAATCGGCGCGTTCGGCGGGCTTGCGGGTTGGTCAACGACTGACCGCCGCGCAGGCACTGTTGGCTCAATTTGATGCGGTGTCTTACGACAGGGACGGCGTCGACAAGTGGCATCGGTTTCTCGCGGCTGTCGCCTACCGTTACAGCTCCGAGGTTTGCCTGCTACCTCATGCCATCGCGCTGGAAGTGAGCAAGAGCATGGGGCTGTTTGGGCCATGGCCTAAACTTGAATCGCTCTTGCGTTCAGACCTCACCAGTTTGGGTTTTCGGCACCGCATCGCGGCCGCACCGACACCGCATGCAGCCTACGTGTTAGCCGGCGTGAGCGATGGGCAAGCGGTGCTGACCGCCGACACGCTCAGGGGTGCGCTTCGCCACGTGCCCATCCCCAAAAGTCGTCTTCCCGCTTCTGCCGCCAGCTTGCCAGGGATGGGTGTGCGAACCCTTGGTCAACTCATGGCACTTCCGCGCGAAGGCCTTCGTCGACGCTTCGGTGCCGAACTATTGGCGACGCTGGATCGTCTGACCGGTGATATCCCGTCGGGATTGGAAAGCTTTCGACCACCGGATGTGTTTGACCTGCGCATCGAGTTGCTTCATGAAGTGGAAAATCAAGCGATGCTGGTCTTTCCCGTCCGCCGCATGACGGGTGACCTGGCGGCGTATTTGGCCGGTCGTGATGGTGGTGTCCAACGGTTCCTGCTGCGGCTTGAACATCGCGATGGTGGCCATACGGATATTTCTGTGGGTCTGCTTGCCGCCGAGCGCGATGCCGGCATGCTGTTTGAGTTTGCCCGTGGCCGATTGGAACACGTGGCGCTACCGGGACCCGTGGTCGCACTGCGTCTGATCGCGCGTGATCTGCCGGCTTTCGTGCCAGTCGGTCGAGATCTTTTCGACGAGCGGCCCGCGCACGCGTTGCCTATTGAACAGCTACGAGAACGGTTGCGTGCACGCCTAGGGGATTCGGCCGTCTATCGCCTGGGAAGCACAACCGACCCGCGCCCGGAGCGATCGCAACAGGTGGCCGCCACGGCGGACGTGGCCGTTGAAGCCCATCCACGCCCTACGTGGTTGCTGGATCGTCCGATTCCTTTGCGTGGACACACTCCATTGATTTTGTCGGGACCCGAACGGCTCGAAACCGGTTGGTGGGATGACGGCGAGGTCTGTCGGGATTACTACGTGGTCGAGACCGCGCAGGGCCAACACGCCTGGGTGTTTTGCCCACCGGGCGAGCAAGTCGGCTGGATGATCCACGGCTGGTTTGCATGAGCGCGTATGCAGAGCTGCACTGCCTGTCCGACTTTTCGTTCGGACGTGGGGCGTCGAGTGCGCGTGAGTTGTTCGAGCGTGCCAAGGCGTGTGACTACCGCGCGCTGGCCATCACCGACGAGTGTTCACTGGCAGGCATCGTGCGCGCGCTCGAGGCATCACGCGACACCGGGATGCCGCTCATCGTCGGCAGCGAAATCCAGTTGGCCGATGGTCCCAAGATCGTCGTGTTGTGCGAGACCAAGCTGGGCTATACCTCGCTGTGTCAGCTCATCACCACGGGGCGGCGTGCCTCTGAAAAAGGTGCGTATCGATTGTGTTGCGCAGACCTCGACAACGGGCTGCCCGGCACATTGATCTTGTGGGTGCCCGATGCCGAGTTGGCGGTGGAGCAGGGCCGTTGGGTGCGCGATCGCTTTGGGGATCGCGCGTGGCTGGCGGTTGAACTTCATCATGGTCCGGATGATGCCAAGCAGCTGCGCGAACTCGAACGCCTCAGTCGTGTCGTGAACCTCCCCATGGTGGCGACGGGCGATGTTCACATGCACATCCGCAAGCGCCTGGCGCTACAGCACACCCTCACGGCGATTCGCCATCGCCTACCGATTGCCGAAGCCGGTGCAGTGCTGGCGCGCAACGGTGAGCGGCATCTGCGTGCGTTATCGAAGTTGGCGTCGATCTATCCCGAAGCGTTGTTGGCGGAGAGTGCAGCGATCGCCACACGCTGCACGTTTACGCTCGCCGAGCTGCAATACCGCTACCCCGCCGAACTGGTTCCTGAGGGACACACGGGCATCAGCTGGTTGCGTCAGCTAACCGAGGCGGGCACGCACTGGCGATGGCCTGAAGGTCCGACCGAGAAGGTGCGCCTCCAAATTGAACACGAGCTCGCGCTCATCGAAGACCTTCACTACGAATCGTATTTCCTGACCGTTCAAGACATCGTGCGGTTCGCACGAAGCGTCGGCATCCTGTGTCAGGGCAGGGGATCGGCCGCCAATTCCGTCATCTGCTTTGTGCTGGGTGTGACCGAAGTGGATCCGGCACGCATGAACCTGTTGGTCGAACGTTTCATCAGCAAGGAGCGCAACGAACCGCCGGACATCGATATCGACTTCGAGCACGAACGGCGCGAAGAAGTCATTCAATACATTTATGCCAAATACGGCCGGGAACGGGCGGCGCTGGCGGCCACCGTCATTTGTTATCGGGGCAAGAGTGCCGTGCGCGATGTGGCCAAAACATTGGGGCTACCGCTGGATCAAGTGGATCAGCTCAGCCGCGTATTTGCGTGGTGGGATGGCCACGCAGATATCGCGGACCTTCTTCGCGAGCGCGGCTTCGATCCCGAGGGTGCCGTGATCCGCCGAGTCCTTCGGCTTACCGGCGAACTGCTGAACAAGCCACGGCATCTGTCACAGCATGTGGGTGGTTTTGTGATCGCCGATGCGCCGTTGAGCGAATTGGTGCCGGTCGAAAACGCGGCGATGCCCGACCGCACGATTATTCAATGGGACAAAGATGATCTGGACACCATGAAGCTCCTCAAGGTCGATTGCCTGGCTTTGGGCATGCTCACTTGCGTGCGTAAATGCCTGGACCTGTTGCGCCAGCATCGAGGGCAGGACTACACCATGGCCACCCTGCCAGCGGAAGATCCCCAGACCTATGAAATGATCCAGCGTGCCGACACGCTCGGTGTTTTTCAGATCGAGAGTCGGGCGCAGATGGCCATGCTGCCGCGGCATCGACCCGAGAACTTCTACGATCTGGTGATCCAGGTAGCCATTGTGCGACCGGGTCCCATTCAAGGGGACATGGTGCATCCGTATCTACGGCGGCGGCGTGGTGAAGAGCCGGTGACGTATCCCTCCGATGATTTGAAAGAAGTCTTCGAGCGCACGTTGGGGGTGCCGCTGTTTCAGGAACAGGTGATGAAGCTGGCGATTGTGGCCGCCGGCTACACGCCCGGTGAAGCCGATCAGCTGCGCCGTGCCATGGCCGCGTGGAAGCGTCACGGCGGTATGGAAAAGCATCGCGAGCGCATCATGACCGGCATGGTCGAACGCGGCTATACCGCTGCCTTTGCCGAACAGCTATTCGAGCAGATCAAGGGCTTCGGTTCCTACGGTTTCCCGGAATCACACTCGGCCAGTTTTGCAGGCATCGTCTATGCGTCGTGCTGGCTCAAGTCACACGAGCCCGCCGCCTTTGCCTGCGCGCTGTTGAACAGCCAACCCATGGGCTTTTACTCGGCCAGTCAGATCGTCCAGGATGCGCAGCGGCATCGCACTCGTGTCCATCCCGTCGACGTACGTTACAGCCACTGGGATTGCACGCTGGAAAGCGATCCACGTCAGACCGATGGCTCGCCGCTGATTCGATTGGGCTTCCGGCAGGTGAGGGGGGTTCGCGAAGACGTCGCGCGGCGCATTGAAGCGGCCCGACATGTGCGAGCCTTTAATGACATCCCCGACCTGTGCGCGCGTGCTCAGTTGGACAAGCCTCATCAGGAACGGTTGGCTGATGCCTCCGCGCTACGCGGGTTGGCCGGTCATCGCCATCGTGCGCGATGGGCGACCGCTGGTGTGGAGGCACAGTTGCCGCTGTTCGGCAATGCCAGTCCCGAGGAGCGCGCGATCGTGTTGCCTGCGCCGAGCCAAGCGGAAAATACACAGGCGGACTATGCGCGCACCGGGCTGACCCTGGGGCCGCATCCGCTTCGGCAGATCCGCGCACGATTGAAGGCAGCGCGTTGCACCGATTCGAAGACACTGCGCACGCGTCCGGATAAAAGCCACGTGCGCATCGCTGGCATGGTGACCATGCGCCAACGGCCACAAACGGCGAGCGGAATCACCTTCGTCACTATCGAAGACGAGCACGGCATGGTCAACGTCGTCGTGTGGCGCACGATTGCCGAACGGCAGCGGCGCGTTCTGCTGGAATCCCAATTGCTGGTCATCGACGGGCAGTGGGAAGTTCAGGACGGTGTATGCCACTTGATCGCCCATCACTTGCGCGATCTGACCCATTGGCTCGGATCGCTCGACGCACGGTCGAGAGATTTTCACTAGCGATGATCTGTCTGTAACGTAGCGTAATGCCTCTTGCGTAACTACTACTCTTCTTGTCGATCGACTTGGAGGCTCTTCACTTTGGCAGCTCCTCCAACACTCACGAGGTCCGCTTGCTCGACAAGGAAGCGGCGACGCCGGACCCTAACGGCGAGCGGATGGGGCCGGCGATGGTTCGCCCCCTACTCGGAGGGTTGCTGGAACTCGCTGCTTGCGCTCGATCAGATGGCACCTGGGATGAGTTTGCGGGGATGGTGGCGCTACGGCGTCACGATGCTCTGGCGAAGCTGCCGAGCGAGCGCGCTGCGCGTGCCACGCGGCTTGCGGAACTCCACCAAGCGGTCAGCCGATTCGCGGAGCTGTGTCGCGCTGAGGGTGCATGTGTCAAGCAAGTTTTGGCTCCGATTCTGGAAGCCAACGTGCTTCCAGCCGACTCCCGCCTGGTTGAAGCCTATCGAGACGAGCGGCCGGCACCGCCCGAACCCAAGCGAGGGACTGGCGAGAGTAAGGAAGACCGTCAGCGTCGCGGGTGGCACGCCCTGATGAACGCGCCGTGGGCCGAACTCGCACGCTATCGGACGTACTTGGGCGGCGAGGCGCCTTTTGCTACACACCGAGTGGTGAAGGGCTCGGAATTCAAGCATGTCATGGTCGTCATGGATGACGCGGAAGCCGACGGATACTTGTTCTCCTACGACAAGCTGTTCGGTGCCGAAAAGCTGAGCGAGCGCGACGAAGAAAACATGGCTGCGGAGGAAGAAACTTCCATCGACCGCACGCTTCGTTTGCTCTATATCACATGCAGCCGTGCCGAAGAGAGCTTGGCATTGGTGCTCTGGGCGAAGGACGCGAGTTCGGCGCTGACAGCCATCAAGGTTTGCGGCTGGTTTGCCGCGGATGAAGTCGCGGCACTCTCGTAGTCAGCGTCGGCCTGCTTCTCAATGGCTCTGACGACGTTGGTTAGAGCGTCTCCAGAAAAGCGCGAAGCTCTTGCTTTTCCATGACCGAGAGATTGAGCGGATGCCCAGTCTGGAGGCTGCGGTAATAGACCTCGCGATCGATGGCTTCATCCAGTGTCGGCACGCTGCCGTCATGCATGTAGGGCGCCGTCAGCGCTACGCCGCGCAAGGAAGGGGTGCGGAACACGCCGATATCCGCCGGATCGAGCGTGACGTTGAAGCGACCGAGCTGGGCCTCGTCGGCATGCGTTGCGACGCGACTGCCGATGTCGGAGCCTTTTAGGGATCGTTCAATCACTGCTTGCGTCAACGCAGGAAGCTGTTGCTCGATGGCGCTCGGCGCGACGCTGGTGCGGTGATAGGCGTGGTCGGTCAGTGCCACCGGCGAACCTTGCAGCCGATGGCATTCGGCGCATTGGCCCTTGCCTGAGAAGATGACCAGGCCCTGTTGCGCCTGAGCGTTCAAGATGGCCGGATCATGTTTCGTCAGGTAACGATCGAACGTGCTCGTGCGCTGATCCAGCGAGTGAATATAGGCCGACAACGCGACAGCTGCGTTGGAGAGTGTGATATTCGGTGCTTCCGGAAAGCTCTTCGCGAAAGCTGTTCGATAACGGGTATCCGCATCAAGCTTTTGCAGTAGTTCGGTTCCGTCATGAAGTCCCATCTCGACCGGATTAGTGAAGGGATCCATCACTGCCTGAGTGAGTAGCGTACGGCGGCCATCCCAGAAGAACGATTCCAGGTTCGATGTGCCGAGGTTGGCAAGGCTCGGAGTATTTCGGGTGCCTGTCCGTCCATCGACACCGATGGCTACCGGACGGCCATCGGTGTAAGCCTTATCGGGCTCATGACAGGAAGCACAGCGATGTGCACCATCCGCACTGAGATGCGGGTCATTGAATAGTTGTTGCCCCAGGGTGACTCGGGCGTCCGTTGTCGGAGCGGCCGATGTCTGAGCGGGCACATGCTCGGCGACTGCGACAATGAGGAGGCCTAAGGCGAAGCAAAGACGCGGTCTACGGCGCTTGATCATGGACGTGGCCTATTCGCTCTCAGCGCATTCGCAAAGCGCAGCAAGCGAATGCCCGACCTCACATCCCGACAAACCGGACCGTGGCACCCGTGGACTTGAGTGCACTCTGGATGGCGCTTTCCTGAGAGGCATCACCGACCACCAAGATCGTCCGGTCTTTCAATGCATCTGCTTTCAGTGGCTTGGCGAGATGGGTAACGAATGCGCTGGTCTGCTGGCCGTTCGGTCCGCCGAGAATCAAGAGCGCGCCAGGTATCAGGATGGGGCCGATGGCCTGACGGATCGAGTCGGTTTCTTCCTGGCGCCGCGTGTTGGCCGCCGCGCTATCGCCGCCCGGAATGACATAGATGTAAGGGCGCATGCCGATGTCTTTCGCATGTATCTTGCCTTGCGCGGCAAGATAATTTCCCCACGTCGTATCATCGGCCGAAGCGGCGGGTTTCGCCGGACCGGCTTCAGTGGCCGCTGGCGAGCTGCCGGTGGCCTGATGATTGCAACCGGTTAAAACCGTGCCAGCCAGGCACGCGCACATCCACCATCCTGATCGAGTCATACATTCCCTTCGTATACGTTTTAGTGTTCCGGCGCTTTGGTGCTCCAAAGCGTGGCAGCTTGTGTTGTGGGCACGCCAAAAAGATGCGCTTCCCATGAGGCGGATACTCGCAAGATTTAGGGGTGCTTGCCAACAAGCGCAAAGATGTGGTCTCTTATTGCGCGAAGAAAGGGGACCTTCTTCAATGGGGCTTGACGCGTAAATAATTTCGGTCGCTACGACAAGGATCGGTCGCGAGGGACGTGCGTATGGAATCGCAGAGCAAGCGCTGGGCGGCTGAGGAAGTTGCTGTCTGGGAAGCATCGTATGAGGTAAGGGAATCCTCGCGATCCGGGGTGACTTTCGTTCGTACCGCCTTGCGCTGGCTACTGGCGGGTTTAGTGCTTTTGTCCCTGGGAGCCGTTCAAGCACAAGGAAGCTCCCCGGCTCCCGCCAATACTTACGTCTACGATGCCAACGGGCGCCTCTTGGCGATCACCAAGAGCGACGGTACCACAACTGTCTACACCTACGATGCGCTGGGCAACCTGCTACAGGTAGGCAGCCCCTTGGCGGCTGGGCAACTAGCGCTGTTCGCTTTCAGCCCCGCTCAGGGCAACGTCGGCACGACCGTCACGATCCAGGGACAAGGTTTCAGTAGCACGCTGGCGAACGATAGCGTCAGCTTTAACGGCAGCATCGCCACGGTGGTGTCGGCGACCACCACACAGCTGGTCACCAACGTGCCGAGCGGTGCCAGTACGGGTCCGATCACGGTCACCGTGGGCGGCCAGACGGCAGCTAGCGCCACGTCTTTCGTGGTGGAAGGCACGGGATTGCCACCGAGCATCACGCAAGTCACCCCCCTCTTTCCGGCCGTTGGTGGAACCGTCACGGTGGCCGGCACGCATCTGGATCCGGTGCCTGGAAGTACGATCACGCTCATGGGTGGGCTTGGCGTGACGCTGTCGTCAGCGACCGACGCCCAGCTGCAATTCGTCGTATCCAATAACGCCGTGAGCGGTCATGTGGAGGTGCAAACACCGTATGGTCAGGCGACGAGTGCGCTCCCCATCGTCATTTTGCCCAGCGGGCTTAATGCGACCAATGTGGTTAGCAGCGGCGATGCCGCGCTCAATGGGGCGCCTGTCGCCCTGAGCATCGGGGCGTCGGGCCAGACCGGCGCGGTGATCTTTGATGGTGCTGCTGGCAGTTGGCTAAGCTTGCAGGCAAGCGCCATTACCACGACCGCGAGCAACATCAGTTACACGATCTATGCCCCGGGAAATGTGGTGATCCAGCAAGGCAATATATCGTCAGGATCGCCGACGATCCATTTGCCGCAGTTGACGGGCGGTACCTACCTGGCCACATTTACGCCCAACGGCGCGGGAGCGCAGTTGTCCGTGGGTGTGGAAGCCAATACGGCGTTAACTACCAGTGTTCCTGCCACCGTGGTCACCACAGTGCAAGGGCAGAGCAAACGTGTGCTGCTCCAGGCCGTCGCCGGTCAGCCATTGACCTTCGAAGTGAACAGCACGACGACGGTGCCGGCTGGGCAAGCCGTGACCTATACCGTCTATGCCCCCAATGGGGCGAGTTACTCCAGCACGACAATCGCCACCACAGGCGTGATCAATCTGGGCAATTTACCGACGATGGCCACCGGAACCTACCAGGTCGTTATCGCGCCTGGCAACGGCGTCACGGGAACCGTGCAGGTCGAGTTGTTGCCGGGTGTGGCGGGGACGCTAGCTGAAAGTGGAGTACTGCAAAGTTATACCACCGCGATTGCCAATCAGAACGCGTATCTGTCATTCACAGCCAATCAGGGCGATAGCCTGCAATTGACCTTGGTCGGACTCACGCTTTCAGGATCCACCTCAGCACAGGTGGTAGTCAACGTATACAGCTCCTCCGGTGCGAGTATTGCCTCGACGAGTTGTTATCCGAGCAATCCCGGTGGCAGTTGTCGGCTACCGCTGTGGAGTCTGGTTGCCGGGACCTATTCGGTGGTGGTATCCCCAGCCAATAACAGCGGCACGATGAGCTTCCAGGCGATTCTCGAGCCCGATGTCATCGGTCCAGCCTTGGTGGCTAACACCCCGCAGGCCCTCACTCTGGGCGCGGGGCAGACGGAGCGTCTGACGTTCAACGCCAATGCGGGCAGCACCGTGGCCCTGAACTTGTCGGGTGTAAGCACGACGCCGACGGGACAGTCCATGAATGTCTACGTCTATCGTCCGGACATCGGCACGATCACGGCAAGCAATTCGTATACATCGACAAGCAGTACCGGTTCGAGCACCACGCTGAATCTGTCGAATCTGCCGGTGACCGGTACATACATCGTACGGGTCTATACCACGTATGGTGAGCCGGGATCGGCGCAGTTGACCTTGGCAACGGGCGTGACCGGCGCGCTATCCACGACGGGCACGACGCAGAGTTATGCCACCACCGTGAGCAATCAAAACGCCTATCTGTCGTTCACGGCCACGCCGGGCGCCAACCTGGAGTTGGCGTTGAGCGGATTGACTATCACTGGATCCAGTGCCACCGGCGTTTCGGTAAACGTGCTCAACGCTTCCGGTACAAATGTCGCTTCGACGACTTGTTATACGAGCAATCCGGGCAACGATTGCCGGCTTCCGCTTTGGAATCTGGCCGCTGGGATTTACTCGGTGCAGGTATTGCCTCCGAATGCGAGCAGCACGATCAGCTTCAATGCGGCCCTTGAGCCTGATGTCGTTGGACCAACGCTGGCAGCCAACACCCCGGCGACGGTGAGCCTGGCGGTAGGACAGGTGGAGCGTCTGACGTTCAGCGCGAACGCGGGCGACACGGTGGCCCTGAACCTCTCGGGGGTAAGCACGACACCGTCGGGCCAGACCGTGTATGCCTACGTCTACCGTCCCGACAACGGCCTGATCGTTTCCGGCAATACCCCTTATTCGTCTGTCACGAGTTCCGGTTCAGGCAGCACGGTGAATCTGTCAAACCTGCCGGTGAGCGGTAACTACACCGTGATCGTGTACACCACCTATGGCAATCCCACTTCGGCGCAGCTGACCCTGGTGTCCGGCGCTGTGGGAACACTGTCCAGCAATGGCACATCGCAAAGTTATGCCAGCACAGCAGTCAACCAGAACGTCTATCTGTCCTTTACCGCCAATCAGGGCGACACCTTGCAGCTGACGTTGACCGGTCTGGCGATTTCGGGATCCTCCGCGAATTCAGTGTCCGTGAACGTGCTCAACGCTTCCGGAACAAATATCACTTCAACGACCTGTGTTACGAGCAATCCAGGTAACGATTGCAGGCTTGCCTTGTGGAATCTCGCCGCGGGCACCTATTCGGTGGTGGTGTCGCCACCGAATGCAAGCAGCACGATTAGCTTCAGCACGTTGCTCGAACCCGAAGTGGCTGGCCCGGCCTTGACGGTCGGGTCGCCGACGGCGGTTAGCTTAGGAACGGGACAGGTGGAGCGTCTGACATTCGCCGCGAATGCCGGCGACACGGTCGCTCTGAGTCTGTCAGGCGTCAGTACGACGCCGGCGGGTCAAACGATCTATGCCAATGTGTACCGTCCGGACACGGGTGTGATCACGTCGAGCAACACCTACGCGACCACTAGCAGCAATGGCTCAAGCGCCACGTTGAACCTGCCGAACCTGCCGGCGAGCGGGACTTACATCGTGAGGGTCTACACCACCTATGGCGAGCCTGGCTCCGCGCAGTTGACGCTAGTGTCCGATGTGTCCGCTCCCCCCCCTGTGTACGGCACTCCGACGCTGCCCGATAACGGCGTTCAACAAAGCGAGGCCGGTGCGGCAGCGGGGCAAAATGTCATGATGAGCTTCAACGCTAATCAGGGCGATACCCTTGCATTGACCTTGGGCGGGCTCGCGATAGTGGGATCCACTTCGACGTCGGCGGCGGTCAACGTATACGGTCCTTTGGGCACGAATGTCGCTTCGACCACGTGTTATACGAGTAACCCCGGGAATAGCTGCCGGCTTCCGTTATGGAACCTGACGGCCGGCACTTACTCGGTAACGGTATCGCCGCCGAATGCGAGCAGTACCATCAGTTTCAATGCGGTGCTTGGACCCGATGTGGTCGGACCCGTTCTGGCGACCAATACCCCGACGACGGTCATCCTGGGGACAGGGCAAACAGAGCGCCTGACATTCAATGCAACCGCCGGCAGTACGGTGGCCCTGAATCTATCCAATGTGAGTACCACGCCGACAGGACAGGGCGTCTATGTCTACGTTTATCGCCCGGATACGGGCACGATCACGGCCAACAACGTCTATACGTCGACCAGCGTGATCGCAGGTTCGAGCGGTACCCTGAATCTCTCGAACCTCCCGGCAAGCGGCACCTATACCGTAAGGGTCTATACGTCGTACGGCGAGCCGGGTGCCGCGCAGCTGACGCTGGTATCGGGCGTGACGGGTGCGCTTTCGGCCACCAGCACGAACTACGCCACCGCCGTCGCCAATCAGACTGTCAACCTGTCGTTCGCGGCCAGCGAAGGCAACAACCTCGAATTGGCTTTGACCGGGCTGACCTTCACCGGCTCGAGCGCAACGTCGGTATCGGTGAACGTTTACAACGCTGTCGGCACCAACGTTGGTTCCACGAGCTGCTACACCAGCAATCCGGGCAACAGCTGCCGACTTCCGCTCTACGCCCTGGCGGCAGGAACGTATGCGGTAGTGGTATCACCACCCAGCGGAAGCGGCACGATCAGCTTCAACGCCCAGCTGTCGCCCGATGTCATCGGCGCGGCGCTCACGGCCAATGCTCCGGCCACCGTGACCCTGGGTTCGGGGCAGGTGGAGCGTCTGACCTTCAGCGCGAACGCGGGCGACACCGTGTTCCTGAAACTGTCGAGTCAGAGCACGAGCCCAGCGGGCCAGGTTGTGGAGGCCGACGTATTTCGTCCGGATGTGGGCGTGATCAATGCGAATACCCCGTACTACACCGAGCTCTACAGCAACGGTTCGGACGTGATGCTGAATCTGCCAAACCTGCCGGTCAGTGGCAACTACCTCGTGCGGATCTACACCGTCTATGGCGAGCCGGGCTCGGCGCAGCTGACCCTGATGCCCGGCATGACCGGGACACTAACAACCAACGGCGCGGCGCAGAGCTATGCCAACGCGCTGAACAGCCAGAACATCTATCTGTCCTTTACCGCCAATCCGGGCGATAACCTGGAGCTGACGTTCAACAACATCAGCGGCTCATTCACTTACAACGTAGATAACGCCGCTGGAAGTTCGCTGGCGAGCGGCTCGTGTTCGTCATCGAATCCGGGAGCGAGCTGCATGCAGTCGCTGTACAACCTCCCGGGTGGAACCTACTCGGTGGTGCTGACGCCCAATGGAGGCACGGGCCTGATCAGCTTCCAAGCCTTGCTTCAGTCCGATATGTTGGGACCGAACATGGCGCTCAACACCCCAACGTCCGTTGCCCTGGGCGCCGGGCAGGTGGAGCGCCTGACGTTTAACGCGAACGTGGGCGATTCGGTGGCTCTGAATCTGTCGGGTCAAAGCACGACGCCAGCGGGCCAGTACCTCTACGCCTACGTCTATCGCCCGGATATAGGCGCGATCACGTCGAGCAATTCCTACTATGCCTATTTCGAGAGCAACGGCTCGAACACCACCCTAAATCTGCCAAGCCTGCCAGTCAGCGGTAACTACCTCGTGAGGGTCTATACCGGTTATGGCGAGCCGGCCTCGGCCCAGCTGACGCTGCTGCCTGCGGCGACAGGAGCGTTGCTTACAACGGGTACATCCCATAGCTATGCCACGACGACCGCCGGTCAAACCGCCGGTCAAAACGTCACGCTGTCGTTCACGGCCAACCCGGGTGCCAACCTGGAGTTGACCCTGAATGGGCTGACGATCGCGGGATCGAGCGCGACATCAGTGGCCGTCAATGTGTACGACGTCAACGGCAACTACGTGGCCTCGACGACCTGCAATATGGGTGATCCAGGAAGCGGTTGTCGACTCCCGCTATGGAATCTGGCTGGGGGTAACGACTCGGTCGTGGTGTATTCGCCCAGTGCCAGCAGCACGATGAGCTTCAATGCGATTCTTGAGTCCGACGTCATTGGACCGTCGCTGGTGGCGAACACGCCAGCAACGGTTGCTTTGGGCGCTGGGCAGGTGCAGCGTTTGACCTTCAGCGCGAACGCGGGTGCGGCGGTGGCGTTGAACCTGTCCGGCGTCAACCTTTCGGCAGGACAGTCCGTGTATGTCGACGTATATCGCCCAGACACGGGGGTGATTACGTTGACGAATTACTACGCGTCTGCCGACGTCAGCGGTTCGAGCACGGTGCTGAATTTGTCGAACCTGCCGGTCACGGGCATCTACACCGTGCTGGTCTACACCGGTTACGGACAGCCCGGCGGCGCGCAGTTGACGCTCGTTCCGCAGTAGCCGGCTAAGGCGACACATACCATTTTGATCAAAACGTATTTGACCAAAGCGTAATCGTTCGAAGGAGTCGGTGATGACGGCACAAGGAAAAACGTGGGGCATGCAGGGGGTGGCCGGCGGGCTCGGCGTGATCGCGTTAAGTGCGGCGGCACTCGCCCTGTGTGCTACGCCGTTAGCGACGCGTATCAGCAGTGCCGGTCACACCTACGTGCTGCCGGCATCGTCTGAAGTCACCCGTACACTGTTGCCAGACGGCCGCACCTTCGAAGTCCATGGCGCGCAAGGCCACGCGTATGTCATTGATGGGGCGACGCGACACCGGGTATCGTTGCCGGAAGTGCGCCGTTTTGCTTCCGTCACCGTCATGCCCAGCGGCCAGGTGCTGTTATGGGGTGGCATCGATGGGCGCGGTCAGGTGCTCGATACCGGCGAATGGTTCGAGCCATCCTCGGGCCGCTTTGCACCGGCCGACGCCTTGGGTCTGCCGGCCCGCGCCGGCCACACCCTGACCGTGCTGACGGATGGTCGGGTATTGATGACGGGGGGCTGGTCAGCGCACGGCGTGCCGGCGACCGAGGCGCTGCTGTGGCAACCGACGTCCCGCCAGAGTATGGGCCTGGTGGCGCTGCATGATGGCCCGCGTCTGACCGCCCGTGCCCAGATACAGGCCGATGGTTCCGTAAGGATTGAAGGTGGCGTGGATGTTCAAGGTCACGCCGTGCCGTCCACCGTGCGCTACGATCCGGCCGACGCCACACCGGACACACCCATCGCCGCAACATCCGCTGCCGTGGTGGCAAGTCTGCCCATCGCCGAGGCGACGGCCGCCCCTATCCAGGGTCCGCTCGCATTGCGCTTCTCCACACCTGTGGATGTGCGCCAGCTGAATCCCAAGACCGTCACCTTGTTGGGGCCCGAGGGCGCTGTGTCAGTTCATGTAACCGGTGCCGAAGGGGGACGTCTGGCCTTCGTGCAACTGCCGGATGATCTGTATCCAGGCTCGCGCTATACCTTGTTCGTGAAGGGGCTACATACCGCAACCGGTATTGTCGTGCCGTACAAAGCGATTGGCTTTACCACAGCGCGGGCCACGGCGACCGGCGTGGTCGTGGCTGGACAGGGCGGGCGGCCACAACCCTCTTCGGCTGTCGCTAATGAAGTGTCGTTGCCGCCGCTGGTCTTGATGACTGGCAATGGCCGCTCAATCTGTGTCGATCGCGTGGTCGATAGCTTGTGCCGCGAACACAGTGTTGTCCGCGATGGCGCCTGGTACCCCGGTCGGGATAATGCCCCGGATGCCACCGGCGGGCACTGGCGCTTGTATCGACCGCACCAGAGTCTGCCCGATACCCGCGCGCGCGAAGCCGAGCTTGCCAAGGGGGCCACGGCGCTGATCGGTCAGGTGCGGCAGATCGATGAAACGCCCGTCGCCAATGTCGAAGTCAGTGTGGGCGATCTCAAGGCGCGTACCGACGCACAGGGCGTCTTCGTGCTTGCTGGATTACGCGCAGGGAGGCAAGAGGTCTTCGTGGACGGTCGCACCGCCAGTCATGGCGAGGTGCAATACGGCCGTTTCCTAGTCGGTGCGAATATCCAGGCCAAGGCGATTGGCCACATGCCGTTTGTGATGTACCTGCCACGCGTGCTGCCACGCGATGAGATTACACTGCCGTCGCCAACCAGCCGCGAAGTGGTGCTCACACATCCGGACATGCCCGGGCTGGAGCTGCACGTGCCGGCGGGTACCGTCTTTAAGGATCGCGAAGGTCATGTCCTGACCCACATTGCCATCGTACCTACGCCGGTCGATCACGCACCGTTCCCGCTACCGGACAACTTTCCGATGTACTTCACCATCCAGCCCGGCGATGCGGTGGTCGAGGGTCTGACGCCGGAGGCGGCCAAGGGCATCCGGGTGGTGTACCCGAACTATGGCCATGCCAAGGCAAATACAGCAGGCAATTTCTGGGTGTATGGCGTCAAGGAGGGCTGGCAGATGTACGGCAGTGGCCATATAACCGCCGATGCCAAACAGCTGGCACCGGATCCGGGCGTGGCGCTGGTCTGGGCATTGGGGGCCGGTGCATCCCTCTCCAATGCGTATGCGCCCACGGCGCAGACGCTCAACAATCAAAGCAAAGGCTGTCCGATAGATTTGCAGACCGGCATCATGTTCCACCAATGGAATGACCTGTCGATCAACGACATCATGCCGCTGTCGCTGACCCGCGCTTACAGCTCAGCCGATAGCAATTCGCATATGTTTGGGGTCGGCGGTAATTCCAACTATGGCATCCATCTCTACAGCAGAGGGCTCTTTACGACACCGCAGCTGGTATTGCCGTGCGGTCAGGGCATTGCCTTCAACCTCGTCAGCGGCAGCGCGACGAGCTGGCCGTTAGCCGGGGATGTATGGGAGCACACCGCCACCAATTCCGCGTTCTACGGCGCTACCCTGCAATTCTTCACGGGAACGGCGATCGGCGAATACTGGCAGATCACCCTGAAGGACGGCAGCGCATACGGTTTCCAAAGCGACGTGCCCAATCAGCTGAAATGGATGCGGGACCGCTATGGCAACCAGGTGCAGCTCGCCTACAACGGCGGCCTGATCGATCAGGTCACTTCACCTAGCGGTCGCTCGATCACCTTCAACTACGACAGCAGCAACCGGGTCACCAGCGCCGTAGACAATACGAACCGCACCGTGGGGTATGCCTACAACCCGGCCGGTAGCCTGGCCACGGTGACCTATCCCGATAAGACCACCGAACAATACACCTACGACAGCAACCATCGCATGCTCACCATGCAGGATCGGCGCGGCACGGTATGGGTCACCAATCAATACGACACCAATGGGCGCGTCTTCAGGCAAACGTTCGCAGACAGTACCTATTACCAGTTCGGCTATACCACCGACAGCAACAACAACGTCACCGCGACCCTGGTCACCGACCCAAATGGCAACCAGGAGCAGGTGGCCTTCGATCCGACCAGTCACTATCCCGCCACGGATACCTATGGCTACGGCACATCGCTGGCTCAGACCACGACCTACGTACGCGAGCCCTCTGGCCTGATCGATAACGTCACCGATGCCTTGGGACGTACTACCGCCTACACGTATGATGTGATGGGTGACGTCACCGGCGTCACCCGACTGTACGGGACCACCAATGCGGTGACTTATCAGTTCACCTACACGCCCGACAGTCATCAGCTGGCCAGCGTGACCGATCCGTTGGGGCACGTGACGACGTATGGCTATGCCCATGGGTGCCTGAACCAGATGACCGATCCGCTGGGCCATGGCAGCACGATACAGTGCAACAGTGCCGGGCAGCCGGTCACGCTGACCGATGCATTGGGCCATGTCACGACCTTGAGCTACCAGGGTTACGACTTGCAGAGCATCACCGATCCTCTGGGTCGCACCATGAGCTATACGGTGGATGCCCTCGGGCGGCCCATCGCCACCCAGGATCCCTTGGGCAACGTCACGCTGACCCAGTACGACGTTGACGATCGTGTCAGCCAGGTGACCGACGCACTGAACCAGACCACGATCCTGAGCTACGATGGCAACAGCAACCTGCTGAGCACCACCCTGCCTAGCGGAGCGGTGATCGCCACGACGTACGATGCACGCAACCGCCCCCACACGCGAACGGACGCGTTGAACCAGAGCGAATCGTGGACGTACGACGGCATGAACCACGTGCTGTCGCACACCGATCGCAAGGGCCAGGCCACGATCTACGGTTACGACGCGCTGAATCGCCCGGCGTTGACGACCTATGCCGATGGTTCGACCACCCAGCCGGACTACGATGCGGCCAATCGCCTGACCGGCCTGGTGGACTCCAGCAGCGGCAACCTCAGCTGGGGCTACGACGGTCTGGATCGGGCCACCACGACCGTCACGCCGCAGGGCACCATCGGCTACACCTACGATGCCTCGGGTCGCCGCACCAGCATGACGCCCGCGATGCAAGCCATCGTCAATTACTTTTATGACAATGCGAACCGGCTGACGTCGCTGACGCAGGGCAGCGAGACGGTGCAGTTGGGTTACGACAATGCCAATCGGCGCAACGCGCTGACCCTGCCTAATGGCGTTAGCGTGAGCTATGGCTACGATGCCGGCAACCAGCTGACCGGTCTGAGTTACGCGCAAGGCAACGGCACCGTCTTGGGCAATCTGGCCTATGGCTACGACAACGACGGTCGGCGAACCGGACAGAGCGGCAGTCTGGCACCTAACGTACTGCCGACACCCAGCACCAGGCCGGGGACGTTTGATCTCAACAATCGGCAGACCAGTTTCAACGGCACCACGCAGAGCTTCGACGCCAACGGCAACCTCACCAGCAACGGTATCAACACCTTCGTGTGGAACGCGCGCAACCAGTTGACCCAGATCACCCAGGGCGGAACGACCCAGTTCAGCTATGCCTACGACGCGCTGGGCCGGCGCACCAGCAAGAGCGTGGCGGGCGCGGCCGCACCGACGACGTACCTCTACGATGGGATGAACGCGGTGCAGGAAGTGATCGGCAACGTCACCAATCCGATTCTGACCGGCCTAGGCACAGACGAGCGCTACGCCCGGAACGATGTGAACGGGCGGACCGACTTCCTAACCGATGCGCTGGGCAGCACGATCGCCCTTACCGATCCCACCGGCGCGATCACACAGCAGTACAGCTACGATCCGTACGGCAACGTGACGCAGAGCAACACCACCACCGGATTTACCAACCCGTACCTGTACACCGGGCGGGAAGCGGACAGCACGGGGCTGTATTACTACCGGGCTCGGTACTACTCACCGACGATGGGGCGGTTTATCTCCGAGGACCCGATGGGATTTGGCGGTGGGCAACTTAATTTTTATGCCTATGTTGCAGGCAATCCATTAGGTTACCGAGATCCATCCGGGCGATTCATTCCTGAGGCCGTCATAGGTGCAGGTATTGGTTTGGTCTTTGGTGTTGTCAATGGAGTTATTGCTGGCGACTATGGGAACGGCGGGTGGTCCGGTTTGGCTAAACTCGGTACGGATGGATTAGCAGGCGCCGGTTCAGGCGCCTTAATAGGACTGACAGATGGTATGAGTTTAGTAGGTGGAATAGCGGCGCGCTCCGTGTTGAGCGCCGGTATTGAAGTGGGACGAGAGGCGATAACATCTGAAATTAATGGATGTCTCAAATTTTCGAACCGAGACATAACCGGTGCCGCTTTTGGCAGTGCATTTGGTGACCTTGTTGGTGCGGCTGCTTCCAGCGGAGCAGCCGCTGATGCGATAGAACAAACGGGTCATATGTTTTCTGAGGGGGATTTTGGAGTTTACGGTACAACTGTTGCTGGTGTTGTAGCGGGAGCAATTGGATCCGTTGTTTCCGGTGTAGATAGAGCAGAGGAAGTTCAACGAGCGGAGAATGCCCAGCAATGATCACTGGTAGTGCTTACATTTGCGCCGCTGTAATTCTTTCACTCCTCACACTATTAGTGCGCCGGTCTGAGGGAGAGGCAGGCTCTGACGATGAAATTTTTCGTTATTCGCCCGTGTGGGCGTATGCGATGATTTTCTGTGCGCTGGCAGTGATGCTCTTGGGAATATTCCTTTGCTTCGCTTTGAGGCCAAGGCTACAGGGATTGCAGGTGATTGTAGTGATTGGCTTCTTAATAGTTATCTCATGCTGCTTTCTCTATGGGTATAGGTACATCAAGGATTTTGAGATCAGATTAAACGATGACGGTCTTGCTATCAGGTATGTTTTTACGAATAGATTTATACCTTATAGCTCAATCAGGAAGATCGTCATGCTTCAAGGGGGAAGGGGCGAAGAAGTGCTTGAGCTTTTTAATGAAAAAGACAAGCAATTACTCAAATTAAGCAGTAGTTTGAGCAACTTGGATAGTTTGTGTGCAGGAGTAAGGTCTCGCGCCATTAAACAAGGAGCTGTTTATAAGCGTCGCGATATGTGGGGCAAGTGGTCTTGATTAGCATAAAACTAATCAGCAGCCGCATGTGAAATGCAAGCCAGTATGACGTTGACGATCGTGTCAGCCAGGTGACCGATGCACTGAGCCAGACCACGATCCTGAGCTACGATGACAACAGCAACCTGCTGAGCACCACACTGCCTAGTGGAGCGGTTATCGCCACGACGTACGATGTGCGCAATCGCCCTCTCACGCGGACGGACGCGTTGAACCAGAACGAATCGTGGACGTACGACGGCATGAACCACGCGCTGTCGCACACCGATCGCAAGGGGGAGGCCACGACGGTCAGCTACGACGTGCTGAATCGCCCGGCGCTGACGACCTATGCCGACGGTTCGACCACCCAGACGTCAACGGCGCGCTATCGGCGCCGGCCGGATCGGGGCAAAAGGTGATCGCACTGCTCGCCGAGTTGGCTGAGCGGTTTCCTAAGCGCGGCTTCGACAAGCTCTTTCAGCTGATCCGGCGTCGCGGTTTGGTGTGGAATTGCCTAGAGTCGGCTAGAAAGTGGCTACCTTTATAGGTAGCGTTTCACTGCAGGTGACCAATGCCGTGAAATTACATCGCCTACACAACTTTCAATGTGTCGGTGCATATAGATGAGTCCACGAGGATTCGGGCCAATAGATCTATCCCCTCCGCTCCGGTACCTGTTCTGGGCGTAGATGCGTATAACGCTTCAAGGTTCCCCACGAATCGTGCAGCGTAAAATGTGCCACCTCTTGGATCGAGTAGCCTCGCTCAAAAAATCGGCTAGTCGCCTCGTGCCGCAAGTCGTGGAAATGCAAATCCCGGATGTTGAGGAACTTGCAAGCACGAGTGAACGCGGCGCCGATCGAGCGTGGGTTATAGGGGAAGACGTACTCGTTATCTAAGCCGGCTCTTCGCTTTGGCTGGGCTTTGATGATCTCCCACCCTTCAGAGAGTAATCGGAAGGTCCGGTCATTACCCTTCTTTCGAGTGGGATGTTTGACGTCTTCCAGCATGGCCACGCCTTTTCCTTCGTCGAGATTCATCCATTTGATCCGGGTGATCTCTTCCACGCGCCTGGATGTCGCAATAGCGAAGCGGAACACGTCAACCATTGGGATATCCGCGCGGCCGTCGCGGTTTGCGAAGTATTCGAGTAGTCGAGCTTCTTCGTCGCTCTGTAGCCGGCGATCGCGAGCCTGTGATTTCGCTATAAGTTTGCGCTGTCGCAAGGCGTGCCGTGCGTCATCCAGCCGAGATAGGTCTGCGAGTATGCCAAGCGTTGCCCGTGCGGATTTCAGTACTTGGCCAATCCAGACAAAGTCGTTACCGACCGTTGCCGGGCCGGCACCCTCCGCTTTCCGTGCTTCCGCATGCCGAATGTAATCAGGAGTCGTGATCGACGTCACGACCAATTTCGCAATGGCTGCTTTGCGGATTCTCTTCAGGTCCGCTGCCTTCGTGCGACCCCATTCGGCATCATCGCCGATCTCGTCGACGTACCAGTCCACCAGTTCGC
>Ga0302311_10002185_pt1 | contig 22356 bp, 16 predicted proteins | sample III_Palsa_N1_3_FD_200449 | JGI IMG/M metagenome (GOLD analysis project Ga0302311, IMG submission 200449) | Peat permafrost microbial communities from Stordalen Mire near Abisko, Sweden - III_Palsa_N1_3 | ecosystem: Environmental > Terrestrial > Soil > Palsa > Peat permafrost | place: Sweden... | reverse complement strand
TGGCCTCGCCCACCGCCGCCTGCGACACTTCGGTCGAACGCCGCGCCTGATGACCGATCTCGCTGACGGTGGCCGACAATTCCTCGGTGGCGGCGGCGACCCGCTGGACATTGCCCGACAGGGTCAACGCGGTGCCGTCGACCTCGCCCAGGCGCGAGCGGACCTCGCCCGAGACGCTGGCCAGATTGCCGGCCTGGCCGCCCAGCTGCTCGGTCGAGCGGCTGACCGAATCGACAACCCCCATCACCGAGCCCTCCAGCCGCTCGGCCAGACGACCGCGCTCCTGGCGCGCCTGTTCGGCCAAAGCGCGCTCGGCCTCGGCCTGCCTCTCGCGCAGGGCGTGGCTTTCCGACAATCTATCCTTGAAGATTCCGAGCGCGGTGGCGATGCGGCCGATCTCGTCCTGGCGGCCAGCATAGGGGATGACGACGTCGAGTTCGCCATGGGTCAGGCGCGAGATCAGATCGGCGATGGCGACGACCGGGCGGGAGATATTGCGGCCGACGGCGATCGACAGGGCCACGGCGACGACCACCGCCACCAGGGTCAGGAGCCCGGTGAAGAGGCGCGAGGAAGCGACGGCGCTGTTCATCGACTGGATGGCTGATGTCTCGCCGGCCGAGGCGGATTGGCGCATCTCGGAGAGCTCGGCCACCAGCTTGTCGGACGCGGCGCGGCGCGCGGCGTTGGCGGACGAGAACTTGTCCGTGGCCGCGATCAGCTTGTCGAGCGACGCCTGATATTTGTCGAACTGAGGCGCCAGCGCGGTCATGAAATTCTTGATGCGCGGCGACTCGGCGCCGTCCTTCAGATGGCCGATCACCGCCGCCAGGCCATCGAGATATTGCTTGGCGGTGGCGGCCTGGGCGGGATCGCGGCTGGCGAGATAGCGCGCCGCCGCCGCCGAGGCGGCCAGCTGCCCGTCATTGAGACGGATCGCCAGCGGCAGGGAGCCGCCATGGCCCTCGCGCACCAGCACGACGACGGCGGCCGAGGCGACGGTGTTGACGCCGACGGCGGCTTTGGAGAAATCGCCCGAGCCGGCGCGGCGCTCGGCGATGGCGGCCAAGGTGGCCTTGGTCGCTTCGTCATAATCGGCATAGGACGCCAACATCGTCTGCAGACGCGCCTGATCCTCGGGCGCGGTCATGGCGGCGCGGGTCGCCTCGACCTTGGCCTTCAGCGCCTCCTCGGTTTTCCTGACGCGGCCGAGATCGGCGTCGGTCTCGGTCAGGGCGTAGGTGGCGGAGAGAGCGATCGACTCGCGCAGGGTTTCGGCCAGGGCGCCGCCCTTCTCGTTGATCGCGGCGGCGCGCTCGACCTGGTTAGCCGAGCGGTCGACCGAGCCGACATTGATCCAGGCCACCAGGCCGGTGAGCAGCAGCAGCGCCAGCAGCGTACCGAGGGCGGCGCTGATGCGCTGACTGATGGTGAGACGCGACAGGAAAGACATCATCCCACCCCTTATCTGACGGCGTCGATCTTGTTCAGCAGCTCGGTGCCGAACTTCTTCTCATAGTCCGGGCGCACCGACTGCATGGCGGCGACGAAGGCGGCGCGGTCGATCTGCTCGGTCACTTCCATGCCCTGCTTGCGCAGATCCTCGACCCCGCTTTTCTGCGCCTCGGCGGCGAAACGGCGCGAAGCCTCGGCGCCGATCTTGGCGGCGGCAAGGATGGCCGCGCGATCGGCATCCGAGAATTCCTTCCAGCTTTCGGCCGAGACCAGGATCGCGGCCGGGTCGTAGACGTGGCTCGACAGGGTCAGATATTTCTGCACCGAGACGAATTTGCCCGACAGGATGGTGGCGATCGGATTCTCCTCGCCGTCGACCTGTCCGGTCTGCAGGGCGGCGTAGAGCTGCGGAAAGCCGATCGCGGCGGTCTCGGCGCCCAGCGCCTTGAAGCCGGCCACCATCACCTCGGATTGCGGCAGGCGCAGCTTCAGCCCCTTGAGGTCGTCGGGCGTGCGGATCGGGTGCTTGGCGTTGGTCAGCTGGCGCATACCGTTCTCGCCCCAGGCCAGGCCGATCACCCCCTTGTCGCGCAGCTTGTCGAGATAAGACTGGCCGAGCGGGCTGTCGAACACCTTGTGGGCATGCTCGGCGTCGCGGAACAGGAAGGGAATCGAGAAGACCCCGACTTCGGGCAGGATGTTGGGCAGCGCCGCCCCGGAGATGAGCGCGAAATCGACCGAGCCGAGCTTGAGCCCGTCCAGCATCTCGACTTCGCCACCCAGGGTGGAGTTGGGATATTGCTCGAGACGGATGCGGCCGCCGGTGCGCTTAGCGACCTCGTCGGCGAAGGCGGAAGCGCCGGCGCCAAGCTGCGAATTGGGCGAAAGCAGATAGCCGATGCGATAGGTCTTCTGCTGCGCGAACGCGCACGTCGTCGTCGTTGCGGCCACCGTCAGAGACAGCAGCAGCGCCATGAGGCCCCGAACGAACAAGATTACCCCCCGAACCGCAAGAATTCCCCCGCTACACTCCTTGATTGTGTCAACCTTTACAAGCCTTCTCGTGATACCGTTCCCGCAGGCCGCACATGGCTGTTTCCCTACAACAAATCTTCCCTCGCGCGCGGCGCCGGAGTATGGTGCGCCCGAACCTCGCCTAGAGGTGGGAACGGGCATTTTTCTTTCGGCGCACCGGGCGAGCCAGACATGTCTGACTCGTGTCCTTCCCAAGCTCCAAAATTGTGAAAGGAACACCATGCTCGAAGCCTATCGTCAGCATGTGGCCGAACGCGCCGCCCTCGGTATCCCCCCGCTGCCTTTGTCGGCGGAACAGACCGGCCAGCTGGTCACCCTGCTCCAGAGCCCGCCCAAGGGCGAGGAAGACTTCCTCCTCGACCTGATCACCAACCGCGTCCCCGCCGGTGTGGATGACGCCGCCGCGGTCAAGGCCGCCTATCTTGCCGCCATCCTCGACGGCAAGGATCAGAGCCCGCTGATCAGCCGCGCACACGCGACCCAGCTGCTCGGCACCATGCTGGGCGGCTTCAACATCAAGCCCTTGATCAAGGCGCTCGAAGACAAGGAGTGCGGCGCCGCCGCCGTCGAGGGTCTGAAGACCACGCTGCTGGTGTTCGACTATTTCCACGACGTCAAGGAGCTGGCCGACAAGGGCAATCAGAACGCCAAGACCCTGCTGCAGAGCTGGGCCGACGCCGAATGGTTCACCTCGCGCCCGGAAGTGCCCGAGAGCCTGACCGTCACCATTTTCAAGGTGTCGGGCGAGACCAACACGGATGATCTGTCCCCGGCCCCCGACGCCTGGAGCCGCCCCGACATTCCGCTGCACGCTCTGGCGATGCTGAAGAATCCGCGCCCGGGCATCGAGCCCGAGGAGCCCGGCAAGCGCGGCCCGATCAAGGCGCTCGACGCGCTGTTCCAGAAGGGCCACCAGATCGCCTATGTCGGCGACGTGGTCGGCACCGGCTCGTCGCGCAAATCGGCGACGAACTCGGTCCTGTGGTGGACCGGCCAGGACATTCCCTACGTGCCGAACAAGCGCTTCGGTGGCGTTTGTTTGGGCACCAAGATCGCCCCGATCTTCTACAACACCATGGAAGATGCCGGCGCTCTGCCGATCGAGCTGGATGTCAATCAGATGGAGACCGGCGACGTCGTCGAGCTGCGCCCCTATGAGGGCAAGGCGCTGAAGGACGGCAAGGTCATCTCGGAATTCACGCTGAAATCCGACGTGATCTTCGACGAAGTGCGCGCCGGCGGCCGCATTCCGCTGATCATCGGCCGCGGCCTGACCGCCCGGGCCCGCGAAGCACTGGGCCTGCCCACCTCGACCCTGTTCCGCCTGAACGCCGTTCCGGCCGATACCGGCAAGGGCTTCACGCTGGCCCAGAAGATGGTCGGCCGCGCGTGTGGCCTGCCCGAAGGCACGGGCGTCCGTCCGGGCGCCTATTGCGAGCCGAAGATGACCACCGTCGGTTCGCAGGACACCACCGGCCCGATGACCCGCGACGAGCTGAAGGATCTCGCCTGCCTCGGTTTCTCGGCCGACATGGTGATGCAGTCCTTCTGCCACACCGCCGCCTATCCGAAGCCGGTCGACGTCAAGACGCATCATGAGCTGCCGAGCTTCATCTCGACCCGCGGCGGCGTCTCCTTGCGTCCCGGCGACGGCGTCATCCATTCCTGGCTGAACCGCCTGCTGCTGCCCGACACCGTCGGCACGGGGGGTGATTCGCACACCCGCTTCCCGATCGGCATCTCCTTCCCGGCCGGCTCCGGTCTCGTCGCCTTCGCGGCCGCGACCGGCGTCATGCCGCTCGACATGCCGGAAAGCGTGCTGGTGCGTTTCAAGGGCAAGATGCAGCCGGGCGTGACCCTGCGCGATCTGGTCAATGCCATCCCCCTTTATGGCATCAAGCAGGGCCTGCTGACCGTCGAGAAGAAGGGCAAGAAGAACATCTTCTCCGGCCGCATCCTCGAAATCGAAGGTCTGCCGGACCTCAAGATCGAGCAGGCTTTCGAGCTTACCGACGCCTCGGCCGAACGGTCGGCCGCCGGCTGCACGGTGAAGCTCAACAAGGAGCCGATGATCGAGTATATGACCTCGAACATCACCCTGATGAAGTGGATGATCGCCGAGGGGTACGCCGAGAAACGGACCCTGGAACGCCGCATCAAGGCGATGGAAGCCTGGATCGCCGATCCTCAGCTTCTGGCCCCCGATGCCGATGCCGAGTATGCCGCGGTGATCGACATCGACCTGGCCGACATCAAGGAGCCGATCCTGGCCTGCCCGAACGATCCGGACGACGTCAAGTTCCTGTCCGAAGTCCAGGGCGACAAGATCGACGAGGTGTTCATCGGTTCGTGCATGACCAATATCGGTCACTTCCGCGCCGCCGGTAAGATCCTCGAGGGCAAGTCGGACATTCCGGTCCGCCTGTGGATCGCGCCGCCGACCAAGATGGACCAGATGATCCTGACCGAGGAAGGCTATTACGGCATTCTCGGACGGTCTGGAGCGCGGATGGAGATGCCCGGCTGCTCGCTGTGCATGGGCAACCAGGCGCAGATCCGCAAAGGGTCGACCGCCATCTCGACCTCGACCCGCAACTTCCCGAACCGCCTCGGCATCGACACCCGCGTCTATCTGGGCTCGGCCGAATTGTCGGCGGTCAGCGCCCTGCTGGGCCGCTTGCCCACTCCGGCGGAATATCTGGAGCAGGTCGGCATCGTCAATGAGAAGGCGGCCGACATCTATCGCTACATGAACTTCGACAAGATCGCGGCCTTCACCGATGTGACGGAGAAGGTCCCGGCCTAAACGCCGCGTCCTCTGAAGCCTTGGAAAAAGAAACCCCTGCCGGGGAGACCTTCGGCAGGGGTTTTTAATTGCCCTCAGGGGAAAGGCTTGGCCGACTGCTCGTTGCAGTTACAGTAATTGAAGGTTTCGCTGAAGGTGTAATAGGGCTGGGGCAGCTGCGGGTAGAGGATCGCCGGGCGCTGCGGGGAATAGGCCGGGTATGAATAGACCGGCTTGCTGAAGCCTTCCGGCATGGCGCCGCCCCGCTCGCCCGCCTCGACGGCCGAGGCCGCAACCGGGCCGCCCAGGGCGCCCAGCGACTTAGTGATGGCGTCGACGATTTCCGCCGGCAGGCCGGGCACGAGGTCGTAGGCCATCTGCAGATGCCAGATCTTCCAGACGCCATCCTCCTTGATGAAGTCGCCGGCATATTTCTCGTAGAAGAAGCTGCCGGTCACGCCGATCTTGCCGTCCGCCACATGGCCCATGATGCCGATGCCGGGCGAGTACCAGACGCCCTTGGCGGTCTTGCCGTCGCCGGCGATCTCGATCACCGGGGTGGTGCTGGCATGCATGACCCATTCCGATCCGGCGCCGTAATCCCCGGGCTTGACATGGGAATCGACCTTACGGATCTCCTCGAGCGCCTTTTCAGCGTCGCCATGGCTCCGGCCGCCATAGGCGCGCCGGATCGTCTCGATGCCGTTCATCACCCAGGCCGGGCTGGAGAACGTGGCGCCGGCGGCGTAGGGACCGGTGCGCGACACCCAGAAGGTATCGATCTCCTCCAGATTGCGGATCGCGGCATGATAAAATTCGTGCCGGCTCATGGTGTTCTGGATCTGCCAGGTATCCAGGGCGCGCTCGCCGTCGGAGACAACCGGACGGCCCTTGGCCGCCTGCTCCATGCTGACCGGCGCGGTGAGATCATAGGCTTGAGCCGTCCCGCTCACCATCAGCAGCAAAACCAACAGACTGGATTTCATCCCTCTTCCTCCAAGGTTCGTTACGTTTTTCACCAGAACGGATTGCGCCCGCCCCTCAGTGCGATGGCTGGTCGAAATGGTAGCTGAGGGTCAGGCCGAAGGTCTGCGGATTGGAGAGCTGGGCGCGATAGAAGGGGTAGACGTAGACCTTCTGGGCGCCGTTCTCGAGATTCTTGGCCCACAAGGCCGCGCTCCAGGCGCTGTCGCCGCTGACATAATTGAGATTGAGGTCGGACGAGGTGTAGCCGGCCTGCCGCGCGCCGCCATACCATTTGTTGGTGGCGGCCCAGTAATCGGTCGACAGCTTGCTTTGCATCCTGAATGCCAGCGTGCCGCCATACAGGTCCCAGCTATGCTCGTAACCGATCTTGCCGATCCATTTCGGGCTGTTGGCCACCGCCGTGCCGGTCAGGTCGAAATAGCCCGAGGGCGTGGTGCTGCCGGGCGGTCCGCCGGCGGTCGGCACCACCAGTTGGCCATAGGTCGCCTGGGTGTAGCTGAGCGAGCCGTCAATTTGGTCATCCGGGGTGACGCGCCAGCGCGTCTCGACCTCGCCGCCCATATTGGTGCCGCTGGCGGCATTGCCGACGAATTGCTGGAACTCCTCGCCGGAGCCTGCCGGAATATAGGCAGCCGGCACCGTCAGCGTGTAGGGAATATAGGTGGCGTACTGCACCTGATACTGGCTGTAGTCGTAATAATAGAGCTCGGCGTTGATCTCGAGCCGGTTGTCGAGGAAGCGGTTCTTGCTGCCGATCTCGTAGGCAGTGAGGTGCTCGGGCTTGTAGGAGACCGGCGGCGTGGCGCTGGTCGACCAGCCACCCGCCTTGTAGCCGGTGGCGATCTGGGCATACAGCATCGATTGCTTCGCCAGGTCGTATTCGAGGCCGGCCTTGTAGGTCAAAGCGCTGTAATTATTGCTATCGCTGAATTTCGGACTGGTATACCGGCCGTCGCAGGTCTCTCCGTCCTGCGAGGAGCAGACCTGGTATTGCACCGTCTTGTCGTCGATCGTGTAGCGCAGGCCGCCGGTCACCCGCAGATCGTCGAGGATCGGATAGGTGACCTGGGCGAAGGGCGCGACCGAACTGGCCGGATGATCGCTCGGCGGATAGGCCAGGAAGGTGGCGCCACCAGCCCCCACGCCGGCCACCGTCTCATCCGAGCTCAGCACATAGAGACCCGCCACCCAGGTGACCGGCGAGCCGGCCGGCGATTGCAGCCGGGCCTCGCCGGTATATTGCGTCTCGCTCCAGGTGGTCGAGGTCTGCGGACCCGGCGCGAACAAATTGGTCAGCACATAACGATCGCTATAGCTGTAGGACGGAATCAGGCTCAGCACGCTCCAGCCCAGGTCCCAATCGGCCTTGAGCGAGTAGGTGGCGAATTTGTAATTGTCCCGGTCGGCCAGCAGCGGGATGGTGGCCGGCCCCAACTGCAGGGGCTCGACGTTCCAGGGATTGCCGATATCCTGCGGCCCGACGGCGGTGCCGGTCGGCACGGTGGTGTTACCCTGCCCCATCTGGCGCCAGTAATCGGCGGTGGCCAGCAGGCTGAAGGACTCGGTCGGCTTCCACAGCAGCTTGCCGCGGATGCCGCTATCGTCCTCGGCGCCGCCGCCATTGGTGTAGAAGCCGTTATGGGCCTCGTGGTCGGCGGCGACGCGCAGCGCCAGTGTGTCGTCGATCGGCACATTGACGTAGCCGTCCTCATGGCGCAAATCGTAATTGCCGCCCTCGAGATTGAGGCCAGCCTGGTAGCGGTCGAGCACCGGATCGTTGGTCAGGATGTTGACCACGCCGCCGGTGGCGTTGCGGCCGTAAAGCGTGCCCTGCGGCCCGCGCAGCACCTCGACCCGATTGAGATCGTACAGGCTGGACATCGCCGCCTCGGCGCGGCCGCTATAGACATTGTCGAACATCAGCGAGACGTCGGGATCGATCCAGTTGCTGTCGCCATTGGCGCCGACGCCGCGGATGAAGATCTGGCCGCCCTGCGGCGACGCCTGGACCTGGAGCGCGGGCACGTCCTTGAGCGCCGCATCCAGCGTGGTCTTGCCCTGTTCCTGCAATTGCTCGCCGGTCACAGTGGTGATCGCGATCGGCGTCTTCTGCTTGTCTTCAACGCGGTGCTGGGCCGTTACCACCACCTCTTCGAGACCGCGCGTCGTGTCCTCGGCCGGCGCGCCGGCTTCCTCCGCCGCCGCGACGCGCAGCAGCACCGTGGACAGAATGAAAGCGGTCGACCCCAAAAGTGCGAGACGCATGACCTTCCCCCTTTTCATTAAGTGCGGCAAAGCTCCGCCGGCCGGCGGAAAGCCGTCTTGATCGTTGCTGTGTAAAGTTTCTCGATGCCGGTCAGCGCGGACCGGGATCAGGGGATTGCGGCGGAGGCTGGGCCGCCATCTTGGCGCGCATCTCCTTGTCGAACGCCCGGAACTCTTCGAGCGTGATGACGCAATCGCCATTCTTGTCGATGCCGGGCGGCGGCTCGTCGGCGCGCCAATCGTCGGGCAAAATGTAGCCCTTGCCCTTCGACAGGCCGGCGAAGGAAGACTCAGGCAGGCCCTGGGCCCGCCATTCCTCATGGCTCAGCTTGCCGTCCTTATTGGTATCGATGGCGAAGATCATGCCCTCGATGCTGGGCTTGGCGCAGCTCGCCGCAGCAAGGGACATGCAACAGGGAAAACAGAACGACGCCGCGATTACCGCGGTTACTTTGCCGATCCTCATGGCTTCCTCCCCAGGCCGCCTATTTTGCACCGTATTCTAGTACGGTTGCATCACATTATGGGTATTTGATATCACGCTTTGCACACGAGTGCAATGCTCGCCGCGCAGAGACGTCGGGGAGGATGGAGAGCTTGGTTTTGCTTTAGCCATGCGATCACTTTGGATCGCATGCCGCTCACGGCGCCGACTGGCGCCGCGCCGGTCGTCCGGCGGAACCGCTGAGCCGGAGGCGATGCGTCATAAATGAGTCTAGCCTGTCTTGCGACCCAATAAGGTCGCTAGACAGGCTAGGGTTTCGCGCGCCAGACCTGCTGGCCGTCGTCCCGCAGGACCAGACCGGCGGCCGGCAGCCGGGCAGACGCGCGCACGACCAGATCGCCCGACACGATCTCGTGGATGGGCGCGTCCTCCTCGCCCGCCAGCATCTGCCGCAGGACGCGCGCGGTGCTGTCGACCAGCGAGGCGATCGGCTGGGAATAGGTGGTCAGCCGATATTCCGGCCAGGCGGCGATCGGCGCATCGTCGAAGCCCACGATCGAGATGTCGCGCCCGACGGTCAGACCGAACTCCTCGCGCGCCACCCCCATCACCGCCAGCGCCATATGGTCGTTGCAGCAGAAGATCGCGTCGGGGCGCTGCGGCTGAGACAGCAATTCCCGCGCCGCCGCCCGCGCCCGCTCGGGCTGGTAGTCGCCGGCCAGCAGCCGGGGCGCCGGCAGCCCCAGCTCGGCGAGGCGCCCCTGAAAAGCATCCTTGCGGTCTCGGCTGGCGGCGCTGTGATCGAGGCCGGTGACGACGGCGAAGGACCGGTGCTCCCCGGCGGCGAGGAAATCGGCGACAGCGCGCGCCCCGGAGACATTGTCGCCGGTGACGGTCGAGAAATCCTCCGAGCTGGTGCGGTGGTTGAGCAGCAGAACCGGCAGGCCGGCGTCGCGGCAGGCCTGGGCGCGACGGCCGGACAAGGTGACCGAGGCCATGATGAGCGCCTCGACCCGGTGACGCAGCACCTCGTCGAGAACGGGGCCGAAATCGGCGGCGATGTCGATGACGAACAACAGGAGGCGATAGCCCTCGGCGCCCAGGCGGATCGACAAATCCTGCAGCAGCGGCGGATAGAACTGGTTGTCGAAATGGGTGAGGATGAAGCCGATGATGTTCGAGCGCCCGGTGATCAGCGATCGGGCGATCAGATTGGGGCGATAGCCCAGCGCCTGCGCCGCCGCGGTGACCACCTCGCGGGTGGCGGGGGAGACGCTGGCGCCTTCCGTGAAGGTGCGCGACACCGCCGAGCGCGACACGCCCGCCATCTTCGCCACATCGCCGGCGGTGACCGGTTGCTGCCGAGGACGCCGCTTCATTGATAATGCCGGATGGTGGCCGCCACCGTGCCGTCCTCGCCGAGGCGCTGCAGGACGGCGTTGAGCCGGTTCACGATCTTGTCAGGCACCGACTTGTTGCAAGCCAAATAGAGGTCGATGTCCTTGAAGGCGAGGACAGGCACGATGTCGGCCAATTCCTGGTCATGGGCGATGGCGTAGGCGCCGCCCAGGAGGCCACTGGCGGCATAGTCGATCCGGCGCGCCGCCACGCGTCTCATGTTGGAATGGAAATCGGCCACCTCGTCGATCTGAAAGCCCAGCTCCTTCAGATAGCGGGTCGAGGCGCTGTCGTAATGGCCGCCGATGCTATGGCTGCGCGCATCCTCGAGCGACGTCAGCGCCGGCCCGTCGATGCGGCCGAACAGCACCCAGCGGTCCTTGACGATCGGCCCGACCCATTTGAACAGCGGCTCGCGCTCCTCGGTGCGGCTGGTCGAATAGACGCAGATATCGCGGCCATGCAGGGCCATGTCGTAGGCGCGCGCCCAGGAATGGAGCGATATGGCGTAGGGCAGATGGATTTCAGTCAGGGCCTTCTCGAGCAACTCGGTGGAAATCCCGCGGACCTCGCCCGCGCCGGGCCCGGCCATGTTGATCGGCGCCACCTCCTCGGTGACGAGGCGCAGCGTCTCGGCCCGCGCGCCCAGGCCCGACAGAAGCGCCAGGATTCCCCCTAAAACCAGACCGACCCGCCTCATCCCTCAACCCTAAGTATATTCCGAGGCGACCAATTTGCCCTGCCCCGCGGTACAGTGCCAGGATCATGATTATGAGAAAATTGACGTATTCCGCGCTTGCTCTCGCCTTGTGCGCCCTGTTCGCCGTTCCTGGCGCGACATGGGCCGATGGCAGCTCCGCTCCCGGCGTCGTTTCGAAACCACCCGCCGAGCAGGCCGCCAAGCCGGCGCCGAGCGCCGACCAGTCCAAGAGCGAACCGCCGGTCGACCGCTCGGGCCGCAAGCAGAAGGGCGTGGCCTCCTATTACGGCAAGCACTTCTCCCACAAGAAGACCGCCAGCGGCATGCAGCTCGACCCCAACAAGAAGACCGCCGCCAGCAAGACCCTGCCGCTCGGCACCAAGGCCGAGGTGACCAACAAGGAGAACGGCAAGAAGACCGAAGTGGTGGTCACCGATCGCGGTCCCTATGTCAAGGACCGGGTCATCGATGTCACCCCCAAGGCCGCCGAGGAACTGGGAATGAAGAAGGACGGCGTCACCGAGGTCGAGGTCAAGCCGGTCGAGGTGCCGCAGACCAAGGAGCAGGAGAAGGCGGCGGTGGAGGAGGTCAAGCAACAGCCCTCACCACCTCCGGCGCAACCGGCCAAGGAATCCCAGCCGCATTAGGCTTTGGACAGTGGTTGAGTAGAGTCCCCTCAGCTCGTCGCCATCTCGTGCAGGAACGAATCGATCACCGTCTTCAGCAGGTTCGACTGGCTGTTGAGTTCCGACGAGGCGGCTGACAGCTGCGTGGCCGAGCTTCCCGTCTCCTTGGCGATCTCATTGACATAGGCGATGTTGCTGGTCACCTGGCTGGTGCCGGCCGAGGCCAGCGCCACATTGCGGGCGATCTCGTTGGTGGCCGCGCCCTGCTCCTCGACCGCGGCGGCGATGGTGGCGGAGATCTCGTGGATGCGGGCGATGGTGTTGCCGATGCCGGCGATGGCCTGCACCGCCTCCTCGGTGGAGTTCTGCACCGCCTGAACCTGGCCGGTGATCTCCTCGGTGGCCCGGGCGGTCTGGGCGGCGAGCGTCTTGACCTCGCCCGCCACGACCGCGAAGCCCTTGCCCGCGTCGCCGGCGCGGGCCGCCTCGATGGTAGCGTTGAGCGCCAGCAGATTGGTCTGGCTGGCGATATCCTGAATGAGACGCACCACCTCGCCGATCCGCTGCGCCGACTCGACCAGCCCCTGGATCCGTTCATTGGCGCGCCGGCTCTCGTCATTCGCGTGGCCGGCGACAGTGCGGGCCTCGGTCATTTGCTGCGAGATCTCGCTGATCGAGGCCGACAATTCCTCGGTCGCGGCCGCCACTGTGGAGACATTGGCATTGGCCTCCTCAGCCCCGGCGGCGACGGCATGAGCCTGGCGGGCGCCCTCTTCGGCGGTCGCCGAGAGCGTGGTGGAGGTGGTGTCCAGCTGGTTGGCCGCACTGGCGACCGACTGGAGGATGCCGGCCACTTCGCGGTTGAAGGATGCGGTGGCCGTGTCGCGCCGGCGCGCCCGCTCGTCGCGCGCGGCGATCTCGGCCATCTCGCGGGCCAGCATCTCCTTGCGCTCGATGCCGTTGCGCTTGAACACCTCGACCGCGCGGGCCATGGCGCCGATCTCGTCCTTGCGATCGCAGCCCGGGATCTCGACGGAGAGATCATCGTCGGCCAGGCGGCCCATCAGCCCCTGTATGCCGACGATCGGGCGGCAAATGGTGCGGATCACCATCAGATAGGAGATCACGCCGATCGCCAACGCGACCAGGACGGCGATCACGAACAGGATGGTGGCATTGCTATAAGTCTGCCCAGCCTTGGCCATCGCATCGGCGGCCCCGCCATCATTCAAGTCGACCACCTTCTCCAATGCCTCGATGATGGCGTTGAATTTGTCGCGCGCCTGAAGGGCCTGTTTATCGGCCTGGTCGCGGCTGCCCTTGCGCAGACTGTCGATGACGGTATCGACCGTGGTCCGATAATCGGCGACCTGCGAGACCACCGCGTCGTAGAGACGCCGCTCCTCGGGCGAGGTGATAAGGCTCGTGGCGTATTGGGTGGCCAGCTGGTCGTAGGTCGCATTGTAGGTCGCCAGATTCTTGACCCCGGCCTCGAGTTCGTCGGCGGTCCTGGCCTGCAGCACCGGGCCGAGCAGCCCGGTGCGGGTGCGCGCCAGGAAATATTCCATGCGGGACAAGGTCCGGACGCTGGGCAGCCAGTTGGTACCCATGTCCCGCACATTGAACTGCAGGCGCCCCATCTCGACATAGCCGCAGATGCCGAGCAGGACGAACAAGGACAGCAGAGCCCCGAACGCGGCGCCCATTCGGGCGCGGACCGACATATCTTGGAAAAAGCGCATATCCACCTCCCGGCGACCGTTGCTCCCGTTTCCCCCAAGGGTTCATAACCTTTTGGTTTTTATACTTAACCCATAGTTTTTATATTTAACACCTAAGTCGTAGTCATTTCATGCAAGAACGACTCGATAACCCCTTTCAGCCGGTTGGACTGGGTGTTGAGCTCGCCGGTGGCATGCAGCACATGGCTGGCGGATTCGCCCGTCTCCCTCGCCACTTCATTGACCACCGCGATGTTGCTGGTCACCTCGCTGGTGCCGGCCGAGGCCAGCGCCACATTGCGGGCGATCTCATTGGTGGCCGCGCCCTGCTCCTCGACCGCGGCGGCGATGGTGGCGGAGATCTCGTGGATGCGGGCGATGGTGTTGCCGATGCCGGCGATGGCCTGCACGGCCTCCTGGGTCGAGCTCTGCACCGCCTGGACCTGGCCGGTGATCTCCTCGGTGGCCCGAGCTGTCTGGCTGGCCAGGGTCTTGACCTCGTTGGCGACGACGGCGAATCCCTTGCCCGCGTCGCCGGCGCGGGCCGCCTCGATGGTGGCGTTCAAGGCCAAGAGGTTGGTCTGGCTGGCGATGTCCTGAATGAGACGCACCACTTCGCCGATCTTCTGCGCCGATTCGACCAGACCCTGGATGCGCTCGTTGGCGCGGCGGCTTTCATCATTGGCATGGCCGGCCACGGTGCGGGCCTCCACCATCTGCTGCGAGATCTCGCTGATCGAAGCCGACAGCTCCTCGGTGGCCGCCGCCACCGTCGAGACATTGGCATTGGCCTCCTCGGCGCCCGCCGCCACGACGGCGGCCTGACGGGCTCCCTCCTCGGCGGTCGAGGACAATGAGGCGGCGGTGCTCTCCAATTCGGTCGAGGCCGAGGTGACCGTCTGCATGATGCCGGCCACTTCGCGATTGAACGAGACGGTCGCGGCGTCGCGCCGGCGGGCCCGCTCCTCGCGCTGGGCGATTTCGACCTTTTCGCGCTCCAACATCTCCCTGCGCTCGATGCCGTTGCGCTTGAACACCTCCACGGCGCGGGCCATGGCGCCGATTTCGTCCTTGCGGCCGCAGCTCGGAATCTCGACCGAGAGATCGTCGCCCGCCAAACGTCCCATGCGATCGCGCAGCGTCAGGATCGGTTTGCAGACCGTGCTCACCACCATCAGATAGGACAGAACTCCCACCGCCAAGGCCGCGGCGATGGCGATGCCGACGATGATCTTCGCATTGGTGAAGGTAGCCTGGGCGGCCTGCATCGCCGCGACGCTGCCCTGGTTGTTGTAGTCGATGATCTTGTCCTGCGCCTCGATCATCGTGGCGAACTTGTCGCGCGCTCGGATCGCGGTGTCGGCGGCGGCGGCGGCATTGTTCTGGCGCATCAGGGCGATGACCTTGTCGCCCTCGGCCTGGTAATCGGCCACGAAGGGCTGCGCGGCGTCGAACAGCTTGCGTTCCTCGGGCGAGGAAACCATCTCGGCGGCGTAATGGCGCCGCGCCGCGTCATATTTGTCGAAATAGGCGCCCAGCCGTTTCGCGCCCTCATCGAGATCGGCCGGGGTCTTCGCTTGCAGCACCTCGCCCAGCAAGGCGCCGCGGCCCCGGGCCAGGAAATATTCCATCTGCGACAAGGCCCGCACGCTGGGCAGCCAATTCTCGCCCATGTCGCGCACATTAGCCTGCAGCCGCCCCATCTGCAGATAGGAACACAGGCCCAGGATCATCAGAAGGAGAAGCAGCGTCCCGAAGGCGGCGCCGGTTCTGTTGCGGACTGACCAATCGGAAAGAACGTTCATCTTCCCCTCCATTCAGCGAATGGGTTTCGCAGTGCAATATGAAGGGAAGTATAACAGGCCCTTTCTCCTATTTACATATAGGATTTGTGAATAGAACCGTTTGATTTAGTTACAAATTCTAAATACGCAATTTATCGATACGGAAAAAAAAGACCGGTAACACGCTTGGGCGGCGTGACAAATTCGGCACAGCCCCTGTGAATCACGGGGAAAAGGCCTGAATAAGTCTGTGGAAAATTTGCAATATCTTAATAAAGAGCGTATTGATAATGAGCTGTTAATACTGTCGAAGGGGTCAGCTCATGACAGCCAGAGCAACGCGTCCGAGAAAAACGCCGGCCGCCCGGACCGCTTCGGCGTCCTTGCAGCCGAAACCCGACCGCACCGCCCACATCGAGCCCCCCTCGATGGAGGAGCCGACTTTGCGGGAAATGCTGCGCGATCCGATCATGCAGCGCCTCATGACAAGCGACGGCATTACCCAGAGCCAACTCATGCTGGTGGTCGCCGCCGCGCGCAGCCGTCTTCGCGAAGAGGGAAATTACACCCGCTGAGCCCTTGCGGGCGTCAGTCCTCGGCTTCCAGCGAAGCCACGTACCGCAGCCCGCGCACCGCCGTGCGCAGGATGTCGCCCAATTGCTCGTCGGCGATCGGATAGGTCATATAGGCCGGCCGACGGAATTCCGGCGCTTCCGGCACCAGGGACAGGCGCCCGTCCTGGATATAAGGGCGCACCACCCGCATCGGGAAATACCCGAACCCGCCGTTGGCCAGCATATGCTGGATCCCCAGCGCGCCCAGCCCCACCGACACCGCCGGGGTGGCCAGATCGGGGAAGTTCTGCGCATGCGCGCTGCGATATTCCGGGCCCCAATCGACGAACACGTAGGAATCGTCCCACTGCGACAGCAGGCGCGGCTTGGTCGAAACCAACACCAGGCGCTCCTCGAGCAGCTTCTCGGTGATCAGTCCGGGACGCGACAGGGGCGAATACATCACGCCGATATCGATCAGCCCTTCGCTCAATTGCCGCATCAGCCCGTCGGACAGGCCGACCTCGACCTTCAGCGCGACGTCGGGCATCTGCTGGCGCATCCAGGGCACCCAGCGCAGCAGCATGCGGTCCCACAGCGAGAACTGCCCGCCGACCACGAGGGCGGCGCGGAAGCCGGGCGGCAGGGCGATGTCGTGGCGGGCCTGCTCCCACACGCGCACCAGCGTGCTGGCGTAGCGGCGGAACTGCTGGCCGGCGGGGGTGAGCTCGGTGCCGGTCTTGCTGCGCACGAACAGCGGACGGCCGATCTCGTCCTCCAGCGCCTTGATGCGCATGGAGACTGTCGACTGTGTCACGTCCAGACGTTCGGCGGCCTTGTTGAAGTTGCCCGTTTCGGCAATCTCCAAGAAGGTTCTGGCAAGATCGATGTTCATGGGTGCTGAGAAGCCCCTGGAGGCAGGTTACCTCTCAGGTTCTATCTGGTTTGCACAGCAACATCAATACTGAGGCGAAAATAAGGTCACAGTGTGGTGAGGCCGCCACATTTTATGCCCTTCAAGCGCCGGACGGCGTCCTGGGACGCCTGGGCTACCGCGCAAAGCTATTCCAACTCAGCATAAGCGGCTGTCGGCAGCACGGGGCCGCCTTGCGGCGCAAAAAACAGTTACCGGTCCGTATCGACGATGGTCAGACCGATCGGCGCCAATGATATCCGCACCAGCTTGAAATGAGCCACAGCCAGCGGCAAACCGATGATCGTCACCGCGCAGGCAATCCCGGCAAACACATGGCCCAGCGCCAGCCACCAGCCGGCGAAAATGAACCACAGCACATTGCCGAGAAAGCCGAGATCGCCGGTGCCAAGATCGCCACGCCCGGTCACGTCGCGGCGGTTGACCGCCGCGCGCCCGAACGGGAAGAAGGTGTAGCCCGCGATCACGAAGGCGGCGCGGGCCCACGGCATGCCGATGACGGTGATGGCCATGACCAGGCCGACGACCACCCAGGCGAAGGCCATCAGCCCGCCCCCAAACACGATCCAGATCAGATTGAGGACGAGGCTGACGGGGCTCATGGTTACAGTCCTTTCTCCAGCGCCGCCGACAGGCGACGGGCGAAGGCCTGCGGGTCGGAGGGCGTTTCACCTTCCATGATACGCGCCTGGTCGAACAGCAGCCAGACCGAGTCGGCGAGGCTGGCGCCGTCCTGCTTGGCCTTCTCGGCCAGCGAGCGGATCAGCGCATGGCGCGGATTGAGCTCGAGGATGCGCGGCGCCTGGCCGGCGCCCTGCTGATGTTGACGCAGCAAGCGTTCCAGATGGATGCCCATGTCGCCCTCGTCGGCCACCAGGCAGACCGGGCTTTCGGTCAGGCGGTCGGACCCGCGCACATCTTTCACGGTATCACCCAGCGCCAGCTTGGCGGCGGCGATCAGCGCATCGAGTCCGGCGTCGTCGGCGGCGGGCTTCTGCTCATCCTCGGGCTTCTCGTCCGACTTCACGGCGGACAGATCGGCGGCCCCTTGGGCCACCGAGCGCAGCTTCTTGTCCTGATAGACCCCGACGGCGCCCGGCCAGAACTCGTCGATCGGATCGGTCAGCAGCAGCACCTCGATGCCCTTGGCCGCGAAGCCTTCCAACTGCGGGCTCTGCTTGAGCCGGCCGAGATCGTCGCCGGTGATGTAATAGACGGCGTCCTGGCCTTCCTTCATCCGGCCGATATAGGTCGCCAGCGACACCAACTCGTCCCCACCTCCCGCGCGTTCCGCGCGATCTTTATCGTTCGTCGGCAAAGCCGACGTGGTCTTGAAGCGGCAGAGATCGAGAATGTCGGTCTTGCGCTCGAAATCCTCGTAGAGACCTTCTTTCAGCACGGCGCCGAAGCCGTCCCAGAAGGTGGCGTAATCGCCATCCTCGGCTTCAGACTTGCGCTTGATCTCGCCCAGCACCTTCTTGACCAGCCCGGCGCGCATCTTGGCCAGGATCGGATTGTGCTGCAGCATCTCGCGGCTGACATTGAGCGGCAGATCGTGACTATCCACCACGCCGCGCAGGAAGCGCAGGTAAGGCGGCAGCAATTCATCGGCGTTTTCCGTGATGAAGACGCGGTTGACGTACAGCTTCACATGCTGCTTGCGCTCGGGGCTGAACAGATCGAACGGCTTGCTCTTCGGGATGAACAGCAGGCTGGTATATTCGATCGCCCCTTCCGCCTTGTAATGCAGCGTCGCCCACGGCTCGTCGAAGGCGTGCGCCACATGGTGGTAGAATTCCTGATATTGCTCCGGCGTGATCTCGGACTTGGAGCGTGTCCACAGGGCCGAGGCGCTATTGATCGTCTCGTCCTTGCCGTCTTCCTCCAGCACCACCGGCAGGGCGATGTGGTCGGAATAGGTCTTCACGATGGCGCGCAGGCGATGAGGATCGAGGAACTCGCCCTCGGCTTCCTTGAGGTGCAGGCGGATCTCGGCGCCGCGCTTGGCGTCCGGAGCCTCGGAAATCGTGAATTCGCCCCGCCCGTCCGAGCGCCAGCTCCAACCCTGCTCTTCGCCGGCCTTCTTGGAGATCACCTCGACCTCGTCGGCGACCATGAAGGCGGAATAGAAGCCGACGCCGAACTGGCCGATCTGGCTGACATCGCCTTTGGCGTCCTTCTTCACCGAATCGATGAAGGCGGCGGTGCCGGATTTGGCGATGGTGCCGAGATTCTCGACCAGCTCGGCGCGGTTCATGCCGATGCCGTTATCCATGATCGACAGGATCCGCTTGTCCTTGTCGGGCACCAGGCGGATCTTGAATTCGCCATCCCCTTGCAGAAGGGTCGCATCGGTCAACGCCTGGTAGCGCAGCTTGTCGCAGGCGTCAGAAGCGTTTGAAATCAACTCTCTAAGGAAGATTTCCTTATTCGAGTAGAGCGAATGGACGACGATATCGAGAAGTTTGGCAACTTCGGCCTGAAAACTGAGTTTTTCTTCTGCCATGAGAGGAGTACCCTGATCCGATCCTTGACGTGATTGGAATGAAAATTCGAGTTGCGGGAGGATATGAGGACAGGACCGGCATAACGCAAGCGGCGTTTTGCCGCGAACCGCGAGTGGCCGGCCCGAACAGTCAACGGAGAGGCTCAATGCAGATACCGCTTCAAATTACATTCCATGGTATCGACCATTCCAACGCTCTTGAGGAGCGTATTCGAGAAAAAGCCCTCAAACTCGAACAGATATACGACAAAATCACCAGCTGCCGCGTCGTGGTCGAACCGCACCACCGCAACACCAGCAGCCTCCACCGCAAAGGAGAGCCTTTCCACGTCAGAATCAATCTCACCGTCCCCGGCGCCGAACTGGTCGCCGCGCGCGATCCCAAGGACCCTCACGTCAATGAGGATGTCGGTGTCGCGGTAAGGGACGCGTTCGACTGCATGGGCCGTCAATTGAAGGAATTCGTGACGCGCCAGCGCGCCGCCGCGCCGCGCGTCGTCGTTCAATAACACGGCTGCCCGCCTCTCCGGCGGAAGCCGGAGAGGCGATGGCACCGGATCACTCATGACAAGTTCCTATGACAGCAGCCGGGTGGTGGCCGTTCTCGGCCCGACCAACACCGGCAAAACCCATCTCGCCCTGGAACGTATGCTCGGGCACCGCACCGGCATGATCGGCTTTCCGCTGCGCCTGCTGGCCCGCGAGAATTACGACCGCATCGCCAAGCTGAAGGGCAAGAACGCCGTCGCCCTGATCACCGGCGAGGAAAAGATCATCCCGCCCTATGCCCAATGGTTCGTCTGCACGGTCGAAAGCATGCCGCTCGACCGCGCGGTGGATTTCCTGGCCATCGATGAGATCCAGCTGTGCGGCGACGCCGAGCGCGGCCACATCTTCACCGATCGGCTGCTGCATGCGCGCGGGACGTCGGAAACCATGTTTCTCGGCTCGGAGACCATCAAGCCGCTGATCCGGCGCCTGGTGCCGCGGGCCGAATTCATCACCCGCCCGCGTCTGTCGACCCTGTCCTATACCGGACCTGCCAAGCTGACCCGCCTGCCCGGTCGCTCCGCCATCGTCGCCTTCTCGGCGTCCGAGGTCTATGCCCTGGCCGAGATGATCCGCCGGCAAAAGGGCGGCGCCGCCGTGGTGCTGGGCGCGCTATCGCCCCGCACCCGCAACGCCCAGGTCGCGCTGTACCAGGCCGGCGAGGTCGATTATCTGGTCGCCACCGACGCGATCGGCATGGGACTCAACATGGATGTCGACCATGTCGCCTTCGCCGCCGCGCGCAAGTTCGACGGCCAGGTCTCGCGCGGCCTGGAGGCGACCGAAGTGGCGCAGATCGCCGGCCGCGCCGGCCGCCACATGAATAACGGCACGTTCGGTACGACCGCGGATGTGCCCGGCCTCGACGCGCAGATCGTCGAGGCGGTGGAGAACCACCATTTCTCGCCGCTGAAAAAACTGCAATGGCGCAACAGCGATCTGCGCTTCACCTCGGTGAGCGCACTGATCTCCGCTCTCGACCGCCTGCCCGACGATCCTGGCCTGATGCGCACCCGCGATTCCGACGACCGCATCGCGCTCGCGGCGCTGTCGCAGGATGCCGAGACGATGAGCCGGGCCAAGACGCCCGACCGCGTGCGCCTGCTGTGGGAGGTCTGTCAGATCCCCGATTTCAGGAAGAGTCTCGCCGAGCAGCATAGCCGCCTGCTGAGCGCGATCTTCCACTATCTGACCGAACCGACCGCCAAGCTGCCCGCCGAGTGGCTCGACCGCCAGGTGAAACGGCTCGACCGCGCCGACGGCGATATCGACACGCTGATGACCCGCATCGCCAATGTGCGCACCTGGACCTATATCAGCCATCGCGGCGATTGGGTCGAGAACGGCGCGGAATGGCAGGAACGCACGCGGGCCATCGAGGACCGCCTGTCGGATGCGCTGCATCAGCGCCTGACCCAGCGCTTCATCGACCGCCGCACCGCCGTGCTGATGCGCAAGATGCGCAGCGACGAGAGCCTGGACTCGACCATCTCCGAGGAGGGGCAGGTCACCGTCGAGGGCGAGTTCGTCGGCAAATTGCTAGGCTTCCGCTTCGCCGTCGATCGCTCGGAAAGCGGCCATGCGGCGCGCGCCGTCTCGGCGGCGGCAAGGGCGGCGCTGAAACCGGAGATCGCCGGGCGCGTCGCCGGGCTGGCCGCCGCCCCCGATGGCGAATTCGATCTCGACGGCAATGCCCAGATCACCTGGCGGAGGGCGCCGGTCGCCACCCTGCAGGCCGGGCCCCTGCCCTTGCGGCCGCAGGTCGAGATCCTGCCCTCGGAATGGATCGACGCCGAGGCGCGCCGCACGCTGGAAATCCGCCTCTCGGCCTGGCTCGGAACCCGGATCGTTACGCTGTTCGGCCCGCTGCTGCCCGATCCGGGCGCGGACTTGTCCGGCCCGGTGCGCGGGTTGCTGTTTCAACTGGCCGAACATCTCGGCTCGATACCGCGCGCCAAGACCGCTTCGCCGATCGACAAGCTCGGCGAGGCGGAGCGCAAGGTCCTGGCCCGGCTCGGCGTGCGCTTCGGCACCGAGAGCCTGTTCCTGCCGGCCCTGCTGAAACCCGAGGCGCAGCGCTGGCGGGCGGCCCTGTGGTGCCTGCATCGCGGCCAGCCGCAGATCCCACCGCCGCCGGCAGGACGCGTCTCGCTGCCGGCCGACCATCCCGCCCCCTATTACGAGGCGGTCGGCTATCGCCGTCTCGGACCGCTGGCGATCCGCCTCGACATGCTGGAGCGCTTCGCCGCCGAGCTTCGCAAGCTGGCGCGCGAGGGGCCCATCTCGCCGCCGGCGCGGTGGATGTCGCAATTGGGCATCGGCCCCGAGGATATGAGCCTGCTGATCGAAGCGATGGGCTACAAGCCGAAGCATGAAGGCGACATCGTCACCTTCCACCACGCGCCGCGCCGCGGGCAGCGGAAGAAACCGCCGATCGTGAAAAAGATCGACGAGAATTCGCCCTTTGCCGTGCTGAAGCGGCTACAATGAGTGGACTGCGCATCGATAAGTGGCTGTGGTTCGCCCGCTTCTGCAAGTCGCGCAGCCTGGCCCAGACCTGGATCGACGCCGGCGAGGTGCGCTTGAACGGCCAGTTGGTCGGCAAATGCAGC
>Ga0302311_10002182_pt1 | contig 22386 bp, 25 predicted proteins | sample III_Palsa_N1_3_FD_200449 | JGI IMG/M metagenome (GOLD analysis project Ga0302311, IMG submission 200449) | Peat permafrost microbial communities from Stordalen Mire near Abisko, Sweden - III_Palsa_N1_3 | ecosystem: Environmental > Terrestrial > Soil > Palsa > Peat permafrost | place: Sweden... | reverse complement strand
AAACCCAGTTGCCCGCAATCGGCAGGAATCGCATTTCCCGCAAGCCCGCCCGGCCGCATCCGCCTGGTAGCAAGACACGGTCATCCCGTAGTCCACCCCGAGACTGACTCCCGTCCGGATAATGTCCGCCTTGGACAGGGTGATCAGGGGAGCCCGAATGGCAAATCGAGCACCTTCAACGCCCGCCTTCGTCGCCAGTTGCGCCAACCGTTCAAACGCCGCGATGAATTCCGGCCGGCAATCGGGATAGCCCGAATAGTCCACGGCGTTCACGCCCACGAAAATGTCCGTGGCGCCCACCACTTCGGCCCAGCCCAGCGCCAGGGACAACAGCAGGGTGTTGCGCGCCGGCACATAGGTGACCGGGATGCCGGTGGTGCCGGCCTCGGGCACGGCGACGGCGGCATCGGTGAGCGCCGAGCCTCCAATGCCCGCCAAATCCACGCCCATCACCCGGTGTTCGTGGGCTCCTAGGGCGTTGGCCACGCGTCGTGCCGCCTCCAGCTCCGCGACGTGCCGCTGCCCGTAGTGAACGCTGAGCGCGAACGTCCTGAAGCCCTGCGACCTCGCAATGGCCAGCACCGTCGCCGAATCCAGGCCGCCCGATAGCAGAACCACGGCCGACTTCATTTCCGGCTTCATTTGCCCGGAACGTCGCCCCACAATATTTTGTGAAGCTGCAATTGGAATCGCACGGGCAGGCGATCGGCAAGAATCCATTCCGCAAGGTCCCGCGGCGGCACCTGCGTGTAGCTCGGCGAGAACAGAATCTGGCAACGGCCCGGCAACTCATGCTCCCGCAGGTAAGCCTTGCTCCAGTCATAGTCCTCGCGCGAACAGATGACGAATTTCAGCTGATCGTGGGAGGTCAACAAGGCAAAGTTCTCGACGCGATTACGCGCTTCCTCGCGCGACCCCGGCGTCTTGACGTCGACCACCCGGGACACCCGAGGGTCCACCTTGCTCACATCCATGGCGCCGCTGGTCTCCAGCGACACCTCGAACCCCTCGTCGCACAGGCGGGACAGCAGGGTCACGCAATTAGGCTGCGCCAAGGGCTCGCCGCCGGTGACGCAGACATGCCGAGCGCCAAAGCCTCGCACTCGGTCGATAATGGCATCCAGGTCATGCCACTCGCCGGTATGGAACGCATACTCGGTGTCGCAGTACTGACAGCGCAGCGGACAGCCGGTCAGGCGCACGAACACCGTGGGGAAGCCCACGGCATTCGCCTCGCCCTGCAACGAGTGAAAGATCTCGTTGATGCGCAGCCGCTCTCGCTTGATGATGAGTTCGCTCAATGGCCCTCGGAGGACATTTTTTCCAAGCGAGCCTGCGCCAACTTGGCCGCGGGTGCGTCCGGATACTTCGCGACGACCTGTGCCAAGGCATCACGCGCGGCGGGGAATTGCTTCAGTTCATAATCGCAATAGCCGATCTTGACCTGCGCATCCGGCAGCTTGCGCGATCCCGGATAGTTCTCCACCACCTTTTGGAAGGCCACCAACGCATCCGGGTAGGCCTTGTTCACGTAGTAAGCCTCGCCCAACCAGTACTGCGCATTGTCGGCCAGTTGGCTGTTCGGATACGTGTTCAGAAAGTTCTGGAAGGCCGCGATGGCCTGGTCGATCTGAGTGTTTTTCAGAAGGTCGAAGGCCGCCTGATAGCTCGCCTTGTCGTCCGCACCGGCGGCCCCCGCCGCGACCCCACCACCGGCGGCACCCGCCACGACACCCCGCGCTTCCAGCGCCTTCAACCGCTGATCGAGATCCGCGTACAGATCGTGCTGCTGTTTGCGGTTCGCCTCGAGGGTGTGATTCAACACGTCCACATCATTGTGCATGGCCCGCACATCGGTGCGCAGCGCTTCGACCTGGTTCGCCATGTCGAGGAGACTTTGATTGGCCACGACGCGCTCAATGCGAGCCAATCGGGTATCGAGATCATTCAACTTGATCTGAACCGGATCCTCCTCGGGCGGCGTGGAGGCGCAGCCCACCAGCGCCAGGACGGCGAGGCAGGCTGCACTCGAGATCGAAGCGCGGCTGACCGCAGCCCGGCCTATCGCGGCCCGGCTGATCACGGCTGCGGTACCAGTTCCACGCGGCGATTCTGGGCCCAGGCCGACTCATCGTCGCCTTCCACCGCAGGCCGCTCGGAACCGAAACTCGTCGTACTCAACTGATTCTCGGAAACTCCCTGCAGCATCAAAGCACGCCGCACGGCCTGTGCGCGTCGCTCGCCCAGTCCAATGTTGTATTCGCGAGTACCGCGCTCGTCGGTATTACCTTCGAGCTTCATCTTGAGAGTCGGATGGGAGGTGAGGTTCACCGCATTGGTTTTGACGATGTCGGCAAACTCGGGCTTGATATCCGATTTATCGAAATCGAAGTAAATCACGTTGCGCCCGCCGTTGACGCCATTCGCACCCATGCCATTCGCACCGTTCGCGCCATTACCCAGAGCGCTGCCGCTGGTCGATGCACCCCCACCGTTGGCATTGGTCGACGCGCCGCCTCCCGCCTGGGAACCCGCGGTCGCCGGCGGCAGGGTGGTGTTCTTCTTCGGGCATCCCGCAAGTAGCACTGCGCCGGCCAACATAAAGGCGATCGTGACTAGTTTTTGTTTCATGTAATTCTCCAGCGAATTATTAACGTTGAATCGAAGCCTATCGACGAAACCGCAAATTGTGCACTTTGTTCAGGGCCGCCGCGCGTCAGAATGGCGACCACGCGGGTTCCTGCACCTCGCCATCGCTCGACGCCAGTCGCTCCTGAACCCGCCCGTCCGAGCTGACCAGGGCGAGGACGCCGCGACCGCGGTCGCGGCTGGCATAGATAATCATGGCGCCATTGGGTGCGTAACTCGGGGAAACATCGAAACGTCCTTTGGTGAGTACCTGCACGTCGCCGCGGCCCTTCAAGTCCATGGTGGCAATGCGATAAGCCCCGTCTTCCTGGGTCACGAAGGCCAACTGCGACTCGTCCGGCGAGAGCCGCGGACGCGCATTATAGGATCCTTGAAAGGTCAGCCGCCGGGGCTTATCCCCGGGCTGTATCCCGACGCGGTAAATTTGCGGGCCTCCGGCGCGGTCCGACGTGAAGTACAGGCTCTGACCGTCCTTCGACCACTGCGGTTCCGTGTCGATACCCGGGTCGTCGGTGATACGCGTCAGGGCCTGGGTGTCCAGATCCAAGGTATAAATATCCAAGTTGCCGTCACGCGTGGACAGCGTCAGCGCCAGCGTCTTCCCGTCCGGGGACCATGCCGGCGCCTGGTTTACACCGGCTCGCGCCGACACCCGACGCCGCTCGCCGGTTTTGAGGAACTGCACATAAATCGTCGGCAGCCGCCCCTCGAAAGAGACATAGGCGAGGCTTTGGCCATCGGGAGACCAAGACGGCGACATCAGCGGCTCGTTCGACTCCATGACCGTGCGTGGATTCATGCCGTCGGCATCCGCGACGAGGAGCTGGTAGGTTCGGTTCGGCAATCGGCCCAACACCGAGATATAGGCCACCCGGGTGGCGAAGGCGCCGCGGATACCGAGAATCTTCTGGAAAATCATGTCCGCGACCTGATGGCTCGCCAGACGCATGCCCGCTTTGTTCGCGTTGATCTGGTAGCCCAACAGACGTTGCCGGTTCAGCACGTTGTACAGTTCGAACACAATATTGAAGCGATCCGCTCCCAGGGTCTGGACCTGACCCACGACCATGTAGTCGTTGTTCAACCGGCGCCAATCGTCGAAGCCGATGGTGGCTCCCACCCGTGGCTGATCGATCATGTCCTTGCGCGCCATGGTCTTGAACCGGCCGCTGCGCGCGAGGTCATCGTTCACCACCTGCGCCACATCGAAGCTGGCAGCGGCCTCCTCCGGCGAATTGAAGGGCACGATGGCAATGGGAATGGCATCGTCCTGGCCGTGGGTAATTTCCACCACCAATTCGGCCCAGCTGCGCGGCGCAAATACCAGAAAAGCCATTAGCGCCAAGGCGGCAAAGGATCTATTCATTGGGCACGAACCTCAGGGTAATTTTTCTCTCGAACAGCGCGGGATCCGGCGGATCGGGCAAAGGCGACGCCCGGTACACCGCATTCTCGATGGACTGGCGCACGCCACCGTCGCCGTTACACTCGGTCACTCGCGCGCCGGTGACCTCACCGCCCGGCACCTGGGTCACTTCGACCATGCAGCTCAACCCTGCCGTGGCGGACGGCGGCTTGATCCAGGCATTTTGGATCTTATTGCGCAGCATGGCGATGTACTTATCGCGCAGGGGCCCGGACTCGACCGCGCTGACATGCTCCTCGTCCGCCAGCTGGCGGCGCAATTCGGCCTCGCGGTCGGCCTTGGCTTTCGCGTCGGTAGCCCGTTTGGCGTCCGCCGCCAGCTTGTCCTGGGCTAATTTGGCATCGGCTGCCGCCTTGGCCGCGGCGGCCTGTTTGGCCTCCTCTTCCTCGGCCTGCTTCGCTTCGGAGGCCTTGCGGGCCTCGACGGCGCGGCGCGTCTGTTCCAGGATCCGTACCGCCTCGGCAGCCCTGTCGGCGGCCGCGCGCTGTTGCACCTGGGCCTGCGCTTGAGCCTTATGCTGCTGCTCCACGGCCACGGCAGCTGCCGCCGCTGCTGCCGTGGTGGCGGCTACCTTGGCAGCCGCAGCGTCCTCGGCCGCCTTGGCATCCGCTGTCGCCGTAGCTTGGGCCGCGTCCTGAACGGCGGCAGCCTCCTTGGCCTGATTCGCGGCATTGGCCTCGTCAGCCTCGCGTGCCTGCGCTTCGGCCGCGGCCTTCGCGGCGGCAGCGTCGCGGGCGCGCGCCACTTCCTCTTCGGCCCGATCGGTCAGCACCTTTTGCGCCGCCTGCAGTGACCTGGAATCAATCACAACCGCATCGATGGGCAGGGGCTGGATACTGGGCATGCGCTGATGGTTGGACAGATATGTCACGAGCAAAAAGCCCACCACGAGCAGCCCATGCAGCAGCACCGATATCGCCACCGGCCAGGAATGTTCACGCAGGAAATCACGCATTCAACGCGCGCCGTTGGCGGGCCTCAGCGGAGGGTCCGTGAGAAATCCAACCTTGGACGCGCCGGCCTTTTGCAGCAGCACCATGGCACTCACAACCGTTCCATAAGGCACCGTGGTGTCCGCTTTGACCAGCACGGGCGTCTGCGGATCTCGGCGCAGCAGTGCCGAGGTACGCGCGCTCACCGTCGCTTCCGAGGCCGGTTTGTCCTGACTCTGGCCGAAATTGATATAGAGCCGGCCGCGGCTATCGATGGTGAGAATCAGCGGCTCGTGTTTGGCCAGGAACTCGGGGTCAAGGGGCTTCGCGCCGGCATCCGGCAAGTCCACCTTCACCCCCTCCTTGAGCAGCGGCGCCGTGATCATGAAAATCACCAGCAGCACCAACATCACGTCGATGTACGGCACCACGTTGATTTCCCCCATCAGCTTGCGGCGGCGAAGAGGAGCAGGCATGCGGTTTAGGGGTTCGTCGCCCGGACCGGGCCGTGACGCTGCAAAATGGTGGAGAACTCCTCGACGAAGGTATCGAAGCGCAGCTCCAAACGGCTTACCTGGTCGGCAAAGCGGTTATAGGCCACGACGGCGGGGATTGCCGCGAACAAGCCAATGGCCGTGGCAATCAACGCTTCGGCGATGCCGGGCGCCACCGCCGCCAGAGTGGCCTGCTGCGCATTACCCAGGTTATGGAAGGCGCTCATGATGCCCCACACGGTGCCGAACAATCCCACATAGGGGCTGGTGGAACCCACGGTGGCCAGCATGGCGAGGTTTCGCTCCAGGCGGTCCATTTCCCGCATTTGCGCCACGCGCATGGCGCGGCGCGCACCTTCCAGCAATTGGTCGGCGGGAGTGCCCTGTTGGCGCAGCCGGCTGAACTCGCCGAAGCCACCTTCGAAAATACTTTGTTCGCCGGTGCCCGCGCGTCCCTTGGTCTCGATACTGCGATACAGGGCGGACAAATCGCCTCCCGACCAGAAGGCCGCCTCGAAGGTCTCGGCCTGACGCCGTGAATGGGAAATGACGCGGCTCTTCTTGATGATGACGGCCCACGAGGCTATCGAGGCCGCCATGAGCAAGGCCATCACAGCCTGTACGATGGGACTCGCATCGAGCACCAAGGTCCAGATCGACAGGTCATTGCCCATTTCGCCACTCCATAAACAAATCCTTGGGAATGCCGCGCGGTTTTAGCGTCACGGAATCGAGACAGGCAACGCGTGTACTGGCGTCGATCAATTGCTGGTCGCCGCGTCTGATAGTCTGTTTGAAGGAAATTGTCGCACCGCTCAGACGCTCCAATGCCGCAGTGACGAGAATTTCATCATTGAGCACGGCCGGACGCAGGAAATCCACGGCCACGCTCACCACCGCGAATTGCAGCTGTCGTTCCGCCCTGAGCTGGGACTGATCCACCCCGAGGGCTCGCAGCCACTCGGTCCGGCAGCGCTCCATGAACTTCAGGTAATTCGCGTAGTAAACGACGCCCCCCGCATCGGTGTCTTCCCAGTAAATGCGGACATGAATGTCAAAAGCTTGGCTCATCCCCGCTATGGTACCAGCGGAATAGCCGCCCCACCGTCCCGACGCGAGGCCACGTCCCCGCAACGGCTGTGGTTATGGCACGCTATGCCCTAAAATCCCCAGGAAGCCCGATGTCCGACCCGCCCCCCCATCGCTGCGGCAACTGCGACACCCTCCTCACCGGGCCTTACTGCTCCGGCTGCGGCCAACATGCGCATGCCAGCGCGCGTTCGCTGACCGCCGTTTTGCACGATGGCTGGCACGACTTCACCCATGTCGATGGGCGGCTGTGGCACACGCTGTGGCTGCTGTTCAGCAGGCCGGGACGCCTGACCCAGGACTTCTTCCAGGAGCGGCGGGCACGGTATCTGCCTCCCGTCAGGCTCTACCTGGTGCTCAGCCTGGTGTTCTTCTCGCTGGCCGCGAGCACCGGAGAAACTCACCACAACCCTGACATTCCCTGCGAGAAATTGGTATCACCCGACTACCCGGCGCTCGCGCACCTGTCGCAGGAGACTTGCGCGCGATTCGTCAACATGGGCAGCGACAATTTCGTCAAGACCCTGACGCACAACATCCCCAAAATGATGTTCGTGTTTCTACCGCTCATGGCGGGTGTGATGGCGCTGCTCTACTGGCGTCCGCGCCGCTATTACGTGGAACATCTGGTGTTCCTGCTCCACAATCACTCCGCCCTATTTCTGGGTTTCGTGGCGCAAGCCCTCATCGAGACCCTGGCTCACCACTGGCGCCCGCTCACGGTGCTCGGGTCCATCACCGGATTCGCGTTGTTTTTATACGTCCTGTGGTATCCCTATGCGGCCATGCGCCGATACTACGGCCAGACGCGCGCGCTGACAGGGGCAAAATACCTTTTCATCGGCTTGGCCTATGGGCTGTGCCTGGTGATCACCTTCACTGGCACGGCGCTCATCACGACGTTCAACGAGTGACCTTTCGCCGGGCGCACGCACTGACCGGCCCGGGACAATGAACGCCGCACTTCCATGACCCGACTTTCCGCCGTCAGGCCCCGTCCCTGAACAACGGCATATTTACATCCCGCTCCAACGCCGGCGCCGCCAAGCCGAAGTGCGCGTAGGCCGCGCGCGTCGCCACGCGTCCGCGCGCTGTGCGCATCAGGAACCCCTGCTGAATCAGGAATGGCTCGACGACATCCTCTATGGTGCCGCGTTCCTCGCTCATGGCCGCCGCCAAGCTGTCGACGCCCACGGGGCCGCCCTCGAATTTCTCGATGATGGTGAGCAAGAGTTTGCGGTCCAGCATGTCGAAGCCCTGCGGATCCACTTCCAGCATGGTGAGCGCAGCCAACGCCACCTCGCCGCTGATAATGCCGCCGGCCTTCACTTCAGCGTAATCGCGCACTCGCCGCAGCAGGCGATTCGCGATACGCGGAGTACCTCGCGAGCGCTCCGCGATGCGATCGGCGCCATCGTCCTGCAGGCGTAATTTCAAAATCGACGCGCTGCGCACCACGATCTTGGTCAACTCTTCGGTCGAATAGAAATCCAACCGCTGCACGATGCCAAACCGATCGCGCAGCGGTGAGGTCAACAGGCCCGCGCGGGTAGTCGCGCCCACCAAGGTAAATGGCGGTAGGTCCAACTTGATGGACCTCGCCCCTGGCCCCTCGCCGATCATCAAATCCAGCTGCGAGTCCTCCATGGCCGGATACAACACTTCCTCGACCACGGGACTCAAGCGATGAATTTCATCCACGAACAGCACATCGCGCGGTTCGAGATTGGTCAACAGTGCCGCCAGGTCGCCCGGCCGCTCCAACACCGGCCCCGAGGTTTGCCGCAAATTCACTTTCAATTCATTGGCGATGATGTTGGCCAAGGTGGTCTTGCCCAAACCCGGCGGCCCGAAGATCAGCACATGATCCAGAGCCTCGCCACGCTGGCGCGCCGCCTGAATGAAAATGTCCATTTGGTTTTTGACATTGGGCTGACCGATATAGTCAGCCAGGGTCTTCGGGCGCACGGCCTTGTCAACGACTTCATCGGCGCGCCCGCCGGTGGCGGTGATAATCCGATCCGTCTCGATGCCCATACCCTACGTCCTACTCATGAGCGAAGTCTACGCCTTGACCGCAGACTTCAAGGCCCGACGAATGATTTCCGTGGTCGACAAACCCGGCTCGTCCGCGGACTTCAGCAGCTTGGTCACCTCGGGCGGCTTATAGCCCAGCGCAATCAACGCCGCGAACGCCTCGCTCTGCGGGGATGGCGCCGCGCCCACCAATGTCGCGGGTGCCCCCGCCATGGTCGCCGCGCTCGCGGCCAATTTCTGCACGCTGTCGCGCATTTCGATAATCACCCGTTCCGCGGTCTTGCGCCCAATGCCGGGAATGCGCGTGAGCATGCCGATATCCTCGGCCTCGATGATGCGCAGAAAATCTTCCACGCTGGCGCCGGACAGAATGCCCAACGCAATCTTCGGACCCACGCCGGAAACCTTGAGGAGTGCCCGAAACAAGCGCCTCTCGCTCTCAGCCCCGAAGCCATACAAAATGTGCGCATCCTCGCGGACTACCAGGTGCGTGAACAGCGCCACCGGTTCGCCCGTCGCAGGCAGGCCATAAAAGGTCGACATGGGCGCTTCCAGCTCATAGCCCACGCCATTGACATCCACCAGCAGCATGGGCGGCTGCTTGATCGCCAGCCGGCCTTTCAGAAACCCAATCACCGCCGGCTGCCGACACGCAGCAGCGAGGTGCGAACGCCGCCGCGCAGCGCATGACACACGGCCGCCGCCAGGGCGTCGGCGGCGTCGGCGGACAAGGCCCCGTCCAACTTTAGGATGCTCTTCATCATGAGTTGCACCTGGGTCTTCTCGGCGCCGCCCGACCCCACCACCGCCTGTTTGATTTCGCGGGTGGCGTATTCGAAAATTTCCGCGCCGGAGTCGGCGGCTCCGCAAATGGCCGCGCCGCGCGCCTGACCTAATTTCAACGCGCTGTCCGGATTGCGATTCATGAATACCCGCTCGATGGAGATTTCCTGCGGCTTGTACTCCGCGACGACCAGCTGGATTCCCCGGAAGATTTCGCAAAGACGTGAAGCGAAATCCCCCTGCCCGGTGCGAATGACGCCGCTGGCCACATAGGCCAGGCGCGGACCGGTAGCGTCCACGACACCGAACCCGGTGCATTGTGAGCCGGGATCGATCCCGAGCACCCTGACTGTCGCGCTCATGGGGGTTGGCATGGGCGGGTATCATACCGGCTATGGAGACCACCGCAACGACTCGAACGCCCAGCGCCGGGCTGACGGCAGCCCTGACCGCGGTTCGCGAATTCGATCTCCCGCCCGAGGCCGTGACGACTCGCCAAACTGCCCTGGAGGTGGCGGAAATCGTACGTGCCCTGGACGCTGACGACGATGTGGTCACGGCCGCCCTCCTGCAACCGCTACTCGAGGGTAAGTACCTGGACCGGGAAGCCACGGAAAAGCGCTTCGGTGAGGAACCCGTGCGCCTGGCCCTGGCGTTATCGCAGCTGGGCCATTTCGGCCTTCCGCCGGATTGGACTCCCGAGCGCGGCTTGGAGATCGGACAGGCCGAGTCCTTGAGAAAGATGTTGCTGGCCGTTATCGGCGACGTGCGTTTGGTGGTGGTGCGCCTGGCCGAACAGCTACAGAAAATGCGCTCCGCCAAATCCCTGGATGCCACGACCCAGCGAAAACTCGCGGTGGAAACCCGAGAGGTGTACGCCCCGCTCGCCAACCGCTTGGGCGTCTGGCAAATCAAATGGGAAATGGAGGATTTGGCGTTTCGCTACCTGCAGCCGGATCAGTACAAGCATATCGCCTCGGCTCTCAACAGCCGTCGCTCCGAGCGCGAACAATACATCGCCCAGTTGAAGATCCTGCTTCAGGCCGAACTCAGCGCCGCCGGCATCGAGGCCCGCATCGACGGCCGCCCGAAACACATTTACAGCATCTGGCGAAAAATGGAGTCCAAGCAACTGGCCTTCGAGCAGCTCATGGACATTCGCGCCGCACGCGTGCTGGTGAACAGCGTCGCCGAATGCTATGCCGCGCTCGGCGTGGTGCACTCGCTGTGGCAATTCATCCCCGGCGAATTCGATGATTACATCGCCACTCCGAAGGACAACCTGTACCGCTCCATTCATACGGCCGTGATCGGTCCCGGCGCTCAGCCGGTGGAAATTCAAATCCGCACCCATGAAATGCACTCCCATTCCGAGCGCGGCGTGGCTGCGCATTGGCGCTACAAGGAAGGCGGCCGCAGCGATCAGGCCTATGAACGGAAAATCAATGAGCTGCGCTCACTGCTGGCGCCAGGAGAGAATTCCGGCGAAGGACGCGATTTTCTCGACCGCATGCGCGTGGATTTATTCCATGACCGGGTGTACGTCGTCTCACCGAGAGGCGAGATCGTCGACGTACCGGTGGGCGGCACGCCCTTGGACTTTGCCTATCAAGTGCATACGGATCTCGGCCATCGCACCCGCGGCGCCAAGGTCAACGGCCGTATGGTGCCGCTCGACCATCAATTGAAGAACAGCGACACCGTCGAAATCATCACCGCCAAGACGCCTCAGCCCTCCCGGGACTGGCTGTCGCCCCAGTCCGGGTATCTGGCAAGCCCGCGCCATCGCAACAAAGTACGCGCGTGGTTTCGCAAACAGAATGAGGCGCAGAACAAGGTGGAAGGACGCGCCATGCTGGAACGCGAGTTGCAGCGTTTGGGCGAGCATAGTCCCCCGATCCCCGAACTGCTCAATGAGCTCAAGCTGCCCAACGCAGAATCCTTGCACGAAGCCTTGGGGTTGGGCGAGATCAGCGGCAGCCAGGTGGCCGGCGCCATTCAACGCCTCCTGCACGCCCGCGAAGCGCACGTCGAAGCCCCCGCCCGTCCACGTGCCACGCCCGAAAGATCCCCCGAGATCGAGGTCCAAGGAATCGGCGACTTGCTGTCGACCTATGCCCGCTGCTGCAAGCCCGTGCCGCCCGAGGCCATCGTCGGCTACATCACCGTAGGCCGCGGGGTCAGCATTCACGCCCAAGCCTGTGCCAATCTCGCGCGGCTGCGCGAGAAGTCGCCCGCGCGCGTCTTGGCGGTGGCGTGGGGCAAAACCGGGACCAGCGAATTCCCCGTCGACATCGAAGTTCAAGCCTACGATCGCCGCGGACTGGTGCGCGATGTCAGCGCCGCCCTGGCCGACGAGAAAATCAGTATCCAGGGCATGAACACCGTCACCGACAAAAGAGACAGCGTGGCACACATGCAGATCAGCATTGCCATCACCGGCTTGCCGCAGTTGTCACGGGTGCTGACACGAATTACGCAGGTGCAGAATGTCGTGAGCGCGCGGCGGAAAAAATAGGCGTCGACTTAAGGCATATCTGCGAGTTACGCCATGAATAAGCGCTTGCCTTGACTCCGGAAAAGGGTGATAAAATCCTTACCTGAAGTAAAGAAGCGGCAATAAGGTAAAGCGGCAATGAGCGAATCAACCATTTCAAGCAAGGGACAAGTGACAATTCCCAAGGCAATCAGGGACTTGATGCACCTAAAAGTCGGCGACCGACTGCGGTTCAAGATCGAAACCGACGGATCTGTACGGCTTGCCGCCGCAACCCGTGATGTATCGACACTGCGAAATATACTCCCCCACCCGAAGCGTCGCGCCACCCTGGAAAACATCGATCAAGCGATACGACGACACGCGGCTAAGCGAGGCGGCGGTGATCGGGGTTGACACCAACATCCTAGTCCGGCTTTTGGTGGTCGACGACGAGAAACAGACTCAAGCTGCCACTCGATATCTGAGCGCCCACTGTTCAAGCGCGGAACCCGCATTGCTATCGGACATCGTATTAGTGGAATGCGCCTGGGTGCTGAGCGATGTGTATGAATATTCTCGAGCGCAAATCGGTGACGCGATCGACGGCCTGCTCGCAACTGCTCAGCTTCGGGCCGCCAACCCGACGGGGATTGGCGCAGCTCTTCAACTATTCCGGAATAGCACCGCAGATTTCGCGGACTGTTTGATCGGCGTAAACAACGTGAGTTCAGGGTGCGAATACACGGCGACGTTTGATCGTAAAGCGTCCAAACTACCAGAGTTTCGCCTTTTGTCTTAGCGCTCCGTAGCTCTCAGAGTTTCCGAGTTCACTCGAGACGCAGATAAAATCACCTAAGTTGGGCGAGTCGCGACCTCCCGTCACGCACTAACGGTCTCGACAACCACAGCGGCGCCGTAGCCGTGATGTTGGCAATTCTGTTGAAGCTTTTAATCAGCCTTCGCGCGATCGTCTCGCCGAGAGCTTCCAATGTGCGAAATTGCCGTGTGCAATGAGAGTCCGGGTAAAAATTGTCACGTGCCTGGCGGGCCGAGCCGAATTAAGATCCGACATTTGGAGCACAGAGAATGGCAAAGATTGCGTTCGTCGGTCTTGGTAATATGGGATTGGAAATGGCTAGCCGTTTGCTCAAAGCCGGCCACCAAATGAGTCTCTACAATCGAACCGAATCCCGTGCTGAATCGCTGATCTGCGAAGGTGCGAAACTGCACGGGACACCAAAGGACGCGTGCCAGGGAGTGGATGCCGCAATTTCAATGGTCGCTGACGATACTGCCTCGCGAGCAGTATGGCTCGCGCCCAATGGAATCCTTGCTGCCAAGATGGCAGAGAACGGTCTCGCCATCGAATGCTCAACATTGTCCCACGACTGGGTCATGCAACTCGCGGCAGCGTCTACGCCCTCTCCAAGCGCATAGTCCATTTTGGACCGATTGGCGCAGGGACCGCTTATAAGCTGATAGTCAACCTAATCGGCGCCGTGCAGATTGCTTCGGCGGCGGAGGGTATGGCAATCGCGGAGCGAGCTGGCCTTGATAAGGCCACTGTCGCCGATGCTCTCGAAACAAGCCAGGCCGCGAGTCCACAAGTGGTGCGCAATATACGGCGGATGGTTGCTGCGGATCATGATCGCAATATTGTATTCAGCGCCGCACTTCGATTGAAGGACATTGAGTATGGAGTCCGCTTCGCCCGGAAGATTGGAATTGGCAGCCCCTTAGGCGCGGAAGCAAACCGCATATACCGCCAACTGTGCGAGATGGGACATGCTGACCTCAACGAAAGCAAAATCATTGATGCATGCCGCATCCAACCAATCGACGCGCAACGCAGAGATCACTAGACCTGCTTGCCGCGACCCGCGATGTATCGACTCCGCGAGATATACTCCCGCGCCCGAGGCGTCGCGCTGCCCTGAAAGACATCGATCACGGTATCCGGCGGCGCGCGGCGCAGCGAGGCGACCGTGATCGCCGTTGACACCACTAATTGGGGCGACTCGCGGCCTGCCGGTCACGCACCAACTTGGTTCTGAGCAGCATGCGCGAAAGTCATTTGTTAGCGTGGAATGTATCGCTCACCTTGGCTGACAGGGCGTCAAGAAATGGACGACCAACCAAATCCGGCTGCTCTTGCTCGAGTTGTTTGGCGTACCGCATGGCAAAATTCGTCTTCGCATAATCTGTCCCAAACCACGGATTCTCGGATTTCCAACGGTTGACTTCCGGCGTCTTCGAATAATCCTTCACCGATGTCCGAGCAGTTTGATTGACCGATTTGTCATGTTCCAATTGTTTTTGAAGAAGGTCGTTTTGAAGCCGCATACTTTCCAACTGTTGTTGCATTTGGCGTTGTTGCTCGGCGAGTTGGTTCTGTCGCTCCTGCTGCTCCCGAAGCTGCTGTTGCTGCTGCTCCAGCTGCTGCTGTTGAAGTTTCTGCTGATCGCCTCGGCACTGGCCCAGGGGAGACCCCGCCAATCCGGCGCAGGGATCTGCCTGCTGGGCGAAAATCGTTGCAGGAAAAGCGGCAAGGGACAATGCAAGCAAATACGACTTCATGACTTCGCTCTCCTCGTTGCCATACGACGTCCTCGGGCACTAGGCATGGCCGACACCGAGGACTTGTTCCACTGACCGAATCAACTCAAAGGTTTCGAACGGCTTGGTGAGGACCAGATGTGCTCCCGCCCTTTCGGCCGCTGCAAGATAGGCTGTGGTCGTTATCGCGGATGGTTGGTAGTCCGTGACGCCGAAATTACCGCCGCCGGAAATTGCGATGATGCGCACCGCAGGGAATGCCTTTCGAATCGATTCGACTGCTTCCACGCCGTTGACCTGGGGCATGACGATATCGGTAATGACGAGATCAGTCGGATTGCGCGCGAGTTCGGCAAGCGCCTCCATGGCGCTCTCAGCAGTACGGACCGAATATCCAGCGCGGTCGAGCACATACTTTACCGAATCGCGCACGTCCGGCTCATCGTCGACAACCAAAATATGTTGCATCTTCACCTCACACCGTCGGTGCCGCTAGAGCTCCATTTCCTCGAGGCGAGGGGCGGCGGGGAAAAATATTCGAAACGTCGTCCCTACGCCAATTTTCGATTCGACCGTGATGGTAGCACCGAAACTCTCTACGATGCCATGGACCACGGAAAGGCCCAAACCGGCGCCCTGCCCAACGGACCGAGTGGTAAAGAACGGCTCGAAAATGCGCTCAACGGTAGCCGAGTTCATCCCCCGCCCGGTGTCGCTAACCCAAAATTCGACGCGCGGCTGCGATAACCTGACGACGGTCGGATGCTCTTGATATCGGAGCCCGATCGTCAGCGTGCCTTTCGCGCCCTCCATCGCCTGGTAGGCGTTGGTGCATAAGTTCATCAGCAGGTGCGCGGCGAGCGTGCTGTCTGCTCTGACGAATGGAAGCGATTCGTCGATTTCGGTCCGTATCTCGATGGTCGGCGGGGCGAGCGCAGAAAAAAGGTGTAGCGCCTCGGCCACCACCTCTCGCAGGTCGATCAGCGCAAGCTTCGCCTCGCCGAGCTCACGGCTGAATGTCAAAATCTTTTTCACGACATCCTTTGCACGGCGCGCGGCCGCAAGTACTCGCACGAGATTCGCTCGCGGTGCGCTGGAGGTCGGTAGATCCTGCAGTGCCGTGTCGGTATAGAGGATGATGGGAACCAGCACATTGTTAATTTCATGAGCGATACCGCTCGCGAGCGTGCCCACTGTCTCAAGTCGTTGACGATGCCGTAATTGCTTCTGTAATTCCTCGCGCCTGACTTCGGATATTTCCTTTTCCTTGATCTTCGCTTCGAGCCGATCATTCACACCGACCAATTCATGCCGCATGGCCTCGAGATCCTCTGCCAATTCATGCAGTTCCCGAATGCCGGTATTGACGTTAAGCGCCCGCGTGTAGTCGCCGGAGGAAATAGCACGAGAGACCGCCTTCAGGCGTTGGATCGGGCGCGAAAGGCGATGACTCAGAATGATGGCAATGACGATGGCGACGACCAGATATCCCGCGAGCAGCCACAACATGCGAGTCAATGCGAGCTGGATTCTCTCCTGGGTAGGCTGCTCGTCGAAGCCCAGACGCAATTCGGCGCGATGGCTCGCGTGCACGATTGGCCGTACCACGAAGTAAATGCCGTCGCCACCTTGGCCAAAGCTCAAATCCGTGGAACGTGACGTCTTGATTTCCGACGATCCATAAAGGCTCCGTATACTGCGGCCCCGCTCGTAGAGTTCCGCATAGCGGGCCCCGCCGTGAGTGATCGCGAAGTCGAGCAAGTCCTCGATTCGTGCCTGGGAGTCCAATGCCACCCCCACTTCGAATTCGTCCGCGAGCACCCTCGAAAAGGTCCTTGCATGCTCGATGAACAAGTCCTCGTGGCTCTCGCGAACCACGTAGCCCATGCCGAAATAGAGCGCCGGTAACAGCACCAAGTGCACCAGCACGACGAATGCGGTGATGTAAATCCAGAAAGTTGCCCTCAACCGTGGCATGAGAGGCACATGATCGCTTGAGGGTTGCACCGGAGCGGCAACGACTTTATGATACAAAGTGACGCCGTGAAGGGCTTGACGAGTCCGGCGATGGACGCGACAAGTCCAGCATAACGAAACTCTGAGGATGTCGGACGCAGCGGGGAGACGGGCTGGGTCGATCTGATGGCAAGAAAACACATCGAGAGATCGCGGGGGCTTTCATGCCCACCGTCACGGCTTCGCCTGGTGCTGGCCGATGAGCAGACTATACTTCGGGTCGGCCTGCAGGCAATTCTGGATGCCGAACCCGATTTGGAAGTGATCGGTGCGGCGAGCACTATGCAGGACGCGATCGCCCTATCCCGGCGCTTGTTGCCCGATGTGCTGATTACGGATATCGCCTTCTCGAATGACATCGAAGTTCAGGCTTTAAGCCAGCTGCGGCGCGCATGTCCGGGTGTGCGCGTGCTGCTGCTTACCGGCCATAGTTGCCAAAAATGCATGCGCGCCGCAATGACTGCGGGCATCCACGGCTACATCCTCAAACATTCGCCATTCGAGGTCCTGCTTCGCGCGATTCACGCCGAAGGTTCTGAAGATGAACATTCCGAACCGCCTTCGCACGCCATGGGCAAGCCGGAGGGTGCCGCCGCGCAATTCGTCAAGGCGCAGATCGCCGCTATGACGGCGCGCGAACGTCAGGTACTGATAGGCATTGCGCTGGGATATTCCAGCAAGCGAATTGCCGGCAATCTCGGGCGCAGCGTCAAGACCATCGAAAAACATCGCTACAAGATGATGCACCGGCTCGGGCTGCAGAACGCGGCGGCTGCGACTCGCTATGCGATGGCTAACGGTCTGCTGCACGGCGATGACGGAACAGAGGAGCCGGGCCTCGCGCATGGGTCCGCCGAGGCTGACGCGTGGTCTGAGCAAACTGCCCGCTCGCAGCGCCCAACGCGCATCCCGCGCTAAGTCTCTGGTTGCGGGGAGCTCTAGGGACTTCAAGACTCTGCCTTGAGCAATTCCAGCGCAGGGCTTTGGCCTTGCGCTGTTGGACCGGGCGCGCTTTCCCGGCGCACGGCCGCGGCTAACTCCGGCACGCTCGGACGACAGGGCCCAGGCAGGCGTTCCAGGCGTAGCGAGTTCAGCACCACGAGCAGGCTGGAACCGGCCATGACGGCGGCCGCCAGGATCGGTTGCAGGAGTCCAAGCACCGCACAGGTCACCGCCACCAGGTTGTACCCGAACGCCCACGCCAGGTTGGTGAGGATAATGGAACGCACCGCACGCGCTCGGCCGACTACCCAGGGCAGCAGCCATAGGCCGTCCACTGGCAGCACTAGATCAGCGGTCTCACGGGCGAGATCGGTGCCCGAGCCCACCGCGATGCCAACGTCCGCCCAGGCCAGCCCCGGACCGTCATTCAGCCCGTCGCCGACCATCGCCACCGCGCCGTGGCGTGCCCGGTACCGATCGAGAGCTTCTCGCTTGGCCTCCGGCAACAGGCCAGCCTGCCATTCATCGATGCCTACCGTGGCCGCGACACGCGCGGCCGCGCCCGCGTGATCACCGCTCAACATCATCACCTGCAGCCCGAGTCCGCGTAATGCCGCGACGGCCGCGCGCGCCTCGGGCAGCGGCGTGTCATCGAACGACAGTGCGGCACGAACCCGCCCTGCCGGAGCATTCTCACGCCAGCCGACGAACACCACCGAATGGCCGTTAGCCGCCATCACCTCGGCGCGCTCAAGGAGCGCTGGCGGCAGCACCCAGCCCAGCTCGCGCATCAAAGCTGCACTGCCGGCCGCGACCGCCTCGCCGTGCACCACGCCGTGCAGGCCACGCCCGGGAAGGACGCGCACATCCTCGGCGGCCATTGCTTCGAGCCCGCGCGCGCGCGCGGCCTGCGCGATCGCGCGCGCCAATCCATGCTCGGAATGCCGCTCCAGTGCGGCCAGCCGGGCCACGACCTCCTCTTCCGCGACCCCATCGCTCGCAATATCGACCAACTGCGGTCGCCCCAGAGTGAGCGTGCCGGTCTTGTCGAAAGCGATCAGGCGCGCGCCGGCCAGCGCTTCGAGGGCGGCGGGATTGCGCACCACGCAGCCATGCCGTGCCAATTGCCCGATGCCAAGCGAGTGTGCCATCGGCGCGGCGAGACCGACCGCGCAGGGACAGGCCACCACCAGCACCGACAGCGCGGTGAGCAGCGCCTGATCGAGCGGCTGGCGCTGTGCCCAATAGACCAACGTCATACCCGCCATGGCAAGTACGATCGGCACGAAGGCACCGACCAGCCGGTCGGCGATACGCTGCGTGCGGCTCGATTGTCGTAATGCTTCACGGACCGAGCGGCAGATTTGCGCCCAGCGGCTCGCGTCGCCGGAAACGCTGCTGCGAATCAGCAGCGGACCGTCGAGATTCATGCTGCCGGCGAGCACTGTGGCGCCGACCGCCTTCGCGATCTGTCGGCTCTCGCCGGTAATCACCGAGTCATCGCAATGCGAACGACCCTCCACGATCAATCCGTCGATCGGTATGCGCTCGCCCGGCCGCACCCGGATCAGCATTCCGGCACGCACCTCGCGCACCGGGCGACGTCGCTCCTGCCCGCCTTCGAGCACGGTCGCCAGCTCACTTTCCGCAGCCAACAATGGCGCCAGATCGCGCGACGCCCGGGCGCGCCCGGCGGCCTCGAGATACCGGCCGAGCGTGAACAGCATCAGCACCATCGAGGCGGTATCGAAGTACAGGTGGCCACCCCCTTGGAACACAGCCAGCGTGGAGTAGGCATAGGCGGCAGAACTGCCGAGAACGATGAGCGCCGCGGAGGTCAAACGCCCACGCCGAGCCTGCGACCAGGTTTCGTGCAGGAAAGGTTGGCCGAGGATCAGCACCGCAGGCGTCGCGAGCCCCCAGAGCAGCAGATGAATCGTGGGTAGCACGCGCCGGTCGGCACCGATGAACGCCCCCGAGTACATCAGCAGGCTGAACAGCATGATGTTCATGGACAGAAAGCTACCCGCGCCCAGACGCACCAGGAACCATGCGGCTTCCGACGCATCGCCACTGCCGCTTTTCACTTGATGGGCGATGCAGCAGCCATAGCAGCAGAACTCGCAGCCCTCGCCGTTGACGGTGCGCATGAAACCCCGGCGGCCCACCCGCAGTAGGCAGTTGCGACACAGGGCGTCGGGGGACGGTGTCATGCGACATGCCACAAATGGTGCAGGCCATGGCCGGCCATCATGGGCATCACGCCGCGGCTGAGGGTGACCAGTCCCAGTGCCAGGATGAAGCTGCCGGCCAGACGGACACCGCGCTGCCGCCAGCTGGGCGCAAGCAGGCGGCCGACGCCGCCCATGACGAGCATGGCCGGGAACGTTCCCAGGCCGAAGGCAGCCATGGAGAGACAGCCGGACAGTACGTCAAAGGTACTCGCGGCTTGAGCGATCATGGCATAGACCAGCGGGCATGGCAGAAAGCCGTTGAGAACACCGAGGGCGAGCGGCGCCGCAAAGCCATGCCGGCCGAGCAGGCTGCGCAGCGAGACCACCAGCGTCGAGCCGCCGAATCCGCTTGGGCGATGCGCGCCCCGCAGACCGAAGAAGCTCAGCGCCATGAAGATCATCAGCAGGCCGGCGAGCACGGCGAGTGCACGCTGCCCGACGTCGAGCGATGCGCTGAAAGCCGGAGCAGCACGCTGCGACCCGGGTGCCACGGAACTGCAGATCACCTGACCCAGCGCGCCGGACAGACCCCCGAGGAAACAGTAGGTCGACAATCTGCCCGTGTTGTAGAGCACGTGACGCAGCGAGGTGGCGCCGGCGCCGCGCCGATCAGGCCCTAAGGCGCAGGCGAAACCGCCGCACATGCCGATGCAATGAAAGCTCCCCGCGAAGCCGGCGACGAAGAGCAGCGCGTAATAGGTCATGGCCGATCATCTATTTTTTTCTGCGCGCCAGCAAAGCGAGCCAGATGAAGAACCCGATCGTAAAGATCGCGAAGCCGACGAACGCAACCTCCTGCTGCACGCTCGCCCGAGCAAACGAGAATCCAGTTTGCGCCCACATGGTTTGCTCCTGTTCAGCCGAAAGCGGTGCGGATCACGTTCATGGCGACTTCAAAACCCAGGAACATCAAATTGATGACAGCGACCGCGAATATTATCTTTACGCCCAGCACTTTGTTGATCTCCGCTTGTAGGGACCCCAATCACCCAATCCGGCCCGGTCCGACTCCGCCCCAGTAAGTCACAATGTAGTAGCAGGCCCAGCCGAACAGGCCGAAATAGACGAACAACAACCAAACCGGAAGCACACCCTCGTGCGCCAGGATATAGCCACCGGCATACTCATGCAGGTCGTGGGTCTCTGGCCCTTTGTCCGGAGGACTACGGCCGGTCAGCGTGGTCGGTGTATCGGTCATGTGCCGTCTCCGCATGATAGAAGTTGAGGGCTGCCTGGTCGGTCTCGCTGAGCGCGCCGCCCATGACTCCCCAGATGAAAATACAAGTGGAACCCAGGCCCATCAGAACTGCGAGGGCGTAGGGGCCCAGTACTTCGTAGTTCGCCATGACCTACCCTCCTCGAAACGGATGATGTGCGAGCCGCCCCGAATGGGCGGGCTTAAGGTTGCAGAAGTCCATACGCTTGCTCCGGACCCGGCGTTTCCAAATTTGTATTGTCCAATGCCTGACGCTCCGCAGCAGTGATCTGCAACGGCTTCCCGGTAAGCGGGTCCGTGAAGGCGGACAATGACAAAATATAGTAAGCCAACGCCCAGCGATCCGCATCGGGGAATGCGTCGTGGAAGGATGGCATCGGTGTTCCGCTCAACCCCGTGGAGATGGTCCTGTAGATGTCGGTCACCGACGGGCCGGATTTGAACTGGCCGCTCGTCAGGTTCGCCGGGTGAATCGGGAAGCCCGAATCATCCCGGAGCCCGGGGGCGTCCTCCCCGTCGCCTTTACCCGTTTCCCCGTGGCATTCCCAGCACTTGGCCTGGACCCAGATTTCCTTGCCGTGTCCGATCAACGCCGGCGTAGGCGGCGGCGGCGCAGGAATATACAACGGCTGGCCCGGCGGCGCATTGACGAAGTAGAGTGAGGGCTTCTTGGGATCGGAGCGGTCTACCGCCAGCACGTACTTGATGTACTGGATCACGGCGAGTCGATCATTCAGCGGCAAGTCGTACCAGGGGGGCATTGCGGTGCCGCGCACCCCGCGCGTGATGGTGCGCAGCATGTCGCCATCGCTCGGCACGGGATCCTCGGTCAGCCTGAACTTGAAGACGCCCTGAGTGAAGTTGCGCGGACGCTGGTTGTACAGGAAGGTCGCTGCCGGCCCATTTCCGTCGCCTTTCACCCCGTGGCAACCGACGCAGCGACGCTCATAAACCTCTTTGCCGTGCTCGATCCACTGCGCGGAGCGCGGCATGGTGATCCCCGCCGCCTCCATTTGCTGCGGCTCGAACAGATCCCGCCACTTGCCGCGGTTCATCCCCAGCTTCTGCACGTAGGCGATCAGCGCCTGGACCTCCTCGGTCTCAATGACCAGCTTGACGCTGCCTCCTGTGTACTCGTTGTTGGGCGTCCAGACCACCGGGTATTTGCCCTGCGCGACTGTTGGCACGAACAGCAGGCCATCGGCATTGGGCGTGATCAATACCCGTTCCTTACTGGCAAAGTCGAACAGCCTTTGGGTCACTGTATTGCGTTCGAGCGTGTTGCCCGACGTGTCTTTGACGATCTTCACCGCGGTGGACGGCGCGTCGAACAAGCCCGCATAGGGGTCCATGATGGAATCGGGCGTCAACATCCGAGGATTCCAGAAATGCGCCACATGCCACTCGTTGCTGTATTTGAGTCCCTCCCGAGTCAGGTCCGGACCGATGCGACGAGTGCCGAACAGGTGCGGCACGTCATAGGCATATTCACCGGCCTCGCTGACCGGTCCCCAGCGACGCGTCTCGCCGGTC
>Ga0302311_10002178_pt1 | contig 22398 bp, 26 predicted proteins | sample III_Palsa_N1_3_FD_200449 | JGI IMG/M metagenome (GOLD analysis project Ga0302311, IMG submission 200449) | Peat permafrost microbial communities from Stordalen Mire near Abisko, Sweden - III_Palsa_N1_3 | ecosystem: Environmental > Terrestrial > Soil > Palsa > Peat permafrost | place: Sweden... | reverse complement strand
TGCGCCGCGGCCGGCGCCGCATTGCTGGCGTTGTCGGCGGCTTCGGGCGCGCGGCCGCAGGCGGCGAGCACCGCCAGAGCGGTCAGGGCGAGCATCGGTCTCTCGGAGGTACGCAGAATCTCGGGCCTCGGCATCGACGGCTAAGATCGGCGTTCCGGCCGCCCGCCGCTAGTCCAAACCCTTGATCATCTTGGCGGCCGTCACCGTGTTCTGCAGCAGGCAGGCGACCGTCATCAGCCCGACGCCGCCCGGCACCGGGGTGATCCAGCCGGCGACCTCGCTGACGGCCTTGAAGGCGACGTCGCCCACCACCTTGGTCTTGCCGGCCGCGGCCTTCACCGGATCGCGGAACGGGACGCGGTTGATGCCGACATCGATCACCGCCGCGCCGGGGCGGATCCAGTCGCCCTGGATCATCTGCGGGCGACCGATGGCGGCGACCAGGATCTCGGCCTGGCGGCAGACGTCCGGCAGATCGCGCGTCTTGGAATGGGCGATGGTCACCGTGCAGTCGGCGCGCAGCAGCAGCTGCGCCACCGGCCGGCCGACCAGCACCGAGCGTCCGACCACCAGCGCGGTCTTGCCGGCGAGATCGCCCAGACTTTCGCGCAGCATGATCATGCAGCCGAGGGGGGTGCAGGGCGTCAGCGCCGGCAGGCCGCTCGCCAGCCGGCCAGCGTTGGCCACGGTGAGGCCGTCGACGTCCTTGGCCGGGTCGAGCACGGCCAGAACCCGCTGCTCGGAGATGTGCTTTGGCAGCGGCAGCTGCACCAGCACGCCGTGGATGGTCGGGTCGGCGTTCAGCTGCTGGACGAGGGCGATGACATCAGCCTCGGCGGTCTCGGCCGGCAGGCGATGGACGACCGAATGCAGGCCGGCCTTGCGGCTCTCCTCGGCCTTGCTGCGGACGTAGATCTGGCTGGCCGGATCCTCGCCCACCAGCACGACGGCGAGGCCGGGCGTCAGGCCGTGCGCCTGCTTCAGCTCGGCGACCTCGGCGGCGACGCGGGTCTTCAGCCGCTCGGAGAGCACATGGCCGTCGATGATCTGCGCCGTCATTCGAATCCTCGCGGGAGCGGTGGCGCCCGCCTACGCCCGCGTTGCGGCGGAGGCAATGTAGCCGACACGGCGGCGCTGGGCTCCGGCGGCGAAACTCGCTAGAGCGTGGGACCTTAACGCGTCGAGGCGCGTAACCCCTCACCCTCCCAATCGCTTCGCGATCGGGCCCCTCCCTCTCCCTCTGGGAGAGGTGAATGGAAGCAATTGCTTACCTCTCCCGTAGGGAGAGGGAGGGGCCCGCGCCGCAGGCGTGGGAAGGTGAGGGGTTTCGGACCTCGCCCAGAGTCCGCCGCAGAACCTAGAGGTCCGCATGGTGCAGCCAGCGACGAACGAGGTGGCGTCCGCCGACGCCCTGATCGTCGGCGGCGGCTTGGCGTCCAGCCTGATCGCCTTGCGGCTGAAGCGGGCGCGGCCGGCGCTGAAGATCATCGTGCTGGAGCGCGAGCACCGGATCGGCGGCGAGCACACCTGGAGCCATTTCGCCACCGACGTGTCGCCCGCGATCTCCGAATGGATGGGGCCGCTGATCGTGCACGACTGGCCGGGCTACGACGTGCGCTTTCCCGCCCATCGCCGCACCCTGCCGACCCACTACCGCGCGATCACCTCGGCCCGGCTGCACGCGGTGATGAGCGAGCTCTTGGGCGAGGACGCCTGGCTGGGGGTCGAGGCCTCGGAAGTGAAGGCCGAGAGCGTGCGGCTGGTGGATGGGCGCCGCCTCGCCGCGCCGCTGGTGATCGATGCGCGCGGGCCGCGCCGCTCCAGCCACCTGGCGCTGGGCTGGCAGAAGTTCCTCGGCCAGGAAGTGCGCCTCGCCGCGCCGCATGGCCTGACCCGCCCGATCGTCATGGATGCGACCGTGGCCCAGCTCGACGGCTACCGCTTCCTCTATGTGCTGCCGACCGGCCCCGACCGGATGCTGATCGAGGACACCCGCTACAGCGACGGCCCGGCGCTCGACCGCGGCCAGCTCGCGGTCGACATCGCCGCCTACGTCGCCGCGCAAGGATGGAGCATCGCCGCCCGCGAGCGCGAGGAAGCGGGCGTGCTGCCGATCGCGCTGGCCGGCGACATCGACGCCTATTGGGACGATCCGGACGCCCACGCCGCCGACGCCGGCATGCGCGCGGCGCTCTTCCACCCCACCACCGGCTATTCGCTGCCCGACGCCGCCCGCCAGGCCGAGGCGATCGCCGCCCTGCCCCGGCTGACCACCGCCGCCGTGCGCGCCGCCATCATCGAGATGTCCAAGACCGCCTGGAAGGATCGCGCCTTCTACCGGCTGCTGAACCGGATGCTGTTCCGCGCCGCCGAGCCCACCCTGCGCTACAAGGTGCTGGAGCGGTTCTATCGCCTGCCCGTCCCGCTGATCGAACGCTTCTACGCCGCCGAGGCGACCCTGGGCGACAAGCTGCGCATCCTTTCGGGCAAGCCGCCGGTGCCGATCGGCCGGGCGCTGGCCTGCCTTTCCGAGGCGCCGCTGCTGGCCGAGCGGGCGGCTGCGGCATGACCAAGACCGCCGCCGTCATCGGGGCCGGCTTCGGCGGCCTCGCGCTCGCCATCCGCCTGCAGAGCGCCGGGATCGCCACCACCCTGATCGAGGGCCGCGACAAGGCCGGCGGCCGCGCCTACGTCTGGCGCGACGAGGGCTTCACCTTCGACGCCGGCCCGACCGTGCTGACCGACCCCGACTCGATCGATCAGCTCTTCGCCCTCTCGGGCCGCAAGCGGGCCGACTATATCGAGTTCCTGCCGATCACACCGTTCTACCGGCTGCTGTGGCCGGACGGCGCGCGCTTCGACTACGTCAACGACCAGGCCGCGCTCGATCGTCAGATCGCGGTGAAAAACCCGGCCGACGTCGCGGGTTACAAGCGGTTCCTGCAGTTCTCCGAGGCGGTCTACGAGGAGGGCTACAAGCGCCTCGGCACGGTCCCGTTCCTGAAGATCACCGACATGCTGGCCGCCGCGCCGCAGCTGATGATGCTGCAGGCCTGGCGCAGCGTCTATGCCAAGGTCTCGTCCTTCGTGAAGGACGACCACCTGCGCCAGGCGCTCTCGTTCCACACCCTGCTGGTCGGCGGCAGCCCGTTCGCGGCCTCCTCGATCTACGCCCTGATCCACGCCCTGGAGCGCGACGGCGGGGTCTGGTTCGCCAAGGGCGGCACCAATGCCCTGGTCTCGGCGCTGGTGCGGCTCTTCCTCGACCTCGGCGGGCGGATGTTCGCCTCCGACCCGGTGCGCCGGATCGTCACCCAGTCGGGCCGGGTCACGGGGATCGAGCATGCGGACGGGCGGTTCGAGCGCTTCGACGCCGTCGCCTCCAACGCCGACATCGTCCACACCTACGACAAGCTGCTGGCCGACGATCCGCGCGGCCGGACGGTCGGCAAGCGCCTCAAGCGGCGGCGCTACAGCCCCTCGCTGTTCGTGGTCCACTTCGGCCTGAAGCGCACCCATCCGGACATGGCCCACCACACCATCTGCTTCGGCCCGCGCTACAAGGGCCTGATCGACGAGATCTACAATCGCGACGGCCTCGCGGACGATTTCTCGCTCTATCTGCACGCCCCTTGCGTCACCGACCCCAGCCTCGCGCCGCCGGGCTGCTCGACCTACTATGCGCTCTCGCCGGTGCCGCACCTGGGCACCGCGAACATCGATTGGGACGTCGAAGGGCCGCGCTACGCCGACCGCATCCTCGACTCGTTGGAAGCCCGCGTCCTGCCCGGCCTGAGGGCCGACCTGGTCGTGCAGCGCATCTTCACGCCGAAGGATTTCGAGCGCGAGTTGAACGCCTGGCAGGGCTCGGCCTTCTCGCTGGAGCCGGTGCTGACCCAGAGCGCCTGGTTCCGCACCCACAACCGTGACGACGTGATCCCCAACCTGTATTTCGTCGGAGCGGGGACCCATCCCGGCGCCGGCGTGCCGGGCGTGATCGGCTCGGCCAAGGCGACGGCCGGCCTGATGATCGCAGACCTCGGAGGCCCGGCGTGACCACAATCGACCTTGCCCAGACCAGCCGCGAGACGATCCAGAAAGGCTCGAAGAGCTTCGCCGCCGCCGCCGCCCTGTTCGACGCCCAGACCCGCGAGGACGCGGAGATGCTCTACGCCTGGTGCCGCCACTGCGACGACGTGATCGACGGCCAGGAGCTGGGCCACGGCATGGTCGCGCCGGAGCAGGCCACGGCCCACGATCGCCTCACCGAGCTCTACGCCAAGACCCGCGCGGCCCTGGCCAGCGCGCCCACCGACGACCCGGACTTCGCGGCTTTCCAGCGCGTCGCCCTCACCCGCCACATCCCCGAGCGCTACGCCATCGAGCTGATCGACGGCTTCGCCATGGACGTGATGGCGCGCCGCTACGAGACGCTGGAGGACACGCTCGACTACTGCTGGCACGTCGCCGGCGTGGTGGGGGTGATGATGGCGCTGGTGATGGGGGTCGAACCCGACGACCTGCCGACCCTGCGCCGCGCCCAGGATCTCGGCCTCGCCTTCCAGCTCACCAACATCTCGCGCGACGTGGTCGAGGACGCCGCCAACGGCCGCATCTACCTGCCCGCCCACTGGCTCGCCGACGCCGGCATCCCAGAAAACGAGATCGGCGCGCCCAAGCACCGCGCGGCCCTGTTTGGCGTGACCAAGCGCCTGCTCGCCGCCGCCGAACCCTACTACGCCTCCGCCATCGCCGGCCTCCCCCACCTCCCCTTCCGCTCCGCCTGGGCCATCGCCGCGGCGCGGGGGGTGTATCGGCAGATCGGGATCATCGTGCTGCAGCGGGGGCCGAGAGCCTGGGACAAGCGGGCCTCGGCCAGCGCGCCGATGAAGGTCTGGCTGGCGTTGCAGGGGGGGATGACGGCGCTGGCCAGCCGCGGGGCGCATGCGCCGGAGCGACCGGGGCTGTGGTCGAAGATTTAGGGGGCGCGGGTCGCCAAGCCGGGCGTTGGACGGAGGTGCATTGCGATGACCAAGACCTATAAGAGCGAAGCCCTGGCGGCGGTGCACGAGATGATGGAGGGCCTGCATCAGGCGGGCGCCATCGACAAGCAGACCCTGCGCTCGTTCGATGCGGCGTGCTTGGCGCCGGCGCCGGCGCTGGAGCCCGAAGAAATCCGCGCCATCCGGGAGGCCGAGCATGTGTCCCAGGGCGTGTTCGCGCGCTATCTGAACGTCTCCAAAAACCTGGTGTCCGACTGGGAGCGGGGGCAAAAGCGCCCTGGCGGCCCGGCGCTGCGCCTGCTGGCCGTCGTGCGCAAGAACGGCCTGGCCGCCCTGGCCTGATCCGAAGCGGCGGCTCGGGGATCGGGTATCGTGTCGATGTATCCCGGAGCCGCGCACCATCGGAATGCGTCGACACCCAATCTCCGCCCGCGCCGAAGCTTCTGGGGCTGTGGCCGCAGATTCAGCAACCGGCGCCGGCGTGGATGGTCAAGGCCGCGCGTTGCTCGTCGGGCCTGGCGGCGGCGCGCCGTAGGCGGCAGCGGCGGCGGCGGTGGCCGGATCATCGCGGTCCAAGGTGACGTTCAGCGGATTGGGCTTCAGCTCCATCATCGCGCCGCTGGCGACGTCGACCGTCGCGCCGATCAGCCCGCCGACGAGGACGTTGCCCGCCATGCCGACCCCGCCCGCGGTCGAAACCTGGTGGATGACGTGGCCGTGGAACGGCTTGTAGCCGGGCTTGCTGACGGTGACGTCGAACTCCGCATTGTGTCGCATCTTGAACGTGCAGGGCGTGGCTTCGCAGGAAAGGCCGTTGCTCGTCGTCACGCTCGCGGAAGGCGGGACGGAATTGACGCTCCAGCCTTCGTTCACGCCCCGCGTGACCGTGGCGCACGCAGCCGTCGCGGACATGAGCAACACGCCCGCGACCGCGCGTAAGATACGGCTCATTGTAGTCCCCCCAGGTAACCTAACGTTGATTTTCGCTGCAGGGACCAAACGAGCGTTGCAGTGAGTCGTCAATCGATTTGGCTGGGCGGCCTCGTGCGCGAGCTGGGGCGGAATAGGTCGACACGAACCCTATCCCACTCGCCGGGGAGCGCTCAATGCGCCGCCGCCGCGGTCTCCGTCAGGTAAGCGTGGCTCAAGGTGCCCCGCGCCTTCGCCACCGGCAGCAGCGTCGGATAGAACTGAACGAACGTCGTGTCCGCGGCCGCGTGCTGTTCGTGGCAGGCGTAGCAGGCCGCCTGGTGTGGGATTTCGCGCGCCGGCTGCCCGTCGGGGCCGAAGCCGAAGAAGCCCCAGCCGCCGTTGAAGCGAGCGGTGTCCTTCACATGGGCTTCGGCGCCCATGTAATCTGTCGTCTGGAACAGGCCGTGCTTGTTGATCGAGCCCTGGCTGGTTCCGCCGCGATTCTCCAGGATGATGACGGTCTTGTCCGGCCAGACGCCGGTCGCGAGGAAGGCCCGATAGGCCGCGAGCGGGACGAAGGTGTTGCCGAACATGTCGGCGCCGGCCATCGCCGGGCCTGCGGTGTAGCTCATGTTGAGGCCAGAGCTCAGAAACACCCATTCGCGGTAGTCGGCGGGGAAGATCATCCGGCCGTCGGCGTCATATTGCGGCTGGCCGGGCGCCGGCGCGGGTGTGGCGGCCCCGCACAGCAGGCTCGCGGCCGCGACGGCGGCGAGGCTGCGGACGAAGGCGAGAGGGTTGGTCGCGATCATGGGCGGGTCCCGGAGGTGCGCGATTGCATCGACCCGATGCCTACTCCCCCTGCTTCAGGTTTTCAGCAAATTCAGCGACCCTAGCCATATCAACAGGAAAACTTGCAAGTCTTCCTGCTTACATCTAGTTGAAGCGCATGAGCGCTTCCCCCGGCACGTCCGTTGAAACGGCCATCACCGAGCTTTCCTTGGCGATCGGGCAGCTTTTGCGGCGGCTGCGGGCGGAATCGAATGCGGACGAGTTGACCTGGTCGCAGACCGTCGCGCTGTCCCGGCTGGAGGAGGCGGGTTCGATGACGACGGCAGACCTGGCGCGGGCTGAGTCGGTGAAGCCGCAGTCGATGGGCGCCACGCTCGCGGAACTGGAGCGGGAGGGCCTGGTCGAGCGTCGGGCTCATCCGACGGATGGTCGGCAGGTTCTGTTCGCCCTGACCGACGCAGGCGTCGAGGCGCGGCGAAAGCGCAGCGTTGCGAAGCAGACATGGCTGCTCGCCGCCATGGCCAGGTTCGATCCTGGCGAACAGCAGACGCTCATCGCCGCGGCCGCCCTGATCAAGCGTCTGGCCGAAGGCGACTCCCAGGGAGGGAAAACACCGTGACCGTGACCACCCTCGACGCGAAGACCGCGCTCATCGTCGTCGATCTTCAGAAAGGCATCGTCTCGCGCCCGATCGCGCCGCCCATGGACGGGGTGGTGAAGCAGGCCGTCGCGCTGACCGAGGCCTTTCGCGGACATGGCTTGCCGGTCGTGCTGGTCAATGTCGCCGGCGGCGCGCAGGGGCGGACGGAGCAGCCGCGAGGCCATATGCAGTTTGCGGAGGGCTGGACCGATCTGATCCCCGAGCTGAACCGGCAGCCGCGGGACCATGTGGTGACGAAGCACACGCCCGGCGCCTTCACGAACACCGATCTTGAAGCCCACCTGAAGGCGCTGGAAGTCACGCAGGTGGTGATCGTCGGCGTCGCCACCAGCAATGGCGTCGAGGTCACCGCGCGCCAGGCCTATGAGCTCGGCTTCAACGTCACCCTCGCGACCGACGCCATGACCGACGGGCGCGCCGACGCCCACGCCTGGAGCATAACGCGGGTTTTTCCCAGGATCGGCGAGACCGGGACGACGCGGGAAATCATCGATCTTCTGGAAAAGAGCGCCTGACCATGAATTGGCTTCACGACCTCGCCTACCTGTTCGGCGGCGCATTTGCGGCCAACGCCGTGCCGCATTTCGTCAGCGGCGTGATGGGCCGGCCGTTTCAGAGCCCGTTCGCCAAGCCGCCGGGACAAGGGCTTTCATCCTCGACCGTGAACGTGCTCTGGGGGTTTTCGAACTTCGTCGTCGCCTACCTGCTCATCGCCCGGGTGGGAAATTTCGATCCGCGCGCCGCCGACCAGATCATCGCCGTGGGCGTGGGGGTTCTGCTGATCGGCGTGATGTCCGCGCGCATGTTCGGACGCTTCCACGGCGGCAATTCGCCGACGGGCTCATGACGGCCCCCGCGGCGACACGGTGAGTTCGCTGTAGCCGGTGGCGGCGTCCGGCAGCCGGCGGAACTCGAGGTCGGGCAGCTCGCCGATCACCAGTTCGGCGGTGGTGTGGACAAGGCAGCCCAGGACGAGGTGGCCGCCGATGCAGGCGCCGTCGGAGCGGGCGAGGCTGATGTGGACGTGCGGGCCGTCCGGGCCGAGGGTGCCGGTCAGCGATACGATCTCCATCGGCTCCGCGAAGCTGCGGAACGTCTCCGCCTCGCCGGCGGCGCCGGGCATCCTGAGGCGCGCGCCGGAGAGGCTGCCGACGCAGGAGAGAATGCAGCCGGCGCCGAGCGGGAGTTCGCGGGTGAGCCGCTCCAGTTCGACCCTCAGGTCGGCGCCGGGCGTCAGGCGGAAGGCGTGCGCGCGCATGGCCTGAACCTAGGCCATCGCCGGCGGCGGAAGAAGCGCGGACTTCCGTGGGCGCGGGGCGGCCTTGGCGGTGATTTACGATGTCAAAGAGCCGTCGAAGGCCGATCTATTACCAAAAGTATCTCAAATTATCAAGGGGGATTGGCATCGTCGCCCTCCCCTCCCGTCGGCGGCATAAGCGACTCGCGCATCTCATCGTTTGAGCGCGAGACGCGGTAGCGTCCTTCTCCCCTTGCGGGAGAAGGTGGCGGCGAAGCCGACGGATGAGGGGTCGCGCCAGCGTAAGAGATTGGCTTGGTCGGTGTTTCGCGCCGATGGGTCTGTGCGACCCCTCATCCGGCCCTTCGGGCCACCTTCTCCCGCAAGGGGAGAAGGCTCAAATCAAGCCTGACTCTAGCGCATTGATTTAATGGGGCTATCCGAGGGGGGAACTACGTCTTCTGGATCTCCGCCAGCTCCGCCTTCAGCTTGCGCACCGGCTGGGCCATCAGGAAGCCGTAGGAGACGCAGCCTTGCTTGGTGGTCACCGCGTGGTGGATGCGGTGGGCCTGGATCAGGCGTTTCCAGAAGCGGGACTTGGCGCTGAGCGGGGTCCAGTAGCGGCGGTGGACGAGACCGTCGTGGAACATGGCGTAGACGGCGCCGTAGGCGGTGATCCCGAGGCCGATCGGCAGCAGCGGCGCTATCCCGTGGACGCCGAAATAGATCGCCACGATCGCCGGGGTGGCGAACACCATGGCGAAGAGGTCGTTGAGCTCGAAAGCGCCGGTGCGTGGGCTGTGGTGCGAGCGGTGCCACACCCAGCCGAAGCCGTGCATCACGTACTTATGGGTGAACCACGCCACGCCCTCCATGAAGGCGAAGGCGGCCAGGAAAAGGACGATGTCGAGGGCGAGGCGATCCATATGGGCTCTAGGCGCGGATGCGGCGGGCGGCGGCCTGGGCGACGAGGAAGCCGGCCGCGCCGATCAGCGTGAGGACGATCCAGGGCTTATAGAGAAAGCCCGCGCCCTCGTCGCGCCACAGCAGGCCCTGATAGGCGTCGATCACCCAGGCGTGAGGCGTCCACCAGCCGACGGTCTGCAGCCAGGGCGGCATCAGGAAGCGCGGCACCATGCTGCCGCCGACCGCGGCCAGGATCAGGATCACGAAGGTGGAGAGCATCTGCGCCTGTTCTCGGGTGCGGCAGAGCGCCACCAGTCCCAGGGTCAGGCCGGCGGCGGCGAGCGAGGTGGCGGCGGTGGTGACGAGCCAGAGGCCAGCGTGCGAGGTCACCGGTACGCCGTAGACGATCTGGGCGGTGGCGAAGATCAGCGCGGCCTGGGCCGCGGCCTGGGCCATCAGGAACAACAGCTTGCCGGTGACGACGGGACCGATGCCGGCGCGGCCGGCGAGGATGCGGTCGGCGATGCCGGAGCGGCGCTCATCGACCAGGGTCAGCGCGCCATGGGTGGCGGCGAAGAGGGCGAAGAGGATGGTCACCGCCCCGGCGTAATAGGCGATATTGGCCCCGCCCTGCTTGGCCCCGACAACCTGCTGGCGGGCGAACAATGGCGCGGTGGTGATCGCCTTGGCCGGATTCTTGGCGGCGTCGTCGACGGCGAAGGCGACGTTGTCCTGCTGGTCTTCCGTCAGAGGGCCGATGGCGGGGTCGAGGTCGCGCAGGGTGCGGGTCAAGAGCACATCAGGCGTCGATTTCTGCAGGGTCTCGCGGGTTCGGGCCTCGGTCAGCGGCGCGGCGATGGCGCGGCTGGGGTCGGCGAAGATCACCAGCGGCGTGCCGGGGGCGGCGGGATCGGCGCGGACCAGGATGCCGGCGTCGTCGTGGCCGGAGCGCACGGCGGCCTGCACCCCGGCCAGGGTTTCCGGGCTGACCCGCTCGACGCGCAGGTCGGTGTTGGCGAGCAGCGCCTTGGTCAGCCGCTCGGCGGTGGGGGTGCGGGCGGCGTCGGCGACGGCCACCTTGAGCTTGACGTCGAGGCCGGTCGCCCCGGCGAACACCGCCGAGAAGATCAGGAACACCACCGAGGGCAGCACGAAGGTCAGGATCAGGGCCGGCCGGTCGCGCCACAGGTCGAGCGCCATCACCCGGAACATGGCGAAGCTCACGCCGCGCGCCTCGTCTCGGCGACGCGGGCGAAGAGCTGCTGCAGCGACGGCCGCCGCACCCGCACTTCGCGCACCTCGACCCCCCGCGCCGTCAGCCGCTCGGCGAGCGGGCCGGCCAGGGCGTAGCCCTCGGACGACAGGCAGGTCCATGTGCCGGGCGAGGCGCCGCGCTCGAGCCCCTCGGCGGCGAGTCCGGCCGCCTCGGCGTCGGACGCCTCGACGACATCGACCTCGACCTCCATCCGCGCGCCGAACGACTCGGCGATCAGCGCGTCGGGCGCGCCTTCGAGCACCTTCTCGCCGTCGCGCAGGAAGCCGACACGGTCGGCGAGGCATTGCGCCTGGTCGAGATCGTGGGTGACCAGCAGGATGCCGACGCCATCGCTCCGCAGCCGCCGCAGCGCCTCGGTGATCGCGTCGCGGGCCGCCAAGTCGACGCCGACGGTGGGCTCGTCGAGCACCAGCAGCTTCGGGCTGGCCCGCTCGGTGGTGTGGGTCACGTCCATGGCGTGGGCGACGGCGGGTGCGATCGCCCTGCCCTTCAGCCCCGCCAGCGCCGCGAAGGTCTGCAGGTTCTCGGCCACGGTGAGCTGCGGATAGAGCGCCAGCGCCTGCGGCGCGAGGCCGAGCAGCGCCCTGGCCTCGCCGTCGCTATAGGGGTCGCGGCCGGCGATCCGCACCGCGCCGCCATCGGGCTTCAGCCGTCCGCAGATCGCCCGCACCAGGGTGGTCTTGCCGGCGCCGTTGGGGCCCAGCAGGGCGTAGATCTCGTGCGGACACACTTCCAGGCTGACGCCGCGCAGCGCCTGGCGGGCGCCGAAGGCGTGGCGGACGTCCCGAACCTCAAGAATGGGGACCGTGAGGATGGGGCCGGAGGGGCCGGGGTTCACGCCGCGGCCTTGCGCCCCGCGAACAGGCTGCGGGCGAAGACGCCCAGCCGGCCGTCGCAGCCGGCCCGCGCCAGGGCGGCGTCGGCCGCGTCGAGATGGGTCTCGATCGCCGCCACCGCCGCGCGCGGCCCGATGGCGGAGACCACGGTGGTCATGCCGGCGTCCTTGCCGACGTCCTTGCCGACGTGGTCGCCGCCAACCTCGACGTCGATCAGGTCGTCGCGGATCTGGAAGGCCAGGCCGATGCGGCGGGCGAACTCGCCCAGTTCGCGGCGCGCGGCCGGATCGGCGCCGCCGATCAGCGCCCCGGCCTCGGCGGCGGCCATCATCAGGACGCCGGTCTTGCGGTGATTGAGCGCATCGAGCTCGGCGACGGTGCGCGGGCGGTTGCGCTCGGCGAGGTCGAGCGCCTGGCCGGCGACCAGGCCTTGGAAGCCGACCGCGTCGGCGAGCGAGGCGACCAGCACGCAGCGGTGCTCGGCCGGCAGGCCCTCGGAGGCGGCGATCACGCCGAACGCGCGTGTCAGCAAGCCGACAGACGCCAGAATCGCATCGGCCTCACCATAGACGCGATGAGTCGTCGGCCGGCCGCGGCGCAGGCGGGCATCGTCCATCGACGGCAGGTCGTCGAGCACCAGGGAAGCGGCGTGGACCATTTCCATCGCGCAGGCGGCGTCGAGCGCCCTGGCGACCGGCGCGCCGAACGCCTCGGCCGACAGCAGGGTCAAGAGGGGACGGAATCGCTTGCCGGGCGCGAGCAACGCGTAGTGGGCGGCATCCCCGAGACGGCCGGGCTCATCGCCCGGCGACGGGATCAGCTCCGCCAGCCGGCGGTCCACCTGTAGGCGCACGGCCTCGATGCTGTGCAGAAAAATGCCCGAATCGTCCATGCGCCCCCCAAAGACGCGAGCGAAGCCTGCGACCCCCCGCTTTCTACGAGTCTCTACGAAATCTGAAAGGCTTATTGGGCGGCGTCAACCCGAACGGGCTCCGCGCACCAGATCGTGCGCCGTCATGACGCGATCGCGCCACGCCTCAGCGCCAGCGAAACCGCCCAGGCATGCGAATCGTGCCGAAGCCGCGAAATCGCCTCCTGTGGGGTGAGCCAGACGAGGGTGTGGTCGGCTTCGATCTTGAGTTCCGGCGCCTCGCCGAGCCATCTGGCCTCGAACAGCGACTGCCGATTGTCGCAGCCCTCGCCGTCGTTGATGAAATATTGGTCGGCGTGGCCGAGCCGCTCGCCGGGCGCGACCTTGAGGCCGGTTTCCTCGCCGAATTCGCGCACCAGCGCCGCCGCGTCATCCTCGCCGGGGTCGATCGCACCGCCCGGCAGATCGAACCAGGGCGCCTGTGCGGGTTTCTGCACACGCACCACCGCCACCTTGCCCTCGCGCTCCAGCACGCCGAACGCGGCGGGCCGGTCGCGATAGCGCCGGCCGGGCTCGGCGACGCCGAACTGGGGGGTCGCCATCAGTCGTCGCCGTAGAGGGCGAGGTAGGGATCGACCTTGCCCGACTCGACGTCGGTGATCGGGATCTCGGGCTTGTAGCCGATGGTGGCGTTCTCGCTGGCCCTCCAGGCGAGCACGATCTCGTCGCGCAGCTCCGAGGCGCCCGCCGCCACGCGGCCGGTGGTGAAGACGACGCCCTTGGCCACGCCGGGCTTGAACGCCCCAGCCTTCTCCAGCTCGTAGAACGGAACCACCTGCTGGTAGTCGCTGGTCAGATAGGCCCCGACGCGCTGCTCGATCGGGCAGGCGCAGTCGTGGAACGGGGTCATGGCGGCCTTGACCGCGTCCTCCGTCACCACCTGATGCACATAGTCGCCCTCCCACGGCACATGCACATGCTCCAGGGTGTAGCCGTTCGGATTGGGGAACGAGCCCCAGCCGTTGAAGTGGATCGAGGCGTGCAGCGGCATGCTGCCGTCGCCGACGAAGTGCGACAAGAGGCCGATGTCGACCAGGATCTGCACCTCGCGGCGGCCGCGATCGCGCAGCATCCATTCCTTGTGATCGTAGGCGGCGGCGAACCTCGAGCCGGCGTCGGCGGCGCGCCAGAAGGCGAAGTCCTTCACCAGCTGCTGCCAGTCCTCGATGATCGAATAGGGCAGATAGCCCATCTTCCAGCTGGTCACGCCCGCGGCTCGGAGCGCGGTGTCGTACTCCTCGCGGGTCTGCGGCAGGGCGTTCAGGGCGAGCACGCCGGCGACCTTGCCGGCATCGTCGCCATCGACGAAGTGGCCGGGATCGCGGTCGCTGTCGTGGGCCTTGCCGGAGCCGCGCGAGCGGTCCGGCTCGCGGCTGAACTCGCCCACCGACTGGGCCGCCATCGGCGTCTTCAGAAAGGCCGGCAGATCGTCGGGCAGCGACTCGATGGCCGCCGCGCCGATCATCCGGTGGCCGCTGGAGCCCCAGGCGAAGGCCGCGCCGGCGGCGCCCAGCGCCAGCAGCGCGCCAACTGCAATACTCGTTTTCATCTCGGATCCCTGATCGGCAGCTCGGTCTCGACGCGGCCCACCCATGCCTCCACCGCCGGATAATCGCTGAGCGAGAAGCCGCCGTCGGCCGCCATCCGGGTGTAAGCCACGAGCGCGATATCGGCCAGCGTCAGACCCGCGCCGACGAGGAATTCGCGGCCATCCAGCCGATCGTTCAGCAGCCCGAGCGCCGCTTCGCCGCGCTGGATGATCTTCGCATCGACCTCGCTCCGCGGCTTGCCCAGATAGCGCATCTGGAAGCGCGCCACGGCGATGTAGGGCTCGTGGCTGTATTGCTCCCAGAACAGCCACTCATACATCTTGGCGCGGTCGTAGGCGTCGGCCGGGATCAGCGCCGAGCCCTCGGCCAGGTGCAGGATGATGGCGTTTGACTGGGCGAGGACGCGGCCGTCATCCAACACCACGATCGGGACCTGGCCGGCCGGATTGAGCGCCAGGAATTCCGGCGTGCGGGTCTTGGCGCGCACCACGTCCACGTCGACCCAGCGGAAGGGAATGGCGAGCCGCTCGGCGGTCCACTTCGCCTTCTGACAGTTGCCCGAGATCGGGTCGCCATGGATCGTGATCATGTTCGCCGCCGCCTCAACCTTGCCCGAATTTCCCGCCGTCTTTACGACCTCCGCCGCGACGCGACGAGACAGGATTGAAGGACCCGCATGACCGCACCTTTGACCTTCGCCTCGGAGACGTTCGAGCCAATCTACAGCTGGTTCGAGCAGCACGCCGGCATGGCGGTCGAGGTCTGGGGCCTGGAGAACGACCGCGCCGTCGCGCTGCTGGCCTATTGCAACGGCCCGCAGGACGAATTCGGCTGGAGCGACTGGACGCGCGCCGCCAACGAGGACCCGAGCGAGATCTGCGGCCTGTTCGAGCGGCTGCAGCTGGTCGCCGAAGACGCCGTGACGATGCAGCTCACGGCGGCGTTCCCTGGCGTGTTTGCGGCCGCGGCGACCGGGTAGCTGGCGTACTCGCAACGCTGAACCGTGGCGGCGGAGGCCCAGTCTGGTCCCGGCCCAAATCGCCGGTGATATAGAAGTCGTGACTTTCAGCCGGTTTCGGCAGACCGTCCGATTCAGTGGGGGCCATCCGAGAGGAAGGCCAGAATGTCCGAAGCTTTCGCGGAAGCGATGCATCACCAGACGGTGCGGAAATATCGGCTGGAACTTGCGCTCACGCAGCTGGGGCTGAAAAGGGCAAAGCTGCTTACGCTGATTGCCCGTGCGAAGATTGACGCCGAGGACAATGGCTGGCCCGAAACCCCCGACTAGAGGGGCGCTCGCGCGGTTGATCGGCAGCCCTTTGAAAAGGCTCGGCTGTTTCGACCTGGGTCGCCGAGAATGAACGATGATGATCGAGGATCGCGCGCAGATGCTGCGTCGGCGAGACGAACTGAGCGCCGACAAAGTCAAATCATAGTTGCGGGCGGAGGCGATCCTTCAGGAACTCACCGCGCGGCCATGCCTTGTGGTGACAAGTGGAGGCTGCAGATGAAAATGCCGAACGACCCCGGCGTGCAGAAGATCCTGCTGATCGTGGAGGATCAACTGCTCCTGGCCATGGGACTCAAGGACGAACTCGAAATCTGCGGCTATCGCGTGCTGGAACTGGCGGTGCACAACAAGGAGGCCATCGGCTATGCGCTCGAGGTCAAGCCCGACCTCGCCCTGGTGAACATCCAACTCGCCGGCGGGGATGATGGCGTCGCGCTCGCCGCGGACCTGAGGGCGTTGGGCGTCCCCGTCCTGTTCATCAGCGGACAGGCGGAGCGGGCAAGGTCGGCGATGGCGGTGGGAGTCGGCTCGATTCCGAAGCCATACACCCCGTCGGAGCTGGTCGCGTCGGTCGATTATCTCTTCCGCCATGCGATTGGTGACGAGTCGCGACCACCACCCTCTCGCCTGGAGGTGTTCGACGCCGTGTCGCCGAGCTACGCTCAGGACGACGGCAGGCTCGCGCCTGGCTTAGACAACCATCTCGCCTGACCCCATCGCAAGCTGAAGGACCGGATCGAGGCGCGGGGACGGGCTTTTAGAACCAGCCCCGCCACTTGAACCAGGCGAGCGGGATGATTGCGCTGAGCGCGATGACGGCGAGGCCATAGGGGTAGCCCCAGGCCCAGTCGTATTCGGGCATGCCCTTGAAGTTCATGCCGTAGATGCCGGCGATCAGGGTCGGCGGGATGCCGACGATCGAGACGATGGTCAGGACCTTGAACACATCGTTCTGCGCGATGCCGATCAGGCCGACCATGGCGTCGAGCAGGAACTGCACCTTGTCGGAAAGATGGGTCTTGTAGTCGTCAAGGGACGCCACGTCCTGCTGCAGGGTCTTCATCCGCGCCTTCAGCTTTTCATCCGACCAGTCGGCGGTCAGTTCGCTGGCGAAGTCGACGGCGCGGCCGACACCCAGCAGCGAGTCCCGCGTTTCCGACACCCGGTCCCCCAGGCGGCCGACGTGGCGCAGCTTGGCGCGGATGATCCGGTTGGAACGGATCGCGTGCCGCCCATCGACGTCCGTGTGAAAGGTCGCCACGGACATGGTGCGCAGATCGGCCGCGACCTGCTCGAGACTGTCGGCGAGATGGTCGATGATTTCGTCGCAGAGGTCGACGAACACCTCCAGGCTCGACGCCGGCGCCGTCCCGGCTTCGCCAAACTTCGCCGCGACCGCGTCGAAGCTCTCCAAGGCGGCGAAGCGAACCGTCACCAGCCGGTCCCGCGAGAGCACGAAGCCGATCGGCGCCGTCCGAGGCTGATCGTCGCCGATCATTGTCGTCATCGGCACGCTCATCGAGAGCACGCCATCCCGCGCTCGCAGCCGGCTCGAGCGCTCGATCTCACTGAGATCGTCGCGGCTCGGCAGGCGGAACCCCGCCAGCGCCTCCACCTTGGCCAGCTCATCCGGGAGCGGATCGTGCAGATCGAGCCATATCGCGGAGGCTGGCGTTTCAGGCGTCTTGCCGCTCGGCAGGGCGTTCAGCATCTAGCAGCCACGCAGCGCTCGCATCGCATGACCACCCTAAGCCCCCAGCCCGCCCAGCAGCAGGTATTTGATCTCGACATAGTCCTCGATGCCGTACTTGGAGCCCTCGCGGCCGATGCCGGAGGATTTGACGCCGCCGAACGGGGCGACTTCGGTGGAAAGGATGCCGTCGTTGACGGCCACCATGCCGTATTCCAGCGCCTCGGCGACGCGGAAGATGCGGCCGATGTCGCGGGCGTAGAAATAGGCGGCGAGGCCGTATTCGGTGTCGTTGGCGAAGGCGATCGCCTCGGCCTCGGTTTTGAACCGGGTGAGCGTGGCCACGGGCCCGAAGATCTCCTCGCGCGAGATGGCCATGGCCGGCGTCACCTCGGTGACCACCGTGGGCTCGAAGAAGGTGCGGCCCAAGGCGTGGCGATGGCCGCCGACCTCGACCTTGGCGCCGGCGGCGAGCGCGTCCGCCAGCAGCCGCTCGACCTTCTCGATCGCGTCCATGTTGATCAGCGGGCCCTGGACCACGCCGGCCTCGGCGCCGTCGCCCACCTTCATCGTCCGCACCCGCGCTTCGAGCTTGGCGGCGAAGGCGTCGTAGACCGTGTCCTGCACCAGGAAGCGGTTCGCGCAGACACAGGTCTGGCCCATGTTGCGGTACTTGGAGGCCAGCGCGCCCTCGATGGCCTTGTCGAGGTCGGCGTCGTCGAAGACGATGAAGGGTGCGTTGCCGCCCAGTTCCAGCGAGACCTTCTTCACCGTCGTGGCGCACTGGGCCATCAAGATCTTGCCGACCTCGGTCGAGCCGGTGAACGAGAACTTCCGCACCAGCGGGTTCTGGGTCAGTTCCAGGCCAACCTCCCGGGCCCGGGTGGTGGTGACGACGTTGAGCACCCCCTTGGGCAGGCCGGCGCGGTGGGCCAGCTCGGCCAGGGCGAGCGCGCTGAGCGGTGTCTCGTCCGGCGGCTTGATCACCACCGGGCAGCCGGCGGCGATGGCCGGGGCGACCTTGCGGGTGATCATGGCGATCGGGAAATTCCACGGCGTGATCGCCGCCACGACGCCGATCGGCTGCTTCAGCACCAGGATGCGCTTGCCGGCCGCGTGGGTGGGGATCACGTCGCCGTAGACGCGCTTGGCCTCCTCGGCGAACCACTCGATGAAGCTGGCGCCGTAGGCCACCTCGCCGCGCGTCTCGGCCAGCGGCTTGCCCTGCTCGGCGGTCATCAGCCGGGCGAGGTCTTCCTGCGCGGCCATGATCAGCTCGAACCACTTTCGCAGGATCGCGGCGCGCTCCTTGGCGGTTTTGCCGCTCCAGGCCGGCAGGGCCGCGGCGGCGGCCTCGATGGCGGCGCGGGCGTCGGCGGCGTCGAGGTCGGCGACCTCGGCCAAGGTCTCGCCGGTGGCGGGATTGGTGACGGCGAAGCGCCGGCCTGTGCCGGCGGCCGTCCAGGCGCCGTCGAGATAGGCGTCGGCGCGCAGCAGGGCGGGGTCGTCAAGCGTCGGCATGGGGACTCCTCGGGCCGCGAACGGCCCTAAGATAGGCGTTGTCGCTGCGGTGCGTCAGCCGGCGGCCTTCGCCGCGCGACGGCTGACCAGGTCGGTCTGAATCCGCGCGACATCGGCCTTGGAGAGCTTGTAAGTCAGCAGCACCGCGATCGCGACGGCGGTGAAGATCGCGGCGCCGGGACCGTAGGCGATGCCGAGATTGCGGATGGTGGTGGCGGGGATGTGCGCCAGCGCGGCGGCGTGTCCGGCCCCGCCGTGCGGAAAGCCGATCAGGTCGAGCGTCACGCCGCCGACGAAGGCGCCGAGACCACTCGAGGCCTTGGCCGAGAGGGTGATGCCCGCGAAGTAGAGGCCCTCCCGGCGCGCGCCGAACAGGTGCTCGTGTTCGTCGGTGGCGTCGGCCATCATCGACTGGAAGGCGATGGTGGCGAGGCTCACACCGAAGCCGGCGACGATCACCGCGGCGCACAGCGCCCAGATGCCACCCGACGCCGAGATCAACCCGGACAGGCGCAGCGTCACCGGCCCCGCCTGGCCGAGGCCGAGCATGACCAGGCCGAGCATGGCCGCGGTGCGCTTCTCGATCACCCCGGCGAGCCCGCTCGTCAGGAAGATGCCGCCGAAGACGCCGACCGGCAGCAGCACGCCCAGCAGCTCCATCTGACCGGAGTTCAGCTTCCAGAAGAACGCGTTGGCGTGCAGCGTGAGCGCGCCCGCCGCGCCGAGCCCAGTGAACAGGATGAGGCAGGGGAAGAAGAGGCTGAGGAAGGAGCGGTTGCGCAATACCTCGACCACTTCTCCCAGAAGCTGACCGAGGCCGAAGCTGCGGCCGGCGGGCGCGGCGTGAAGGCGATTGCGAGCGCGCAGCGTGCCCAGCGTGCAGAGGAGCGCGGCCGCCGCGAGGATCCCACCAAAAGTCCAGGCCAGGGGCGGATAGGCGCCTGGATGGTCTTTCGCCTTCCCCCCCAGGAAGACTCCCCACATGAGTATATTGGCGGTGATCCCGCCGATCACGGTGAAGAGAACGCGGCCGGCGACGACCGTCGAGCGTTCGGCGTAGTCGTCGGTGAGTTCGGCCCCGAGCGCCATGTAGGGCACATAGAAGAGCGAGATCGCGACCCTGAGCGAGAACAGCACCGCCAGCGCATAGCCGAACAGCGCCCAGCCACTGAGACCGCGGGGCAACGAGAACAGCAGGCCGAACGTCACCAGCAACGGGACCACGCTGGCCAGCATGAACGGATGGCGCCGGCCGTGGCGCGAGCGGCTGTTGTCCGAGAGCGATCCGACGACGGGGTCGATCACCGAGTCCACCACCAGGGTGAGGCCAAGCGCGATGCCGGCCGCCGCGCCCGAAAGGCCGCAGACGATTGTCAGGTAGTAGAGCAGCAGGGCGCCGAGCACGGTGGTGGTGATGTTCTCCACCAGCGCGCCAGAGCCGTAGACGCCAAGGGCGCCCAGCCCCAGTTTCGAGGCGCGAGCGGTGTGGTTGGCGGCCGTCGGGGCCGGAGTCACATCGAGCCCTGCTCGTGGCTCAGTGACGGCGATCAGGGATGGATCGGTCGCCGGTACGTTGACTGACATGACGCTTCTGGATTCCTTCCCTCGGCTGGGTACGAGTCCCGCCGCTTATTTGGGCCATTGGTGACAGGCTAGCCCTGCCCCGCCAAGTGAACGATCGCACATTCCGGCGCGGCCGCCGGTCGCGCTGGCGGTGGGGAACGCCCCGCGTCGGCGTGATTTCAGATCACCTCCAGCGCGTCCCTGTCCGGCAGCGGGGGGAACGGCGCGGTCGGCAGGGTCTGGTACCAGAAGGCGACGGAGGCGATGTCGTCCTGCAGCGGCAGGTAGCGGCGATCCTTGTCGGTGCGCCAGCCCAGCGCCTGGATGGTGACGCGCAGATCGGTCTCGAAGCGGATCGGGTCGGTGATGTGCCAGCGGTAGAGGCCGAAGCGCTGCTGCGAGGCGTAGACGCCGTCCGGCCGGATCACCTGCGGCATGCCGGCGTAGGGGGTGGTGAACTCGCGATAGCCGCTGGTCTGGGTGCGGTCGACGACGCCGGGATCGAAATTGTAGGCGCCGCAGAAATAGTCCTCGGTTCCGGTGCCGCAGATGGTCGGGAAGGCGTCGTCCCCGTCCATGTAGAACTTGATCTCGCCCTCGCCCCACCAGCCGGTGTTGTTCACCCCCCAGGCCATGTAGGTCCCGACGTAGTGGCCGGCGCCCGTCACCCCGTCCAGCAGGGTGTAGACCTGCTTGTAAGGCAGCGGATTGGTGCGGCGGAACTGGGCGTGGAAGTAGGCGACGTCGCCCGGCACGTCGGTGAGGGCGTAGTTGATCTGGTAGTAGACGTAGATCGGCTCGTCCGCGAGATTCTCCAGGGTGAACCGGGCGCGCTGGCGGAACGGCATCTCCCAGTAGCAGTTGAAGGCGCGGCCCGGGTTCACGCACACCGCCAGCGAGCTGACCTGCGCATACTTCTCCCAGCCGCAGGCGAAGAAGTCGCCGACCGGGCATTCGATCGAGGGCTGGTCCTGACCGTCCCAATAGGCGCGCAGAATGGTGTGGCGCCAGCGGCCGCGCGCCAGGGTCATCCAGATCTGCTGGATCGCGCCAGAGCCCTCGATGTCGGCGAGGGTGAAGGTGTCGCCGGGCTGGATGATGACGAAGGGCGAGACCTTCCAGCCCTGGCCGAGACCCCGCGCCACGTTGGCCGCCGGGCCATCGACGGACATGCCGCCCCTGCCCTTCTCGCCGGTGAAGTTCTCCGGCGAGATCGAGCGCGATTTCGCCTTGGAGAGCCGCGCCAGGTTGCCGAGGTGCAGGCCGAGGCCGTTGAAGTCCGACATTCGGGGGCTCCCAGGGGTCAGAAGGCCACGCCGTAGAAGGCGGAGGCGGTCCCGCCGAAGATCAGATCGCGGTCCGGCGCCGAGAGCCCGGCGGTGAGCGCCTCGGCCGCCTCGAACCAGGTTTCGTAACCGTCGGCCTCGTTCGCGACCGGCCAGTTGCTGGCCCACATCAGCCGGCCGGCGCCGAACGCGTCCAGCAGCACGTCCGCGCAAGGTTGCAAGTCGGCCGTTCGCCATCCCGGCGCCGCCTCGTTCGGAAGCCCCGAGAGTTTGCAAAAGACCGCTGAACTCTCCGCGATGCCGCGGATCGCTCGCGCCCATGCCGCCAGCTCGCCACTGGCGATATCGGGCTTCGCGCCATGATCGATCGCGATCGCCAGCCCCGGCCTCGCCTCGATGAAGCGCGCCAGATGGGGAAGATGACGCGGCTTCACCAGCGCGTCGAAGGTCAGGCCAAGCTGCTCCATGGCATCGAGCGCCGGGGCCAGTTCGGGGCGGAGAATCCAGGCGTCGTCGTCCAGGTCCTGCAGCATGGGGCGAAGGCCGAGCAGCTTCGGGTCTTGGGCCATCTTGCGGATACGGGTCGGCGCATCGGCCGCCGCCAGGTCGGCCCAGCCGACGACGCCCGCCACGAACGGCGTCGTCCGCGCGGTCTCGAGCAGGAACGCCGTCTCCGCCTCGCTTGGCGCGGCCTGCACCAGTACGGTCTTCTCGATCCCGGCGCCCCGCAGCAGCGGCGCCAGATCCTCGGGGCCGAAGTCGCGGCAGATGGCGGGGTGCGCGTCCGGCGTCAGCCAGCCGTAGTCGCCGCGGGCGGGGCGCCAGAAGTGCTGGTGGGCGTCGATCCGCATCAGCCGCCGGGCGTCTCAGGCGGGATCGCGCCCTTCTTCAGGATCAGATTGCCCCAGTAGCGCCGCTCGCCGGTGGCGACGATGGCGTAAGC
>Ga0302311_10002173_pt1 | contig 22424 bp, 20 predicted proteins | sample III_Palsa_N1_3_FD_200449 | JGI IMG/M metagenome (GOLD analysis project Ga0302311, IMG submission 200449) | Peat permafrost microbial communities from Stordalen Mire near Abisko, Sweden - III_Palsa_N1_3 | ecosystem: Environmental > Terrestrial > Soil > Palsa > Peat permafrost | place: Sweden... | reverse complement strand
TCTTGCTGGAGTGGCGTCACCTGGACCGTCCTTCACCGAGGGATCTCCTGCTGATGACCCAGCCCGTCCGTGTCGCCTTCCGCTCTGCTTCGCGCTCAGCGCCCACGTTTGGTGAAGGGCTGCGGGTGGCCCTGTACCAAGGCCAGGGCCCGGTCGGCACCCGGCAGGCGGTGGAGCAGAACCTGGAGCGCCTGGTCGAGGTGACCGCGCTGGCAGCGGACTACGGCTGCCAGGTGGTGGTGTTCCCGGAGAAGTACAACACCGGCTACGCCATCGACCCCGAGCAGTGCCGCCAGCTGGCCGAGCACCGCGAAGGCCCCTCGGTCGAACGCGCCCGGCTGGCGGCGAAGGAGAACGACCTGGCCGTGGTCCTGCCCTACCCCGAACGCGACGGAAGCGACTTCTACGACTCGATCAGTGTGATCGCGGCCGACGGGCTGGTGGCGGTGAACTACCGCAAGACCCACCTGTACGGGGCCGCAGAACGGCGCAACTACTCCTTCGGGCAGGACCTGCCGCCCGTGGTCAGCCTGAACGGCATCGCGGTGGGCGTGCTCAACTGCTACGAGTGCGAGTTCCCGCCGCTCTACCAGTACCTGGCCGAACGCGGCGCGCAGGTCGTGATCGGGCCCACCGCCGCAGACGGGCACTTCCGCCTGGCCGACGGCACCATGAGCCAGGTCCCCTACCAGGACGCCACCCGCCACATCATCCCCGCCATGGCCAGCATCTGGCGCCTGTTCATCGCCTACGCCAACCGCCGGGGATGGGAGCAGGTCCCCGCCGGCGCCTGGCAGTACCAGGGCAACTCCGGCATCTGGGCCCCCGACGGCGAACCCCTTGTCGCCGCCACCGCCGAGGACCGCCACCACGACTGCCTGCTCATCGCCGACTGCCTCCCCGCCACCGTGCCGCCCTTCAGCCCCGAAGGCCACCACCCCACCGACAACCGCCTCGCCCTCAACCCCGTCCTGAAACCGGCGCGTTGAGGCCGCTCCCGGCATCGCAGGGTCGGTGACACAAGAGCTCACCTACCTCTGCGACACAGTGTGATCCCTGGCGGCCAGATACCTCCCCGCTCGCTGGCCGCCAGTGGGGAGGCCCAACTGGCCACTATCAGGCGGATCGCCCAGCTCAAGGGCCGGGGCCGGAGCGGAGCCGCCCTGCTTGCTCCCAGTGCCTCGGGCTGCCGAGGGAGCGAGTGATGGGTCCAGGAGGTGTCGAGGCGGTCTTCCCCGATGGCAGGGAACCCGCTCACACTGCAACGGGCGACATCGGCATGAGGGGGATGCAGTGGCGAAGCAGCGCACACGTCGATCGTCGGGCCGCAAGCAGCGGGAGCGGCGTCGGCGGTTACGCCTGGCAGGTATCTCCGTGATCGGGCTCCTGCTCATAGCCTTGATCCTCTTCTGGGCGAAGGTGTGGCCGTACGTCCTCGGCATCGCATTGCTGGCCGTGGTCGGCGTCGCGGGCGGGCACCTGTGGCGCACGCACCGCAGGCTGCGCAGGGAAGACCTGCAGTGGCGTGCCGAGGACCAGGTCCGCTCCGGCCGCCGCACGCTGTCCGAGGTCGACGCGATGTCGGGCACCGAGTTCGAGGAGTTCGTGGCCGGGCTGTGCCGCAGGGACGGATGCACCCGCGTCCAGGTCGTCGGCGGTGCCGGCGACAACGGTGCGGACGTCCGCGGGGTCATGCCCGACGGGCGCAGTTTCGTGATCCAGTGCAAGCGCTACACGCCCTCCAGCGCCATTGCCAGCCGCGAGATGCGCGACCTGCTCGGTGCCCGGGTCCACTTCAAAGCGGATCTGGCCGTGTTCGTCACCACCACCCGCTTCACCCGCCCCTCGGTCGACTTCGCCAAGGACAACCACATCCTCGCTGTCCACCGTGACCACCTGGGCCTGTGGAACAGCGGCACCGCCCTGCCCGCCCTGGCGGATGTCAACGGAGCCGGCCAGGGGGACCGCCGCCACCAGGTCCGCTGGAAGGAGACCTACAACCCGTGACGCCACCCGCGCGAGTGCTGTGACCGCGTAGGTGCGCCGTGTTCCTGGTCCGTTCCGCTGCCGGGTTTGCCTTCAAGCGCTTGAGGTGTGTGACGCTGCGGATATGACAGCGTTCACCATCCAAGACGTCTCACGGCGCAGCGGGCTGAGTGAGCCGACCCTGCGCTACTACGAGCAGGTCGGCCTGGTCGGCCCGATCGACCGCGACGAGCAGAGCGGGCACCGCCGCTACCGCGACGAGGACCTGCACACCCTGGAAGCCCTGGCCTGCCTGCGTGCGGTCGGTGTGGGCATCGAGGACATGCGCACCTACCAGGCCAATCTCGGCCGCCGCCAGGAGAGCGCGGGCGAGCAGCGGGACCTGCTGCTGCGGCACGCCGAACGGATCCAGGCGGAGATCGCCGCCCAGCGTCTGCGGCTCGACTACCTTCGCGAGAAGGCCGCGCTCTGGGACGCCCGCGACCGCGGCGACACCGTCGCCGAGGCCGCTGCCGTCCAGGCGTCCATGGACGCCGCCCGTCGTCTGGAGGTGCTGCGATGAGCGCGGTTCTGGTCACCGGCGGCAACGGCTACCTGGGTACGCAGCTGATCGCCGCGTTGCTGCGGGAGGGCAGGACTGTGCGCGCCACCGTTCGATCCAAGGGCCAGGAGGACGGCCTGCGGGCAGCGGTGCGCCGTGGCGGAGCCGGGAACTCCGGGTTGGAGGTGGTCACCGCCGACCTGATGTCCGACGACGGCTGGGCCGCGGCCCTGGCCGGCTGCGAGGAGGTGCACCACACCGCCTCGCCGATTCCCTCCGTCCAGCCGGAGGACCCCGACGAGCTGATCGTCCCGGCGCGCGCGGGCTCGCTGCGGGTGCTGCGCGCCGCCCGCGACGCTGGGGCCCGGCGGGTTGTGCTGACCTCCTCCTTCGCCGCGATCGGCTACACCCCCAAGCCCAGTGCCGACTACTCGGAGGAGGACTGGACCGACCCGGACACCCCGGGACTGGCCCCCTACCCCCGCTCCAAGGCCGTCGCCGAACGCGCCGCCTGGGAGTGGATGCAGCGCGAGGGCGGCGACACCGAGCTGGTCGTGGTCAACCCGACGTTCATCCTCGGTCCCACCCTCACCACCGACCTGCGCTCCTCCGCCCAGCTGGTCAAGGCGATGCTGGACGGCACCATGAGCGTCGCCCCGCGCCTGCGCTTCGGCCTGGTCGACGTCCGCGACGTGGCCGACGCCCACCTCCGCGCCATGGCCGTGCCCCAGGCAGCAGGCAAGCGCTACCTGGCCGTCGCCGACGGCCCCACCCTGACCTTCCTGGAAGTGGCCGCGATCCTGCGCCGCCACCTCGGCCCGCAGGCCGCGAACGCCCCCACCACACAGGCCCCCGGCGACGAGCTCCCACACCTGGTCATCCACAACGACCGCGCCCGCGCGGATCTGGGCTGGCGCCCCCGCGCGGTCGAGACGACCGTCGTGGAGACCGCCGAGAGCCTGCGCGCGCTGGGCCTGATCGGCGGCTGAGCCGCGCGGACAAACCGACGAACCTACGCGGTCACAGCACCAGGCGGTACCTGCGCGTTCCTGTGGTCCGCGCAGGGCACCGCTTCATCCCGTCAACGGTGGAGCCGGAACTGTCGTGCCGGCTATCCCTTCAGGAGCGCGCGGAAGCCGCCGAGGAGGGACTGGAGGCCGAGTTCGAATGCCCGGTCGGCGCGGTCCGTGCCCTGGGGGGCGGCCGCGAGGAAGCTGGTCAGGCCGGGGGCATCGACCCCGTCCGGCACCTCCCACATCACGGCGGGTGCGGCCAGGTCCAGGGCTGAACCGAGGATGAAGTTCTCCAGTGCCGTGAGCACGGCTATCACGTCCTCGTGCGGGAAGCCGGCCTCCGCCAGCACGGTCGCCATCCGCTCGTAGGCGGTGATGACCGCGGGAGACCGGACTGTGCTCGTCGCCAGCAGCGTGACCAGGCGCGGGTGGGCTGCGAAGGCGGCTCGGTAGGAGCGGGCGAAGCCCGCCATCGCGGCATCCCAGGGCTGAAGCTCCAAGGGTGAGAAGTCCATCTGCCGCCCGATCCAGTCGCGCAGCAGCTCCACGATCCCGGCCCGGCCCTCGACGTGGTGGTAGACCGAGGCGGTCTGCACACCGAGTCGGCGCGCAAGCGCGGGGACCGTGAAGTCCCCGGTCTGGTCCACCAGTTCCAGCGCGGCCGCAGTGATCCGGTCCCGGTCCAGAAGCGCCGTGTGCGGCCGTGCCATCGCTGCTCCCCATTTCTGCTGTGACTCGAACGATATCCGGAGACCTGTTCCCCTGGCCGCTTCCGGCAGGGTATCGCGCTCGAACCTAAACCTAAACCGATCCTATTTAGGTTTTCGATTCTTCGTTATCGAGAGGCTGCCCGGGGACCAGGTCGGGCGCTTCGCGGAGATCGATGTCGCGGCGTCGATGCGGCCGACGCGCTCCGCGTACACGCGTGCCGACCACACGGATGGGGGGTCACGACGTCTCGGCGACGTCCGGGCCTGCCCGGCCGCCACCGTCGACGGCTTCTGGTCGCTCAGCCTCTACAACGAGAAAGGGGCCTTCACCGACAACCCGGTGAATTGGTACGTCATCGGAGACCGCGACGCCCCGGGCGGACGTTGATCGGGCAGCCGATCCAGTAACGGCTGGCCGCACTTGTGCGGCTGGGGGCTCAAGGCCCCTGGTAAGCATGGGCGTTGAGCGAAATCAGGCAGGCCGTGAGCGCCCTGCTGGACCACGCGGGGCGGCTGCCCGAGCAGCGCGACAGCGGCCTGCGGTGCAACCGGCGAATCCGGCTTCGCGGGTCCGGCGCACCGCAGGCGGCCGGCCGGCCGCGTCGCGGGCGGCCTCGATAGTTCCTGGGCTCGGAGCAGCCCGGCGAGACGCTGGGCGGGGGTGGTCGGCGGCACCAGGTGGGCGACCAGGCCGGCCGCGCCCTCCTGCAGCATGCCGCCGGGGGTGCCGTCGGCCTCGCGCTCGATCCGGCCGTCGGCGGGGTCCATTGTGGCGGCCGTGAGACCGGCCAGTTGCAGGGCGCGGGTGTTGGCCCAGGCGCCGTGGTGGTCCCGGTTGACCAGGTAGGCGGGGCGGTCGGGGACGAGGGCGTCCAGCAGTTGCCGGGTGGGGGTGCCGCCGGGGAAGCTCTCCATGGACCAGCCGCCACCGGTGATCCACTCCCGGTCGGGGTGGGCCTTGGCGTAGGCGTGGATCCGCCGCTGGTACTCCGCCAGGTCGATGGTGCCGGACAGGTCGCACTCGCCGAGTTCCACGCCGCCGAAGACAGCGTGGACGTGGGCGTCCTGGAAGCCGGGGACCAGCAGGCGTCCGGCCAGGTCGACGACCTCGGTCCGGGGGCCGATCAGGGCGCGGACCTCGTCGTGCCCGACGGCGGTGAAGACGGGTCCACCGGTGAAGACGAGATCGGCGTGGCTGGGCATGGGGGCTCCTCGGGTGGTGCGGTGGGTCGGGATGTGGTGGATCGGGGCGAAGGGCGGATGGATCAGACGGTGCTGGAGGCCGTCGAGGGGGCGAGCAGGTCGGCGGTGTCGGCGTCCGTGCCGCGGCCGGTGACGAAGTACTCGGACTTGCGGACCCACTTGGCCCAGGCTCCGACCAGCAGGCCGGATCCGATCATCAGGAACGGGATCATCAGCTGGAACCAGCCGTTGGCCGCGTCCACCGCGAAGTGGTCCGTGGAGTGGTGGAAGAACCAGCAGAGGTACCCGCCGAGGGTGAGCAGCACCAGTGCGCTGATCACCGGGATCACCACCGCCCGCAGTGCCTCCCCGGGCGAGGTGCGCAGCAGGCCGCGGAAGCGGTTCGCGGCCGCCAGCGAGGTCAGGGCGTCGTACAGGGCCACGACGATGCCGATGGCGTTGACGGCCGCGCTGATCAGTTCGTTGACCTTGGGGATCACTAGGGACAGGACGGCGATCAGGGCGGCGATGGCGCCGAGCAGCAGGGTGCCCGTGGCGGGGGTGCCGTAGCGCGGGTTGACCTTGGACCAGACCGGGCCAAGGGCGCGTCTACGCCCGGACCCTGGACCTTTTCCTGGACGCGGCGCAGGCCTGACTGGCAGCACGGCCCTGACACCACGCTGCGCCGGGGCCGGGTGGAACCCGGAGCCGTTGCCGGCCGACCAGGGCGGTAGGCGTTGACCCCGGCGTCCTGTACGGGGTCACGTTCTCTTCTGAGCGGGGGTGGCGGACGCCAGGTCGTCGGTGGCGTCGTGCGCGGGGGTCCAGGTGGTGGGGTCGATCCGGCCGCCGTAAAGAGGCAGTTCGAGGGCGGTGTCGTGGGGGCCGAACTGGCTCCAGGGGCGGTTGAGTCCGCAGGTGCCGTAGCGGCGGACTTTGGTGACCTCGTCGAGGTCGATGACGTCGGTCAGGGTGGTGTCCTCGGCTCCGGTGGTCTCGGCGCGGATGCGGCCTTCGGGGTCGACGATCAGGCTGCGTCCCAGGGCGGTGGGGGCGGCGGCGTTGAGGCTGGCGACGAAGACCTGGTTGGCGATGGCGTTGGCGCGGTTGAGGACGACTTCCTGGTCGCGGTCGCAGGTGGGCGTCTGGACGAGGTTGAGGATCAGTTCGGCGCCCATCCAGGCCAGGTGGCGGGTGGTCTCGGGGAACCAGGCGTCGTAGCAGATCGACAGGCCGACCCGGCCGATGCCGTCCATGGTGAAGACCGTGAACCGGGAGCCGGGGGTAGTGGGCTCGTAGGGGCGCCACGGGAAGATCTTGCGGTAGGAGGCGACGCGCCGGCCCTGGGGGGAGTAGACGGGGGCAGTGTTGTAGATCAGGCCGTCGGCGCCGCGTTCGTAGACGCTGCCCGGAGCGAGCCACACGCCCAGGTCGCCGGCGAGCTGGGCCAGCATGCGGTCGCGTGGCCCGTCCAGGGGCTGGGCGGTGGCGTCGGGGACCTGCGCCGGGTCCATGGCCGGGTCGTCGGCCGGGGCAGCGCACAGGTGGAGCTCGGGGTAGACGATCAGCGGTGCGGTGGGGAAGTCGCCCGACCGGCGCTGGACGTCCGCGGCGAAGCCGTCCAGGTCATCGGCGGGACGTGCGGGTGCTTGGGCCAGGACCAGGGGAAGCGGGCGGGACAAGACGATCACCGTGCCTTTGCGGGGGAGTGCACTGGGCAAATGTTGAGCGCGGACCTGGGCACGCCGCCCAGGTCCGCGCCATTTCAGGAGTGGTGGGTGACTGTGCCGTCGACCATGGTCAGGCGAATGGGTGCGTCGCTGAGTTCATCCGCTGGGGCGGTGACCGGATCCAGGGTGAAGGCGGTGAGGTCGGCACGGTAGCCGGGGGCGATCCGGCCCATCATGTGCTCCTGCCCGGTGGCGTAGGCGGCATGACTGGTCATGCCCTCCAACGCCATCGACGCGGTGAGCGCCTGCTCGGGCAGCACCGGTTCCGCGTCGCTCCCTGGGAGCTTCCTCAGTTGTGCGGTGGCGAGGATCTGTCGGGGGTCGAAGTGCGCGATGGGCCAGTCGGAACCGAGTACCAGGGTCGCGCCGGTGTCGCGCATGTCCCGGCAGCACCAGGCCCGGTCCGCGCGTTCCGGGCCCAGGCGGGTGGACCATTCATCGCTGTGGTCGGCTTTGGTGTAGGCGCTGTGGGTTGGTTGCATGGACGCCACGACGCCGAGCTGGGCGAAGCGCTTGATCTGCTCGTAGGGCAGCGTCTCGATGTGCTCGATGCGGTGCCGTACGGTGCCGGTTGCGCCCTCGATGGCGTCGAGCACATATCTGACGCCCGCGTCGCCGATGGCGTGCGTCGCGGTCTGGATCCCGGCCAGGGACAGTAGCCGCACCGCACGGGTGTAGCCGGCCGGGTCGTGCCAGAAGGAGTCGGTGCTCTCGCCGTGGCAGTCGGCCTGCTCCAGCCAGGCGGTGCCGCCTTCGACGGTGCCGTCGATGAAGAACTTCACGGCGTCGATGCTCCACCGCTCGCCGCGCGTGCCGTGCTGGGCGCGCAGGTGGTCGATCTGCGCGTCGATCTCGCCGGGCATCGCCCAGGGGGCGAACCGCAGCCGGACCGGCAGGTCCTCGATGCCCCGGACGAGGTCCAGGGCGTCGCCGTTCAGGTCCATCACATGGCCGCCGGTCAGGCCGGTGGCTGCCATCGCCCGCAGCAGGTCCACGACCTGGGCACGTCGCTGAGCCAGGTCCGCGACCGGCATGACGTCGTGGACCAGGGTGACCGCGCCGTGTTCGAGCAGGTGGCCGGTCGGCTTTCCCGCCGAGTCGCAGACGATCCGGGACCGGCTGGAGAACGTGCGGGGTCCGTCGATCTTGGCGGCTTCCAGCGCGGTGGTGCTGGCCAGCGCCGAGTGCCCGTCGTAGAGCGTCAGCAGGGCGGGGATGCCGTCGAGCACGTCGTCGATCAGGGAGCTGGTGATCGGCTGCCCCTCGAAGGCGTTGTGGTCCAGTGCCCAGCCGGATATCCACTCGCCGCGTCCGGTCGTGCGGACGGCTCCGGCCAGGGCCGCACGCAGATCGGCGACGCTGCGGCAGCCGGACAGGTCCAGGCCGGTGAAGGCGGTGGCCCCGAAGACCGGGTGCATGTGTCCGTCGACCAGGCCCGGGGTGAGCGTGGCGCCCTCCAGGTCGTGGACCACGGTCGATGCGCCGCGCCAGCCGTTCACGTCACCCACGGCGACGATCAGGCCGTCCTTGATCGCGACCGCGCCGGTGACCGTGTCCGGCAGGGCCGGGTCCAGGGTGCGGAGTCGGGCGCCGGTGATGATCGAATCAGCTGTTGACAAGGTCGTTCTCCTCCTGAGTGGCCTGCTCGAGGACGTCGGGCTCGGCGCCGAGGGCCGCGTAGGCCTCGGGGCGCTTGGCCTTGAGCCACCAGGCGAGCACCAGCCCGATGACGATCACGATCGGAACGGTCGCCAGGAGCACGTGGTTGACGTCGTCCGAAGCTCCGGAGAGCGCCGCGATCTTGGTGATGGTCAGGTAGAGGGCGGTGATCATGCCGATCGCCGCGAGGACGGGTGCGACGATCGTGCGCAGCGGACCCTCGGTGTGCGGCGTCTTGCGGAAGAAGGTCGGCACGGCGATCGAGACCATCACCTGAAGCAGGACCAGGCCGATGACGCCGGGGGTGTTCACCCAGATGAGCAGGTTCAGGTACGGGTCCAGGCCGCCGATGGCGAAGCCGGCCACCACCAGGGCCGCGAGGACCGTCTGGAAACCGCCGGCCACGTAGGGCGAGCCGGTCTTGGGGTGGAGCGAGACGAGCCGCTTGGGAAGCATGCCCTCTGCGGCGACGGCCACGGTGTAGCGGTTGATGGCGTTGTGGAAGGCCAGGAGCCCGGCGAGGACGCTGGTGATGATGAGCAGGTGCATCAGGTCGGTGGCCCACCCGCCGACGTACCTGTCCATCTCGGTGAAGACCAGGTCGGCGGGGTCCTTGGCGGCCTGGGCGACCACGTCCGCCGAGCCGAAGCCCTGGATGACGGCCCAGGAGATGAAGCTGTAGAAGATGCCGAGGAATCCGACCGCGATGTAGGTGGCGCGGGGGATGGTGCGCTTGGGGTCGCGTGCCTCGCCGCGGTAGATCACGGTCGACTCGAAGCCCATGAAGGCGGCGAACGCGATCGCGAGCAGGGCGCTGGTGCCGCCGGTGAACACGTGTGAGGGGGCGTAGGACTGCAGGTCCAGGCCGTGCGCGCCGCCCTTGACGAGGATCGCGACGGCGAGCACCACCAGGATGCCGGTCTCGGCGATCATCAGCGCGCCCAGGAGCTTGGCCCCGAACTCGATGCTGCGGTAGCCCGCATACCAGACGATCACCACGCCGGCGAACGCGTACACGGTCCAGGGGAGGTCCACGTGGAACAGGGATTCGAAGGTGGCCTGGGCCGCGCTGCCCAGAAGTCCGTACATGCCGATCTGCAGGGCGTTGTAGGAACCCAGGGCGAGCACTGCGGCAACCACGCCGGCCGGGCGACCCAGGCCCTTGGTCACGTAGGCGTAGAACGCTCCGCCGTTCCGCACGTACCGGGACATCGTGGTGAAGCCGACCGCGAAGACGGTCAGGATGACACCGGCGATGAGATACGCCGACGGTGCGCCGATCCCGCCGACCAGGATCGCGTAAGGCGCGATGCCAGCGATGATCATGAGGGGCGCTGCGGCGGAGATGACAAAGAACGCGATGTCGCCGGCGCCGAGTGATCCGCGCGGTGGCTTCGTCTCCATGAGGACCTTCCTGAGATCAATCTAAACCGACTCGGTTTAGATTTTGAGCAACCTACCCCAGCCGCGCCTGCGCGTAAAGGGGTGTTCCGTCCTGTACCTGGAGGTCAGTGGTGGGTCGACCGGAGAAGCGATCAGGACAGGATCCGAAGCCGCACTCGGCCCGGCCGACGAGAAGGACCGCGCCCCTGTCCTACCGCGCGGCCGGACGGCCAAGCGTCGTGGAACTGCTGCGCGACCAGATCGGGCGGCAGGTCTGTGAGAGGCCGCCGACGCAGGTCCGGTACTGGGAGGATCCACTGCGGAACCTCGGCCGCACGTACCGGGCGGCGTTCGCCGCCGTCCACATCCGGTGCCGCTACTGACCGGCCATCCGGTGCGGGCGCCGAGGACCTTGGCACCCTATTCCCTCTGGGCGTGATCACGGTGGCGCTCACGGCTTTCGAGAGCTTCCTCACAGGCGCGGCCCAGGGCCTTGCCGAAGCATCGCTGAGCTTGCTGCTACTGGAAGGACCAGGTGCGGACCTGCGCGGTCACGCGCCGTTCAGCAGGCCGATCGTGCCGCTCTGCGGCTTGGCACGGAAACCGGCGGCGCGGTAGCCGGTCATCAGAGCGGGCCTTCGCAGTGGCGGTCTGCGCCGGACTCCAGGGGGGCGGCGTGGCAGCTGGTCGAGGACGCCGGCTTGGTCGCGGGGACGTCGAGAGTCGGGTTGCGGTCGAAGAACCCGTCGGGCTTCAGCACGAACCCCGCGGTGTCGACGGGCATGACCGGCCAGTCCTCGGGTCGCGGGAAGTGGGTGAGCCCGAACGTGTGCCAGAGGACGAGATCCTGGGCGTCGAGGTCCCTGTCGCCACGCACGTAGTCCGGGAGGCCCGCACCGCCGGGGTGCTGGTTGACGGTGTATCCAGCGGCCCAGAGCTCATCACGCTCGTACTGGGTCACCCACAGATGATGGGCGGCGAATTCCGCCCGCGGGCGGATGAAGGAGTCGTCCGCAGCCAGGAGGACGGGCTTGCCCTCGGGATGGAGGACGTATGCGGTCGGCTCCCCGAACCGGTTGACCCGTTCTGCGCTGCTGACCCGCCAGACGGTGCCTTGGTTCATGTCGGCGGTCCGCTTGGCTTGGTTCTCGGTCATCAGGCGTGTGCGGGTCCGACCGAACGCGTTGCCCCAGGGGTTGGCGTTACTGACCGGGATCCGAGCGACTTGCTCTTCGTCGACGTTGTTCAACGTTCCGTCGACCGTCATGTCGAGACGAACCCCGAAGTGGTGCTGGTGAACTGGGGCACCCAGCTTCGATGCCATGGGCGTCGTGAACTCGTTGCCCTGCTCACCCACGCCGACCATGAAGACGATGCCTGTGGCCTTGGTCTCCAGCTCGATCGCACCGTCGAGGTAGAGGTACCAGTAGAAGCCGTAGTCGTAGTTGCCCACGGTGAGGAACGTGGAGATGACCAGGCGCCGGTTGCGCCGGGTGTCGGCAGTTCCCGCGAAGGGGTCGTTGTGCTTCCACAGGATCCCGGCATCCTCTTCGTGGATGCAGATCGCCTGCGGGATGGTCTGCGGATTTCCGAAATCATCGACGACCACCGCGTCGAGGTACAGAATCTCTCCGACGCAGTCGCATCCCAGTTTCAGCGAGTTGGCGAGACGGCCGAACTGGAATTCGCCCGCGTCGAAGTAGTTGATCCAGGCCTGGGTCGGCTCTGGGTCACCGTAGTTCACGACCATCTCCGAGACCGACGCCCGGTACACGATGGGGCGGACCGTCGGGCCGTCGGTGAAGGAGATCTGGTGGAGTGTCAACGCCTCCCGTCCGTTGAACCCGACACGTACCTTCCAGTTCTCCCATGCGAGGACGTCGTCCTCGAAGGTGAAGCTCGGTCCCTCGGGCTGGGTCACGCTGATCGGCTTGAGTGTCGTCCGTTCCGGGCCCCGGACGGCGGGGTCGAAGTAGTTCCCGGATTCGGCCGGGATCTCGGTCGCGTCCCCCTCGACCACGCGCAGGACCTCGCCGGTGTCGATGTCCACATGGGCGACAAGGCCCGGAATGGGATTCGACCAGAAGAGATCCCCCGCGTTCTCGCGGTAGAACGCGATGACCCGATAGACACGGCGGCCCACCTCGTCCGCGTATCCGAAGTAGCCCGGAGTCGCCGGTGCTGCCCACACGTGGCCGGGGTCTGTCACGCCACGCCGAGCGAGCGCCGCGAGCCACGTCGGGTCGGCCTTCACGATCTCCATGGCACGCGGGAAGTCCTCGTCCAGGAGCGGTCCCCAACCCTCACGGGACGTGTCCACGACTCGTTGGAGTACCACCGTCCGCGTCGACAGGCAGGTCACCGTCTCCACGACGACAGACGTCAGCAGATCCGTGAGCAGGGCCCCTATCTCCCGACGCGGCAACGGCGTCTCACCGCGCTCGTATGCCAGGACGTCGTTCTTGGCGGGTTCGCGCAACATGACGTAGGAGTAGCGGGTGTGCTCCGAGACCAGTCCGGCGTCGGTGAGGACGTGGCGCATGAGGTTGATCTCGTCGGCGGTGAGCGGAGCTAGGGGGTGCTTGTTCGCTTCTGGCACGAGCCCGTCCTTGAGGTAGTGGAAGTGGAAGCGCTTTCGCGTGCGGCGCCAGTGTGCTGTGCCGACATGAGCGCGAGTCAGTGAGCGGGACGTTGCCGGTGGCGCCGCTCGGCCGTTCCTGCCGGGTTCGGCGACGGCCACCGGTTCGTTGTCGACATCCGAGTGGTCGCGGGTCCGGCCGCCAGGGTTGTGTTCAGCCCGGCCTCTCTCCGACCAGGCGCCGGTGGCCCTCAGAGCGTGGCGAGCCGGGTGTCTTCTCCGGAGGTGTCGCTATCGGCCGGGCTGTTCTGTCCGGCATCGCCGGTCCCGATGCCGGCGTAGATCTCGGGGCGGGCCGAGCGCAGCCACCGGGCCCACACGAACCCGAGGACGCACACCACCGGGATGGTGAGGATGAGCACCAGGTTCACGGTTTCGGAGGCGCCGGTGAGCAGCGAGATGTGGATGACCATGAGGTAGAGCGCGACGCCCATGGCAATGGCGGCGAGGACTGGGGCGATCACGGTCTGCCAGACGCCCTCTGTGTGACGGATGCGCCGGAAGAAGTACGGGTCGGCGCCGGCCAGGGCGAAGGCGAGGACCACGAGCACGGCGAGGACGGTCTGCACGATGCCGGCGATGTACGGCGACTGCGTGCGGGGGTGGACCTTGCCCAGCACCGGCGGCAGCATGCCCTCCTCGGTCACGGCCAGCGTGTACCGGGTGATGGCGTTGTGGAAGGCGATCAGCGAAGCCATCACGCTGGAGATGATGAGCAGGTGCATGACGGTGGCGGCCCAGCTGCCGAGGTACTGGTCGGCGGCGGTGAAGAAGAGGCCCACCGGGTCCTTGGTGGCCGCAGCGATGACGTTCGACGCGCCGTACGCCTGGATGATCGTCCAGCAGATGAAGGAGTAGAACACCGCGAGGAACCCGACTGCCGCGTACGTCGCGCGCGGGATGGTCCGTCGGGGGTTCCGGGCCTCGGAGCGGTAGATGGCAGTGGATTCGAACCCGATGAAGGCCGCGAACGTCAACGCGAGCACGCTGGCGGTGCCCACCGTGAAGACGTGCGCGGGCTTGAACGAGTCGACGCCGAGCCCGTCGTTGCCGCCCTTGACCAGGATGGCGATCGCGAGGAGCAGCAGGATGCCGCTTTCCGCCGCCAGGAGTACGCCGAGGACGCGGGCGCCGAAGTCGACGCTGCGGTAGCCGGCGAACCAGACCAGGGCGACACCGACCAGCGCGAGCACGGGCCAGGGGATGTTGACGCCCCACAGGTCCGACAGCGTGTCGTGCGCGCTGATCCCGAGCAGCCCGTACATGCCGATCTGCATGGCGTTGTAGGACACCAGCGCCAGCAGCGCCGCCGAGATTCCGGCCGGTCTGCCGAGCCCCTTGGTGACGTAGGCGTAGAACGCACCTCCGTTGGTGACGTAGCGCGACATCGTGGTGAACCCGACCGCGAACACGGTGAGCACGATGCCCGCGAAGAGGTATGCGGTCGGCACGCCGAGGCCGCCGACTTGCAGCGCGAACGGCGCCACTCCGGCCATCACCATCAACGGCGCGGCCGCCGAGACGACGAAGAAGAAGATGTCCCAGGTGCCGAGCGCGTTCCTGCGCAACGTCGGGGCGGTGGGTTCGGCCATGTCGAGTTCCTCTCGAAGGCGATCCTGAGTGATTAATCTAAATCACTTAGAATTAGTTTTCGGGTACGGTAGCAGCGGCGAACTCCGAAGGGAAGAGAACTCCGATGGAAGACAGTCAGCAGCGTCGAGTAGGCCGTCCCCGGACCGCGGTGCTCGACCGGGGACGCATCGCCGACGCAGCCTTGGCGGCCGTCGACATGGACGGAGACTTCACGCTCCCCGCACTGGCCCGTCGGCTGGGCGTCCAGACCGCGTCGCTCTACTACCACGTCGATGGTCGGGCGGGGGTCATCGCCCTGCTGCACGCCCGACTGGGCGAGTTGATCGACCTCAGCCCGTTGGAACTCCGCCCCTGGGACGTGGCGCTCGAGCAGTTCTTCCGGTCCTACCGCGACGTCTACGCCGCTCACCCCCGGTTGGCCCCGCTGCTGGCGACCAGCAGCATCCGCGAACCCCAGGTGATCGCCGGCTACGAGAGCCTCGTCGGGATCCTCGTCGAGGCGGGCATTTCCTCCCACGAGGTGCTGAGCATCGTCACTGCGATGGAGAGCTTCGTGATCGGCTCGGCGCTCGACCTCGCCGCTCCCGAGGTGATGTGGGAGGTCGGCGACGTCGCGGACGCCCCGCACCTCGTCGAGGCCCTGGCCCAGCAGGACTTGACGCGCGGGCGCGCGGACCGGGCCTTCGAACTGGGACTCCAGGTGTTCCTCGAAGCCGTGCGCATCAGGCAGGCGATGCGGGAGCACGGCTGAGCACGTCCGGTTCCGCTGCTCGGCCTCACGACGTCGCGTCGGGCGGGCCCGCCCTCCACGCCAACAGCTCAAGGGCGGCAGCAACCTGGACCGCGTTCTCCGCCAGTGGGCGTGGCAGCAAGCCTTCAGCACGAGCCAGTCGACGCAGCACCGTGTTGCGGTGTGTGTAGAGCCGCTCGGCGGTCCGGGAGGCCTGGCTCTGCTCACGCAGGTACGTCAGGAGGAACTCACGCAGCTCGGGCTCGGCGGCCGCGAGGGAGCCCAGGGTGTCGTTCACGAACTCGGTGGCCCGGGCCGGGTCCTGGTCCAGCACTGACACGAGCTGCACGTCCTGGAACGAGGCGAACTGCCGAGGGCGCCGCAGCGCGGCCAGCATACGCTGAGTCACACTGGCGTCGAGGTGACTGCGACGGAATCCCTCCAGGTCAGGACCGGAGCGACCCAGGGCGACGCGGATCTGCGGGTGTCCGGCCATCGCCTGTGCCACCTGCCCGGTCGTCGGCGCGCGGACCGGCAGCCACAGCCACAGCGCATCGGCGCTCGCCACCACGGTCAACCGTCGGCGCGCCCCGCACGCCGACATGAGTGACTCCGCGGCGGCTGCGAGTCGCTCGGAGGCGATGCCGGCCGGGCCCCACATCACGGCTGCCGTGTGCTCACCGTTGAACCGGTATCCCAGCCTCGCCTCGGCTCGCGCCCGGTCGACCGGCGCTCCCTCCAGCAGCAGAGCCACCGTCGCGCGGCGCTCGGCGTGCGTCCCTCCCGTGAGGTCCGCGCGTTCGGTCGCCATCTTCTCCGTGAGCGCCTCAAGCGTGTCGTCGATGAACGTCGAGATCGAGAGCGAGGACGACTCAAGGAGCTCCTGGAGGACGACGGCGTCGGTCGTGAGCGTGAAGCAGACCTCCATCCAGCGGCGCCAGACGACGTTCTGTGTGGTGCGGTACGAGTCGAGCCCATCGGCGTCCAGGCCGCGGCGCACCAGGTCGCGCGCCGTGCCGAGTGCCTCGGGGCCCAGAGCGGGCGGCACTCGCTCACCCGGCCGCAGCACGTTGGCCGAGGCCCAGTGCAGCAGGTTGGCCACGTTGGTCCTTCGCTCCGCCTCGGCCAGCAGTGGGTCCTCGGCGATCGCGCGCACCTTCGCCCCGCTCAGCGAGGCGTGGTGCAACTCCTCCACCCAGGCGGCCGAGGGATCCATCAGGATCCGGGCGCCCTCGCGGAACAACTCACGAGCCTCGGTCGAGAGCGACGGCCAGGGGTTACGAACACTGCGCACCACATCAGCATAACCCTGGTGCGTTCTGTGCTATCTCCAGTAGCGTGCGTCACTCACGCTGGGGACGCGACAACCGTCGTCGTCCCCTGGAGTTCCCATGAGCACTGATCCCACCGCAGTTGAGTACGTCGATGTCCTCGTCGTCGGCGCCGGCATCTCCGGCATCGGAGCAGGGCGCTACCTGCGCGTCGAACATCCCTCGAAGAGTTTCGCCATCCTCGAAGCCCGCGAAGCCTCCGGTGGAACATGGGACCTGTTCCGCTACCCGGGGATCAGGTCGGACTCCGACCTGCACACCTTCGGTTACAAGTTCGAGCCGTGGCGCGAGAAGCAGGCCATCGCTTCCGCCTCCCAGATTCTCACCTACCTGCGCGAGACCGCCACCAGCAACGGACTGGACCCCCACATTCGCTACCAGCACCGGCTCGTCGCCGCGGACTGGTCCGCCGAACAGGCGAGCTGGCTGGTCCGGGTCGAGCGCGGCGACACCGGCGAAACGGTCCACCTGCGGGCCGGGTGGCTGTTCTGCGCCAGCGGCTACTACCGGTACGACGAGGGCTTCACGCCCCACTTCAGTGGCCGGGAGCGGTTCGCGGGCGAGATCGTGCATCCACAGCACTGGCCGGAGGACCTCGACCACACCGGCAAGCGCGTCGTCGTCATCGGCAGCGGAGCCACCGCCGTCACCCTGATACCCGCGATGGCCGACCAGGCCGAGCACGTGACGATGCTCCAGCGCACACCCAGCTACATCATGCCCCTCGCGCGGGAGGACGCCCTGGCCAACCTCGTGTCCCGGGTCCTCGGCGACGTCCGGGGGTACGCGGTGAACCGGCGCATCAACATCCTCCTGGACCGGGCGATCTGGCAGTTCTGCGGACGGTTCCCCCGCGCCGCGCGAAGGATCATCCGCCGCATGAACGCGAAGCTGCTGCCGGAGGGCTTCCCGGTCGACGAGCACTTCAACCCGCCGTACAACCCGTGGGAGCAGCGCCTGTGCGTGGTGCCCGACGGCGACCTCTTCACTGCCATCAGCAGCGGGAAAGCCTCCGTGGTCACCAACCGCATTGAGACCTTCACCGAGACCGGGGTGCTCCTGACGAGCGGCGAGGAGATCCCGGCAGACATCATCGTCACCGCCACCGGTCTGAAGATGGAGCTGCTCGCCGACATTGAGCTGACCATCGACGGGAACCCGGTCGACCTGTCGAAGTCGGTGGTCTACCGCGGCATGATGCTCAGCGGCATCCCCAACCTCTCCATCGCCTTCGGCTACACGAAGTCCTCCTGGACGCTGAAGATCGACATGCTGTGCGAGTACTTCTGCCGACTGCTGTCCTACATGGACGTCCACGGCTACGACACCGCCTGGGCGGTGGCCGACCCGAACATGTCGACCAGGCCGATGCTGGACTTCGGCGCGGGCTACGTGCAGCGCGCCCTGGACAAGCTGCCCAAGCAGGGGCCCGCCGCACCGTGGTTGATGTCGTCCAACGATCTCGGGGACCGCAAGCTGCTGACCGGGAGTGAGCTCGTCGACGACAATCTGCACTTTGCCGGCGCGGACTCGCGTCGTTCCGCGACGACCGCGACTCCCGCCCGGGCCGCCCGGGTTGCGTCATGAGCGCCGTCTGCCCCGCGTCCGCCGCGTCCGACGATGACCGGTTCGTGACCCTGCCGAGTGGGACCCGGCTGTGCTGTCGCACGCACGGACCGGACGACGCGATGCCGCTCCTGCTCGTGGCCGGCCTCGGTCAGGACCTCACCGCGTGGCCGCCGTTGTTCGTCGACGCACTGGTCGAGAGCGGCTTCCGGGTCATCCGCTTCGACAACCGGGACTCGGGTCGCTCGACCCGGATCCGGCGCCCCGCACCGAGCGCCTGGCGCCAGTTCGTCGGCCGCCCGCGCGCCGACGCCTACGACCTCCAGGCGATGGCCGACGACGCCGCTGAGCTGTTGGGCGCACTCAGGGTGCCCGCGGCGCACGTAGTGGGGATGTCGATGGGCGGCATGATCGCCCAGACCCTCGCTGCCTCCCACCCCGCGAAGGTGCGCTCCCTGACGTCGCTGATCTCCACCACGGGAAGCCTCAAGGTCGGCCAGCCGACTCGCGGCACCATGCTCAGGCTCGTCCTTCCACCCCCCAGAACCCGCGAGAAGTTCACCGGCGCCCACCTGTCGATGACCTCCTATCTGGCCGGCCGCGCCTACCCGATCGACCCGGAGCTCGAAAGGGAGCACGCGGAGGTCGCGTGGGACCGCGCCCTCGGCTCGGAGGGACCGCCGGGGGCCGACGTCGCCCGCCAGCTCCAGGCCATCCAGGCTTCCGGCGATCGCACCGACCAGCTGCGCCTCATCACCGCGCCGACCCTGGTCGTCCACGGCGACCGTGACCTCATCGTCGCCCCCAGCGGCGGTCGCGCGACCGCCGAGGCGATCGCGGGGGCCCGACACGTCACCATCCCCGGCATGGGACACCACCTCCCGCCGGGCCTGAACGACCGCCTCATCGAGCTCATCACCGAGCACGCCAGAGAAGGAGCCCCCGCATGAGCAAGCGTCCCGTCCGCGGCAAGGTCGTCGTCGTCACCGGAGCGGGCTCCGGAATCGGCCGCGCGCTGGCACTGGAGCTCAGCGGGCGCGGCGCCCTCGTCTCGGGCTGCGACGTCGACGAGGCCGGCCTGAAGGAGACCGCTGCCCTGGCCGACGGCACGATGCATACCGCCGTGGTCGACATGGGCGACGACGCCCGCGTGCACGCGTACGCCGGAGAGGTCGCCACCCACTACGGCGCCGTCCACCAGCTCTACAACAACGCCGGCATCGCCTTCATCGGACATGTCGCCGACAGCACCTGGGCGGACTACGAACGGGTGCTGCGGGTCAATCTGAACGGCGTCATCCACGGCACCCAGGCGTTCCTGCCCCACCTGGTGTCCTCCGGCGACGGCCACATAGCCAACATCTCCAGCCTCAACGGCATCCTGGCGCAGCCCGCCATGTCCCACTACTGCGCTTCGAAGTTCGCCGTGCGCGGCTTCACCGAGGCCCTGCGCGGCGAGATGCTGCTCGCCCGGCACCCCGTGCGCGTGAGCGTGGTCCACCCGGGCGGTGTCGCCACCCCGATCTCGAAGAACAGCCTGACCCTCGCCCGCGACGCCGGACGGGTCATCACCGCCGCCAACGAGGCGCGGGACAGGACCTACAACGAGAAGCTCCTGATGATGCCCCCGCCCAAGGCCGCCCGCATCATCGTGGACGGCGTCGAGCGTGGGCGCCCCCGCATCCGCGTCGGGTACGACGCGGTGCTCTGTGACCTGCTCGTCCGGCTCATGCCGGCGACCGCCGTGCGGTACGCCGTCAGGTCGGAACGCCAGATCCTCAAGTCCGAGCTGGGCTGACCCCCGAAGGAGTGACGACCATGACCACCTACAATCTAGCCAGCATCCTTGAGGGCACCGCGCGCACCGATCCCGGACGCGAGGCGATCGTCCTGGGGGAGACCCGCCTGACCTACGCGGAGGTCGACGAGGCCGCCAACCGGGTCGCGAACCTCCTGGTCTCCCGGGGTATCGAGCCCGGCGACAAGGTCGCCCTGAGCTGCCCGAACCTGCCGCAGTTCAGCATCGTCTACTTCGGCATCCTCAAGGCCGGCGCGACCGTGGTGCCGCTCAACATCCTGCTCAAGGCCCATGAGGTGGCCTACCACCTCACGGACGCGGAGGCCAAGGCGTACTTCTGCTTCTCCGGCACACCGGAACTGCCCATCGGCCAGGAGGGGCACGCGGGATTCCGCGAGTCCGCCGGATGCGAACACTTCTTCCTGATCACCGCCGACTCCGCGTCCGAGCCTCTTGTCGAAGGCCCCGAGACGCTGGACAGCGCGTGGGTGGGCCACCGGCCGACCTTCGAAACGGTGGCCACGGACGAGGACGACACGGCCGTCATCCTGTACACCTCGGGCACCACCGGCCGGGCCAAGGGCGCCGAACTCCGGCACCGCAACATGCGCGACAACGCCATGGCCGCCGGTGATCTCTTCGGGGTCGATCGCGCGACCCCGGACACGTACCTCTGCGTGCTCCCGCTGTTCCACTCCTTCGGGCAGACCGTGATCCAGAACGCCGCCTTCGCGTTCGGTGGCACCGTCGTGATGCTGCCGCGATTCGAGGCGGCCTCGGCGCTGGCTCTCATGGCCAAGGAATCGGTGAGCTTCTTCGCCGGCGTGCCCACCATGTACTGGGCCCTGCTCGGGGCCCTCGACGACGACGTCGACGTGGTTCGACTGGCGAAGAACCTGCGCGTGTCCCTCGCCGGAGGCGCACCGCTGCCGGTCGAGGTTCACCACGAGTTCGAGCGCCGATTCGACGTGACGATCCTCGAGGGCTACGGACTGTCCGAGACTTCGCCCGTGGCGAGCTTCAGTCGCCTCGGCGAGCCGGTACGCCCCGGCTCCATCGGGATCCCCATCCCAGGTGTGCAGATGAAGCTCATCCGACCCGACGGCTGGGACGAGCTCGCGCCCGCGTCCGGCGTGGTCGGTGAGATCGCGATCAAGGGCCACAACGTCATGAAGGGGTACTACAACCGGCCCGAGGCGACGGCCGAGGCGGTGCACGATGGCTGGTTCCGCACCGGTGACCTGGCGCGACGCGACGAGGACGGCTGGTACTACATCGTCGACCGCTCGAAGGACATGATCATCCGCGGTGGCTACAACGTGTACCCACGGGAGATCGAAGAGGTGCTCATGACGCACCCTGAGGTTTCACTGGCAGCCGTCATCGGCGTGCCGCACGCCGTCCACGGCGAGGAGATCAAGGCCGTCGTCATCCGGACGGAGCGGGCGACCCTGACCGCTCCGCAGCTCATGGAGTGGAGCAGGAAACAGATGGCCGCCTACAAGTACCCGCGCGAGATCGTCTTCGTCGATGTGCTTCCGATGACAGCAACCGGAAAGATCCTCAAACGAGAACTCGCAAGCCGTGAAGCGAAGCTTCCCCGTGAACCTGGACGCCTGGAGACTGGGATGTGAGGTCCCAGAGGAAGCAGAGCCAGGTGAGCAAAAGGTAGGGAGAGCGGTACTCGGAGGAGTTCGAGCGGGACGCCGTCGCGCTCGACCGCTCCTCCAGCAAGACGGTCAGAGGTGCCCCGGGATCTTGGTGTCTGCCCCGAAGGCCTGCGGAGCTGGGTCAAGCAGGACAAGGTCGACCGAGGTGAAGGCAATCCCGGTGCGGACCAGTGCCGAGCGCGAGGAACTACGTCGGCAGAACCTCGAACAGCAGAAGACCATCGAGGTCTGAAAAAAAGTGACCTCCTTCTTCGCGCGGGAGAGCGACCGGTGAGCGAGATCTACCGGTTCATCGCGGCGGAGAAGGCCACCTATCCGGTCACCTTGTTGTGCCGCATCCCGGTTGGAAGGTGCTCTCAGGACACGCGGTAGCTCAGCAGGGAACCCGAATTTGACCCACAAAAGAAGGTGTCATCGCAGGTCATGGGGTTGTTCAGGGTTGTGGTGGTCGCATTGTGATCGCAGGGACGTCGGCACGTGTCCCGACATGATCAGGATGGGCGTCGACTCCCCGACCTCCGGACCCGAGAGTGAGCCCGTGCGCGACGCTACGAAGCGCGGCCGTGTCTACCGCCGCTGCGGCTGCCGTGATCTGAACCTGCGCCGGCTCGGCGCCAACTGCCCCCGCCTGCCGGACAGAGCCCACGGGACCTGGGGCTTCGCGGTCGATATCCCCGCCGGCGGCGGTCCGCGCCGCACGGTGCGTCGCGGCGGCTTCCCCAGCTGCGACAAGGCCGAGTCCGCGCTGCGGCGCTTCCACGAGGGACGCGCGATGGGCTTCGACGGCGACCCCAACCAGACCGTGGCCCAGTACCTGCACGCCTGGCCGGCCATCAAGGAGCTGTCGCTGAAGCCGACCACCCTCGTCCGCTATCGCGCCACCATCAAGAAGGA
>Ga0302311_10002172_pt1 | contig 22437 bp, 15 predicted proteins | sample III_Palsa_N1_3_FD_200449 | JGI IMG/M metagenome (GOLD analysis project Ga0302311, IMG submission 200449) | Peat permafrost microbial communities from Stordalen Mire near Abisko, Sweden - III_Palsa_N1_3 | ecosystem: Environmental > Terrestrial > Soil > Palsa > Peat permafrost | place: Sweden... | reverse complement strand
CGCCGAGGTGACCCTGGCCGACGGCCGGCGCCTCAGCGCGCCGCTGATGATCGGCGCCGAGGGCCGCGGCTCGGTGGCGCGCGAGGCGGCCGGCATCGAGGTGATGGGCTGGAGCTACGGCCAGAGCGGCGTCGTCGCCACCGTCGCGCTCGAGCACGACCACGGCGGCGTCGCCCACGAACACTTCCTGCCCAGTGGCCCGTTCGCCATCCTGCCGCTCACCGGCCAGCGCGCCAGCCTGGTCTGGACCGAGAGCACCCGGCGCGGCGAGGCGCTGCGCGGCGCCTCGGACCAGGTCTTCCACGCCCACCTGCGCCGCCGCTTCGGCGACTTCCTCGGCCGGGTCGAGGCGCAGGGGCCGCGCTTCGTCTATCCGCTGTCGATCCAGCTCGCGACCCAGCTGGTCGCGCCGCGCCTGGCGCTGCTCGGCGACGCCGCCCACGCCATCCACCCGCTCGCCGGCCAGGGCCTCAACCTCGGGCTCAAGGACGCCGCCGCCCTGGCCGAGGTGCTGGCCGACGCGATGCGGCTGGGCGAGGATATCGGCTCGGAAGCGGTGCTTGAGCGCTACGCCTGCTGGCGCCGTCTCGACAACCTCGCCGTCTCGCTCGCCTGCGACGGCTTCAACCGCCTGTTCTCCAACGCCAACCCGGCCCTGCGCGCCGCCCGCGGCGCCGGCATGGCCCTGGTCAACCGCCTGGGCCCGGCGCGGCGCTTCTTCATGCACGAAGCCGGCGGGGCGATGGGGGATCTGCCGAGGCTGCTGAGGGGCGAGGCGCCGTAGCGCCGCCCTAATCCAGCGCCCGCGCCTCTTCCGGCAGCATGATCGGCACGCCGTCGCGGATCGGATAGGCCAGCCGCGCGCCTTCGCTCACCAGCTCGGCGCGCTCGCGGTCATAGGTCAGCGGCCCGCGCGTCACCGGGCAGACCAGGATTTCCAGCAGGCGGGGATCGATCTCGGCGGCGTCGGTCATCGGCGGCTTCTACTGCAGCGGCGGCGGTTCGTCATCGTCGCCCGTGGCGTCTCCCGCGCCGTCGATCTCCAGCAGCGTCGCCAGCACGCGAGCCCGGTCGGCCATGTCGCCCGCCTCGAGCAGCGCCTGCTTCTCCGGCGGATCCAGCGGCAGGCCCATGGCCAGGCTGTTGATCAGGGCGACGGCCGGCGCCTGCCGGGCCGCATCCCATTCGACCTCCAGGCCCTTATGGTCGAGATAGCGGCGCAGCACGGCCAGGAAGGCGGTTCTGTCGAGCGCGATCGGCGTGTCGTCCTCCTCCAGGTCGACGCGGAAGCGGGCGAAGTCGGGGCGCACCTGACGGTAGGGGGTCGCCAGGCCAGGCTCGGCCTCGACCGCGAAGCGGCAGATGCCGGTCAGGGTGATCATGTAGCGGCCGTCGCCGGTCTCGGCGTAGGCGGTGACGCGGCCGACGCAGCCCACCCCGGCCAGGTTCGGCCGCGCCTTGTCGCCGCCGGCCACGGTCTGGATCATGCCGATCAGCCGATGGCCGCTCATGGCGTCATCGATCATGTTGAGATAGCGCGGCTCGAAGATCTGCAGCGGCAACTGGCAGCCCGGCAGCAGCAGCGCCCCGTCGAGCGGAAACACCGGGATCAGCGCCGGCAGGTCGGAGACCTTGCGGTAGCCGGCGGGCATGCCGCGCTCCCTTAGGAAAACAGGATCGAGGACAGTCGCCGGCGGCCCTGGCGCGCCACGTCGGACGCCTGGCCCGCGGCCTCGAACACCGTCAGCAGCTGCTTGCGCGCCGCCTGGTCGTTCCACTCGCGGTCGGCCGCGATGATGGTCAGGAGCTCATCCGCCGCCTTCTGGAAATCGCCGTGGCCGGCCAGCGCCTTGGCCAGCTCCAGCCGCGCTTCGTGGTCGGCGGGATCGCGCGCCAGCCGGTCCTCGAAGGCTTTGGTCTCGGAGGGCGCGCTCTGCGCCAGCGCCAGGGCCGCGCGCACGCTCTCCAGGTCGGCGTTCTTGGCGTCGGCCGGGGCCATGGCCGCGACCTCGGCCGCGCGTTCGATATCGCCGCCCGCCAGGTAGCATTTGGCCAGGCCGCCGATGGCCGCCAGATTGTCCGGCTCGGCTTGCAGCGCCTGGGCGAAGGCCTGGGCCGCGCCGCCGGCGTCACCCAGCTCCAATGACTCTTTGGCCATGGCGATCAGGGCGTCGACCTCCGAACCGGCCGCGCCGCCGCCCTGCTGCACCAGTTTGTCGACGAAGGCCTTCAGCTGGCTCTCCGGCACCGCGCCCATGAAGCCGTCCACCGGGCGGCCGTCGACGAAGGCGTAGACGGTGGGGATCGACTGCACGCGCAGCTGGCCGGCGTAGGCCGGGTGCTTGTCGATATCGATCTTGACCAGCTTGACCTTGCCCTTGGCGGCCAGCACGGCGCGCTCCAGCGCCGGGCCCAGCGTCTTGCACGGCCCGCACCAGGTCGCCCAGAAGTCGACGATCACGGGCTGGGTGCGCGAAGCCTCGACCACGTCCGCCGCGAAGCCGGCGTCGGAGCCTTCCTTGATCAGGTCGGCGGCGGGCGCCGTCTCTCCGATGAGCGACATCGGCAAATCTCCTAAATCTGGCAGGCCCAAACATGGGACCAGACGGCGCCGGCCGCAACGCCGCTCGTCACCTGGTCGTCAGCGTCTCGAAGTCCACGATCAACGGCGTGGCGCCAACCGCCGCCAGGAAGGCGCGGAACCCGCCTTGCGAGATCGCCGTGGTGGCGGTGTTGACCAGCGGATGGAAGTTCACCGGATCGGCCTCGGCCAGCCGCGCATCCAGCACGAAGCGCACCCGCCGTTCGGCGTCGTTGATCAGGCCGAACGCGGTCACCGAGCCAGGGGTGACGCCGAGCGTCTCCTCCAGCAGCTCGGCCGATCCGAACGACAGCTTCGCCGCGCCGATGGTCTTCGGCAGCGCCTTCAGGTCGATGCGCGTGTCCTGCAGCGCCGAGATCAGCCACAGCTGGCCCTTGGCGTCCTTGAGGAAGAGGTTCTTGGTGTGGCCGCCGGGGAGCGCCGCCTTGATCTCCTCGCCCTCGCCGACGCGGAACACGGCCGGATGCTCCAGCGTGCGGTGGGCGACGCCGAGGCGATCGAAGAGGGCGAAGAGCGCGTCGCGAGCCGACATGCGCCGGTCTTAGCCGGCCCGGCGGCGTTCAGAAACTGGACGGCCGCGCCGGCGGCCCGTTACAGGTCTGCCAGACCGTTTCCGCGCCGCACCGGAGCCCCGATGCCCACCCTCGAATGCTACCCGATGAGCGCCCGGCCGCCGGACATCGTGCCCGGCCGCATGCAGCGCGGCTGGATGGACCGCTTCACCGAGCGCCATCCCTACCGCTGCCTGCCGATGTCGATGGCCAATTGCACGGGCTGGGAGATGCTCTGTCCGGTCGGCTTCACCGCCGAGTGGAACGGCGGCCCTGGCTCGGAGGATATGATCGTCACCCCCGACCACCCGTTCCCCAACTTCGACGAGTTCGCCAAGTCGCACTTCGCCCACGGGGTGCTGACCCTCCACCCCGGCTATCTGTTCCGCACCCCGGACGACTGGTCGATGTGGGTGATGGGCCCGCCGAACCAGATCAAGGACGGCATCCAGCCGCTGGTCGGCCTGGTGGAGACCGACTGGCTGCCGTTCCCCTTCCCCATGAACTGGCACTTCACCCGGCCAGGCAAGATCCGCTTCGCCAAGGGCGAGTCGTTCTGCTTCATCACCCTGGCGCAGGACCGCACGCTCGACACCTTCGACCTGGTGCAGAAGCGGATGGAGGCCGATCCGGAGCTGCGCGGCCAGTACGACGCCTGGCACCGCCAGCGCGACGACTTCAACAAGGCGCTCTACCGCCGCGAGCCCGAGGCGGTGAAGGCCGCCTGGCAGCGCTACTACTTTCGCGGCGAACTGCCGGAGGAAACCGGCGACGCCCCCGCCGCCCACACCAACCGCCGCCGCCTGAAGCCGCTGAAGCTCGGATTCTGACCCGGGCGCTCTGGCGCCTTGCCAACCCCGCGACCCTCTGCAATAAGCCGCTCCTTCCGAAAAAGGAGCGGGTCCGCCCGCTCCGGAGCGCGGGCGTAGCTCAGGGGTAGAGCACAACCTTGCCAAGGTTGGGGTCGGGCGTTCGAATCGCCTCGCCCGCTCCATTTTCCGCCGAACTTGCGACGGAACGCGCCATGCGGCGCGTGGAAGGGCATGCGCCGCGCAAGCCTCGCCGTTCTCGCCCTTCCGTTCCTCCTCGTCCCGACCCTGGCGGCGGCGACGCCCGCGGGGTTCGGGTGTCTGTGGCCGCTGAACAACCTGGCCATCAACCCCGAGCGGTCGCGTTTCTACAATGACCATACCGAGTGGGTGTTCGACCTGACGGTGTACGTCAACCGGCCAGCCGCCGGCCCGGACGCGATCTCGATCGGCCAGGACTCGCCCGGACCGCACAAGGTCGGCGTCTGCAAGATCGTGCTGCCCGAACTGCAGCAGCTCCGGGGCCGGGTCTACTGGCGGGAGCTGGACGGCCGCTCCGCCGCGGATGTCCGCAGGGCCTCCGAGGTCTTCAAGAGCATCGAGATTCGCGAAGCGGGGACCGGCGGCTCGTTCACCGAATGGTTGGTGTTCCGGCCCCTGAACGCCACCGTCCGCGGCGCCGCCGCCATCGAGTTCCGCGTCGATTCCGGCTATTCCAGCGACGCGGACTAAGCTCGGGTCCTCGCCGCGCCGTACAAGCCGTTGACCTGCCGCGGCTTGGCGAGGACAGTCCCCGCATGGCCCTTGCCCCGAACCCCACGCCCGACACGGGCCGCAACGCCCAGGTGATCATCGCCGTGATCCTGGGCGGCGCGGCGATGGTGTGGCTCGCGCCGATCCTGACCCCGCTGGCGCTGGCGGTGTTCCTGATGCTGATGATCGACGCCATGGCGCGCGACGTGCATCAGCGCATTCCGGCGCTGGGGCCCGACGCCGCGCTCGTCGTCGCCATCCTCACCTGCATTGTCGTGTTCGCGGTGACGGTGGTGTTCGTCGCCGCCCACGCGGCCGGATTCGTCGCCAAGCTCTTGACCTATCAGCCGCGGCTGAACGCCCTGCTCTCCCAGCTGGCCCACACCCTGCACATGGCGCTGCCGCGCACGGTGAACCAGCTGATCGCCGGCCTCAATCCCGGCCAATACCTGCCGGTCGTGGCCACGGGCGTGCAGACCCTGGTCTCCAACGGCGTCTTCGTGCTGATCTACGTCGGCTTCCTGCTGGCCTCGCGGCACGGCTTCGAGCGCAAGGTGGTCAGGCTGTTCGTCGGGCGCGTGGGCCGGCACGAGGCGTTGCAGGTGTTCCTGCGGGTGCGCGACTCGCTGGAGCGCTACCTCTGGATCCAGACCGTCTGCGGCGCCTTCATCGCCATCGGCTCCTGGGCGCTGATGATGATGATCGGGCTGGAGAGCGCCTTCTTCTGGGCCTTCCTGATCTTCGTGATCGGCTACATCCCCATCGTCGGGGCCGCGATCGGCATCGCCGCGCCGGCGTTGTTCGCCCTGCTGCAGTTCCCGACGCCCTGGCAGGGCGCCTTCCTCGGCTTCAGCATGCTGGCGCTGTCGTTCGTGGTCGGCAACATCATGATGCCGCGCATGCAGGGGCGCAGCCTCAACATCGATCCGGTGATGATCCTGCTGTCGCTGGCCTTCTGGGGCGCGGTCTGGGGCGTGACCGGGATGTTCCTCTCCACGCCGCTGACCATCCTGGTGATGGTGGTCCTCGCTCAGTTCGACGGTTCGCGCTGGATCGCGGTGCTGTTGTCGGCCGACGGCGACCCGCACAGCCTGGGCGCCACGGCCGCCAAGCCGCTGCCGGTGATTTCGTCACAGAACGGTGAAGCCTCCGCCCTTTAAAGTTGCGGCGGCGATCCTATCTAGGGCGGGACCGGGAGTTCCCCCCTCCCGGACACCCGGCCACCGGCGGCATCGCGCCGTGGTCGGATCAGGACGGCGCTCCTCCCCAAGAGTACGCCAGCCTCGCGCCGCCGGTTTCCCCCACCGGCGGCGCTTCGCTGACTGGGTGGCCCCGTGGCTTCACTGACATGGACCTTTGATGTTTCCGGCTTAAGCTCCGGCGCGATGATCACAGACACCCGCCCGCCCGCCGAGGCCAAGGCGCCGCTTCTGTCGGCGTTTCTCAAAGCTCTTCCCGAACGCGCGGCGGGCCCTCCGGCCGCCAGCGACGTCGAGGCGTTCATCGAGGCGATCGCCGCCGACTACAAGCCGGAGGAGCTGCCCGGCGTCACGCTCGCCGACGTCGCCCACCGCGCCGCCGAACTCTGGACCTTCGCCCAGGGGGCGATGGGCGCCGAGCCCGCCATCCGGGTCGTCGCCGCGACCTCCGCCGTGGGCGAGGACCTGGGCGCCGAGGTGGTCGAGATCGTCCAGCCCGACGCGCCCTTCCTGGTCGACAGCGTCATGAGCGAGCTGATCGAGGCCGGCGCCAGCGTGCTGGCGATGTTCCATCCGGTGGTCGAGACCGCCGACGGCCGCCGCTCGGCGATCCAGGTCTGGATCGAGCCGATGGGCGAGGAGCGCGGCCCCGCCATCGTCGCCGGCCTCACCGCCACCCTCGCCGACGTCCGCATCGCGGTGGTCGACTTCGACGCCATGACCGGCCTGATGAACCAGGCCATCGAGGGGCTGAAGGCCGCCGCGCCGGCGGGCGATCCGTCCGGGCTGGAGGAGGACCTGGCCTTCCTCGCCTGGATGGGCGACGGCCACTTCGTCTTCCTGGGCGCCCGCGCCTACGTCTATCCGCGCGAGCCGGACGGATCCTACGCCGCCGACGAGCCGGAGATCGTGCCCGATTCCAGCCTGGGCGTGCTGCGCGACCCGCGCCGCACCGTGCTGCGCCGGGGCAGCGAGCCGGCGGTGCTGTCGCCCCGGATGCGGGAGGAGCTGGCCACCGCGCCGCCGCTGACCGTCGCCAAGTCGAACCTGAAGTCGACCGTGCACCGGCGGGTCTACATGGATTACGTCGGCGTGCGCCGCTACGGGCCGGACGGCAAGCCCAGCGGCGAGATCCGCTTCGTCGGCCTCTTCACCGCCCAGGCCTATGACGAGCCGGTGCGCAACGTGCCGCTGATCCGGCGCAAGATCGACCGCATCATGGGCCGCGCCGGCCAGGCGGTCGGCGGCCACAACGAGATGCGGCTGGCCAACATCCTGGAGACCTATCCGCGCGACGAGCTGTTTCAGGCCTCGGAAGACGACCTGCTGCGCATCGCGCTGGGCGTGCTGCACCTGTCGGACCGGCCGCGGGTGAAGCTGTTCGTGCGCCGCGACCCGTTCGACCGCTTCATCTCGATCCTCTTCTACGCGCCGCGCGAGCGCTATGACGCGCGTCTGCGCGAAGAGGTCGGCCACCGGCTGGCGCAGGCGTTCGGCGGCCACGTCTCGGCCTACTATCCCAACTATTCCGACGCGCCGCTGGCGCGCGTCCACTACATCGTCGGCGTCACCCCGCTGTCGCACCTCGATCCGGACCTGCCGCAGCTCGAGCGCACGATCGCCCAGCTCGCCCGCACCTGGAGCGACGACCTGGAATCGGTGGTCCGCCGCCGCGCCGCGCCGGACGAGGCGGCGGCGATCCTGACCATCTGGTCCGACGCCTTCCCGCCCGGCTACCGCGACGCCTACGGCGCCGGCGCGGCGATGGCCGACCTGATCGCCATCGGCCGGCTGGGACCCACCGTTCCGATCGCCATCCGCGCCTATCGCGAAGCCGAGGACTCGCCGCGCAGCTTTCATTTCAAGCTCTACCGCGACAACGAGCCGGTGGCCCTGGCCGACGTGCTGCCGATCCTCGACCACATGGGGCTGAAGGCGCTCTCGGAGGACGGTTTCGCCCTGACGCCGATCGCGGCCGACGGCGGCCAGCGGACGGTCTGGGTGCATGAGTTCGTGCTCGACGATCCGCGCGGCGAGAAGCTGAGCTTCGAGGCGGTGCGGGGGATGTTCGAAGCGGCCTTCCTCGCCGTCTGGGGCGGCCAGGCCGAGTCCGACGGCTTCAACCGGCTGGTGCTGGAACTGGCGATCCCGTGGCGCCAGGCGGCGCTGATCCGGGCGCTGGCCCGCTATCGCCAGCAGTCCGGCTTCGATCCCAGCCCGCAGGTGCAGCAGCAGGCGCTGAGCGACCACCCGAAGGTCGCCCAGCTGATTCTCGACCTCTTCCGGCTGCGCCTCGACACCGCGTTCGAGGGCACGCCCGCCGAGCGCGTCTCGGCGGCCAAGGCCGCGCTGGCCGCCATCGAGGAGGCGCTGCAGGAAGTGGAGAGCCTCGACGACGACCGCGTACTGCGGCGCCTCGCGGCCCTGGTCGCGGCGGTGCAGCGGACCAACTTCTACCAGCCGGGCCCCGACGGCGCGCCGAAGCCCTACATCAGCTTCAAGGTTTCCAGCCGCGAGCTGGAGGACCTGCCCGATCCCAAGCCCTACCGCGAGATCTACGTCGCCTCGCCCCAGGTCGAGGGCGTCCACCTGCGCCTCGGCCCGATCGCGCGCGGCGGCCTGCGCTGGTCCGACCGGCGCGACGATTTCCGCACCGAGGTGCTCGGCCTGGTGAAGGCCCAGCAGGTGAAGAACGCGGTGATCGTGCCGGTGGGCTCCAAGGGCGGCTTCTTCCCCAAGCGGCTGCCCAAGGGCGGCGCCGGGCCGGCGATCCGGGAAGAGGCGATCTCGGCCTACAAGACCTTCCTCTACGGCCTGCTCGACCTCACCGACACCATCGACGCCGAGGGCGCGGTGGTCCATCCCGCCCATGTCGTCGTTCATGACGGCGACGATCCCTATCTGGTCGTCGCCGCCGACAAGGGCACGGCGAGCTTCTCCGACATCGCCAACGGCGTGGCCGAATCCTACGGCTTCTGGCTCGGCGACGCCTTCGCCTCCGGCGGCTCGGCCGGTTACGACCACAAGGCCATGGGCATCACCGCCCGCGGCGCCTGGGAGGGGATCAAGCGGCACTTCCGCGAGCTCGGCAAGGACATCCAGACCGAGCCGTTCAGTTGCGTCGGCGTCGGCGACATGTCCGGCGACGTGTTCGGCAACGGCATGCTGCTCTCCAAGGCGACCCGGCTCGTCGCCGCCTTCGACCACCGCGACATCTTCCTCGATCCGGATCCCGACACGGTCCGCGCCTGGGTCGAACGCAAGCGGCTGTTCGACCTGCCGACCTCGTCCTGGGCCAGCTACGATCGCGCCCTGATCTCGCCCGGCGGCGGCGTCTTCTCGCGCACCCTGAAGTCGGTGCCGCTCAGCCCCGAAGTGAAGACCCTGCTCGATCTCAAGGCCGACCACCTGACCCCGGCCGAGCTGATCGCCGCGATCCTGAAGGCGCGGGTCGAGCTGCTCTACCTCGGCGGCATCGGCACCTATGTCAAAGCCTCGAGCGAGAGCCACCTGCAGGTCGGCGACAAGGCCAATGACGCCGTGCGCATCGACGGCCGCGACCTGCGCTGCAGGGTGGTCGGCGAGGGCGCCAACCTCGGCTTTACCCAGGCCGGGCGGATCGAATACGCGCTCGGCGGCGGCCGCATCGACACCGACGCCATCGACAACTCCGCCGGCGTCGACACCTCCGACCACGAGGTGAACATCAAGATCCTCACCGGCATGGCCGAGCGCACCGGCAAGCTGGCCAGGGCCGACCGCGACGCCCTGCTGGCCTCGATGACCGACGAGATCGCCGTCCACGTGCTGGCGCACAACTACGACCAGACCCTGGCGCTTTCGATGCTGCAGGCCGAGGCGGCCGGCGACCTCTCCGCCCAGGCCGCGTTCATGACCGACCTGGAATCGCGCGGCCGCCTCGATCGCGGGCTCGAGGGCCTGCCCTCGCCGGTCCAGATCGCCGAGCGCGCCAAGGCGGAGAAGGGCCTCACCCGGCCGGAGCTGGCGGTGCTGCTGGCCTATGGCAAGCTCGACCTGTTCGAGGACGTGATCGGCTCCGAGGCGCCCGACGATCCGCATTTCCTCAAGACCCTGAGGGCCTATTTCCCCAAGGAACTGGCGCCGTTCGAGGACGAGATGCGCCGCCACCGGCTGCGCCGCGAGATCATCGCCACGGTGATCGGCAACGAGATGGTCAACCTCTGCGGCCCGACCTTTCCCTCGCGCCTGCGCGCCGCCGCCGGTTGCGGCGTCACCGACCTGGTGGTGAGCTTCGCCGCCGCGCGCGAAGTGCTCGGCTTCGACGACATCTGGCGGCGGGTCGCGGCGCTCGACGGCAAGGCGCCGGCGGCGGCCCAGATCGCGCTCTTCCGCGAGCTCGCCTATGTGCTGCGCGGCCAGACCTTCTGGCTGGCCCGCTGGGCGGCGCGCGACGAGCGCGGGGTCGAGGCGATGATCGCCGCCTATCGCCCCGCGGCCGAGGGGCTGAAGCAGCTGTTCCCACAGGTGCTGTCGCCGTTCGAGCAGAAGGCGGCGGTTCGCCGCGCGGCGGGCTGGATCAAGATCGGCGCGCCGAAGGAAATCGCCCACCAGGTGGCGCTCTACCAGCCGCTGACCATCGCCACCGTGCTGGCCGACCTCGCCCGCGAGCAGAACTGGCCGATGGCCGCCGCGGCGCGGCTCTACCACCACATCGGCGGCGCCTTCGCCTTCGATCGGCTGCGCGCGGCCGCTGGCGCCAAGACCGCCGACGACGTCTATGAGCGCCTCGCCGTGCGCCGCTTGATCGAGGACATGCTGGACGAGCAGGCGGCGCTCACCCGCGCCGTGATGGCCTACGCCGGCCGCCCCGAAGCCGGCGAGGACGCGGCCGCCGCCAAGGCCGCCGTCGCCTCCTGGAGCGCGCTCAAGGCCGACGCCGTCCGCACCGCCAAGTCCACCATCTCCAACATCGAGAAGGACGGCGGCGGCTGGAGCTTCGCCAAGCTCACCATCGCCAACGCGGCGCTCAGGGCGCTGACCTGAGGGGATGGTTGGGGTGATCTATTTCGAGGCCAGGGACTTTCCCAGGTCATCCCGCGTCCATCCCCCGCCGAGCGCGCGGATCAACCCGACGCTGGCGGCCAGCCGCCGGGTCTGGATGTCCAGCGCCGCGCGCCGCGCCTCCAGGTTGGCGGTCTGGGCGACGACGACGTTGAGATAGTTGTCCGCGCCCTGGCGATAGCGGATCAGCGCCAGGGTTTCGGTGCGGCCCGCGGCGCTCGCCGCCGCGTCTTGCGACGCCGCCTCGGTGGTCAGGTGGTTCAGCAGGGCGAGGTTGTCCTCGACGTCCTGGAAGGCGTGCAGCACGACGCCGCGATAATCGGCGCTGACCGCCGTGAAGTTCGCCTTGGCCGCGGCGAGCTGGGCGCGGCGCAGGCCGCCCTGGAACAGGGTCAGCGCCATCTGCGGGCCCAGCGTCCAGTAGCTGTTGGGAGCGGAGATCAGGCCGGGCAGGCCGGTGCCCTGGAAACCGGCCAGCGCCTGCAAGCTGATGTCGGGATAGAAGGCCGCCCGCGCCACGCCGATCTGGGCGTTGGCCGCCGCCGCGCGCCGCTCCGCCGCCGCGATGTCGGGACGGCGTTCCAGCAGCGTCGACGGCAGGCCCACCGGCACGTCGGGCAGGCGCAGGTCGGGCCGCTCGGCCGCGAGGCTGAAGCTGGAGGCCGGTTCGCCCACCAGGCTGGCGATGGCGTGCTCGTAGAGCGCCCGCTGGCCGGCCACGTCCGAGACCTGCGCCTCGGCCGAATCGAGCTGGGTCTGGGCGCGCGACACGTCGAGGCCGGTGGCGACCCCGCCGGCGTGCCGCGCCTCGGTCAGCGCCAGCGCCCGGCTGTAGTCGGCCACCGTGTCGTCCAGCAGCGCGCTCTCGGCGTCGAGGCCGCGCAGCTGCACATAGTCGTCGGCGAGCTCAGCCTCCAGGCTGAGCCGGATCGACTCCAGGTCGCCGGCCGACGCCTGCGCCTCGGCCTTGCCGGCGGCGACCAGGTTTCGCACCTTGCCCCACAGGTCGAGGTCGTAGTCGATGCCGCCGCCGACGGTGTCGGCGCCGTAGTAGGTCGGCTGGTCGGCGCTGCGCAGCGGCCGGTTCGCCGACTGCCGGTTGGTGGTGATCTGGGCCTGGGTCCCGATTGTGGGATAGAGCCCCGCCCGCGCCTCGGCCACATAGTCGCGCGCCTGATCGTAGCGCGCGACCGCCTCCGCCAGGGCCGGGTTCGCCCCTTCGATCCGCGATTCCAGCCCGGTCAGGATGGGATCGTCGTAAAGCGCCCACCAGGCGCCGCGCTGGATCGCATCGGACGGCGTCGCCTGGGTCCACGGCCCGGTCTCCTTGAACGCGGACGGGACCGGCGTCGCCGGCGGCTGGTAGGCCGGCGCGAGGTTGCAGCCGGCGAGGGCGGCGAAGGCGACTAGTCCGGCGAGTGCGAGGCCGCCGCCACGCATCACGAGGCCGCCCCGGCCACGCGCACCGTCTCGCCGGCCACCAGCGAATCGGGCGGGTTGTCGATCACCGCCTCGCCGGGCTTCAACCCTGTCGAGACATCCACCGTCGTGCCCAGATCGCGGGCGATGGTCACATGCCGCAGCTCGACTTTGCCCGTCGGCCCCACCACCGCCGCCGTCATGCCGCTGTGGCGGAACATCAGCGCGCTGGCCGGCAGGCTCAGCGTCCCGGTGTCGGCCGGCAGGTTGAAGGTCACCTGGGCGTAGTCGCCGGGCTTCAGCGCGCCGTCGGCGTTGTCGATCTGGGCCTCGACCATCAGCGCGCCGGACTGCGCCCCGATCGCGCCCGAGGTGCTGGCCACGGTCGCCTGAAAGGTCCGCCCGGGATACTCCGGCACGGTCAGGCTGACGCTCTGCCCCGGCTGGATCCGCGCCGTGTCGGCCTGCGGCACGCTGACGTAGATGCGCAGGCGGTGGACGTCCGAGACGGTGAACAGGCCCGGATCGTTCGGCGTCCCCGCCGCGATCAGCTGGCCGATGTCGGTGGTGCGGGCGGTGACCACCCCGTCGAACGGCGCGGTGATGCGCTTGAACGATTCCAGCGCGTCCAGCCGGTCGACATTGGCCTTGGCCGCGCCCACCAGCGCGTTCTTCTCCGCGAGGTCGCCGTTCTTCTCCTCGGTTTCCTGGCGCGAGACCGCGTCCTGGGCCAGCAGTCCGTTCCAGCGCGCCGCGGTGGTCTTGGCGAGCGCTTGAGTGGCGACGGCCGTGGCGAGGTCGGCCTTGGCCTGGGCGAGCTGCTGGTCGAGATCCGGCGTGTCGACGATCGCCAGCACCTGGCCGGCCTTCACCTTGGCGCCGATGTCGTCGTACCAGGCCTTCAGATAGCCGGAGACCCGGGCGTGGATCGGGGCGTCGAAGAAGGCCTGCACCTGGCCCGGCAGCACCAGGCCGTGCGCGCCGGCGTCGGCGCCCGGTCGCACCACGCTGACGGTCGGCGCCGCCTCGGCGGCCGTCCAGGTCTTCAGGCTCTCGCCGGCCATGCCGCGCGCCACCAGGCCGGCCAGCACCACCAGCGCCAGCACCCCGCACGCGGCGATCCCGGCCGGTCTCAGCCAGCGGATCGGCTTGTGGCGCAGCACCTCGACGCTAGGCGTGGGCTGGCCCAAGGCGGGGGTCGGATTCGGGTTCATGAGCGGGCTCTGGCGCCTTGCGGGCGTGGGCGATGGAAAAGACGACGGGGACGAAGAGCAGGGTGGCGGCGGTGGCGAACACCAGGCCGCCGATCACCGCGCGGCCGAGCGGGGCGTTCTGCTCGCCGCCCTCGCCCAGACCCAGCGCCATCGGCGACATGCCGATGATCATGGCCAGCGCGGTCATCAGCACCGGCCGGAAGCGGGTGAACCCCGCCTCCAGCGCCGCGACCATCGCATCGCCGGTGATTTCGAGCCGCTCTCTGGCGAACGAGACCACCAGGATCGAGTTGGCGGTGGCCACGCCCATGCACATGATCGCCCCGGTCAGGGCCGGCACCGACAGCGTCGTGCCGGTGGCGAACAGCATCCAGACGATGCCGGCCAGCGCCGCGGGCAGGGCGGTGATGATGACGAACGGGTCGACCCAGCTTTGGAAGTTGACCACGATCATCAGGTAGATGAGCACGATCGCGCCCACGAGGCCGAAGCCGAGGCCGCTGAACGCCGCGTCCATGGTCGCCGCCTGGCCGCGTAAGGCCACCGTCGCGCCCTTGGGCAGGTCGCCGGCGGTCTCCTTCAGCACTTGCCGCACGGCGGCCGACAGCGCCCCGAGATCGCGCCCCTGCGGCGAGGCGTAGATGTCGAACGAGGGCTGGATGTCGTAGTGCGAGACCACCGCGTCGGCGTCGTCGCGGCTGATGGTCCCCAGCGCGCCCAGGATCTGCAGCCCGCCCGGCTTGCCGGTGGTCAGCGGCACGTTCTCCAGCTTGGACAGCGAATCGACGTCCTGCTGCGGCGTCTGGATCACGATCGGGTAGGAGACGCCGGTCTTCGGATTGAGCCAGAAGGTCGGCGCGGTCTGAAAGCTGCCGGCGAGGGTGGTGGCCAGGGTGGTGGTGACGTCGCGCTCGGTGACGCCCAGTTCGCCGGCGTGGGTGCGGTCGATGTCGATCCTGAGCTCGGGATAGTGGGTCGACTGCTGCAGCCGCACGTCGGCGAGACCGGGGATGGGCGCCAGCCGGCGCTCCAGTTCGTCGGCATAGGTCTCGTCGGCCACGCGGTCAGGGCCCGCCACCTGCACGTCGATCGGCGCCGGCGCCCCGAAGTTGAGGATCTGGCTGATGATGTCGGCCGGCAGGAAGGCGAAGGTCGCGCCGGGGAAGAGCTTGGGCAGCTTGGTGCGCAGCTCCTTCACGTAGGCCGCGGTCGGATGGTGCTTCTCGGTCAGGGTGACGTAGATGTCGCCGTCCATCGGGCCGATGGCGCCGGTGTTGGAATAGGCGGTGTTGATGCCGCTGACCGAGAGCCCGATGTTGTCGACCACCGACGACAGCTCGGCCGGCGGCACGGTCTGGCGGATCGCGGCCTCGACATGGTCGAAGAGGGCCGCCGTGTCCTCGATCCGGGTGCCGACCGGCGCGCGGACATGCAGGGTGATCTCGCCGGAATCGACCGAGGGGAAGAAGTTGGAGCCGAGGAACGGCGCCAACAGGAACGAGGCCAGCACGAAGCCGAGAAAGCCGAGCACGAAGATGCGCCGGCGTTCCAGCGCCAGGGCCAGCACGCCGCGATAGCCGTCGCGGATCCTGGCGAAGCGCCGCTCGAAGCCGTGCTGGAAGCGTAGCAACGGATTGCGCGAGCGCGGGCGCGCCATGCCATGGCCGTGGCCCTCGAGCGCGAACTCGGCGTGGCCGGCCTGGTGCGGCTTCAAGAGGTAGAGCGCCATGGTCGGGACCAGGGTCCGCGACAGGACGAAGGAGGCGATCATCGCGAAGACCACCGCCTCGGCCATCGGCACGAACAGGAAGCCGGCGACGCCGCCCAGGGCGAACATCGGCACGAAGACGATGCAGATGCAGGCCAGCGACACGAACGCCGGGGTGACGATCTGGGCCGCGCCGTCGAGGATGGCGCTCCGCACGTCCTTGCCCTGCTCCAGGTGCCAGTTGATGTTCTCGATGGTCACCGTGGCGTCGTCGACCAGGATGCCGACGGCCAGCGCCAGCCCGCCCAGCGTCATGATGTTCAGCGTCTGGCCCAGCGCCGAGAGCGCGATGATCGAGGCGAGGATCGCCAGCGGGATCGAGGTGGCGATGATCACGGTCGAGCGCCACGATCCGAGGAAGAGCAGGATCATCAGGCTGGTCAGGGCCGCGGCGATCACCCCTTCCTTGACCACGCCCGAGATCGCCGCCTTCACGAACAGCGACTGGTCGTTCAAGAGGGTGATCTTCAGCGACGACGGCAGCCCGGCCTCGATCCGGGGCAGCGCCTGTTTGACCCCGTCGATGATCGCCAGGGTCGAGGCCGAGCCGCTCTTCAGCACCGTCATCAGCACCGAGCGGCGGCCGTCGACGCGCACCTCGTTCTGCTGCGGCGGATAGCCGTCGCGGACGTGGGCGACGTCGCGCATGAAGATAGTGGCGCCGTTCACCGTCTTGATCGGCAGGTCGTTCAGCGCCTCGATCGCCTCGGGGCTGTTGTTCAGTTTCACGTCGTATTCGAACTGGCCGATCTTGGCGGTGCCGGGCGGGACGATCTGGTTCTGCGCCGCCAGCGCGTCGGCGACGTCCTCGGCCGACAGCCCCTTCGACTGCAGTGCGTCCGGATCGAGGTCGATCTGGATCTGCCGCACCCGTCCGCCATAGGGCGAGGGCACGGTCGAGCCCGGCACCGAGGCCAGCGCCGGCCGGATGAAGTTCTGCCCCGCGTCGAACAGCTGCTGCTCGCTCATTTTCGGGCTGGAGAGCGCCAGCTGCAGGATCGGGACGGTGGAGGCGTTGTAGTCGAGAATCTGCGGCGGAGTGATGCCGGGCGGCAGCTGCTTCAGCACCGTCTGCGAGATCGCCGTCACCTGGGCGGTGGCGGTGCGGATATCGACGCCGGGCTGGAAGAAGATCTTCACCACGCCCACGCCCGGCAGCGACTGGCTCTCGATGTGCTGGATGTCGTTGACGCTCGAGGAGAGCTGGCGCTCGTAGTAATAGATCACCCGCCCGGACATGTCGTCGGGCGGCAGGCCGTTATAGGTCCACACCGCCGCGATCACCGGGATCTTGATGTCCGGGAAGATGTCGGTCGGCGTCTTCAGCGCCGCCAGCGGCCCGAACAGCAGGATCAGGATCGCCAGGACGACGGGCGTGTACGGGCGGCGCAGCGCGAGCCGCACGATCGCGAGCATGAACCAGCTCCGCCTACTCGGAAGGACGCCCGGAAATCGGCCACGACGGGGAGGCGCGGCGAGCCCGGACGAGGCGGACCCTACCCCGTGACGGCGGGGGAGCCAGTGAATAAAGATTCACGGCTGGGAGGTGGCGATAGGCTTGCCGATTCAGCGGCTTATGACAGCGCCGGACGGCAATCGATCACCGCCCTCAGGCCCGGCGCGGCGTCCTCAAGCTCCAGGGTGAAGCGATGCAGGCCGACGATGGCGGCGGCGATGCTTAAGCCCAGGCCCGACCCCGGCGCCAGCCGGTCGCGCTCGCCCCGATAGAACCGCTGGCGCACCGCGCCGCGCTCGGCCGCCGGGATGCCTGGCCCGTTGTCCTCGACCACGATGCGCGGCCGCGCCGGGTCCTCGCCGAGCCCTAGGGACACCGTCCCGCCCTCGCCGGTGAACTTGATCGCATTGTCGACCAGGTTGCTCACCGCCTCGAACAGCAGCTTCGGATCGGCTTCGACCACGGCGCCCGGCGCGCCGGACCAGCTCAGCCGCACCCCGCCAGCCTCGGCCAGCGGCTGGTAGAGCTCGCCCACCTCGCCGATCACGCCGGCCAGGTCGGTGGCCACGAACCCGGCGCGCCGGTCGCGCGCCTCCAGCTCGCTGATCCGCAGCAGGGCGCGGAAGCGCTCCAGCACCGTGTCCAGCTCGGCGGTGACGCGGGCGATCTCGGCCGGCTCCGGCGCGCCCGACTGCTGCAATCGGTGCAGCTGCGCCCGGGCGCGGGTGAGCGGCGTGCGCAGGTCGTGGGCGATGGTCTCGGTGGCGCCCTTCACCTCGCCCATCAGCCGCGCCACCTCGCCGATCATCAGGTTGACGGTGCCGGCGAACAGGTCGAGCTCGTCGCGCGCGCCGCTGATCGGCAGCCGCCGGGTCAGCTCGCCGCCGGCGATCTCGGCGCAGGCCTCCTGCAGGGTGCGCAGCCGCCGCAGGGGCGCGAGACTGAACGCCACCCCGCAGGCGAGGCCGATCACGATCACCGCGCCGCCGCTCCAGATCAGCGCCGAGGCGATGATGGCGCGTATCTCGCGCAGCTGACCCACGTCGCGCCCCACCACCAGCACCTCGCCGGAGGCCAGCCGGCGCGCGATCAGCCGCGCCGGGGCGTGGAACATCGATGTCGGCCCAATCTCGATCGGCCGGCCGCCGGGCGTCAGCGACGCCGGCAGCGCCGGCAGGTCGCCGGCGATCCGCGCGCCATCGCGCCCAAAGAGGCCGAAGACGTTGTTGCTCTGGCCGTTGAGGGTCAGCGCCTCGTCGACGCGGGCGCGCAAATCAGCCGGCGGCGCGCGCTGCAGGGCGTCGGCTTCGACGGTCAGGATGCCGTCCACCCGCCGGGTCAGATAGACCGCCGAGCGCAGGTAGACGAGGCCGAGCAGGGCCACCAGGGCGAAGGCGAAGATCAGTCCGTAGAGCGCCGAAAGGCGGAACGTCGTGGTCCGCAGCAGCGCCCTAATCTGCATTCAGCGTGTACCCGACGCCGCGCTCGGTGCGGAACAGCGGCCGCGCGTCGCCGACGTCGATCTTGCGCCTGAGTCTTCCCACATGGACGTCGATCAGATTGGTGCCGGGGTCGAAATAGTACTCCCACACCGCCTCGAAAATCATCCGCCGGCTTAAGGTCTGGCCGGCGTTGCGCATCATGAATTCCAGCAGCTTGAATTCCATTGGCAAGAGCTCGATGCGCCGCCCGCCGCGCGCGGCCTCGCGCTTGACCAGGTCGAGTTCGAGGTCGGCCACTTTCAGCATCAGCTCGGCGCTCGGCGGCCGGCGATGGCGGCGCAGGATCACCTCCAGGCGCGCCAAGAGTTCGTTCGGCGCGAACGGCTTGACGATATAGTCGTCGCCGCCGGCGCGCAGGCCGGTCACCCGGTCGTCGACATCGCCCAGGGCGCTCACCATCAGCACCGGCGCGTCGCAGCCGGCCGCGCGCAGCCCTTTCAGCACCTCCAGTCCGTCGCAGCCGGGCAGCATGCGGTCGAGGGTGATGGCGTCGAAGGGCTCGGCCAGCGCGGCCTTCAGCCCGGCGGGTCCGTCGAAGCTCTGTTCGGGATCGAAGCCGCCGGCGGTGAGGCAGGAGGCGATCTCCGCCGCCGTCGCCGGGTCGTCCTCGATGACCAGAATGCGCGCCAAAACCTCGCTCCGCCGCCTTACATCGACGGATCGCTGGCCCGCGCCAGCGCCGCCTTCAAGTCGGCGACGCAGCCGCCGAAGGCGCCCTGGTCGGGATCGAAGCCCAGCCGCGCGCAGGCCAGCTCGTCGCGGCGATAGGCGGTCTCGCGCGAGATCATGAAATAGTCCCGCGCCCCGCCCGGGATCGGCGCCCAGCCGGTTGTGTCCGCCGCCGGCCGGCCATCGGCGCGCGCGGAACTCAGCTCGCATTCGGCCAGAGCGCCGGTGTCGGGCTGCAGGCCTTGCGCCAGGCACGCGCGGCGGGCGAGCGCCATCCCGCGCCCTTGTTCCAGGCCGCGCACCGAATCGCCCAGGCTCTGCGTACAGGCGGCGAAGTGTTTCTCGCCCGGGGCCAGGCCGATCACGTTCCGGCAGACCTGGGAGACGTCGCGCTCGGCGGGCTGGGCGGTGACGGCGGGCGCGGCGGCCAGGCAGGCGAGGCCCGCGAGGGCGGCGGCGCAGGATTTGAGGGCGGCGGAGGGCATGGAACGTCTCGATCTTCGGCGGTGGAAACCGTCCGCGAAGCTATCCATGCGCGAGGCGGGAGCCAGTGAATAAAGTTTCACCGGCTCCCGCGCCGACTAAGCCGTCGCCGCGACCTTCCCCGGCGCCATCCGGTCGAGGCGGGCGTGGATGATCTCCTCCGCCTGCTTCATGATCCGCTTCACCACCACCTCGCAGGTGGGGATGTCGTGGATCAGGCCCTGGCTCTGGCCGGCCGACCAGATGCCGCCGTCGATGTCGCCGCCCTGCATCACATTGGTGCGGCCGCGTGCGCCCGACACCAGCTCGCGCACGTCGTCGATGGTCTTGGTCGGGTCCTGCTGGATGCGCACCACCTCCTCGGAGACCGCGTTGCGCGCCACCCGCGAGGTGTTGCGCAGGGTGCGGTTGGTCAGGATGGTGTCGCGCTCGGTGTTCTTGACGATCTGTTCCTTGACGTTGCGATGGATCTTGGCTTCCTCGGTCGCCATGAAGCGGGTGCCCATGTTGACGCCCTCGGCGCCCAGCGACAGCGCCGCTATCAGCGAGCGCCCGTCGGCCATGCCGCCCGAGGCGATCACCGGGATCTTCACCGCATCGACCGTGGCCGGCAGCAGCACCATCAGGGTGACGTCGTCCTCGCCCGGGTGACCGGCGCACTCGAAGCCGTCGATCGAGATCACGTCGACGCCGAGCCGCTCGGCGGTGACGCTGTGGCGGACCGAGGTGCACTTGTGGATCACCTTGACGCCCGCGGCCTTGAAGTCCGGCAGGTGGTCGATTGGGCTGCGGCCCGCGGTCTCGACGATCTTGATCCCGCTCTCGATGATCGCCTTGCGATAGTCGTCGTAGGGGATCGGATTCAGCGACGGCAGCAGCGTCAGGTTCACCCCGAACGGCTTGTCGGTGAGCTCGCGGGTGCGTTTGATCTCGGCGAGCAGCGCCTCGGCGGTGGGGAAGAGGTGGGCGACGATGAAGCCCAGCGCCCCCGCGTTCGCCACCGCGGCGACCAGGTCGCCGTAGCCCACGCCGGTCATCCCGCCCATCACGATGGGGGTCTCGACACCGAACATCTCGGTGATTTTGGTCTTGATCACTGTTCCCTCACGTCAGTCTCTGATTGTACGGCCCGGCAAATCTGGACGCTCAAAACGCTTGTTCGTCAATTCGTCGGCGCGGCTGACGTGGGGTGCGCTATGTGTGCTCGGTTCGGCTCCCGGCGGTCGTCGAAGCCGCGTTCGCGCGGCCGGGCCGCACGAGATCGCCCAGGGATTCGGCGAGCTGCGCCAGGGTGTAGGGCTTCCGCAGCAGGGGCAGGTCGCCGTTCATCGCCGTCGGCACGAGCCTTTGGGCGGTGTAGCCGGACGTCAGCAGCACCGGCAGGTCTGGACGCAGGCTTCGGATGTCGCGCGCCAGTTCGATGCCGTTTTGACCCGACGCCATGATCACATCGGTGAACACCAGGTCGATCTGGGCGCCCCTCGCGAGCGCGGTCAGCGCCTCATGGGCGGACCCGGTTTCGACCACCTCATAGCCGAGCTCCTCCAGCATGGCGCCGGTCGTGCTGCGCACATCGGCGTCGTCTTCGACCAGCAGCACCTTGCCAGACCCCTGCCGAGGTGTCGCGACCGCTCCGCTCGCCGTCGTGTTCGCGTCGGCGGGATCGGCGCGCGGCAAGTAGATCGACACCGTCGTGCCCCGACCCACGGCGCTCTCCAGCTCGACGAAGCCGCCGGACTGGCGCGCGAAGCCGTAGACCTGACTCAAGCCCAGGCCGGTGCCCTTCCCCTCCGCCTTGGTGGTGAAGAAGGGCTCGAACACCCGCGCGGCGATCTCGGGCGCCATGCCGCCGCCGGTGTCGGCCACCGAGACGACCACATAGTCGCCCGCGGCGGCGTTGTTGGCGGCCGCCTGCTCGCCCGCCACGGCGCGGTTCTCCGTCGAGAGGACCAGGGTCCCGCGGTCGTTCATCGCGTCGCGGGCGTTGATCGCCAGGTTGAGGATCGCCGTCTCCAACTGGTGCGGATCAGTGCGGCAGAACCAGAGGTCGGCCGCGCGTCGAACGTTCACTTTCACCGCCTCGCCGATGGCCCGATCGAGCAGGGTCTCGAACGTCGGCAAGAGGTCGGTGACGCAGACCACCTCCTCGCGCATGTCCTGGCGCCGGGCGAACGCCAGCAGCTGCTCGTTCAGCTTGGCGCCGCGCGCAACGCCCAGCCGCGCGGTGTCCAGCAGCCGCTGCACGCGGTCATCGAGCTGCACACGCCGCGAGAGCGACTCCAGGCTGCCGCCGATGATCATCAGCAGGTTGTTGAAGTCGTGGGCGATGCCGCCGGTGAGCTGGCCGATCGCCTCCATCTTCTGGCCCTGGCGTAGCGCCTCGTCGATCAGCCGCCGCTCGGTGTTGTCGACGATGATGCCCGCGATCCGGACGGCGCGGCCGTCGCGATAGAAGGTGCGTCCCTTGAGCTGGACCCAGCGGATGGCGCCGTCGCTGGCGCGTTGGATTCGGCGCTCGATGTCGATCCGGCCGCTCGTCGCCGCATCCGCGATGGCGTCCGCGACGGCCTGTCGATCCTCGGGCAGATAGTGCGCGACGCCGCGCTGCTGGCTCCAGGCCTGCTGCGGCCGCGGATAGCCGAAGATGGCGTCGTGGCGCGGCGAGCGGATCGAGGTGTCGTTCTCGAGATCTAGCTCCCAGCTGCCCATGTCGGCGGCGTCGAGGGCGATGGCGAGGCTTTGTTCGGCGCGATTGCGATCGGCGACCTCCGCGGCAAGGCGCTGGTTCGCCTCGGAAATTTCGCGAGCCCGCTCGCGGTTCTGGCGCAGGTCTGTGACGATCACGCACAGCATGTGATCGGCGTCTTCCTCAACGATCATGTCGACCACGGAGAGGTTGACCTCCGCGAAGCCGCCGGGCGCCAGCGCGAGGCGGAATTCGGACGACGCGCCTTCACGCCCGGAGCCCA
>Ga0302311_10002167_pt1 | contig 22449 bp, 21 predicted proteins | sample III_Palsa_N1_3_FD_200449 | JGI IMG/M metagenome (GOLD analysis project Ga0302311, IMG submission 200449) | Peat permafrost microbial communities from Stordalen Mire near Abisko, Sweden - III_Palsa_N1_3 | ecosystem: Environmental > Terrestrial > Soil > Palsa > Peat permafrost | place: Sweden... | reverse complement strand
CAACTGCTGCGTCGTTGCGGCCGACCAGGCCAGCAGCTCTTCGCGCTCCCGGGGGGCCGGCACGGTGCGCTCGGCGACGGCCTCGGCCGGGGGAGCGTCGGCAGGTCCCGCGGCGATGGTGGCGGCCCGGAAGCGACGCCCCTGGCCCAGGTGCTGCGCCAGATCGAACAGCGTCCACTCGGGGCAGGTCGGCACCTGCACGTCGAGGCTGGGCGCCGAGGCGATCACGGCTCGGAAGGCGGTCGCACGGTCGTCGATCAGCCGCAGCAGATCGGGAAACTCCAGAGTCTTATGCACAGCGGTAGTTCTACCGCCTTGATGTACTTGCCCGACAGCGGTTTTCCCAGCCGGTGCGGCGGGGCGCTCCGGCCCAGGCGCGCCCACGCTCGGGCTTCCGCCACGCCACTGGTCGATGCGCCAACCGGCGTCGTTGCACATTCATGATGGGTCGTCATATATCAGCCTGGATAACCGTTTCCGGGGTTTGGATCGCCGCCGGTAGAGACGGAGCGGCCTGACCGGGCGGTGATCCGCCCGGTGTGGGGAGCGACGGCAGACTGTAGGTGAAGGCGCGGCTGAAGGTCCGCTCGACCCACGAGCTGGTGGATTCGTCGGCGCGGGGACGAGTGGCCTGGTCGTCCAGGGTGCCGCGCAGTTCGGCAACAGTAGTGGAGCGATCGGTGCTGGTGAGCAGCTGACCGTGGTCGAAGGCGAGTTCGCGGACGTCTTTGTACAGCCAGGCCGGGTGGAAACCCATGTTCAGGTATGCGCCGCGGACGTGTCCCGCGCCGAGCAGCAGTCGACCGGTGAAGTCGACGGGCGCGGCGAGCTCAAAGTGGGTGGCATCGGGATGCCAGGCCTTGGCGGCAGCCGGAGTGGGACCGCATCCGAATATTCGCGTAGCGGAGTGGTCTTCTTCTGGAGGTAGGCCGATCTCCAGGTGGGTGAGGTGGAGGGCATCGGCATGGACCTGATAAGTGCAGATGTATCCGCGCCAGCATGCGCTGCTGAGGGCTCGTGGGCGTAGGCCGTGATCGTTCGGTTCGAACAGTCCATCACCGTCGATTGCGGTGATGGCGTAGCGGGCAGAACGGAAGTGCATCTCGTCTTGGAACTGGGTGGTCATGCGTGTCCCATCCGTCTTTGTCCTTTGTGGCCAACGGAGACCTTGGCTGTACATCGTGCCCCAGCTACCGCCTGAATCAAGTGGGTGAGCTTGCCAAGGCCGTCACGGTGGAGCCGCGACGGTTCGCGCCCGGGAGTTGTAGGCCGGTGATCCGGTCTTCGATGGTGCCTGGCCAGTACGGGTTGGGCAGGCCGTCGTCAGTCATGTGCTCTCGGGGATCACTTCGGCGGTGATCCGCTGACCGACCTGTACGGCCGCTGCCGGATACTGACGCCAGGACAGTTCCAACGGGCCGACCATCCCCAGGGGCCGCGCGGTGAATCCGTCCAGGGTCACTGCGACTCCGCGTGATCTGGTGATCTCTGTCGCGGTCCCGCTGCACAAGTCGCCGACGCGAATCGCTGCCAGGAACCTGCGGGGATCCTGATCGTCCGGCCCACTGCCCATGCCGACGAGCCTCCCATACCGAGCGGTGCACTGGCTCGGGCATTTCGGGACTGAGCTCATCGATTGCGGTCGGATGCGGTGCTCATCCTGGCAGGAGCGGTTCCCAGGGCTGCGGGAAGCAGGTTTCGAGCCGGTCGAGGGCGTCGATGGCTTGGTCGAACACGGTGGTGGCGGGCCAGGGAAGCCGTTCGGGTCGGTGCGACCAGGTCGGGTGGATGACAGCGACTCGGTATTGCCATCCTGGCCCGCCGGCATTGACCTCGTCGAGGCGAACCAGGATGTCGTCGCAAGCTCCGCATTCCAGCCAAGGCGTGAGCGAGATGCCATGGAGCAGGTGGCCTGGGGTGATCTCCGTGAGGAGTTCCCGCACGATGTGGGTGGCTCGGGTGGAGTCTTCGATGTCCTGCCACCGTTCGTCCTCCGCGTCCGGATCCAGGCACCAGCGAAGCAGGGCTCGCACCCGGTCGGTGACGCCGTACGCTGCGGCCAGTTCCAGGAGCTCGACGCGATCCGCTCGACGCAGCGGTGTGTGCCATTCCGCTAGTTGGGTGGCGAGATCTTCGATGGCGAATTCCCACTCACCTGCGTCCCAGGTCGACAGGGAGTTTGGGCTTGCTGGATTGAGCAGGCCCATGAGCCTGAGGTAGTCGGCGCGGCGGTCGGTCATGGGGGGATTCGATCAGGGATTCGCTGTTCATGGCCAGGGGATTTGTGTTCAGTCGGTCCAGTGGAACCAGACGTCGAAGAGGTCGAACCCCTTGCCGGGGCCGGACAGGTCGGTGTCGACGGAGATGTCAGGGTGGGCTGGGCGGCGTAGTACGCCTGGGTTCAGTAGGACGATGCCGAAGCGGTCCAGGACGGCGGTGATCGCGTGGCTCTCCTGTTCCCAATCAGGGACTGGGAGTGGGGCGAGCGAAGCGCTGTTCGGGACCGAGCGGTGGGCGTTGCCGCTGGGGCCTCGCCCGTGTTCCGCATCGGTGGCGGGCGCGGCGATCGGGGCCAGGCGGCAGAGCAGGAGGGTCAGGCCGTGCGTCGTCACATAGCCGTTGGGGCGGTGCGTGCGTTGAGAGCCCTCCTGGCGGGTGATCATGACATCCACGAAGGAGGCGTAGCCGGATCCGTAGTGGGTGAACTCGGCGTGTTCGACGGCGAGGGAGGGGGACGCGCCCAGTTCGCCGACGGTCGCGTGCAGGAGCCGCTCGATGGCGTCCTCGGCCAGGCCGAGTTCGGCCCATGGTCCGACGACCTCGTTACGCGCGGCTCGGCGTTGCCACTCGGGGTTCGACAGCTGCTCCGGGTCGAGGATCTGCCGGGAGCCGCAGACGGCCGGTTGGGGAGGGGATGTCACTGCTCGAAGGTGACCGTCACCGGGGCGTGGTCGGACCAGCGTTCGGGGTGGGTGGCGGCGCGTTCGACCACGGCGGAGACGGCGCGGGCGGCGATCCCCGGGGTGGCGAGCTGGTAGTCGATCCGCCAACCGGCGTCGTTGTCGAACGCGCGGCCCCGGTAGGACCACCAGGAGTACGGGCCGGGGCCCTCGGGGTGGAGGGTGCGGACCACGTCCACGTAACCCGCCTCGTCCAGGACCCGGCTGAACCAGGCGCGTTCCTCCGGGAGGAAGCCCGCGTTCTTCTGGTTGGTCTTCCAGTTCTTCAGGTCCGCCTCCTGGTGTGCGATGTTCCAGTCGCCGCAGACCACGACCTCGCGGCCGGCGGCTCCGGCGCGGCGGCGGAGGTCCTTGAGGTGCTCCAGGAACTCCTCCAGGAACCGCTCCTTCTCGTCCTGGCGCGGGGTGCCGACCTCGCCGGAGGGAAGGTAGAGGCTGGCGACGGTCACGCCCGGCAGGTCGATCTCGGCGTAGCGGCCGGTGGAGTCGAACTCGGCCGAGCCAAAGCCGATGCGCTGCGCCTGCGGCTCGGTGCGGCAGAGCAGGGCGACCCCGGCGCGGCCCTTGGCGACCGAGGGAGCCCACAGCGGGTACCAGCCCTCCGGGTCGCGGACATGGGCGGCGAGCTGCGCGGGTTCGGCGCGGACCTCCTGGAGGCAGACGACGTCGGCCCGGCTGGCGGCGAGCCATTCGACGTAGCCCTTGCCGGTCGCGGCGCGCAGGCCGTTCACGTTGGCGGTGCTGATGGTGAGGGTCTCGGCGGTGCTCATCTGTCCCTGCTGCGGTGGTGGCGGCGATGGCTGGTGGTGGCTGGTGGTGGCAGTGGTGGCGGCTGGCGGAGTCCATTCTCGCCGACGGCGGGAGCGGGGCGGTCCCGGCCCCCGCTCCCGCGCGGGGGTCAGCCGCTGGCCTCGCCGCCGGTGGCGGGCGCCCGACCGTGCCGCATGGCCAGGGCCACCAGCAGGCCGAGGATCCCGGCCCCGGCGGCGACCAGCAGGCCGTCCCGGTAGCCGCCGTCGGTGTAGAGGTCCGGCACGGTGTAGTAGCCGCCGGTCAGCTTGGCGGACACGCCCGGCACTGTCACCTTGAACTTCAGTGCGTTCGCGGCCAGGCAGGCGGTCAGCACCGCCGTGCCGACCGAGGTGGCCAGGCTGTTGACGACCCCGAGCATGCCCGCGCTGATGCCCTGCTGCCGGGCCGGCACCGCCTCGATGATCAGGTTCGGCGCGGAGGCGTAGAACGCGCCGAAGCCAATGCCGAAGATGACCGCGAACAGCGCGTACTGCCAGGCGGAGTGCGAGAAGTAGGCGTACAGCAGGGTGGACAGGGTGAAGGTGGCCATCGCTCCGATCAGCGGTAGCCGGGGGCCGACCTTGCGGGACCACTCGCCCCCGCCGCCGCCGGAGAGCATGCCGGTACCGCCGGAGAAGACCGCCGAGTGCAGCCCGTAGCCGAGCAGGCTGGCTCCCAGGCCGTACGCCAGTGGCGCGTTGAAGCCGATGTGCAGGATCGGGGCCATCGCGCTGGTCAACCGCCCGCCGGAGCCGGAGATGACCTCGCCGAGCACCGCATGGGTGAGCTGGGCGTGGGTGGGGGTCTGCAGCATGTAGGGGATGGAGTAGCCCTGGATGCCGATCACCATGCTGCCGAACAGCGCGGCCATCAGCACCAGCAGCACCTTGGGGGAGAACAGCAGCTCCAGATCCATGATCGGTTGGTCGCTGCGGCGTTCCACCAGCACGAAGGCCACCAGCAGCAGTAGACCGCCGACCAGCCAGCCCCAGGCGCTGGGTCGTCCCCAGCCCCAACTGGCGCCGTTCGACAGGTACAGCAGCACCAGTCCGACGCCGACCGCCAGCAGCAGCGCACCGGCCACGTCCAGCCGTTGGTCACTGCGCAGCGGCGACTCGGGGACCAGCAGCACCAGCAGCGGCAGCATCACCGCCACGAAGATCAGCATGAACCAGAACAGCGAACGCCAGGAGTAGTGGTCCAGCAGCCAGCCGCCGAGCAGCGGCGCGAACAGCGCGGACATGCCGAGGCCGGTGGCGATCACGCCGATCGAGGCGGGGATGTAGCGGCGCGGCAGGATGTCGCGGAACAGCCCGTACGCCACGGTGGGCGCGGTGATGGCGACCGCCTCCAGCGCGCGGCCGACCAGGAACAGCGCCCAGGACGAGGTGAGCGCGCAGACCAGGGTGCCGACGGCGAAGGACGCCCCGGCGACCAGCATCATCAGCCGCTTTCCCCACAGGTCGGACATCTTGCCGAAGAGGGGCGTGGTCGCGCCGCCGACCAGGCCGAAGATGATGACCATCCAACTGATGTTGGCGCCGACTCCGGGGAAGGACGGCGAGATGTCCCGGGCCGCCGAGGCGACCATGGTGTATTGCAGCGCGGCGATTTCGGCGAAGAGCACGACGACGATGATGACGGTGAAGATCCGCAGTCTGGACGCGCCTTCGAGGCGTGCGGCTGGTGGTGTGGACGGGGTGGGGGGTGCGGGGGCCTGGGCGGAGGACACGGTGCGGCTCCTCGGGACTGGGGTGCGGAGGGCCCAGGGCGGTCATCCGCAGAGGAGTATCTAACAGTCCGTCAGATAAGAACGGAAGCGGTGCGGCATGGGCAGCCGACTGTCCCTGCCCGGACTCCATCTGCTTCAATAGGAGTCATGGACCTGCTGACCGCTGACGAAGCCCTGGACGGGGGAACGAGGCGTCTCGACCTCGAACCGTTCTGGCCCTCGCGGCAGCCGTTCCACTTCGACGAGACCTGTTGCCGCTCGACCGGCGCGCGGGGACGTCGTTCATAGCCGTTCATCGGCCGACCGATCGCGCGCAGACGACCTCCAGCGTCCTCTTCTCGTGCGAAAGCGAGCCCTGTCATGTCGAACATCTCTCCGCTTGCCCTGCTCGACTCCCTGGCCCTGGCTGATCCGGTCACCGCGGAACCCGCTGTGCCCCGGCTGCGCGCGGTGCCCTCCCCGCTGCCCTCGGCGTCGCTGCCCCCGACCGGTGTGGCGGGCGTCTACCGGCTGCCGGACGCCTCCCCGGACGCCGAGCTGGTCGGCTACCTGGTGCTGGTGCCGGTCGGCACCGAGCTGGACGTGACCGCGGTTCCGGTCCGGGCGGCCCAGCCGATCATCACCCAGGCGCAGCCGGTCCCGGCTCAGGCCCAGGCAGTCCAGGCCCAGGCGGCTCAGGCCCAGGCGGCGGCTCAGGCCCAGGCGGCCCAGGCCCAGGCGGTGCGGCCTGCGACGGCGGTCCAGGTGGGTCCGGCCGCGGCCGGTATCACGTTGGACCTGGAGCGGCGCACCGCCCGGGTCGACGGCGAGCCGTTGGAGCTCACCTATCTGGAGTTCGAGCTGCTGGCCCACCTGACCGGCAATCCGCACCGGGTGCACACCCGGGACCACCTGGTCTCGGCGGTCTGGGGCTACGGCCACATCGGCGACGGGCGCACGGTGGATGTCCATGTCGCCCGGCTGCGGCGGAAGTTGGGACGCCACCGGGACGGCATCGTCACCGTCCGCCGGGTGGGTTACAAGTACGTTCCCGCCAGCACTCGATGACGGTCAGTCAGATCCGAGACAACAAGAATTGGATCTGACGCCGGGTCAGCCCTCGCTGACCCGGCCGCCGTCGACGGTGATCCGGCGAGTGGTCTGTACCGCCTCCAGCATCCGCCGGTCGTGGGTGACCAGCAGCAACGTGCCCGGGTAGGTTGCCAGCGCGGACTCCAACTGCTCGATGGCGACCAGGTCCAGATGGTTCGTCGGCTCGTCCAGTACCAGCAGGTTCACCCCGCGGCCCTGGAGCAGCGCCAGTGCCGCGCGGGTGCGCTCGCCGGGCGACAGGGTCGCCGCCGGGCGCAGCACATGCGCCGCGCGCAGGCCGAACTTGGCCAGCAGCGTGCGGACTTCGGCCGGAGGCAGGTCCGGTACGGCGGTGCTGAAGGCGTCGATCAGCGGTTGGTCGCCGAGGTTGTGGTTCTCGAAGATCAATCCGCGTGCCTGGTCGATCTCGCCGACCACCACGCCCGGTCCCAGCGACGCCTGTCCGGCGTCCAGCGGCAGCCGCCCGAGCAGCGCCGCCAGCAGCGTCGACTTGCCGGAGCCGTTGGCGCCGGTGATGGCGATCCGGTCGGCCCAGTCGACCTGGAGGTCCACCGGTCCGAGGGTGAACTCGCCGAGTGCGACCCGGGCGCCGCGCAGTGTCGCCACCACCGCGCCGGATCGGGGCGCGGCGGCGATCTCCATCCGCAGCTCCCACTCCTTGCGCGGCTCGTCGACCACGTCCAGCCGCTCGATCAGTCGTTGGGTCTGCCGGGCCTTGGCGGCCTGCTTCTCGGACGACTCGGTGCGGAACGCCTTGCCGTGCTTGTCGTTGTCCGGGGACTTGCGGCGGGCGTTCTTCACGCCCTTCTCCATCCAGGCCCGCTGGGTCCGGGCCCGGCTCTCCAGCGAGGAGACCGTGTCGGCGTACTCCTCGTACTCGGCGCGGGCGTGCCTGCGGGCCGTCTCGCGCTCCTCAAGATAGGCCCCGTAGCCGCCGCCGTAGTGGTTGACCTGCTGCTGGGCCAGGTCGAGCTCCAGCACCCGGGTCACCGTCCGGGTCAGGAACTCGCGGTCGTGGCTGATCAGCACGGTTCCCGCGCGCAGGCCGGAGACGAAGGACTCCAGCCGGTCCAGGCCGTCCAGGTCCAGGTCGTTGGTCGGCTCGTCCAGCAGGAACACGTCGTACCGGCTGAGCAGCAGCGAGGCCAGACCGGCGCGGGCCGCCTGGCCGCCGGACAGGGCGGTCATCGGCAGGTCCAGGCCGACGGTCAGGCCCAGGTCGGCGGCGACCTCCTCGGCGCGCTCGTCCAGGTCCGCGCCGCCGAGGCCCAGCCAGCGGTCCAGGGCGGCGGAGTAGGCGTCGTCCGCGCCGGGCGTACCGTCGACCAGCCCCTGGGTGGCGTCGTCCAGTTCGGCCTGGGCGGCGGTCACGCCGGTGCGGCGGCCGAGGAAGCCGCGCACGGACTCGCCGGGACGACGCTCGGGCTCCTGCGGGAGGTGCCCGACGGTGGCGGTGGCGGGACTCAGCCGCAGCGTGCCCGACTCGGGCGCGTCCAGCCCGGCGAGCAGCCGCAGCAGCGTGGACTTGCCCGCGCCGTTGACGCCGACCAGTCCGATCACGTCGCCCGGGGCGACGACCAGGTCGAGGTCGGAGAAGAGGACACGGTCACCGTGCCCGGCGGTGAGGTCTTTGGCGACGAGGGTGGCAGTCATCAGGGCACCGATCATATCGGCAGGCGGTAGCGGTTTTTGGGCAGGCGGCAGCGGTCCGAGGTGCTGGGTCCGGAGTGCGGGGTCTCGAGTGCGGGACCATGGGACCGAGGACGGGCAGGCAAGAGGACGAGCAAGCTGGAGAGGGAGAGGCCGGGACATGGGCATGGACGGCGGGGCGGGAACGGACGATCTGCGCGGCCAGGAGGCGGTGCGCTTCACCTCCGAGCTGATTCGGATGGACACCAGCAACTACGGCGGCGGCGACTGCCAGGAGCGCCCGGCCGCCGAGTACGCGGCCGAACGGCTGGCCGAGGCGGGGCTGTCGCCGCTGGTACTGGAGTCCGCACCGGGACGGGCCAACGTGGTGGTCCGGATCGCGGGCAGCGAGCCCGAACTGCCGGCGCTGCTGGTCCACGGCCACCTGGACGTGGTCCCGGCGCAGGCCGAGGACTGGAGCGTGCCGCCGTTCAGCGGCGAGATCCGCGACGGCGTGGTCTGGGGGCGCGGCGCGGTGGACATGAAGGGCACGGACGCGATGCTGCTCGCGGTCGCCCGGGCCTGGAGCAGGGAGGGGCGCGGACCGCGCCGCGACGTGGTGCTGTGCTTCACCGCCGACGAGGAGGACAGCGCGGCGGCCGGCGCGGACTGGCTGGTGCGCAAGCACGCCGACCTGTTCCAGGGCTGCACCGAGGCGATCGGCGAGTGCGGCGGCTACACCGTGCACACCGCGGCGGGCCAGCGGCTCTACCCGGTGGGGGCGGGCGAGCGCGGCACCAACTGGATGCGGCTGACCGCCCGCGGCACCGCCGGGCACGGCTCCAAGCCGAACCGGGCCAACGCGGTGACCCGGCTGTCGGCGGCGATGACCCGGATCGGCGGTCACCAGTGGCCGGTGCGGATCACCCCGACCGTGCGGGCGGCGCTGTTGGCGCTGGGCGAGGCGACCGGCGTGGCGCTGACCCCGGCCGAGGTCGACGACCCGGCCTTCGACGCGGACGGGTACCTGGCCCGGTTGGACCCGGAGGCCGCCCGGCTGGTCCTGGCGAGCCTCCGCAACAGCGCCAACCCCACGGTCCTGCAGGCCGGTTACAAGACCAATGTGATCCCCGGGCTGGCGCTGGGCGAGGTCGACGGGCGGACCATGCCCGGGCTGGTGAAGGAGTTCGAAGCGGTCCTGGACGAGCTCACCGGGCCCGACGTGGACTGGTCCTACCTGCACCAGGAGGACGCGCTGAGCGCCCCGGTCGACGCCCCGGTCTTCGCCGCCATGCGGGACGCGCTGCTGGCCCGCGACCCGGGAGCGGCGGTGGTGCCGTACTGCATGTCCGGCGGCACCGACGCCAAGCAGTTCGCCCGGCTGGGCGTCACCGGCTACGGCTTCTCGCCGCTGCTGCTGCCGCCGGGCTTCGACTTCCAGGGCCTGTTCCACGGAGTGGACGAGCGGGTGCCGGCCGAGGCACTGCGGTTCGGCGCGGCGGTGCTGGACGACTTCCTGAGTTCGGTCGGCTGAGCTCGGTGGGCTGAGTTCGCTCGGCTGAGCCAGGTCGGCTGAGCTCGGTCGGGGACGAACGGGGTTCGGCCGGGGGAACGGTCGTCGCGGGCGGACCGTTGACGAGATGCACAGGGGGTTATGTACGGACTGAGAGGTTGCGGATGATGCGGCGGGCACGAGCGGGCGCGATCGCGGCGGCACTGGGCGCGGTCACGGCTGGGGCCGTGACGGCCTGGGCCGCGCGCGAGATTCCGGCGGCGATGGGCGGCGACCCCACCCGGGGTGAGCGCGGCGAGCGGATGCGCCGCTCGCCGCGCTACCGGGACGGCGTGTTCCACAACCCGCCGGCCCCGCCGCGCCAGCAGCCGGGCGGCCTGGGCCCCGGCGTGCTGCGGGAGCTGCTGTTCGGCAAGCAGCTGCGGCACCCGTCCCGGCCGATCCCGGTGGTCCGCGGGATGGTCGGCGACCTGGCCGCGGACCAGGGCCTGGCGGTCACCTGGTTCGGCCACTCGACCGCGCTGCTGGAGATCGAGGGTCGGCGGCTGCTGCTCGACCCGGTGTGGAGCGAGCGCTGCTCGCCCTCGCAGGCGGTCGGGCCGCGCCGGCTGCACCAGCCGCCGCTGGCGCTGGAGCAGCTGCCCCGGATCGATGCCGTGGTGATCTCCCATGACCACTACGACCATCTGGACATGCACAGCGTGCGGACGCTGGCGCTGGCCCAGCCGCAGCTCCGGTTCGTGGTGCCGCTGGGCGTGGGCGCGCACCTGGAGCGCTGGGGCGTGGACCTGGACCGGGTGGACGAGCTCGACTGGGACGAGCAGACGAAGATCGGCGGGCTGCGCCTGGTCTGCACCTCGGCGCAGCACTTCTCCGGCCGGGGCTTCGCCAACAACGGCACGCTGTGGAGCTCCTGGGCGATCATCGGGGCCGAGCACCGGGTGTTCTACAGCGGCGACTCGGGCTACTTCGGCGGCTTCGCCGGCACCGGCGAGGCACACGGCCCGTTCGACCTGTCGCTGGTGCAGATCGGCGCCTACAGCGACCACTGGCAGGACATCCACATGACTCCGGAGGAGGGCGTGAGCACCCACCTCGACGTCCGCGGCGGACTGCTGGTGCCGGTGCACTGGGGCACCTTCGTGCTGGGCCTGCACGACTGGTCGGAGCCGGTGGAGCGGTTGTGCGCGGACGCCGAGGCGCGGGGCGTGCAGTTCGCCGTCCCGCGTCCGGGGGAGCGGATCGAGGTCGCCCGGCCGCCGAAGCTGGACCACTGGTGGCGCGCGGTCGTCTGACCTGCCGGGCCGACATGGTCAGCCGGTGGGCCGGGTCGGGCCGGGGTCAGGCCCTGGGCCAGGACGGGCCGAGGCTTGCCCGCGGGTCCGGGGGCCTGGCCGCAGGCGGGCGCGGGGCCGGCGGCCGGGTCTGCGGCGGCCGGTCGTCAGCGGTGGGCAGCGGCAGCGAGGACCAGACGGTCTTGCCGCCGCCCGGCGTCCGCTCGACGTCGCACACCCCGCCGGCCTCCAGGGTGATCGCCCGCACCAGCAGCAGCCCCCGGCCGCCGGTGCGGGCGAAGTCGTTCTCCAGCGGCTGCGGCCGGTAGGGGTGGCTGTCCTCGACCGACAGCCGCACCCAGCCGGCGCCGATCACCACCTCGACCACGATCTGCGGCGACAGCAGCGCCGCGTGCCGGACGGCGTTGGTGACCAGTTCGGAGACGATCAGCAGCAGCCCCTCGACCAGTTCGACGTACGCCGGTCCGGTCATGCCCTGGGCGGCCAGCAGGTCCCTTACGGCGTGCCGGGCCTGCGGCACGGACAGGTCCACCGCGGGCGCGGCGAACCGCCACACGCCTTCGACCACGCCCGGGGGCCCGGCGGCCGGGACCGCCGGGGGAGCAGGGACCGATGCCGGTTCGGGGTCGTACGGGGCGTCTCCTCGGACGTGCATTCTGGTGCCGCCATCCTCTGTGCGTTCGAGCCCTGGACGGTCCTCGGACCCCGTCCCGGTCGGCTCAGCTGCTATCAGACCCGCACTGACGCTGTGCACTCGGGTGGATACCCAAAGTGTCCGCTTCTTGATCGACATTGACCGGCTCCGACCGCCGCGGGGCGCCTTTCGGTCGTACCGGACGGCACCCCGGATGGCGAATGCTCGTACCGCCCGGCTGCGCCCCGCCGACGGGTGCGGGCGCGGTCAGCGGCACTCCGTTTCCTTGGTATTCTTTTCCCTGTCAGCGCGACGGCAACATCACGCTGGCACGCCCGATGCGCGGGTGGCGGAATGGCAGACGCGCTAGCTTGAGGTGCTAGTGCCCTTCGGGGCGTGGGGGTTCAAGTCCCCCCTCGCGCACATCCGGTCCATGGACCACACCAGGCCGGTCGGCCCGACAGCAGCTGTCGGGCGGACCGGCCTCAGTGCTTCGCTGGCGTGTCCCGCCAGGGCGGAGGCGGACCCGGGTAACACAATGTCCCGCATGTCCACCCCTGTGAATCCGCTGCCCAGTCCGCCCCGGGTCACCGCCCGGAAGATCCTGGGCAAGTGGCCGGTGTGGGTCTTTCCCTCGGTGCTGGTCGCCCTGGTCTCCTTCGCGCTCGCGCTGGTGTACTCCGGCGGTATCGGTGACCCGCAGGGCTCCACGCACCACCTGCCGGTGGGGCTGGTCAACCGCGACAGCGGCCCGCTGGGCGGGCAGCTGGTGCACGCCATCGCCGACGCGCCGGACCCGCGGCAGCGGGTGAGCTGGCACATCCTGACGCCCGCGCAGGCCCAGGACATGTTCGACTCGGGACGCCTGTACGGAGCGATCGCCGTACCGGCGCGTTTCACCGCCGCGCTGACCAGCATCATCGCCCCCGCTGCCGAGGTCACCTCCACCCAGCAGCCGCAGGTCACCCTGCTGACCAATCCGGGTGCGGGCAGCCTGGCCTCCTCCCTGGCCACCGGCGTCGAGCAGGTGGCGCTGCGCGCTGCCTCGCAGAGCGTCGGTGCGACCCTGGAGCGGCAGTTGCGCGCCACCGGCGCCACGCCCACCGCGGCCCAGACCATGCTGCTGGCCGATCCGATCACCACGGTCACCCAGCCCGGGCACGCCCTGGCCACCCGGACCGGCCTGGGACTGACGGCTTTCTACATCGCGCTGCTGGTGGTGATGTCGGGGTTCCTGGGCGCCAACATCATCAACGGCGGCGTGGACTCGGCCCTCGGCTACGCGCCCAGCGAGCTGGGACCGCGCCGGCAGGTTCGCGCCACCGTGCCCATCAGCCGGGTCCAGACGCTGCTGGTGAAGATGGTGATGTCCGCCGTGCTGTCGCTGGTGACGGCCAGCGTGGTGGTCCTGGCCACGGCGGTGGTGGTGCGGTTGGCCATGCCGCACCTGTTCCTGCTGTGGGTGTTCGCGGTCTGCGCCAGCGCGGTGGTCGGGGTCGGCGTGCAGGCGGTGATCGCCGTCTTCGGCGGGCTGGGGCAGGTGGTGAGCATGTTCTTCTTCGTGGCCCTGGCCATCCCCTCCGCCGGAGCCACCATCCCGCTGGAGGCGGTCCCTGGCTTCTACCGGTTCCTGGGCCAGTTCGAACCGATGCGGCAGATCGGCGGAGGGGTGCGGGCGATCGTGTACTTCGACGCGCGCGCGGACGCCGGGCTCCAGCGTGCCTGGATCATGCTCGCGCTGGGGCTGGTGATCGCGCTGGTCCTGGGCCTGGGCATCACCCACTGGTACGACCGCCGGGGCTACCAGCGGATTCACCCCGCCGAGCTGACCCCGCCGTCCGGCGGTCCCGCGGGCTGAACACCCGCCCCGGGCGGGGCCCGGCGAGAGGTATGTTCCGGAGCGGGCCGCTGGAGCGCTCCGCCGCGGCTGGGCGTGGCTTCGCCGAGGTCTGCCCGCAATACTTCAATGGATTTGCGTCAGCGAGCGCAGTGATATCGATTCCAGGTCGGCTCAATGACAACTAGATGTATATACCAACTTGTGTGTAGGGTGCTCACAGCCCCAGTGGCATGGTCCGTGCGGGCGTCCGCAGGGAATATCCACTGGGTTAGAGGACGTCTCGACTGTGGGAACGCTCCACTGTGATCCACCTGATTGCGTAGTGCAGCTCTGACGCCCGTGATGATTCGGAGGCTGGTACCAATGGCTCAAGCAGCTGGTCGGCTCGCTGCTCTGGTGAGCGAGGTGTTGGGGGCCCCGCTGCCGCTGCGGTTGCGCGCCTGGGACGGCAGTGAGGCAGGACCGGTGGGTACGCCGGTCCTGGTTATCAGCAGCCGCCGGGCCCTGCACCGGTTGTTGTGGAAGCCCGGCGAGCTCGGCCTGGCGCGCGCCTGGGTCGCCGGTGAGATGACCATAGAAGGCGACCTCTACGAGGCGCTGAACCGGATGGCCCCGGTGGTGTGGCGACGCGACGAGAACGCGCAGGCGCGGATCACCCTGCGCGACCCGCGGATCCTCGGACTGGCCGGCCGCGTGCTCGCCCTGGCCGGGCCCTCGCTGCCGCCTCCACCGCCGCCGGAGGAGGCCCCGCCCAGCCGCCGGGGGTTGCAGCACACGCTGCGCGGCGACCGGCAGGCGATCCACCACCACTACGACGTCGGCAACGACTTCTACGCCGAGGTGCTCGGTCCCTCCTTCGTCTACTCCTGCGCCTACTGGGCCGACCAGGACGTCACCCTGGAGCAGGCCCAGGAGGCCAAGCTCGACCTGGTCTGCCGCAAACTCGCGCTGCGCCCGGGGCAGCGGCTGCTCGACGTGGGCTGCGGCTGGGGCTCGATGGTGCTGCACGCCGCCGAGCACTACGGCGTGCACGCCGTCGGCGTCACCATCTCCACGGAGCAGGCCGACCTCGCTCGCAAGCGGGTGGTCGAGGCCGGGCTGACCGACCGGGTGGAGATCAGGATCCAGGACTACCGGCAGATCGACGACGGCCCCTATGACGCGATCTCCTCGATCGGCATGGCCGAGCACGTCGGCTCGGTGGCCTACCGCACCTATGCCGAGCAGCTGTACGGGCTGCTGCGGCCGGGCGGCCGGTTGCTCAACCACCAGATCGCCCGCCGCCCGTGGAGCGACGAATCCGCCTACCGGATAGACGAGTTCATTGATCGCTATGTCTTCCCGGACGGCGAACTGGCACCGGTCGGCAGTACCGTCACGCTGCTGGAGCAGGCGGGATTCGAGGTCCGCGACCTGGAGTCGATCCGCGAGCACTACGCGCTGACCCTGCGCGCCTGGGTGGCGAACCTGGAGCGGAACTGGTCGCAGGCGGTCCGGCAGGTCTCGCCGGGCCGGGCCCGGGTGTGGCGGCTCTACATGGCGGCCTCCGCGCTGGCGTTCGAGCAGAACGCGATCGGCGTCAACCAGGTGCTGGCGGTGCGCCCCGGCCCGGGCGGGGCCTCCGGCATGCCGTTGGTCCGCGGCTCCTGGGGGAGTTGACGTACCGTCAGTAGCCTTCGGCTGCCCACGGGTTGAGTCACGCGCAGGTAGGCGGCGGGCTTGACCCGCGGGTGGGCCCGGCGTCGGCGGCCGGGGCCTCGGCTTGGGGTGACCGTGGCGTCCACCGATGGCGGAGCCCGGCTGGCGCTCCGTCCATCCGGACCGACCGGCAACCGGGGTGTGCGTTCAGGCCGTTGTGGCCCGCGCCGCCGCCCTCCAGCCGGCCGGTCGGTCCTACCTGACGCAGCGTCAGCCGAGGGCCTTGACGATCTCCGCCGCCAGCGGGGCGGAGGAGGCCGGGTTCTGGCCGGTGTAGAGGTTGCGGTCGGTGATGACATGCGGGGCCCAGGGCCGGCTCTCCTGGAAGTCCGCGCCGATGCCGACCAGCCGGTCCTGGAGCAGCCAGACCGCCTTGTCGGCGAAGCCCGCCTGCGCCTCCTCGGCGTTGGTGAAGCCGGTCAGCCGGTACCCGGCGAAGGTGGGCGTGCCGTCGGCCCGGTGCGCCGCCAGCAGCGCGGCCGGGGCGTGGCAGACCACGCCGAGCGGCTTGCCGGAGTCCAGCGCCGCGTTGAGCAGCAGGCCGGAGACCGCGTTCACGGCCAGGTCCTCCATCGGGCCGTGACCGCCGGGGTAGAACACGGCGGCGTAGTCGGCCAGGTCCACGTCCTCCAGCCGCAGCGGCTCCCGCAGCTCGGCGATGCCGTCGAGGGCGGCCCTGATGGCGTCGGCCTGCTCCTGGCCGCCGTTCACCTCGGCCGCCAGACTGCCCTGGTCCACGGTGGGAACCACGCCGCCGGGGGTGGCCACCGCCACCTCGTACCCGGCATCGGTGAACACGCGGTACGGTGCGGCCAGCTCCTCGGCCCAGTAGCCGGTGGGATGCTTGCTGCCGTCCTTGAGCGTCCAGTGGTCCGCTCCGGTCACTACGAAAAGGATCGTCGCCATGGTCGGTCTCGCTCTCTTGCGCTCTGCTGAGCCCTCGTGGACCGAGGGCCGGGTCTGCCTCCCAGAGTGTCACCCCGGGAACGCGAACGACCGTAGGCCGGGATCCCTGATCGCCTGAGCGTGCCGGACGGCCCGGATCAGTAGCTGATGCGGAAATTCCCGATGAAGGCGATCCGGTTGCCGTCGGGGTCGCTGATGGCGGAGATCCGCACGTTCTTGTTCGCGGTCTCGACGGCCCCCGGGGTCAGTCCTCTCGACGAGAGGTCGGCCAGGTGGGCGTCCAGGTCGTCGACCGCGAAGTTCAGCAGGCCCGAACCCGCCCGGTCGGGGTCATGGAACACCTGGAGCCAGCCGGACCCGGTGACCCGCCACTCGACCAGGCTGCCCGGCATCGGCAGGTTGTCGGCCGGGCGTCCCAGCAGCAGCTGGTACCACGCGTGCGCGGCGTCGAAGTCGGCGACCGGGACAACAGCCAGCAGGTGGTCAATGGACATGGCTTCTGCTTCTTCCGTCGGCGGTGGCGGGACCAGGGCTCGCCCCGGTGTCGGCAGGCGGCCACGGCCAGGCTATGGCCGGTCGGGCCCGGCTGCCGGGTCGAACCTCCGGTCGGTCCCAGTCGGGTCCGGCTGCCCGGCTGCCCTGCTGCTCAGCTGCTCGGCGGGGACAGCGGGGGCGGGATCGGCGCGGCGACCACGTGGTAGCTGCGGGTGTCCGCGACGACCTGGCCCAGCGGGCGCATGCCGAAGCCGTCGACGTGGACCCGCCAGGAGGACTGGTTGCCGGACTCGATGAAGGCGACGACGGCGTCCGCCCGGCCGGTCGCCGCCCGGACGGCCATGGTGAACAGGCCCCGGGCCACGCCGCGTCCCCGGTCGGCGGCGTCCACCACCACCGGGCCGTACAGCAGCCAGCGGGCGGCGCTCAGCGGCCGGCCCTGCCAGCGCAGCGTGTCCTGGGCGTCGAGCAGGGCCAGGACCGGGGGCGGGGCGGACGGCAGGGACAGCGGGGCGGACAGCGCGAGCAGCCCGGCCACCCGGCCGCCGTCGTCGGCGAGCAGCAGGCTGCCGTCCGCGGCCATGGCGGCCAGGACGGCGGCGTCGAAGCTGCCCTGGACGAAGCCCTGGTCGGCGCGTTGCCGCTCGGTGAGGGCGTCGTGGTGGCTGGCGGCGAAGAGTTCGGCCATCGCGGGCGCGTCGGCCCGGGTGGCGTATCGATACTGCATGACGCCGATGCTGCCACAGGGGAAAGGACCTGGGACGTTGCGGCCCCCGGCCCGAGGCGAGGAGGTGCGGCGGTCCGCTCCGGGGGCAGGCGGGCCTGCCCCCGGCGGGGTGGTCAGCTCGCGCCGATGGCGGGGTCGCTGACGCTGTGCGCGCCGGTCTCGACGTGGCCGGCCAACTGCCGCAGGTAGCCGGGGGCCTGGGCGCTGACCACGGTCAGGTCGTACCAGCCGTGGCTGCGGCCCAGCTCCACCGTGTGCTCGGTGCTTGCGCCGGGCCGCAGCCGGAAGGTCTGCGGACGGATGGTGCCGTAGCCGTCCGAGAGCGTGAGCTGGACCGTGGCGGTGCCGTGGTTGGCCAGCCGCAGCCGCAGGTCGGTGCCGCCGCCGGAGTGGTCGGCGGTCACCTCGGGGCCCGCCTGGGCGAGGTCGCCGGCCAGCCGGCGCAGGAAGCCGTTGGGGCCGTGCACGGTGAAGTCGTACTCGCCCTTGGCGTCGCCCGCGACGTCCCAACTGCCGGACAGCTGCTGCCCGGAGCCGACCGTGTAGCTCCACGGGCCGCCCGCGTGGGTGGCCGAGGTGACCAGCCAACTGGCCCCGGCCCGGCCGTGGTTGGCGAAGTCCAGGGTCAGCGTTCCCTGGGCGGCGTCCACCTGGCCGTCCACTGCCAGGTTGTACGGCAGTGCGCGGGCCGGGCGGGTACCCGGCTCCTGCCGCGGGAGTTCCGGGTCGGCCGGAACGGTCGGCACGTAGTCGGGGTGCCGGTTCTGGTCCGGCGGCTGGTAGCCGCTGGTGGACGGCAGCGTCGGGATCGAGCCGCTGCTGAGCGAGAAGTCGAAGGCGGAGGTGAGGTCGCCGCAGATGGTGCGCCGCCAGGGCGAGATGTTGGGCTCGCGCACGCCGAAGCGCTGCTCGATGAAGCGGATGATCGAGGTGTGGTCGAACACCTCGGAGTTGACCCAACCGCCCTTGCTCCAGGGCGAGACCACCAGCATCGGCACCCGCTGGCCCAGCCCGTAGGGGCCGGGAACATAGCCGTCCAGCTCGGTGCCGAGCAGGTCGGCCGAGACGTCCGCGGTGGACTGCCCCTGCGCGGCCGAGGCGGGCGGGAACGGCGGGACGACGTGGTCGAAGAAGCCGTCGTTCTCGTCGAAGGTGATGAACAGCGCGGTCCTGCTCCACACCTCGGGGTCGGCGGTGAGCGCCTCCAGCATCTGCGAGACGTACCAAGCGCCGTAGTTGGCAGGCCAGTTGGGGTGCTCGGTGAAGGCCTCGGGGGCGACCACCCAGGACACCTGCGGCAGCGTGCCGCCCACCACGTCGGCCTTGAGCTGGTCGAAGAAGCCCTCTCCGGCGGAGGCGTTGGTACCGGTGCGGGCCTTGTCGTAGAGCGGGTCGCCGGGCTGGGCGTTGCGGTACTGGTCGAAGTACAGCAGGGAGTTGTCACCGTAGTTGCCGATGTAGGCGTCGTCGGTCCAGCCCCAGGAGCCGTCGGCGTTCAGGCCGGTGCCGATGTCCTGGTAGATCTTCCAGGAGACCCCGGCCGACTCCAGCCGCTCCGGGTAGGTGCTCCAGGAGTACCCGGCCTCGGCGTTGTCCAGGACCGGACCGCCGCCCTTGCCGTCGTTGCCGGTGTAGCCGGTCCACATGTAGTAGCGGTTGGGGTCGGTGCAGGTCAGCAGCGAGCAGTGGTAGGCGTCGCAGACGGTGAAGGCGTCGGCCAGGGCGTAGTGGAACGGGATGTCCGCGCGGGTCAGGTGCGCCATGGTGGTGGCGGTCTTGGCCGGAACCCACTGGTCGTACGCGCCGTTGTCCCAGGCCTGGTGGCCGGTGTTCCAGTCGTGCGCCAGGTCCTCCAGGAACTGGAGGCCCAGGTTCTTGGCGTCCGGGTGGAACGGCAGCACGTCCTTGGTGCCGTCCGACTGGTACCAGACCGGCTTGCCGCTGAGCAGGACCACCGGACGCGGGTCGCCGAAGCCCCGGACGCCGCGCAGGCTGCCGAAGTAGTGGTCGAAGGACCGGTTCTCCTGCATCAGTACGACGATGTGCTCGACGTCTTTCAAGGTGCCGGTGCGCCGGGCGGCCGGGATCGCCGCCGCCTTGGCGATGCTGGTGGACAGCACGGAGAAGGCGGCGGTGCCGCCGGTCAGCTGGATGAAGCGCCGACGGTTGATGGCAGTCATGGAACGGGTGCCTCCCGGGTCGTCCGAGGCGGAGCAAGGGTGGTCCACAGTCTCGCCGGCCCGGGGGAACGTCCAGTGGCCGGACGGGAAAACCAGCACGAACCCCCAACCAACGCAGCACGTCAGCGCGGTGCGCCCGGGCGGTCGAGCGGTTTGCGCAGCAGCGTGCACATGGTGCGGTAGCGCTGGATCGAGCCGTCAGGCCCCTGGGTGTCCCAGGCGGCCGGCTGGTGGTCGTAGGCCGTGTAGCCGAGTCGCTCGTACAGTGCCCGGGCCCGGGGATTGCGGTCCTCGACGCCGAGTTCGGCGCGGCGCAGGCCGCGCGCCCGGATCCGCTCCTCGGCGGACCGGACCAGCAGCGTGCCCAGGCCCCGCGACCGCAACGCGGGCAGCACGCCGAGCTGCCACAAGGTGCCCGCGCCCGGGTGGACCAGGTAGTCGACGCCGCCGATGGCCACCGGCAGCCCGACCGGGGTGCACAGCGCCAGGTAGTCGACCTCCCCGGCCGCCGCGCGTTCGAGTTGTGTGGCCAGTTGGGCGAGGTGCAGGGAGGAGCCCGACCACTCGCAGGCCGGGAGGTCATCAGGGGTCAGATCGCGGACGAGCACCGGTATCACGAAGGCGGTCGCACCGCGGTGAACAGTTCCCATGGGTCCATCCCAGCAGCCGGGCGACCGCTTGGCGAGCACCTTTTCACAGTGGCTTGAATGACCGCGGGCGCGGTTACGGCTTGATGGCCAGGAACACGAAGGCCGCCAGCAGCACCAGGTGGATGCCGCCCTGGAGCCGGGTCGCCCGGCCGGGGACCACGGTGAGGATGCTGACCGCGACCGTGAGCGTCAGCAGCACCAGCTGGGTCGGGCCCAGGCCGAGCAGCAGCGGGCCCTTCAGCCAGATCGAGGCGACGGCGATCGCCGGGATGGTCAGCCCGATACTGGCCATCGCCGATCCGTAGCCGAGGTTGAGGCTGATCTGGACCTGCTCGCGACGCGCGGCCCGGACGGCGGCCAGCGTCTCCGGAGCGAGCACCAGCAGGGCGATGACCACCCCGACGAAGGACGGCGGAGCGCCGACCGCCTTGACCGCCGACTCGATCGAGTGCGACTCGACCTTGGCCAGGCCGACCACGTCCACCAGCGCCACCAGCAGCAGCCCCAGGCTGAGCAGCGCGGCCCGCGCGCCCGGCCGCGCCGCGTGCCCCTGGTCCTGCCCGGCGGGGGAGGAGCCGCCGGGCAGCACGGTCTCGGTGGTGGGGACTCCGGAGCCGGGCGTGTTCACCGGGAGGAAGTCGCCCCGGTGCCGGCCGGTCTGGGTGGACACGAACATCGCGTACAGGGCGATCGAGGCGAGCGCGGCGAAGGTCAGCTGGGCGGGCGAGAACTCGGGCCCCGGGGTGCTGGTGAAGGTCGGCAGCACCAGGCTCAGCGCGCTCAGGGTGGCCACCGTCGCCAGCGCCGCGCCGGTGCCCTCCGGGTTGAACACCGCGACGCCGAACCGCAGCGCCCCGGTGAGCAGCGACACGCCGACGATGCCGTTGGTCGTGATCATCACCGCGGCGAAGACCGTGTCCCGGGCGAGCGAGGCCGAGCCCTCCTCACCGCCGATCATCAGGGTGACGATCAGCGCCACCTCGATGACGGTGACCGCGACCGCCAGCACCAGCGAGCCGAACGGCTCGCCCACCCGTTGCGCGACCACCTCGGCGTGGTGCACCGCCGCCAGCACCGCGACCGCCAGCACCACCGCGAGCAGGACGGCCAGCCAGACCGCGATGTGCTGGCCGAAGGTCAGCAGCAGCACCACCAACGCGACCGGCGGCGCGATGACCGTCCAGGACTGCCACCAGGGGCGAGAAGTGTCGGACATGATCCCCACCCTGACATACGGAGCGGGCTGTTCCACCACTCCACGCCCGCCGCCGGCCCCGGTCGGCCCGGCGCTGCTGAGCACGCGTCAGTCCAGCTGCGGACGCACCCGCTCGGCGATCAGCGCCAGCTGGTCCAGGTCGTCCAGATCAAGGATTTGCAGGTAGATCCGCTGCGAGCCGATGGCGGCGTAGCGGGCGATGGTCTCCACGGCCTCGTCCGGGGTGCCGGCCACGCCGTTGCGCTTGAGCTCCTCGACCGACCGGCCGATGGCCTCGGCGCGCCGGGCGACCTCGGCGTCGTCCTTGCCGACGCAGGCCACCAGGGCGTTGGAACAGACCAGTTCGGACGGCTTGCGTCCGGCCGCGGTGACCGCCTCGCGGACCCGGCCGATCTGGGCCGCGCTGTCCTCGACCGACAGGAAGGGCAGGTTGAACTCGTCGGCGAAGCGGGCGGCCAGCGCCGGGGTGCGGATCGGGCCGCCGCCGCCGATCAGGATCGGCACGTGCGCCTGCGCGGGCTTGGGCAGCGCCGGGGAGTCCTTCAGCGTGTAGTAGGCGCCGTCGAAGTCGAAGGTCTCGCCGACGGCGGTGTTCCACAGGCCGGTCACGATGGCGAGCTGCTCCTCCAGCCGGCCCAGCTTCGCCTGCGGGAAGGGAATGCCGTAGGCGGTGTGCTCGTCCTGGTACCAGCCGGCGCCGAGCCCCAGCTCGACCCGGCCGCCGGACATCTGGTCCACCTGGGCGACCTGGATGGCGAGCACCCCGGGCAGCCGGAAGGTGGCGGCGGTCATCAGCGTGCCCAGCCGGATCCGGGAGGTCTCCCGGGCGATCCCGGCCAGCGTTATCCAGGCGTCGGTGGGGCCGGGCAGCCCGTCCGTGTCGCCCATCCGCAGATAGTGGTCGGAGCGAAAGAACGCGCCGTAGTCCAGGTCTTCGGCGGTTTTGGCCACTCGCAGCAGCGTGTCGTAGGAGGCCCCCTGCTGGGGCTCGGTGAAGATGCGCAGGTCCATGCGCCCATCCTGCCACCGGCGCGGCGATCGGCCCATGCGAAGGCCCCGGCCGCCTGAGGCGACCGGGGCCGTTGCTACC
>Ga0302311_10002157_pt1 | contig 22501 bp, 15 predicted proteins | sample III_Palsa_N1_3_FD_200449 | JGI IMG/M metagenome (GOLD analysis project Ga0302311, IMG submission 200449) | Peat permafrost microbial communities from Stordalen Mire near Abisko, Sweden - III_Palsa_N1_3 | ecosystem: Environmental > Terrestrial > Soil > Palsa > Peat permafrost | place: Sweden... | reverse complement strand
GAAGGCGGACATGCCGTAGATCAAACCAAAGTTGATGGCCTTGGCGGCGCGGCGCTGCTCGCCCACTTCCTCCAGCGGGATGCCGAAGACTTCGGCGGCGGTAGCCTGGTGGATGTCGAGGCCTTTGGCGAAAGCGTCCTGCAAGCGCGCATCGCCGGAGAAATGCGCCATCAGGCGCAGCTCGATCTGCGAATAGTCGATCGACAGCACGGCGTTGCCCGGCTCGGCGATGAAGGCCTGGCGGATGCGGCGGCCCTCGGCGGTGCGCACCGGGATGTTCTGCAGATTGGGGTCCTGCGAGGACAGGCGCCCGGTCGCCGCCACCGCCTGGTGATAGGAGGTGTGGATGCGGCCGGTCTGCGGATTGATCTCGCGCGGCAGGTTGTCGGTGTAGGTGCTACGCAGCTTCTGCATGGCGCGCCAGTCGAGAATCAGGCGCGGCAGCGGATGCTGCGCCGCCAACTCCTCCAGCACATCCTCGGCGGTGGAGGGCTCGCCTTTCGGCGTCTTGCCCAGCACCGGCAGCTTGAGCTTGTCGTAGAGGATGGCCTGCAGCTGCTTGGGCGAGCCGAGATTGAACTCACCCTCGGCCTGCTGCCAGACCTGGGCCTGCAGCTCGTCCATGCGCCCGGCCAGTTCGGTGCTGATGCGGCCGAGCAGGGGACCATCGACTTTCACGCCGTTGCGCTCGATGCCCGCCAGCACCGGCACCAGCGGCATCTCGATGGTCTCGAACACCTTCTTCAGCGCCGGCACTTCGCACAGGCGCGGATACAGCACATGGTGCAGGCGCAGGGTGATGTCGGCATCTTCCGCCGAGTAGGCGGAGGCGACGTCGAGCGACACCTGGTTGAAGGTGATCTGCGACTTGCCCTTGCCGGCGACGTCGCTGAAATGGATGGTGCTGTGGCCGAGGTACTTGTCCGCCAGGGTGTCCATGTCGTGGCGGTTGCCGGCGGCGTCGAGCACATAGCTTTCCAGCATGGTGTCGAACGCAACGCCCTGCACGTCGATGCCGTGGCGGAAGAGCACGTTGAGGTCGTACTTGATGTGCTGGCCGAGCTTGGGCTTGCGCGGGTCTTCCAGGATCGGCTTGAGGCGCGTCAGCACGTCTTGCATCGGCAGCTGCGCCGGCGCGCCGAGGTAGTTGTGCGCCACCGGCACATACCAGCCGTGGCCCTGCTCGACGGCGAAGGCCAGGCCGACCAGGCCGGACTGCATGGCGGAGAGCGCGTCGGTTTCGGTGTCGAGGCAGATCACCTCGGCCGCTGCCAGTTTCTCCAGCATGGCGGCGAACGCGGCTTCATCGACTACCAGCTCGTCGCGGGTCTTTTTGGATTCCTGCGGCGGCGGCTCGGCCGCGCCAGGTGCCGGCGTAGCTGCGGCCGCTTCGCCAGTCGTGGCTTCGGCAGGCACTTCGCCGGGCGCCACGATGGGCGCCTCTGCGACCGCCACCGGCGCAGCGGCGGCGGATGAGGGCGCACTGCTTTCCAACTCTTCCAGCAGGCGCCTGAATTCGAAGCGGCGGTACAGGCCGGCAAGCTTGTCGACATCCGGCGGCGCCGGGTGCAACTGGTCGAAGCGCAGCGGCAGCTCGACATCGCAGCGGATGGTGGCGAGCTGGCGCGACATCGGGATCTGCCCGAGCGAGGCGCGCAGGTTTTCACCGGCCTTGCCCTTGATCTGCTCGGCGTTGTTGACGATGGCATCGAGCGAGCCGTGCTCGATCAGCCATTTCGCCGCCGTCTTGGGGCCGACCAGGGGCACGCCGGGGATGTTGTCGCTGGTGTCGCCGACCAGGGTCAGGTAATCGATGATGCGTTCCGGCGGCACGCCGAATTTTTCCACCACGCCGGCCGGGTCCATGCGCCGGTTCTTCATGGTGTCGAGCAGGCTGATGCGCGTATTCACCAGCTGCGCCAGGTCCTTGTCGCTGGTGACGATCAGCACGTCCTTGCCGGCGGCATCGGCCTGGCTGGCCAGGGTGCCGATGACGTCGTCCGCCTCCACGCCGGCGATGGCCAGCAGCGGCAGGCCCATCGCCTGCACCAGCTCGGCGATCATCGGAAACTGCATGGACAGGTCTTCCGGCGTGGCGTCGCGGTTGGCCTTGTACTCGCTGTAGATCTCGTCGCGGAAGGTCTTGCCCGGCGCGTCGAACACCACCGCGATCTCTTCCGGCGCATAGTCCTTGAGCAGGCGGCGCAGCATATTGGCCATGCCCAGCACCGCGCCGGTGTGCTCGCCGCGCGGCGTGGTCAGCGGCGGCAGCGCGTGGTAGGCGCGGAACAGCCAGCCGGAGGCGTCGATCAGGATCAGCGGACGGCTGGGCTTATTGCTCATTGCAGCAGCTCTTCGCCACGCATCAGGTCGTCGACGGTTTCCCGCGCGCGCGCCAGGTGCACCCGCGCGGCGTCCACCAGCACCTCGGCGGCGCGCGGCCGCGAGTTGTAGTTGGAGCTCATGGTGAAGCCGTAGGCGCCGGCGGTGCGGAAGGCCAGCAGGTCGCCTTCGGCCAGCGCCATGGTGCGGTCACGCGCCAGCCAGTCGCCGGTTTCGCAGACCGGGCCGACCAGGTCCCACTGCTGCGGCTGCGCCGTACTGCCTTCGCGCACCGGCAATACCTCGTGCCAGGCATCGTAGAAGGCGGGGCGGATCAGGTCGTTCATGGCCGCGTCGATCACGGCGAAATTCTTGTGCGCGGTCGGCTTGAGCAGCTCGACCCGGGTCAGCAGGATGCCGGCGTTGCCGGCGATGGCGCGGCCGGGCTCGGTCATCACGGTGAGGCCGCGGCCTTCCAGCTTGGGCCGCAGCGCCGCCGCCCACTGCGCCGGCTCGGGCGGGGTCTCATCGTGATAGCGCACGCCGAGGCCGCCGCCGACGTCGATATGCTGCAGGCGGATGCCGCGCGCGGCGAGGCGGTCGATCAGGGCCAGCACGCGGTCCAGCGCGTCGAGGAAGGGCGACAGCTCCAGCAGCTGCGAGCCGATGTGGCAGGCCACGCCGTGCACTTCGATGCCGGGCAGGCCCTGCGCCAGCGTGTAGAGCCGCTCGGCCTCGGCGAACTCCACGCCGAACTTGTTTTCCTTCAGGCCGGTGGAGATATAGGGATGGGTGCGCGCGTCCACATCGGGGTTGACGCGCAGGGCGATGCGCGCCTGCTGGCCACGCCGCGCCGCGATCTGGCTCAGGCGCAGCAGCTCGGGCTCGGATTCGACGTTGAAGCAGAAGATGCCCTGCGGCCCGGCTTCCAGCGCCTGGGTGATCTCGGCGGCGCTCTTGCCGACGCCGGAGAACACCACTTTCAGGGGATCGCCGCCGGCGCGCAGCACACGCTGCAGCTCGCCGCCGGAAACAATGTCGAAGCCGGCGCCGAGCCGCGCCAGCACCTGCAGCACCGCCAAGTTGGAGTTGGCCTTCACCGCGTAGCAGATGCGGTGGTCGAGGCCGGCCAGGGCCTCGTCGAACGCCAGGTAGTGGCGGCTCAGGGTGGCGCGGGAATAGACATAGGTCGGCGTGCCGTACTTCGCGGCGATGGCGGACAGCGGCACGTCTTCGGCGTGGAGTTCGCCGTTCTTGTAGTTGAAATGATCCATTAGGGTTGCGGCGGCGGCGTCGAATCGCTGTTCGGAGTGGGACTTGAAGGGGGGTTTGAAGCGGCCGGCTTGGGTGCGGCACCGGCGTCGGGCGCACCCGCTTGGGGCTGCTGCGGCGGGGCCGGAGCCGGGGCATCCGCCGGGCTGGCGGCCGGCGCGGGCGCCGGAGACGAGGGGCCGGTCTTGTTCTGCTCCTTGCGCAGCACGCTGGACTTGGCCTTCTGGTGGCCGGGCAGGTACAGCGGCCCGGAAGCGCCGCAGGCGGCCAGCGACAGCGCGGCCAGGCAGAGGATGCAGCGTTTCATCGTCTCGTTCCGGTGGGAGGGCAGGCCCGGGAAATTCATGGTGCAGTTTAACAGCGGTTGCCCCACTAGCCTTGGCCTCGGCACAATCGCCCCCATGACAACCCCATGCAAGCAATGAAAGTCACCGAATCCGCCGCAGCCGTACAGCTCGACCCCGAGGCCCCGGCCAATGCCGCCGTGATCTGGCTGCACGGCCTGGGCGCCGACGGCAAGGATTTCGTGCCGCTGGTGCCGGAGCTGCGCCTGCCGGCCTCGATCTCGGCGCGCTTCGTCTTCCCGCATGCCCCGGTGCGGCCGATCACCATCAACGGCGGCATGCCCATGCGCGGCTGGTACGACATCGTCAGCCTGACGCGCAGCGACCAGCAGGACGAGACCGGCATCCGCGCCTCGGCCGCCATCGTGCAGGCCCTGATCGAGCGCGAAGTGGCGGCGGGCGTGCCGCGCAAGCGCATCGTGCTGGCCGGCTTCTCCCAGGGCGGGGCCATCGCCCTGCACGCCGGCCTGCGCCAGGCCGAACCCCTGGCCGGCATCCTGGCGCTGTCCACCTATCTGCCGCTGCACACCCATATCTTCAGCGAACTCACCGCCGCCGGCCGCGCCACGCCGATCCTGATGTGCCACGGCCTCTACGACAACGTGCTGCCGCTGTCCCTGGGCAGCAGCAGCCGCGACGGCCTGCGCCAACTCGGCTGCCAGGTGGAATGGCGCGACTACCCGATGCAGCACCAGGTTTGCCCCGAAGAGATCGCGGAAATCTCCACCTGGATACAGGCGCGGCTGGCGTGAGCCAGGCGACGACGATCCGCGCCAGCTGTCACTGCGGCAGGATCGGCTTCTGTTTCGATACCCCGCTGGCGCCGCAGGACCTGCCCCTGCGCCGCTGCGGCTGCTCCTTCTGCCGCCGCCACGGTGCACGCACCTGCACTGATCCGGCCGGCTCGGTGCGCTTCGAGATCAGCGAGCCGGCCGCGCTGCGCCGCTACCGCTTCGGCCTGCGCAGCGCCGATTTCCTGCTCTGCGCGGAATGCGGGACGTATCTGGCGGCGCTGATCGAGGTCGGCGGCAAGGCTTACGCCACGCTCAATGCCAACTGCTTCGAGCAGGCTGAAATGCTGACCCAGGATGCGCCGATCGTGGTTTACGAGGGCGAGACGCTGGAGCAGCGCATGGCGCGGCGTGTGGCGAAGTGGACGCCGGTGAGTGGCTCAATCTGATTGAGCTTGCCCGCCGTGGACTCAAAATCCGCCGAGGCAAGCCCTCCTGGGAGTTCAAGTCTTTCCTTGGGTACCAGCAAAACCAGCCGGCATCCGGCTGGGATATCGCGGGATATCGAACCTGGCCCATTTAATTTGCTAACCACGCACCACTGCCGCATCGGTAAAAACGCCTGTTCCCGTTTCGATGGTCTGGCGAACGGCGCGTTGCATCAGCGCAGGCCGCTACAGCGACTGCCCTAAACGCCTTTCGAGCGCGGAACGGTAGGTGCGGCTCACGCGTGTCTGGCCACCATGCTTGAGCACTACATCGAACTCGCCGTGGGAGCTCTGTTCCATGCGCAGGATGCTGTCGATGTTGACAATCGACGAGCGATGAACGCGCACGAAAAGCTCGGGATCCAGGTTCTCCGCCAGCTCATTGAGCGAGGCCCGATGGAGGATCGGCTGTCCGGCGACATGCAGGTTGACGTAGACGCCGGCGCCTTCGATCCAGTCGATATCGGCAACGCGAACCAGATGCGTCACACCGTTCGACTTCAACACCAGGCGGTCGAGGTAGCGTTCCGACCCGGCGCGCTCCGAAAACATCCGCATCACACGCTGGCCAAAGGCCTGTGACTGTCGTTCCGCCAGCCGGGTCTTTGCCCGTGCCAAGGTCGCTTCCAGACGCTCATCGCTGAAAGGCTTGAGCAGATAGTCCAGTGCATTGGATTCGAAGGCACCAATCGCATGCTGGTCGTAGGCCGTGACAAAAACGGTCAGCGGCATGTGCGCAGGCCCGATGGTCCGGATGACGCCCATGCCGTCCAACTCGGGCATCTGCACATCGAGAAACACCAGGTCGGGCCGTTCCTGCTCGATGCGGCTGATCGCCTGGAGGCCATCGCTGGCTTCGATCAACGACGTCACCTGGGCATCCTGCTTCAGCACATCGATCAGGCGCTGGCGAGCCGGTGCCTCGTCGTCGACGACCAGTACGCGGAGAGTTTCAGGCGATTTGCCGATCATGGCTGGCTTGCTCAATGCGCAGTGGAAACAGAATATCGACTTCGGTGCCGCCTTGCGCGCGCCGATGAATGGCGAAACGACTGGAACCGTCTGCAAAGCCGCCGATGCGTTCGCGGGTGATCGACAGACCCAGGCCTTGCCGGCTGCCCTTGGGCCAATTCGGCGGAAGCCCCACGCCGTCGTCGATCACTTGAATATGCAGCCGCTGGCCAAGCCGCTCGGCAAGCAAGCTGACCGTTCCGCCGTTGGCGCGGGGCGATAGTCCATGACGAATGGCATTTTCCACCAGCGGTTGCAGAAACATGCTGGGGACCATCGCCCGTTTCACCTCGTCGGAAACGCTGAGATCCAGCCTGAGGCTGTCGCCAAAGCGGATCTTTTGAATGGCAAGGTAGTGATCGAGAAACGCCAGCTCGTCCATCAAGGGGACTTCTTTCCTGCTCTGCGGCGCCAGGGAAAGACGCAGAAGATCGCCCAAATGCTCGATCATGCTGCGCGCCAGCTTAGGCTCGCGCTCCAGTTGCGCGGAAATGGTGTTGAGCGCGTTGAACAGGAAATGCGGATCCAGCTGCATGCGCAAGCTGTTGAGGCGCGCCTCCGAAAAATTCCGTTCCAGCCGCTGCACCTGCAATGCAGCCGAGACGTAGCGCTGCTGATAGGCGTAGGCCTCGCACACGCCCACGATCAAGCCATAGACCAACATGCTCCAGAACATGCCGTGGATGGCGCCCAGCAGCACCTCGACATGCAGCAGTCTCGACCACGGCTGCAGCTGCAGCGCCGCCGCGATGGCGGCAGACGCATACCCATACGCCGCCACCAGCAGCGGCCCCAGCAGCAGATGGGCGACGATGCGATAGCCCAGCTGACTGCCGCTAAACGGCAGCCGTCTATCCAGAGTGTTGATCAGCGGCGCCAGCAATCCCCATGACCACCACTGCGCCAGCGACGATAACAATACATGCCGCCACTCGCCGCCCTGCGCCCGCTGCGACAAAGCGAAGACGCCTGCCACGGCGGTCCAGAAGCCGATGGCCAGGATCAACCAATGCCATTGCCGGACAGGCGGCGCAACGGTCTGGGAAGGAGATGTTTCCATGGCGAACACCATAGACCTTCGATCTGCCGCGTGCCAGAACTGGCGCGCCGGCTTCAAGGGGCGATCTTCACGCCCTTGAGGTCATCCAGGCGCAGCTCGACACCCCAGCCATATTTATCCGACATGTCCGGGGTATTGCTGCGGATCGCGATCACCACATCGTTCACACCCTTGTGCAACGGCAGGTCGAACGATCCGTTGTCGATCGACAGGCGGCCATCGGGTTCTTTTCGCTGCCCCGGTGTGTTGTACAGGTTCTTGTCGGCGTAGACGAGTTCGCCATTGGCGAACACCCACACTTCGCGCAACCAGCCGATCGATACGTGTTTGGTTTGATCGCGATCGGATTCCAGACGGGTCTTCAGCCATGCGATCTCCGGGATCTTGCGATCGCTATTGGCGCCGTAGCGCCGAGCCAGATTGATCAAGCCGTTTGCTTCGGCCTGGATCGCGGTCCAGTCCGCCGAGGCCGGCGGTATGGCGGCGGCATCCGCTTCTCCGCCTTCGGCGAGCCGCGTAGGGGATGCCAATTCCCAAACGCGCAGATACCGTTGATCGCCGGCGCTGGGATCAGCCATCGGCTCGGGCGACAGACCCTCGACCGCGTTCGGCGTCACGGTCAAGTTGGCAAATGTCGCCGGGCCTTGCAGCTCAATAGCGCCAGCGAGCGCATCCCCCTGCAACCGCCCCACACTCAGCGATGGCGTGGATTGACGGTTGACGTAAACATTCATGCGTCGCCCGGAGATCACCAGCTTGAGGTGATTCCACTGGTTTTCCAGGAACGGCGCGGGTTTTTGATATTGGATATAGGTGTCCCACAACATGCGTCCGTGTGTAACCGGCGTGTATTGCAGGCAGTCCTGTGCGGCGGGGCAATCCGGCCCGACACGTATGTAGAATTCTTCAGCCGTATAGGCATCGCGCTGACGAAACCGAATGCCCGGCATGTCTTCACCGATCGCTTTCATGTCGAACTCGATCGTGCCATTGCCGAACAACAGATCCTTCAGCGCCGCGGACTCTTTCATGCTGTCGCCATTCAAGCTCAGCAGCCCTTGTGGAAAAGCTTCTTTCTTGACGAATTGCGCGTCGCCCTGCACCCGCCATCGATCTGCCGTGAAAGGCACCTGGATCGAGGTGTCCGCCGCGGCGGCCAGCAACGGGGTGGCGAGTACCGCGCCGAGTAGTGCAAGGAGCAAAGCACCGTTAACGGCAAGCTGACGATAAAGCATGGCATTTCCTGGAAAGGGTCTGACTTACGACCAGACGATGCTAGTGGTCGAACAAGCTGTTATCGAGAGAAATGTTGCGAACCGGTCGCAGGGTGTTGCCAGATGGATGCCGGTGGTGGGGACGGGCTGGTGATTAGTGTTTAGGAACTGTAGGTCGGTTCAAGGGCGCATCGCGCCCGGAACCGACAGATGCCGGGCGCGATATCGGATCCGCTTCAAGGAATTAAACGGAACTAAAAGGGCCACGCTCGACATATTTGGAATTCGTCTAAATATGTCGAGCGTGGCCCTTTTAGTTCCAATTTGACTGAATGCAAACTATTTCCGGCTGGTTTGATACCAGTGCAGGAACCCGGTCAGGGTGTCCGGATTGGACTCAGGCAGATTTTGCGAGGGGTGCGGGGTCCAATTCGCAATCTCCACAATGTCGAATGGCAGCTTTGAGTTCCGCACGGATAGTGCATTCTGCTGGCGTGCAGCGATCGAATCCTGATCTGAAGTGCCGGGTCCGGTGCCGTCAATGATGATTCCGGCGTGCACGCTGTTTCGATGCAGGACGGCTGTGCTCGGCGCGACCCAATTCGTCCACGGCAAGCGCCAGTCGACATCGAACACGACCGCATCGAGAGGGGTCTCGGTAGCCTGTCGATACGCCGCAAGCCACTGCGGGAAGTCGGCGTTCCATTGTTGCGGGTTGGTGATGTTGGGCGCTTCCACATCAACCACCTTTACATTGGGATAGAACTGGCGGATTTCCGCGATGCTTACGGCGACCCGGCGGGCTGTCTCCTCAATGGAATACCGGCAGGCATTTTTCTTGTCGTAGTAGTGCGCGAAGCTCAGTGGCTCGTCCATCGAAACATATTGAATCTCGACCCCAAGGCTTTTCAGTCGCTTGAAATAGATGGCGTTGCGTTTGGGCCGGTTCATCCCCTCGACTCCAAAGCCGCATTCCCCGGGAACCGGATTCTCGTTGTCTACCTGGGCCGCGCCGATTCCAACGCCAAGAGCCACATGACGCTGCGTCAGGAATGCGTTGATGGTACGAAGCGTGGCTTCCGGCCCGGCGACGGTGCCCAGAAACGGCGAGATCAGAAAGACATCCGCCTGGACGCTCCATGCGGGCGGCTGGTCGAAGAGATGCGGAAAATCCTGATTGACAGGCGTTTTGTTTCCACGTTGCAGGTTATCCGGCGGGGCAAACCAGACCTGTTGCGCAAGCGCCATGATCGGCGATAGCAACAGCGAGACGAATAGCGAAAGCTGAACTATCAGGCAACGCATCAGAAGAACTCCTGGTAACTTCAAGCCACGCACGCTTTGAAAACGCCTTCACTCGCGTGCGGGAGCGGGCGGAAGGGCGCCGACCCACGACATCAAACGCGGTCGTCCGCGATCAATGCCCGCGCTCGAAGGTATAGATGATGTCCCCGCCGCTGGCCACGCCGGATTCGGTCTGCAGCTTGAAGCCGTGGCCGAGGTCGTAGAGCAGGCGGAAGGTCTGGCCGGGCTGGAACAGGCTGACGCCGTAGCTGATGAACAGCTTGGGTGTGAGGTACTTGCCCAGGGTCAGCTGCGCCACTTGTGAGCTGTTGGGGTCGCTGGCGGTGCCGGCGTTCTGCGCCACCTGCGAACCCTGGATGGCGGCGGCGTTGGCGGCGACGCTTGAATCGGTGCCCGGTCCCTGCTGCACGATCCCGATCTGGTCCAGGCCGAGCCGCTTGGCGAAGCTTTGCGTGTAGTCGTTGCCCAGGCCCAGCGACAGGGCGGCCTGCGACAGGGCGCTGGCGTCGCTGGTCGAGGCCGTGTCGAGCGAGCGGCCCAGCACCAGCCACGACAGTTGTTGCTCGCGCGACATGGCCGGCTCGGATTGCAGGGTCAGCAGCGGCTTGTCCAGGGTGCCGCGCACGCTCACGCCGACGGTGATGTCCGACTGCGGATGGCGCGTCGCATACAGGTCCACCGCCGGCTTGGTGACGTCGCCGCCGGTGAAGATGAGGCGGCCGGTTTCGATGGTCAGGTCCTGGCCGTAGGCCTTGTACTTGCCGTCCAGCAGCTGCAGCTCGCCCACGCCGGTGGTGACGCGCTGCGGCTCCTCGCTGATGGTGACGCTGCCGCCCAGCCGGGTGGTGAGGCCGAAGCCCTTGAAGTCCACCGCGTCGCCCAGCGTCATGGTGACCTTGCTGTAGAACTTCAGCGGGTCCTCCTCGGCGGTCGGCTCGGCGCCGACGATGATCTGGTCCTGGCTCACCGGCACGCCGTTGTTGCCCAGACCCTGCGGCGTAATCTCGGCTTTCGGCACGGTCAGCGTGCCTTCCAGATGCAGGCCGTCGGCATCGCTCAGCAGGTGCAGGTCCGGCGTCACCCAGATGCGCGCGTCGACGGTGGCCACCGCCTGGAAATTCTGGCCCTTGACGCTGAGATCGGCGTGCGGCGGCGACACCGAAGGATCGAGCGTGCCGCTGATGGCGAGATTGCCGCCGCCGGACTGAAGCGAGCCGTCGATGGCCAGCGGACCCTCGCCCTGGCCGGTCAGGTTGAGCTGCACCTGCTGCAACTCGATGCCGGCCTGGGCCACCTTGGCATGGCCGTCCTTGAGGGCGATCTGGCCCTGCACCCGCGGCAGCGCCACCGTGCCGCTGAACTCCAGGGTGCCGTTGATCGAGCCGCTGACCGATTGCAGCTCGGGCACGAAGGACTGCACGAAACCCAGGTCCGGAATGCTGGCCTGGAGGTGGCCGCTGAGCGGGCGCGCCTGGAAGTCGGCGCCCGGCGCGGCGGTCACATCGGCGCTGATCGAGCCTTGCGGCAGGTGCAGATCGAGCAGGGCATGCAGCGTGCCGTTCTGCTGATCGGCCTTGAGCGTGCTCGCCTGGATGTCCACCGGCGGCGCCCTGGGCGCCTGGATGTGGATGCCGCCGGTGCGCAGGTCGGCGTTGATGGCGGCGATATCGCCATGGGCGATCTCGATGTTGCCGCTGCCGCTGATCTCGCCGGAGAGATCGTAATGCTGCGGCAGCAGGGGCTTGAAGGCGGCGAGCAGCAGCTGGTCGAGATCCAGCGACAGGCGCAGGCCGGCCGCGGTCACATTCTGCTCCAGCCGCAGGCAGGCGCGGCCGCCGCCGCCGGAGAAGCAGGCCGGCTCCAGGCTTTGCCGGCTGGCGCCGAGCAGCAGGCCGGCGGCATGCTCCAGCGTCCACGGCGGCAGGTCGCTCGGCGCGAGGCGGCCGGAGCTGAGCTGGCCGCCCCATTCGAGCTTGCGCCGGTCGAAGCCGCCGTCCACCGCCACGCTGATGTCGCCGCGCTCGCTCACCACGTCGAGCTGCACATGGTGATAGACCTCCTGCCCGGTGGCGCTGAGCTTGGCGCTGTGAATCAGCACGCCGGCCTGGGCCTCGCTGGCAACGAGGCTCAGATGGGAGGGCCTGGCCGGATCGAGATCCGCGTCCCAATCCAGCCTGGCCACGCGGTAGGCGAGATAGCGCAGGCCCTGCGCGTTGCCCTTGGTGACCAGGTGCGGATCGTCCAGCGCGCCCTGCAGGCTGAAGTCGAACGCGGCATGCCCGCCGAGCTGCGGCGCCAGCTGACTCAGGTCGGGACTGTCGACCTTGCCCTGCACATTGAACGGCGGCGTCACCTGGCCGCTGGCGTCGACGTGCGTGGCGCCGGCGGCCAGCGCCAGCTTCTGCACCGTCACCGTGCCGTTGTTCCAGTCGGCATTGGCGGCCACGGTCAGCCCGTTGCCGCGTAGCTGCGACTTGTCGATGTTGACGGCGAAGGCGATGTCCGGCTTGCCGGCGCGCTGCGTGGTCTGCGTCACGATGCTGCCGTTGATGAGGCTAAGACCTGAACCGGCGGCGCAGCCGCCGTCCATCGTCCCTCTACCGCGCAGCGGGAGAGGGGGGGACCGATCGCGGAGCGATTGGTGGGGTGAGGGAGGCCCCCCGGTGCCCGCGGTCTGTGCAGCAAGCCGCGGCGCGCAGGGGGCCGCCAACCCGGCCACGAACTGCGCGGGATCGAAGTTGGCGAGCTGTGCCTTGAGGTCGGCGCGCAGCGCCGGTTCCCAGCCGACCGTGCCGGTGGCCGACAGGCTGCCCTTGCCGGACTGCAGCAGGAACTGCTTGAGCCGCACGCTGCGCGTATCGGTATCGCCCTGCGCCGACAGGCTCAGCGGATAGCCGCGCAGCTGCGACTTGTCGATATTGGCGGTGAAGACGATATCGGGCTGGCCGTTTTGCACCGTGGTCTGGGTGTTGAAGGTGCCGTTGATAGAACCCTTCCAATCGGCATCGAACAAGGCCGGATCAAGCTGCGCGATGGTGCCCTTGAGGTCGGCGCGCAGCTGCGGCGCCCAGGCCAGCTTGCCCTGTACATGCGCCGAGCCCTTGTCGGCTGTCAGGCCCAGATCGGCGATCTGCACCTGCTGTAAATCGCCGCTGCCGTTGGCGGCGAGTTTGATCGGCAGCTTGCGCAGTACCGCGATCGTGCTCAACTCGAAGCGGTAGTGATCGAGCGGCCCGCTCAGCGTCGCCGCGCCGTCGACACCGCCCAGCAGGCGCGCGGCGGGTTCGCCATCGAGCGGCCAGCGCAGATCCTTCCAGCTCAGCTTGAGATCGTTGGCGCTCTTGCCGAAGGCGAAGGTGCCGCTGCCATCGATCTCGCCGGGGCCCTTGAGGCTGAGCGCGCTGAAGGCGATGCGATCGTCGGCCATGCGCGCTTTCGCGGCGAGCAGCAGCGGCCCGGTTTGCGGCAGCTCGGCGCTGAGGCGGGCAATGTCGATATCCTCACCGATCCAGGTGCCGGCGAGCGCGGCGCTGGCGATGCGGAACGGCTCCGTTTCGCCCGGCTGGTGCAGCTGGAAGTCCTTGAGGCTCAGCGCATCGACGATCAGGTCCAGCGGCAGCCGGCTCGGCAGCTGCGTCTCGCCGGGGGAGGATGTCGGCGCGGGCGGCGGCAGCCACACTTGCAGGCCCTGCACCTCGGCCACTTCCAGGTGCAGGCGCCGCGATAGCAGCTCGTGCGGACGCAGGCGCAGATGCAGGCGCTCGACGTCAACGCGGGTGCCGTCGCCGCCCTGGTAGTGGAAATCATTGATGATGAACTCGCCCAGCAGGCGGCCCTGGGTGGTGCCGATGCGCAGCGCGCCGCCGCTGAGGCGCTGCGCCAGCGCGGCCAGCTCGCGCAAGCCGGCGTCGCTGCGCAGGCTCCACCAGGCGCCGCCGGCGAGCAGGCCGAGCAGCACCAGCAGCAATGCCAGCAGCGCCGCGCTCCAGCGCACGATGCGGCGCGTCACAGGCCCACCCTCACGCCCAGATGCAGGCGCACGGCTTCATCGCCGGGGTCGAAGGGATGCGCCAGATCGATGGCCACGGCGCCGAAGGGCAGGCGATAGCGGAAGCCGATGCCGGCACCGTAGTGCAGGCGCACGTTGGGCGCGTCGTCGGCGCCGCCGGCGTCGCCGAACACGGCCAGGCCGTAGCTCTTGTACACGTCCCAGTCCATCTCCAGGCTGCCGGTGGTGAGATAGCGGCCGCCGACCAGATTGCCCGAGGCATCGAGCGGCGCCAGCGAGTGGTAGGCGTAGCCGCGCACGCTCTCGTCGCCGCCGGCGAAGAAGCGCTGCGACGGCGGCAGGTGATCGAAGCCGGACACCAGCACCGCGCCCTCCTCGACCCGCCCGAGCAGGCGCAGCTTGGGGCCGAGCGGGTAGACGCCGCGCAGCTTGAGCAGGCCCTCGAGGAAATCGGTGTCGGACAGCGCGGTCCTGGCGCCGCCGTGCAGGTCCAGAAAGACGAACCAGCCGCGCTTGGCGAAAATCGGATCGTTGACCTGGGTGCGGCTCAGCTGGATGCCGGGGGTGAGCAGCCTGCTGGTCTGGCCGTCCTCGTTCGGCAGGTTGTACTCGTCGTTGGTGTAGGTGAGGTAGTAGCGCTTCTGCCAGTCGCCGTCCTGCTGGTTGTAGGCGGTGCCGACCGACCACAGGTTTTCATTGATGCCCTCGAAATTCTGCTTCAGGCCCTGGCCGGTGAAGCTGACCGCATCGCCCGGCGTGTGTCCGACCGGAATGCGGTATTCGGCGATGGCGGTGCTGATGTTCTCCGAAGGCTGCACAGTCAGGCGCAGCTTGTGGCCATCTTCGTTGAGGCGGCGGAACTCGACGCCGGCCAGGGCGCGCGGCCCGGTGTCGGTGCCGTAGCCCGCGCCGAGCTTGTACGCCTGCGGCTGCTTGGGTGTGGTGTGGATGACGATGGGGATGCGCCGGTCGGCGCCGGCCTTGCCCTTCTGTGGCTCCATCTCGACCAGCTTGAAATAGTCCAGGTCGGACAGGGCGAACTGCGTCTTCAGCACCTTGGCCGAGTCGAACGGATCGCCCGGCACGATCTTGATATAGCGGCGCAGCATGCTGTCCTTGAGCTTACCGTCCTGCCGGATGGTGACCTCGCCGAAAAACCAGCGCGGCCCGGTGTCGATGGTCAGCAGCACCTCGGCGCTGTTGTTGTCGACATCGACGCGCAGCTCGCGGCGACTGAAGGTGGCATCGAGGTAGCCGCCGGCGTTGGCGGCCTGCATCAGGCGTACCTTGAGCGCCTCGTAATCCTCATGCTTGAGACGCTGGCCGGTGGCCAGGCGCGGCCGCCCCACGATTTTCAGCAGCGGCGCGAAATCCTTGCCCTCGCCGGTGATCTGGATGTCGATTTTGGCGATGTCGGTTTCAGGCCCGGCGTTGACCTGGTAGGTCACGGTCCAGTTCGGCTCCTTGCCCTCCAGCTTGGAACTGATCACCGGGTTGTACCAGCCGAAGGGTTGCAGCGCCTTGCGGATGTCGTCCTCGCCCTGCTTGGCCAGCCGCTCCACTTCCTCCGGATCGTACTGGAGCTTGTCCGGAGCCTTGCTGGCGTCGATGCCCTTGGCGTAGTCGAGGATGCGCAGCTGGGCGAAAGCATTGTCCTCCTCGTCCGAACCGAGGCCGGGCACGCGCACGTCGACGCCGGCGAGCGCGGGCGCGCTCGCCAACAGGGCGCAGCAGAGCAGGAACAGGCGGGCTTGGAACATGCCCCGGAATGATACGTCACCCCTGCGTGGACCCTGTACCGGACAAAGCAACTAGGGGCGACGGGGGCAATGGGGGACGATTGCAGCTACATTATTGTTTGGGCGACTTGCGCGGCAAGGGGAATCGATGGCGCAACATCTCGCGGGCGGCAATTTCCGTTTTGCCCGGGCCGGCATCGTCGGGGTCTGTCTGCTGTCGGCGATCGGCTGCCTGTTGCTGCCCCGGCCGGCCCAGGCTCAGAACCTGGCCCAGGCCCAGAACCAGACCCTCGAATGCAAGAAGACATCCGGCGCCATCGAGCGCGCCATTTGTGCGGATCCGTCGCTGGGCCAGCTGGACGCGTCGCTCGCCAGCGTGCTGAAGAGCGCGCTGGCCGCGACGCCCGACCAGGGCATTGCGCTGACGTCCGATCAGCGCCGCTGGCGTTCCACCCTGGCCAAGCAGTGCAGGAAAAAGCGCGGCGATGCGGCGGACGCCCTGTACAACTGCCTTGCCGGCACCTATCGCTCGCGCATCGCGGAGCTGAACGGCCTGGTGAAAGACGCGGCCTCCCGCTCGGCCGTCGGCAGCTGCCAGCTCATTGCCGATCGTTACCGCGACATCGCCGAGCTGCATCCCCTGGACACGCCGCTCGGCGCCGTGGCCAATCCCGACTCGGGCGTCACGCTGGCCGCTCCCTCGGGCGCCATCAACGGCTTGCCGGCCGGCCTGGCCGACTGGGCCGGCGCGCAACAGCCGCCGTTCACCATTGCGGACGAGTTGAGCCAGGCTGTGGACTTCAGCAGCGGAACCATCGATAAACTGCCGAACGCCAATTTCTACTCGATCAGCACTGTGCGGGGCGAGGCGCAGTGCATCGAGTCCGTCTACTTCGCGGTCAAGGACGGACAGGCGCAGCGGGCCGCCCCGCCGCCGGGCTTCGAGGATGACGCGGCTTCATGCGGGGCGCATCGCGCCTACGGTACCATCGACAACACCCCCGCTCTGTTCGAGGAGAGCTTTGACGCGGGCCCCCTGATGGAATCGAGCATCAAGGTCGCGACCTGGGGCACCGACCAGTTCACCGCGGCCTGCAAGGTGCGCTTCTCGTTTGTCCCGCGATTCACTTACCGATTGCTCAAGGACTGGGACAACTCCTGCAACGGCGGCTACGAATGCGAGCCGATGCGGGTGGAATCCTATCGGCTGGCCAAGGACGTGCAGAGGGATCCGGCCGGGACCCAGAAAAAATTGCTGGCCGGGCTTTCCACCGAGCAGCAAGTCGAATACTACGGCGCCATCCAGGATGCTCATGGCGATCAGGGCGCGGCGAGCGTACCGGATGGCCTGGATCCATCGACCCTCACCGAAGAAAGTCCGCTGCGCCTGCCGTACTTCAACTGGGGCCGCCTCTATGTCGCCAGCCTTTATCACTACACCAGCGGCTCGCAGTACTACTCGGACTGGCGCGTCAAATTCGAAAAGATCGAGGATGGCCGGCTGCTGCAGGTGGCGGTTTTATCGGTCGGGATGACGAAGGGGGAGGTGGCGGATGTTTCCATCACCTCCCTGATGCCACATAACTAGAGCATTCAGGTTTTCCCCTTTCCGCGCTACGCGCGGAGAGGGTTAGGGCTGACGTTTCCCTGCATTTTATTGATGGATTGCCTGGCACATCAGCGTGTTGCATGCGCCAAGGATGTGCTGAGCGTAGCGAAGCGCATCGTTTACCGCGAAACGATGCCCGATTGATGCGCTTCGCTACGCTCAGCACATCCTACCTGTCCTTGGCACGTCACCAGCGGCGCGGCAGCCGGGCTCGGCGATGCAGCGCGGTGCTCAGCAGCGGCGGCCGGTCCATGGTCATCAGCTGCGAATCGATGGCGACGTAGGGCAGCACCTTGTAGCCGCGGGCGCGCAGCTGGGCGACGAGCCCGTCCGGCCCGACCAGGTGGGCGGCACCCACCACCACCAGCTGCGGGGCGGCGCCATCCATCAGGCGCTTGAGCTGCGGCATCCAGCTGCGATTGCGCTCGGACAGCAGGTGCTGGTAGACCTCGGGATAGCCGGCCTTGAGCTGCTTGTCGAGCGTCTCGATGGCGTCGACGTCATTGTCCTTCCAGGCGCGCAGCAGCTCGCCCGGATCGTCGCCGGCGTCGCCGCCCGAGTCGTCCAGCGCCGAGGCCAGGAATTCGCGCGACAGCGCATCGCTCATGGTGGTGAACAGGCCGACATGGACGGCCGGCTGTTCCAGCCAGCGCACGTCCTTGCCGTCTTCATGGGCCCAGCCGTAGATCTGCCGGTCGATGCCGTTGTCGCCGCTGAAGCCGGCCTTGCGGTAGCTGAACACCTCCAGGGTCATGGCGCAGAACCAGGAGCGGAACGGATCGCAGGCCGATACCGGCATGCCGATGTGGGCGGCATGCTTGACCAGCTGCGCATACATCTTGTCGCCGATTTCGGCTTTCAGGCCCTGCTGCGAGCGGGCCGCCGCCATCATCGCGATCTGCACCTGGGGCTGCTGCAGCGCGCCGATGTCGGTCTCGAACACCACGCTGTCGGAAGCGTCGTAGGCATCCTGGATTCCCGCCGGCAAGTCCCCCGCCGCCTCGGGCAGCAGGTGCACCGATCCGAGCAGGTAATGGGTCGCCTTGGGCCCTTCCACCTGCCACAGGAACGGCGCGTCCGCGGCGGCCCCGGCCGTACCGGCGCAGCTCGCGCTGAGAAGCAGGAACAGGCACAGCGAACCGCGGCGACTCATCGGGGTCTCCGGCTCCCGCGAGGGAACCTGGCTATCGGGGGAGGTATTCTAGTCTTCGCTTTTGCTTTGCATCAGCCAGCCGTCCGTTTCGCCGCCGCCGTCGAGCGCGGCGAAGTCGAACAGCTTGGGGTCGGCCAGTTGCGATGGCGCCACGTTTTGCAGGGCGCCGAAGATGTTCTCGATGCGGCCGGGGCTCTGCTTCTCCCACTCGTCCAGCATGCGGCGGATCTGCTTGCGCTGCAGCTGCTCCTGCGAGCCGCACAGGTTGCAGGGGATGATGGGGAACTGGCGCAGGGCGGCGTAGGCGACGATGTCCTGCTCGCGCACATAAGCCAGCGGGCGGATGACGACGTTGCGGCCGTCGTCGCTCTTCAGCTTGGGCGGCATCGCCTTGAGCTTGGAGCCGTGGAACATGTTGAGGAAGAAGGTGGCGACGATGTCGTCGCGGTGATGGCCCAGGGCGATCTTGGTGAAACCGTTCTCTGCCGCATAGGTATAGAGCGCGCCGCGCCGCAGCCGCGAGCACAGGCTGCACATGGTCTTGCCTTCGGGAATGACACGCTTCACCACCGAGTAAGTATCCTGCTCGATGATGTGGTACGGCACGCCGCGCGCCTTCAGATAGTCCGGCAGCACATGCTCGGGGAAGTCCGGCTGCTTCTGGTCCAGGTTCACCGCCATCAGCTCGAACGGCACCGGCGCCGCCTCGCGCAGCAGCAGCAGGATGTCCAGCATGGTGTAGGAATCCTTGCCGCCGGACAGACACACCATCACCTTGTCGCCGGCGCGGATCATGGCGTAGTCCTGGATCGCCTGGCCGACCTGGCGGCGCAGGCGCTTGACCAGCTTGTTGGCCTCGCCGCGCTCCTTGCCGTGCGCCGGGTGCGCTGACGCCGCCGGGATCGGGCCCGGCGCCGTCATCGGATGAATCACTGCTTCGCTCACTGCACTCGCTCTCAGGCCGCTTCGGCGGCCGTATCGTCCTGCCGTACGTGGATTTTCTCACGATACAGGCCGATGACGAAAATGAAGAGGAATCCGGCCAGGGCCGCGGCGGCGGCGAAGAACAGGAAGTACATGGCGCCGACCAGCTTGTAGGTGGAAACCTTGCCGGTGGCGGAATTGAATTCGCCGCTGCTGGCCAGGGGCTGGCGATGCACCACATCCATCAGCTCGACGCGCTTGCCGGCGGGGTCGATCTGCGAGATGAGGAAGGTGCCGGCCAGCTCGGTCGGCTTGCCGTCGACGCCGGTCATAGTCAGGCCGGTATCGCCGGTGAGGTCGATTTTCTGGCCGGTCTCCATGCCGGACACGTCGGCCAGCGACACCCAGGTTTCCGCGCCGGACTGCACCGCGCTGGCCTCCAGCGGCTTGACCATGCGGGTATTGACCTCGACCGTGAAGGCTTGGCCGACGCTGACCGAGAACAGGTACATCGCCGCCATCATGAAGCTCTTCATCTTCAGCGGCGCCTGGCTGTAGGCAAATTCCAGCGCGCTGATGGAGATCAGCACTTCCGAGGCACTGAGCACGCCGTAGGCCAGGATCTGCCACCAGCCGCTGACGCTGTGGCCGTGGACGATGCGATTCTCGATGCGGGCGATGATCAGGAAGGAGGCGGCGATGACGAACAGGCCGACGCAGATCTTGCGCAGCGCGGTAATCCTGAAGAAGCGCTGCCACAGCGGAAACACGCCGAAGGTGAAGATCGGGATCATCAGCAGGATGAACAGGCCGTTCACCACGGTGAACTGCGCCGGCAGCATCTCGTAGCCCGCCAGCGCGCCCAGCACCGGGACGCCCTGGAGGAAGGAGAAGATGTGCTTGTCCATCAGGTCCGAGGTGGCCTGCAGGGTCCAGGTCTGGCCGTCGGACTGCTCCCACAGCGACCAGAAGATGGCGACGAAGATGTAATAGATGAAGCCCAGCTTGAGCACCAGTTTGAGGGAGTCGCCGGTGAAGGACTGTTCCAGCCAGGCCACCAGCTCGGGCGGCAGCAGCTTGCGCAGGCCGGTTTTCAGGCACAGGTAGATCACCAGGGCCATCTGCGCCAGCAGGGCCAGCACCGCAAAGGCGGTGCTATTGGTGGCGTGCCATACCCACATGGTGATGGCCAGCACCGGCGTGAAGCACAGGGCGAAGGTCAGCGCGCCCCGGTTCTGATTCTGCTTCATCGCTGGCGGGATCACGGTGAAACGCTTGCGGCCGGCCCAGAACACTGCCGTGGCCAGCAGCATCATGAAGGCGGGGACGCCGAAGGCCACCTTCGGTCCATATTTCTCCAGCCACAGCGGGCACATGTAGATGGAGATGGAGGAACCCAGGTTGATGGAGAAGTAGAAGTAGCTGAAGGCCTTGGAAATCAGGTGCTGATTCTTTTCGGTGAACTGATCGCCGACATTGGTCGAGACGCAGGACTTGATGCCGGTGCCGAAGGCGGTGAGGAACAGCCCCCCCGCCAGCGCCGAGGGCCCGCCGACCAGCGCCACCACCGCGCAGCCGGCGCAATAGAACAGCGCCAGGAACATGATGGTCTTGAACTTGCCCCAGAACACGTCGGCCAGGATCGCCGCGAAGAAGGGGAAGAAATAGGCGCCGAACTTGAACAGCGATTGCCAGATGGTGGCCTTGGAATCGCCGAAGTGCAGGTGCTGCACCATGTACACGGTGAGGATGGAATTGATGCCGTAGTAGCAGAAGCGCTCGGCCAATTCGTTGGCAATGATGAACGGGATACCGGGCGGCATCCGCTCGGCGGACTGGGTGGTGGCGGTCATGGAGAATCGTTCTGTAAGGGGGCGGCTGTGCCGCACTGATGGCTAAATAATGCGCGAAATTGCTGCGGCTTGTCTAAGCAAGGGCCGGACCAGGGGGTTTCCAGCCGTTTCCACCACTCCCGTAGGTCGGCTCAAGCGCAGCGGAGCCGAAATTGCGCTGCGGCCGTCGGCTCCGCTGTGCCCCTCGATACGCCCGCAAGCGGGCTACTCGGGACAGGCTTGAGCCGACCTACATTCAGCGCTTCGTTTCCAGCCAGAACGTCACCGGACCGTCATTGACCAGGCTGACCTGCATATCCGCCCCGAATACGCCGCTGCCGGTATCCGGCCACTCTTTGCGGGCGCGCGCCACCAGGCTCTCGAACAGGATTTTGGCCTGTGCCGGCTCGGCCGCCGTGGTGAAGCTGGCACGGCTGCCCTTGGCGGTGTCAGCGGCCAGGGTGAATTGCGGCACCAGCAGCAGGCCGCCGCCCGTGTCGCGCAGGCTCAGGTTCATGCGGCCCTGGGCGTCGGAAAAGACCCGATAGCCGAGCATCCTCTCCAGCAGGCGCTCGGCCTGCGCCTCGCCGTCGCCGGGCTGCACGCCGACCAGCACCAGCAGGCCGGGGCCGATGCTGGCCACGGTCTCGCCGGCCACGTCCACCGCAGCCCGCCGCACCCTTTGCAGTAGCCCGATCACCCACGCGCCTCCACAATTTCCGGATAATTGCCGGATGTCGACTTTACTGCGCTGGACGCTGATCGTCCTCGGCCAAGCCCCTTTGCCGCTGCTGCACGGCCTGGGCTGGCTGCTGGGCAACCTGCTCTGGCTGCTGCCCAACGGCTTCCGCGCCATCACGCTGCGCCACCTGGAGCTGTGCTTCCCCGAGCGCACGCCGGCCGAGCGGGCGCGCATCGCGCGGCGCAGCCTGATCGAGAGCGGCAAGGCGGTGTGCGAGGCGCCGGCGCTGTGGTTCGGATCGGAACGGCGGCTGCGGCGCTGGATCGGCGACGAGGCGGCACTGCGCAAGCTGCGCACCGCGGTGGCCGGCGGCAAGGGCGCGATCATGCTGACGCCGCACCTCGGCGCTTGGGAGGCCGCCAGCTTCTTCTGCTCCCAGGCCGGGCCGATCACGGTGCTGTACAAGCCGCAGAAAGGCGCTTCCGACGCGGTGATCCTGCAAGGGCGCAGCCGGCTAGGGGTGAAGCCGGTGCCGACCAGCAGCGGCGGTGTGAAGGCCCTGCTCGGCGCGCTCAAGCGCGGCGAGCTGGTCGGCATCCTGCCCGACCACGATCCGCCGGACGAGTCCGGCACGCGCTTCGCACCCCTGTTCGGCATCCCCGCCAACACCATGGACCTGGTCGGCAAGCTGGCCTCGCGCGGCGGCGCGCCGGTGTGGTTCGTCAGCGCCGAGCGCCTGTCCTGGGGACGCGGCTTCCGCTTCCACCTGGAGCGGGCGCCGCACGGCATCGACGATCCCGAGCTGA
>Ga0302311_10002152_pt1 | contig 22525 bp, 21 predicted proteins | sample III_Palsa_N1_3_FD_200449 | JGI IMG/M metagenome (GOLD analysis project Ga0302311, IMG submission 200449) | Peat permafrost microbial communities from Stordalen Mire near Abisko, Sweden - III_Palsa_N1_3 | ecosystem: Environmental > Terrestrial > Soil > Palsa > Peat permafrost | place: Sweden... | reverse complement strand
TGCAGCGCCACCATGCCGGCGCAGATCAGCCGGCGGCCGCCGCGGATCACTTCGAGATCGGGGTTGGCGCACACCATCGTCAATCCGGCGCGAATGCTCGCCTGCAGCTCCGCCTCGTACGGCTCGACCGAGGTCGGGCCGCGATGGTCGTCCGGGCCGGTGTTGAGAAAGAACTCGGCCTCGTCGGGTCGCGAAACCTGCTCGATGTCGAGGCCCCGGAACACGCTGTGGTCGCGCTCCGGTCCCAGATGGTAGAAGCGCCGGCCCAGAGCCGCGAACGCCGGCGAGGGCCGGTCGCGCAGCAGCCGGTAGGTCACTTCCCCACTCGTGATGATGCCGGTGTACAGGTCCTCCGGGATGCCGATGGCCCGCATCGCCTCGGCCGCCGCGTGCGCCCGGCGCGGGGCGTTGGAGAGCAGCACCACCGGTTTGCCCGCCGCTCGCAGCCGTTGCAGGCAGTCGATCGCGCCCGGATACGGCGTGATCCCGTCATGCACCACCCCCCACAGATCGAGGATGAAGCCGTCATAGCGCGCGGCCAGCGGGGCGAAGCCGACAAGATGTTGCATGCCTATTCCTTGAGGTCGGCGCCGATCGCGGCTTCGATGCTGCCGAAGCCGTCGCGGTCGAGGGCTGCCAGCAGTTCGCGCTTGAGGCGCGGGATCAGCGCCGGCCCGTCGATCGCGAAGCCGGTATAGAGTTGCACGAGGCTGGCGCCGGCCTTGATCTTTTGCAGCGCCTGCCGGCCGGTGGAAATGCCGCCGACGCCGACCAGCACCAGCCGCCCCGCCGCCAGCCGCGCCACGCGCCCCAGCAGCGCGGTGGAGGGCACGAACAGCGGCGCGCCGGACAGCCCCCCCGCCTGCACCGCGTTGCGGCTGCGCAGGCCCGGCGGGCGCGCCGTGGTGGTGTTGGAGACAACGAGACCCGCCGCCCCGCCCTCGATGCAGGCGGCGACGATCTCGGGCAGTTCCTCGTCGTGCAGGTCCGGCGACAGCTTGATCAGCAGCGGCGGCCGCCGCTCCACGGCGCGCGCGACGGCGGCGAGAATGGCGGACAGCCGCTCCGCCGCCTGCAACGCGCGCAGGCCCGGCGTGTTCGGCGACGACACGTTGATGACCACATAGTCGGCATGGCGGGCGACGGCCGCGACCAGCAGCGGATAGTCGCGCTCCGGCGCCGCGCCGTCCTTGTTGATGCCGACATTGGCGCCGACCGGCACCGTGTGCTCCACCTCCGCCAACCGGCGGGCGTAGGCCTCCAGGCCGCCATTGTTGAAGCCGAAGCGGTTGATCACCGCCTCGTCCTCGGGCAGCCGGAACAGCCGCGGGCGCGGGTTGCCGGCTTGCGGGCGCGGGGTGACGGTGCCGGCCTCGACCAGCCCGAAGCCGAGCCGCATCAGCGGCGCCAGCGCCACCGCATCCTTGTCGAACCCGGCGGCGAGCCCGATCGGGTTGGCAAAGCTCAGGCCGAGCGTGTGCACGGACAGGCGCGGATCGTCCGGCGCGCGGTCGGTGCCGCCGAGGCCCAGGCGCAGTGCCGCCAGCGCGATCGCGTGCGCCCGCTCCGCGTCCAGCAGGCGCAGCAGCGGCAGCATCGAGGACGCGAGTGCCAGGGACATGCAGCGCACATGCCCGAGCCGGGGCCGAAAGGAAAGCGCGGGGTTGCACGCGTGGCCCGCGCACCGCACATGAGCGGCGGATGTGGAACGAGCCCTATCTGGAAACCTGCTGCCGCTCCGCCCTGCACCGGCTGTCGCTCGCGGGCGCCGCGGGAAGGCCGGGCGGGCTGAAGGACGGCCCATGCCTGGAGCGGCTCACCGGCAAGGGGCTGGTGTGCACGCGCGCCGACGGCCGCTTCGAACTGACCGACGCCGGCCGCGCCCGGCACGCGCGGGACGTGCTGAAACAGGCCGGGTAAGCGGCGCCTTCGGTTTGCCCACGTCGGCGGCGCAGCGGCGCCCGCCGCATGTCGCCGCGCTATTCGGCAAGACAGATTGCTTCGTGCAACGGCAGGTTTGCCCCGACCTGCATTATGCATCGGCCCTGCATGAATGCTCTCTCGGCGGGCCGAAAGGAGCCAATGTGATGCCCGATCAATCGTCGAAGACCGGCAAGCCCGGCGTCGCCGTCAGGGAGCCGGCGGCCGGCCCGCGCTTCGAACCCTACGAAAGCCCTGCGGGCGGCTGGGGTGCGCTGCACGCAACGGCACGCGCCCTGCGCGAGCAAAGCATCGAGATCAAGGGCAGCAGGGCACTACTCTCGATGAACCAGCCCGATGGTTTCGATTGCCCCGGTTGTGCGTGGCCGGATCCCCGGCACGCGAGCTCCTTCGAGTTCTGCGAGAACGGTGCGAAGGCGGTGGCCTTCGAGCTCACCAAGCGGAAAGTGACCCGCGACTTCTTCGAGGCGTATACGGTCGCCGAACTCGCGCAGCACAGCGACTACTGGCTGGAAGAGCAGGGCCGGCTCACCGAGCCGATGCGCTACGACAGCGCGACGGACCGCTACGTTCCAATAAGCTGGGACGCCGCGTTCGCGACGATCGCCTCGCACCTCAACGCGCTGGACAATCCCGACCGGGCGGACTTCTACACCTCCGGCCGCGCATCAAACGAGGCAGCGTTCCTCTACCAGCTGTTCGTGCGCCGGTTCGGGACGAACAACTTTCCCGACTGCTCCAACATGTGTCACGAGGCGAGCAGCGTCGGCCTTCCCGAGAGCATCGGCATCGGCAAGGGAACGGTTCTGCTTGAGGATTTCGACGTTGCCGACGCGATCTTCGTGATCGGGCAGAACCCCGGCACCAACAGCCCACGCATGATGACCTCGCTGCGTGACGCCGCGCGGCGCGGCGTGCCGATTGTCGCGATCAACCCGTTGCGCGAACGTGCGCTGGAGCGGTTTGCGGCACCGCAGGACCCGATCGAGATGGCCACGTTCCGCTCCACGCGGATCTCGAGCGAGTATTGTCAGGTGAAGGTCGGCGGCGATGTCGCCGTGCTCAAGGGGATCATGAAGCTCACGCTCGCCGCGCACGAGGCGGCGGTCGCGACGGGCTGCGAGCCAGTGCTGGACCTGGGCTTCATCGAACAGCACACCACCGGCTTCGTGGCCCTGGCCGACGATCTGCGGCAGACGCACTGGGACGACATCCTGCGGGTGTCGGGACTGGAGCGCGCGCAGATCGAACGAATTGCCGACATCTACATCAGGGCGAAATCCGTCATCATCTGCTATGGCATGGGGGTCACGCAGCATCGCAGGGGAACGGACGCCGTTCAGCAGATTGCCAACCTGCTGATGATGCGTGGCAACTTCGGCAGGCCGGGTGCCGGGATCTGCCCGGTGCGCGGACACTCCAACGTGCAGGGCGACCGCACGGTCGGCATCGACGAAAGGCCGAGCGCGGCGTTCCTCGGCCAGATCGAGAGCGTGTTCGGCTTCAAGCCGCCGCAGCACCATGGCCGTTCCGTCGTGGACACTTTGGAGGCAATGGTCGACGGCCGCTCCGAGGTCTTCATCGGCCTCGGCGGCAATTTTGTTGCCGCCACGCCGGATACGCCGATCGTCCAGGCGGCGATGCGGACGCTGAAGCTGACCGTTGCGATCAACACGAAGCTCAATCGCGGGCATCTCGTGCACGGCCGGGAAGCCCTGATCCTGCCGTGTCTCGCGCGCAGCGACATCGATGTGCAGGCCGGCGGACGGCAGAGCGTCACGGTGGAGGACAGCATGTCGATGGTGCATGCGTCCGGCGGGCTGGTGGCGCCGCCCAGTCCGCATCTGAAATCCGAGGTCGCGATCATCTGCGGCATCGCGCGCGCCACCCTGCCGGACAGCGGCATCGACTGGGACGGGTTCGAGGCAAACTATGACGACATCCGCGACAAGATCGAGGCGGTGTTTCCGCACCTGTTTGCCGACTTCAACGCGCGTATCCGCGTCCCCGGCGGCTTCCACCTCGCCAACGGGCCGCGCGACCGCGTGTGGAACACCAAGACCGGGCGCGCCAACTTCATGGTGTTCGCGGGCCTCGCCGAAGATCCGGCACTCGCCGACACCTCAGGGCTGCTGCTGACCACCATCCGCAGCCACGACCAGTACAACACCACGATCTACAGCCTCGACGACCGCTATCGCGGCGTGTTCGGCGGCCGGATGGTGGTCTTCATGAACAAGCACGACATGTCGGAGCGCGGCATCGCGCCGGATTCACTCGTCGATCTCGAGTCGCTTGCCGAACCCGGCGGCCGGCGCGTCGCCCGCGGGTTCAAGGTGAAACCCTACGGCATCCCTCGAGGCTCGATCGCCGCGTACTATCCGGAGACCAACGGCCTGATGCCGATCAGCCACCATGATCCACGGTGCAAGACGCCATCGGCCAAGTCCATTCCGGTGATCGTACGCTCAGTACCTGGCTGATCGCATCGGACGACAGGCCGGAGGGTCCCGGCCCTACGACCAGACCCAGTCCTTGATTTCGGGCAGATCGTCGAAATGCTGGCGGATGTACACCTCGTGCTCGCGCAGCAGCGTCGTGCAGTGCTCGATCAGCGCGCCGCTGCCGCGCAGCATGTCGCGAACGTAGCGCGGAACATCGAGGCAGATGTGCAGGCGGCTGATCTTGTTCAGCACCACCATGTCGAACGGCGTGGTCGTCGTGCCCTCCTCGATGTAGCCGCGGACATGGAAGCGGTCGTGGTCGGCCCGCCCGTGCAGCAGGTCGTGAACGACGCCGGGGTATCCGTGAAACGTAAAGATCACCGGCGCCGTCGCCGTGAAAATGTCGACGAAATCGGCATCGCTCATGCCATGCGGATGCCGGTCGGGCGGGCAGAGGCGCATGAGATCGACGACGTTGACGACACGGACCTTGAGGTCCGGCGCATAGCGCCGCAGCATCCAGGCGGCGGCGATCGTCTCCTGCGTCGGAATGTCGCCGGCGCACGCCAGCACGACGTCCGGCTCCTCGGGACGGTTGCTGTACATGTCCCAGACTCCAGCACCCAGCGCGCAATGCTGCTTCGCCTCCGCCATGGTCAGCCATTGCAATTGCGGCTGCTTGTCGATCACGATCAGGTTCAGGTAGCTCCGGCTGCGGAAGCAGTGGTCGGCTACGGACATCAGGCAGTTTGCATCGGGCGGCAGGTACACCCGGGCCACGGTCGGCTTGCGGTGAATGATCGTGTCGATGAAGCCCGGCCCCTGGTGGCTGAAGCCGTTGTGGTCGTTGCGCCAGCAGGTCGACGTCAGCAGGTAGTTCAGCGAGGGCACGTCGACGCGCCAGGGCACGCGCTTCGCGTGTTCGAGCCACTTCGCATGCTGCATCGCCATTGAATCGACAATCATCGCGAACGCTTCGTAGGTCGCGAACAGGCCATGCCGGCCGGTCAGCGTGTAGCCCTCCAGCCAGCCATGGCAGCAATGCTCGCTGAGCACCTCCATGACGCGCCCCTCGTGGGAGACGTGATCGTCCTGCGGAATGATCTCGCTGACCAGACAGCGGTCCGACACCTCGAAGACGGCGCCGAGCCGGTTGGAATTCGTCTCGTCGGGGCAGAACAGCCGGAAGTTATGCGGGTTCGCGCGATACAGATCGCGCAGATACTGGCCGAGGACGGCGGTGGACCCGATGCGGTCGCGGGCGCGCTCGGCGAATGTCACCTCGTAGGCGGTGAAGTCCGGCAACGCCAGCGGCACCGTCAGCTTGCCGCCGTTGGCCTGCGGGTTCGAGCCCATGCGCCGTGCACCGACGGGCGCCAGTTCGGCGTACTCCGAGCGAAAGCAACCTTGTTCGTCGAACAGTTCCTCGGGCCGGTAGCTGCGCATCCAGTCGTCGAGGATGCGCAGGTGCTCGGGGTTGGTCTTGACCTCGGCGACCGGCACCTGATGCGCCCGGAACGTGCCCTCGACGGGCAGCCCGTCCACGACTTTTGGCCCGGTCCACCCCTTCAGCGTGCGCAGCACGATGACCGGCCACAGCGGACGTTGCGTCGCGCCACCCTGCCGGGCAGCGCGCTGAATGTCCCGGATCTTCAGGATGGCGGTTTCCAGCACGCCGGCAAACTGCCGATGCACCACCGCCGGGTCGTCCCCCTCGACGAAACACGGGTCGTAGCCCTGGCCGCGGAAGAACTGCGCGAGATCCTCGTCGCCGTGCCGGCCCCAGACGGTGGGGCCGGAGATCTTGTAGCCGTTCAGGTGCAGGATCGGCAGGACCGCGCCGTCGCGCGCCGGGTTGATGAAGTCGATGCTCTTCCAACTGCCGGCAAGCGGCCCGGTTTCCGATTCGCCGTCGCCCACCACGGCCGTCACCAGCAGGTCGGGGTTGTCCATGACCGCGCCGAACGCGTGCACGAGCACGTAGCCGAGCTCGCCGCCCTCGTGGATCGAGCCCGGCGTGGGCACGCTGACATGGCTCGGCACGCCGCCCGGCGTGGAGAACTGGCGGAACAGGCGGAGCATGCCGGGTTCGTCGCGGGTGACGGCGGGAAAGAACTCGGTGTAGCTGCCTTCCAGCCAGACATTGGCAATCAGCGCCGGGCCGCCATGGCCGGGGCCGGCCATGTAGATGGCGTCGAGGTCGTATTTTTTGATCAGGCGGTTCATGTGCACGTAGATCAGATTCAGCCCCGGCGATGTGCCCCAGTGGCCGAGCAGCCGCGGCTTGATGTGATCGACAGTCAGCTTCTCGCGCAGCAGCGGGTTCGCGGAAAGATAGATCTGGCCGACGTTGAGGTAGTTTGCGGCTCTCCACCATGCATCCATTCTCCGCAGTTCGTCGGAGCTTGGTGGAGTGGGGCTGGAATTCGCCAATTGGCTCAAAGGGACCTCCTTGATCGGATGTTCGCTTAAGATGGAGGCGACCAGTTGCCGCTTCCACCTCTGCGAGCGCGACAAGTCGGAGACGCGCTTGCCCCGGATGGCCCCGAAGCCATCAAGGACGCCGATGCCGCGGGGTCACGTCCGCCAGTCTATCCCTTGCCGGCTTGGTCCAGGAACGCACGCAGCGCCTCGTTCGCCCGTGTCTGCCAGCCCGGCCCGAGTTCGCGCAGTCGCCGCAGCACGTCCTGGTCCAGGCGCATCGACACCAGCCGCTTGGCAGCCCCGGTCGGCGGCCGACCGCGGCGGATCAACTTGCCGCCTTCGTACACGTCCGCCCGCTCGAAATGCTCCGAGGTCAGTTCGGGCGCGTCGTCCGGATCAACCCAGGCGCCGGCGCCACTCGTCGCTTTCCCGCTCATGCGCATGCCTCATCGAGATGATACGGCGAACCGCGCCGCGCGGAGTCGCGGCGGTCGTCCAACTCGACCGTGTGGCGCCCGGCAAACACCTCCATCGCATCGGCGAAATCCAGACCCCGTTCCTGAAGGGTCTTGGCACGCTTGGCTGGGTCGAAGGTGACATCCACGGCTTTAATGTAGGGACACGATGCCTGGCCGCCAATATCCGTAGCTACGATAAATGAGCGGCCGGTCGCCGCCTCACGCCGCCCGCGCCAGTGCCTGCCCGCGGATCAGGTCCGCCGCCTTCTCGCCGATCATGATGCAGGCGGCGTTGGTGTTGCCGGAGACCACCGTCGGCATGATCGAGGCGTCCGCGACACGCAGCCCCTCCAGCCCGTGCACGCGCAATTGCGAGTCCACGACGGCCAGCCGGTCGCGACCCATCTTGCAGGTGCAGCTCGGGTGGAAGATCGAGCCGCCGTAGGTCTTGGCGTGCTCCAGCAGCGCCGCATCGCCCTGCACGTCCGCGCCCGGCAGGTGCTCGGCCTCGATCCAGTGCTGCATCGCCGGCCGCGCGGCAATTTTTCGCCCGAGTTTCAGGCCCTCGACCAGCGTCCGCCGGTCAAGTTCGGTCGCCAGGTAGTTCGCATGGATCGCCGGATACATCGTCGGGTCTGGCGAACGAAGCAGAATCTCGCCGCGGCTTTCGGGGCGAAGCTGCGAGCAGTTCTGCAAGAATCCGGAAAACTTGTTCAGCCCCTCGCCCGGCCGGTCGGCGCTGAACGGGATCAGCAGGAACTGGATGTCGGGCGTCGGCAGGTCAGGCCGCGTGCGGGCGAAAATGCCGATCTGGCCGGCGCTGACGGTCAGCGGGCCGCGCCGCGCCAGCGCGTATTGCAGCCCCGCCTGCACCATGCGCCAGCGGCTCATCATCACGTCGTTCAGCGTCACCGGATAGCGGCAGCGATAGGTGATCCGCGCCTGGAAATGGTCCTGCAAATTCTGCCCGACGCCGGGCAGGTCGTGGCGCACCTCGACACCCACCGATTGCAGATGCGCCGCCGGCCCGATGCCGGACAGCAACAGCAGATGCGGAGAATTGATCGCGCCGCCGCACAGAATCACCTCGCGCCGCGCCGTCGCCCGCTTCGCCACGCCATCCTGGGTAAACGCCACGCCGACCGCCCGGCGGCCTTCGAGCAGTACACAGGACGCCAGCGCATGCATGTGAACGGAAAGATTCGGCCGCTTCATCGCCGGGCGCAGGAACGCGACCGCGGCCGAGGAACGCCGGCCGTTGCGCGACGTCACGTGGTAGTAGCCGACGCCTTCCTGTGCCGCGCCGTTGAAATCGTCCGTTCGTGGAATGCCGAGTTCGGTCGCCGCCTGGATGTAGGCCTCGCACAGCTCCGTGCGATCGGGGAGGTCGCTGACGGCCAGCGCGCCATCGCGGCCATGCAGGGAATCGTCGCCGGGGCCGATGCGCTGCTCGGAGCGTTTGAAATACGGCAGCACGTCGTCCCACGCCCAGCCCTCGTTGCCGAGCTGGCGCCAGTGCGCGTAGTCCTCCGGCTGGCCGCGCACGTAGAGCAGGCCGTTGATCGAGGACGAACCGCCCAGCACCTTGCCGCGTGGCCAGAACACGCGGCGGCCGTTCAGGTTGGGGTCGGGCTCGGTCTCGTACATCCAGTTGATGCGCTTGTCGACAATGGTCTTGCCGTAGCCGAGCGGGATGTGGATCCAGGGGTTGCTGTCGTTGCCGCCGGCTTCCAGCAGCAGCACGCGCACGGCCGGGTCTTCGGTCAGCCGCGCCGCGACCACGCAGCCCGCCGAGCCGGCGCCGACGACGATGTAGTCGGCCTCGATTGTCTCCACCGTTTCCCCCTCTGCCGCTGCCGGTTGCGGCCCCGGCGCGGTGCGGACAGGATGCCGCCATGGAGACGGAAACGCCACCCGCCGAAATCATCGGTGCCCTGCGCGCGATGCGCCTGCTCGCGCCCGACGCGCCGCCGCCGCCCGGCCGGGCGCTGACCGGCGGGGTGTCCTCCGACATCTGGTTGGTCGAGCTGCCGAGCGGGCCGGTTGCGGTGAAGCGGGCACTGGACAAGCTGAAAGTCGCGGCCGACTGGCGCGCGCCGGTCAGCCGCAACCTGTACGAGGCACGCTGGATGCAGCGCGCCAACGCGGCCGCGCCGGGCTCGGCGCCGGCCCTGCTCGGCCAGGACGACGCCAGCGGCGCGCTGGCGATGGAATATTTGCCGCCCGAGTCGTATCGGCTGTGGAAAACCGAGCTGCGCGACGGTTGCACCTCCGTTGCGTTTGCCGACACGGTGGGTTGCACCTTGGCGCGCATCCACGGTGCAACCGCCGCCGACCCCGAGGTTGCACCTTTGTTCCAGACCGATGACATTTTTTTCGCCATCCGGCTGGAGCCCTACCTGCTCGCCACCGCCGCCCGGCATCCCGACCGCGCCGAGGCGCTGCGGGCGCTGGTGGCCACCACGCAGGCGAACAAGCGGGCGCTGGTGCATGGCGACGTGAGCCCGAAAAACATCCTGGTCGGCCCGGCGGGGCCGGTCTTCCTCGACGCCGAGTGCGCCTGGTGGGGCGACCCCGCCTTTGACGTTGCGTTCTGCCTCAATCACCTGTTGCTGAAATGCCTGTGGACACCGCCGGCGCGGGACGGGTTCCTGGCCTGCTACGATGCGCTCGCCCGCGGTTATCTTGCGCGTGTGACCTGGGAGACGGCGGCGGCGCTGGAGGCACGGGCGGCGCGGTTGCTGCCCGGACTGCTGCTGGCCAGGGTAGATGGCAAATCGCCGGTGGAGTACGTGACGGAACAAGGCGACAAGGACCGGGTTCGCCGGGTGGCGCGGGCGCTGCTGGCGACGCCCCCGGACCGGCTCGATGATGTGGCGCAGGCATGGCGAGAGGAATTGCGGCGATGAGCGACACGGAAATCGTCTACCTGCACGGCCGACGGGTCTGGGACAGCCGCGGGCGCCCGACGGTGGAGGCGGAAATCATGCTCGCCGGCGGCGCGGTCGGCCGCGCCATCGCCCCGGCCGGCGCCTCCACCGGCTCCGGCGAGGCGCTCGACCGGCGCGACGGCGGCGAGACGTTTGGCGGCTGGGACGTCTCCCGCGCGGTCGCCAGCGTCAACGGCGAGATCACCGTGAAGCTGCTGCACACCGACGCCGCGGATCAGGCGGCGCTGGACCGGACGCTGATCGAACTGGACGGCACCGAGGCGAAGACGCGGCTCGGCGCCAACGCGATCCTCGCGGTCTCGATGGCGGCGGCGCACGCGGTTGCCGGGGCGGAAGGCGTGCCGCTCTACCGCCATCTCGGCGGCGAGGACGCCGGCCTGCTGCCGCTGCCGCAAATCCAGATTTTTGGCGGCGGCGCCCATGCCGGGCGGCGCGTCGACATCCAGGACTTCCTCGTCGTCTGCCCGGCCGCGCGCAGCTTTGCCGAGGCGCTGGACTGGACGGCGGAAGTCTATCGCGCCGCCGGCAGCCTGATGAAGCAGGCCGGCAAGCTGCACGGCGTCGCCGACGAGGGCGGCTGGTGGCCGGATTTCGCCACCAACGAGGAAGCGCTGGAAACCCTGGTCCGCGCCATCGACGCCGCCGGCTTCGACCCGGGCGACGAGATCGGCATCGCGCTCGATATCGCCGCGTCCGAGTTTGGCAAGGACGGCAAATACCGGCTCGGGCTGGAGGGGCGCGAACTCGACAGCGACGGCATGATCGACATGCTGACCGGCTGGCTCGACCGCTATCCGATCCTCTCCATCGAAGACCCGCTGGCCGAGGACGACTGGGACGGTTTTGTTCGTTTCACCGAGGCCGTCGGCGACCGCGTGCAGGTGGTCGGCGACGACATTCTGGTCTCGCATACCGGAAAAATCCGCGACGCCGCGGCGCGCGGGGCGGCCAATTGCGTGCTGCTCAAGCCGAACCAGCGCGGCACGCTGACCGAGACCTTGGAAGCCTGGAAGACGGCGAAGGAACTTGGCTACGCCGGCATCGTCTCGGCCCGCTCCGGCGAGACCGAGGACACCACCATCGTGCATCTCGCGGTCGGCTGGGGCGTCGGGCAACTCAAGGTCGGGTCAATGGCGCGCGGCGAGCGGACGGCGAAGTGGAACGAGGCGCTGCGGATCGAGGAAGCGATGGGCCCACGCGGCAAGTTCGCCGGCGGCGCGGCGCTGGCGCGGACGCTGCGGTGACCGGGCGCCGCGGCCGCCTCACCTCGGCCGCTGCGCCATTTCCTTTCTGATCAAGGCTTTCACGCCCAACACCTACTGCGCCAGGTACCCCCCATCGACCGGCAGCACCGCGCCCGTGATGAACGAGGCGTCGTCGGAGGCGAGGAACAGGATGGCGGCGGCGACCTCCTCCGGGCGGCCCATGCGGCCGAGCGGGTGCAGTTTCACCACGGCGTCGATGCCGGCCTTGTCCATGCGCGCCACCGCCGGCGTCGCGATCGTGCCCGGCGCCACCGCGTTGACCCGTACGCCCTTCGCCGCAAGGTCGATCGCCAGATGCTTGGTCAGGCCGGAGGCGATGAATTTCGACGGCCCATAGACCGCCTGCCCGGGCTGCCCGGCGAAGGCGGAGATCGAGGACAGGCAGACGATCGCTCCGCCGCCGCGCGCCACCATCACCTCGGCCGCGTATTTGCAGCACAGGAAGATGCCGCGCCCGTTCGTCGCCATGGTGCGGTCCCACAGTTCGGCCGTGGCGTGGGCAAGGTCGGCCTCCGGGATGACGCCGGCATTGGCGACCAGGATGTCCAGCCCGCCGAACGCCTGAACCGCGGCGTCGATCATGCGGCGGACATCCGCTTCCACCGACACGTCGCCGGCAACGCCCTGCACCTTCGCGCCGGTCCCGGCCAATGCGGCAACGACGCCGTCCAGCGCCGCGGCGTCGCGGTCGTTCAGCAGCACGGCCGCGCCCTCGGCGGCGAAACGCTCGGCCGTGGCCCGGCCGATGCCGTTGGCGGCGCCGGTGACAACGGCGGTCTTGCCGGCCAGACGGCCGGCCGATGCGGGATTGGACGCCATGCTCGCCTCCTGCGTTCCCGGCCCCGGCGGCATCGCCCGGCGGGAAGGTTTGATCGTTTGCGCGGTCGTAGCATACGCCAGCGCGCCCGCAATCGGGCTTGACAGGACACGCGTCGACGCTGCCGCGCAAGGCGTATATACAGGGATTGACGTCGTGCGCCGACATGCCCATGTTCGTCGGCGGCGTCGAGGAATTCGCCCATGCCGATCACCCGGGTCTTCAAATCCGGCAACAGCCAAGCGGTGCGGATTCCCGCCGACCTGGCCTATGCCGATCCGAGCCAGGAACTGACGATTACCCGTCTGGGCGACGTCATCACCATCGCGCCTGCGACCTACGGGATGCGGGAGGCGGTGGCCCTGCTGCGCGCGATGCCGACGCCGCCGACGGTCGAGTTGCATGACCGGATCGAGATGCCCGCACGCCCGGGTGATTGAACGGTGGCGTATCTGCTCGATACCAATATCGTCATTCACGCACGCGATGGCACGGAACGGGTATTGACCAAGTTCGTCGAGCATGACGGGGCGTTGCTGCTATCGGCCCTCTGCGCGGCCGAACTGCAACGCGGATTTTACGAAGATCCCGCGACCGCTTCGTTGCGGCGCGCCCGGTTGGACATTCTGATGCGGCAGCTTCCGGTTCTGCCATTCGACGAGTCGGCTGCCCGGGCCTACGGCCAGATCATCGCCCGATGCGGCTGGGTGCCCGGGCGGGATTTCGACCGGATGATCGCCGCGCACGCCATCAGCAGCGAGTCGGTTCTGGTGACCGACAACGTCGATGATTTTCGCGATATACCGGGCCTGACCATCGAAAACTGGGTGGCTGAGCCGTGAGCAGTGCCATGAAAATCGTCCTGCACTACGCCGCCGGCCCGGGTTTGTCGGCGCAGTTGGCGGGATTCGCCGGAGCGGGCCTGCAGATCGCGATCTGCCCGGAGAGCGACGACGCCGGTTTCGCCGCGGCCATGCGGGACGCGGAGGTGCTGTGGCATGTCCTGAAACCCTGCACCGCTGCGGTGATCGAGGGTGCGCCAAAGCTGCGGCTGATCCAGAAGATCGGCACCGGGGTGAACACCATCGACCTCGCCGCCGCGGCGGCGCGCAGCATCGCTGTGTGCAACCTGCCCGGCACCAACGCGCCGGCGGTGGCGGAGATGGCCCTGCTGCTGATGCTCGCGGCACTCCGCCGGCTGCCGCTGCTGGATCGCGCGACGCGCGCGGGCGACGGCTGGCGGCTCGATCCGGCGTTGCAGGATTCGTTTCACGAGCTGGGCGGCAAGACGGTCGGGCTGGTCGGCTACGGCGCGATTCCGCAGGCTTTGGCGCCGGTGCTCCGGGCGTTGGGGTGCCGGGTTCTCTTCACCGCGCGGACGGAAAAGCCGGAGGCGCTGGGAGAGTGGCGGGCGTTGCCCGCCCTGTTGGAACAGAGCGACGTGGTCAGCCTGCACGTGCCGCTGACGCCGGAGACGGCCAACATCATCGACGCGGCAGCGTTGGCGCGCATGAAGCGGGGCGCGGTGCTGGTGAACACGGCGCGCGGCGGGCTGGTGGATCAGGCGGCCCTGGTGGCGGCGCTGACGACCGGACAGCTTGGCGCCGCCGGGCTCGACGTATTCGCGGCAGAACCGGCGGCGGTGGACAATCCCCTGTTCGCGCTGCCAAACGTGGCGCTGGCGCCGCATGTCGGCTGGCTGACCACCGGCACCTTCGACCGCTCCTTTGCCCTCGCCGCCGAGAACTGCCACCGGCTGCGCGACGGGCGGCCGTTGCTGCATCGGGTGCAGTGATGCGCGGTCGCCCATGACCCGCTTCCGCCTGCTCGCCGACGACCTGACCGGGGCGCTCGACAGTGCTGCGAAATTCTGCGCGGCACTCGGGCCGGTGACGGTCGGGTGGGCGGATGATCCGGCGGCGCCGGTGCTGGCACTGGACAGTTCTTCGCGCGAGGCCGACGCGGCGACGGCGCGGGCCCGGACGGAGGCGCTGGCGCCGGTGCTGGCGGGCGCCGACCTCGCGTTCAAGAAGCTCGACAGCCTGTTGCGCGGCCATGCGGCAGTGGAGATCGCCGCCTGCCTGCGCGTCGGCAAGTTCGACGCCGTGGTGGTGGCACCCGCCTTCCCGGCGCAGGGGCGCATCACCCGGCACGGGCGGCAACTCGCGCACGGCTCGGATGTCGGCGTGGACTTGGTCGGCGCGCTGGCGCGCGAGGGCCTCCAGGTGGCGCGGCGCCGGCCCGGCGACGACCTGCCGCCGGGCGTCAGCCTGTGGGATGCGGAAACCGAGGCCGATCTGGCCGCCATTGCCGGCCTGCACCGGCGGCGCGTGCTGTGGTGCGGCACGGCGGGACTGGCCGGGGCGCTGTGCGCCGCCCTGCCCACCACCGATGACCCGTGGGTGCCCGCGTTCGGCGGCAAGACGGCCAACGACGACCTGCCACGGCCGATTTTTGCCCTGATCGGGTCGGAGCACCCGGTCGCGCGCGCCCAGCTTGGGGTCTGCCGGCGCCGCGTGACCCTCGATGACGGCATCGTCGAGATCGTCGATGGTGCCGCCGTGACGGTCGCGGTGCCGCCAGGAACCGGGCGCGCCGACGCGGCGCAGCACATCGCGGCCGGGTTCGCGCGGCTGTTGGCCGGCCTCGACCGGCCGGGCACGCTGGTCGTTGCCGGCGGGGAGACGCTGCGGGCGGTGTGCGCGGCGCTCGGCGCGCACGGCCTGCTGGTCGACGGGGAAGTCGCCCACGGCGTCCCGATCTCCCGGCTGCTCGGCGGGCGCTGGGACGGGGTTTGCGTGGTCTCGAAATCGGGCGCATTCGGCGATCCTGGGCTGCTCGCCCGCCTGCTCGATGGAGGACAGCCATGAGCCACGCGCCCACGCTCGCGATCACCATGGGCGATCCGGCCGGGGTAGGGCCGGAGATCATCGCCAAGGCGGCGCGGCGGCTGAAATTTCGGCTGGACGGCGGCCATCTGCGGCTGCTGGTGATCGGCCACCGCTCCGCCCTGGACGCAGCGCTGGCGGTTGTGCGCGACGCCCCGCCGATCCCGACGGTGGAGGAGGACGCGGCCTGGCCGGCGCTGGCGCTGCTGCCGGCCGCCGAGGAACTGGCGCCGTTGCCGCTCGGAGAGGTCAGCGCCGAAGCCGGCCGCTTTGCCTACTTCGCGGTCGAACGCGCGGTGAAACTCGCCATGGCCCGGCGCGTCGACGGCATCGTCACCGCGCCGCTCAACAAGGAAGCGTTGAACCTCGCCGGCCACCACTTCGCCGGCCATACCGACATGCTGGCGACGCTGACGGGCACGAGATCCTCGGTCATGATGCTGGCGCATGGCGACATGCGCGTGAGCCACGTGACCACGCATGTCGCGCTGGAAAAAGTGCCTGGGCTGCTCACGCCGGAACGGCTGCGCAAGACCATCGATCTGACGTATGCCGCACTGCTCGGCCTCGGCATCGCCCGCCCGCACATCGCGATCGCCGCGCTGAACCCGCATGCCGGCGAAGGCGGGTTGTTCGGCCGGCAAGACATCGAGATCACCGCACCCGTCGTCGCCGAGTGCGTCGAAGGCGGCATGCGCATCACCGGGCCGGTGCCGGGCGACACAGTGTTCGTCAAGCTGCGCGCGCGGCAGTTCGATGCGGTGGTGGCGATGTATCACGACCAGGGGCACATCCCGGTGAAGTTGCTGGGCTTCAACGTCGATCCGGCGACCGGCACGTGGAACTCGCTGAGCGGCGTCAACATCACGCTGGGCTTGCCGATCATCCGCACCTCGGTCGACCACGGCACCGCGTTCGACATCGCCGGCCGCGGCATCGCCAACGAGGACAGCCTGATCGAGGCGATCGAGTATGCCGAACGGCTGGCGGCGAGCCGGAGAAGGTGATGAGATTTCGCCCTCCCCTGCGGGAGGGAGGGTTACGGAGTGGGGGAAACCGCGTGTCTTTGCCGCCGGTATTGCAAAACCTCCGTGTGCCGGTGATCGGTGCGCCGCTGTTCATCGTCTCCACGCCCGATCTGGTGATCGCGCAGTGCAAGGCGGGCATCGTCGGCAGTTTTCCGGCGCTGAACGCACGGCCGCAGCCGGTGCTCGCGGAATGGCTTGACAGGATCACCGACGAACTTGCCGCGCACAACGCCAGGCATCCGGACACGCCGGCAGCCCCGTTCGCGGTCAACCAGATCGTCCACCGCTCCAACCCGCGGCTCGCCGAGGATCTGGAGGTCTGCGTCAAATATCGCGTGCCGATCACGATCTGCTCGCTCGGCGCGCGCGAGGATGTGTACGCGGCGGTGCATTCGTATGGCGGCATCGCGCTGCATGACGTGATCAACGTCGCGTTCGCGAAGAAGGCCATCGAGAAGGGCGCCGACGGGCTGATCGCGGTCGCCGCCGGCGCAGGCGGGCACGCGGGAACGCTCTCGCCGTTCGCGCTGGTGCTGGAAATCCGCGCATTCTTCGGCGGGCCGCTGGTGCTCTCGGGCGCCATCGCCACCGGCGACGCGGTGCTGTCGGCGCAGGCGATGGGGGCCGATCTGGCCTATATCGGCTCGGCGTTCATCGCCACCGACGAGGCCAACGCGGTCGCCGCCTACAAGCAGATGCTGGTGGATGGCCATGCCGACGACATCGTCTACACCGACCATTTCTCCGGCGTGCCGGGCAGCTACCTGAAACCCAGCATGCGCGCGGCCGGGCTCGACCCGGACCATCTGCCGGCGGAGGGAGCGAAAATGGACTTTTCCCGGGAGAGTCGCGCTTGGCGCGACATCTGGAGCGCCGGCCAGGGCATCGGCGCCATCACCGGGGTCGTGCCCGTCGCCGCCCTGGTGGCACGGCTGGAACACGAATACCGGGCAGCGCGGGAGCGGCTGGCATGAGCACCGACATCGCCGGAAAGATCGCCTGGATCACCGGCGCCTCCTCCGGGCTAGGCGAACGATTTTCCCGCGTGTTGGCCGAGGCGGGCGCGGTGGTGGCGTTGTCAGCCCGGCGGGTCGAGCGGCTGGAAGCACTGGCGGCCGAGATCGCCGCAGCCGGCGGCCGCGCGCTGGTGGTGCCGATGGATGCCACGCGCGTCGCGGACATTCGCACCGCGGCCGAACGGATCGAGGCGGAACTCGGGCCGGTCGACATCCTGGTCAACAACGCCGGCATCAGCCGGCAGGCGCGCATCGAGGCATTCTCCGAAGACGATTTCGACACCGTGCTGGACACCAACCTCAAGGCGCCGTTCTTCGCGGCGCAAGCGGTGGCGCAGCAGATGCTCCGGCACAAGCTTGCGGGGCGCATCGTCAATATCGGCTCCGTCGCCTCCTTCCGCAGCATCGGCCAACAGGCGCCGTATGCGATGGCGAAGGCGGGGGTTGCGATGATGACGACGTGCATGGCGCGCGAATGGGGCCGGCACGGCATCAACACCAACGCGATCTGCCCCGGCTACATCAAGACCGAGATCGGCGGCGAATTCTGGGAGACCGAGGGCGGCGCCAAGCTGGTCGCCTCCCTGCCCCGCCGCCGGCTGGGCGAGCCGCGCGACCTCGATGCCTTGCTGCTGCTGCTGTGCAGCGGCGAGGCGTCGCGATTCATCAACGGCTCGGCAATCGTCGCGGATGACGGATTGATGGCCGTCTAGCAACGGGTCTTCCCGCACGGCGCCGTGAGTGGCACGATCGGGCGGAGCACCCCGGAACCGCTGTGGACACGCCCGCCGACAACGTCGAGACCGCCAGACGCCGTGTTGACGCAACGCCCACGGACGCGGAGGCGCTGTTTGCGTTCGGCAATGCGCTGTGGTGGAGCGGCGAGCGTGACGCCGGCGTCGCCGCGCTGTCCCGCGCGGTGGAGGTCCGGCCGGACCACGCCGAGGCCCGCAACAACCTCGGCAACGCGCTGGTCGAACTCGGCCGGCCGGAGGAAGCGGCGCCGCACTACCGCGCGGCGCTGGCGATCCGCCCGCGGCACGCCCCGACGCTCTACAACCTCGGCAATGCCCTGCTCGCCGCCGGCCAGCCGGCCGAGGCGGAGCCGCATTTCCGCGCCGCGCTGGAAATCCTGCCGAGCCACGCCGGGGCGCTGAACAACCTCGGCAACGCGCTGCGGGCGCTCGGCCGAACCGAGGAGGCGGCCGCGTGCTACCGGCAGGCCGTGGCGCTGCGGCCGGATGCGGCGGGCTCCCACAACAATCTCGGCTCCGCGTTGCTGGCGCTGCACCGGCCGATGGAAGCGGCCGAATGCTTCATGGAAGCGCTGCGGCTGGAACCGGACTACGCCGAGGCGTGCAACAACCTCGGCGGCACGCTGCTGGCGCTGGACCGGCTGGACGACGCGATCATGCTGTTCCGCCGCGCGGTCTCGCTCGACCCGGATCAGGTGCAGGCGCGCTTTGGCGAAAGTCTGGCGCTGCTGGCACTCGGCCGCTTCCGCGAGGGTTGGGAGGCGTACGAGAGCCGCTGGCTCGATCCGCGCTTCCGCGAGGCCGTGCGCATCTACGAAACCCCGCGCTGGCTCGACGCGCGCGTGCAGAAGGCGGCGGGGCGGACCATCCTGCTGCACAGCGAGCAGGGGCTGGGCGACACCATCCAGTTCGTGCGTTACGCGCCGATGCTGCGCGCGCTCGGCGCCCGGGTGGTGCTGGAGGCGCAGGCGCCGCTGCTGCCGCTGCTCCAGGGCCTCGCCGACACGGTGATCCCGGAAGGGGCCGCGTTGCCGCCGCACGACTGGCATTGCCCGCTGCTGAGCCTGCCGCTGCTGTTCGGCACCGAACTGAACTCGATCCCGGCCAAGATTCCGTATCTGCGCGCCGACCGGCCGTTGCGCACCGCGTGGCAGCAGCGGCTCGGCCCGGCGACACGCCCGCGCATCGGCCTCGCCTTCTCCGGCAGCGCCGAGCATCCGGAAGACGCGCTGCGCTCGATTCCGGCCGCCTTGCTGATGCCGCTGCTGACGCTGGCAGAAGTGGAGATCCATGTCGTGCAGAAGGACATCCGCCCGGCGGATGCCGAGGTGCTGCGGCAGGTGCCCGGCGTGCACGTGCATGCCGAGCGGCTGGAGACCTTCGCCGACACCGCAGCGCTGCTGATGCACATGCATTTGATCGTCAGCGTCGATACGTCGGTTGCCCACCTCGCCGGCGCGCTTGGCCTGCCGGTGTGGCTGCTGCTGCAGACCAACGCGGATTTCCGCTGGCTGCGCAGCCGCAGCGACAGCCCGTGGTATCCGACCGCCCGGCTGTTCCGGCAGGCGCGGCCGCTTTCGTGGGACAAGGAACTGGCGCTGGTGGCGCAGGCGCTGCGCGCATTTGCGGGCTGGTGGGCGGCCGGAAAAAAGGAGTAGAGGGGCGGCGTCCGCCGGCAGTGCCACGCCGCCTTCGGGAGTAGCGACGTCATGACCGACACCACCACCAAGCAAACAACCAATACCGCGGTCAAGCCCGAGCGGCCGCGCCTGCACAAGGTCATCCTGCTGAACGACGACTACACGCCGCGCGAGTTCGTCGTCACCGTGCTGAAGGCGGAATTCCGCATGAGCGAGGACCAGGCCAGCCGCGTCATGGTCACCGCCCATCGCCGCGGCGCCTGCGTCGTCGCCGTGTTCACCAAGGACGTCGCGGAAGCCAAGGCGACGAACGCCACCGATGCGGCACGGCGCAAGGGCTATCCGCTGCTGTTCACGACCGAACCCGAGGAATAAGCGGCGGGACCTGCGCGAGTCAGCCCCGCGAGCGCATGTTGTGCGCGCCACGCGTTTGGCGCGGAGGCAAGCGGGAAGACCAGCCATGTCGGCGCGGCCGCGGCGGCCCGTTTCGTCCGGCCCGGCAACATCATCCGCGCGTCAGACCGGGACAGGACGGCGGGAAGGTCGACTGGATCGGTCGCAGGATCACCGGCAAACGAGGCTTGCGCGCCACGCAGGGTCGCCGCCCGAGCGGCAACCCATGTTGATGCACGACTGGAGGTTGTCATGCATCTTCTTCGAATTCTCGCCGTCTCGGCGACACTCATGGCCGCAACGGCGGCCGGTCCGGCGGCAATGGCCGCCCACACGACGGACCAGCCTGCAACCCTGCAACTCGTCCGCGGCGGTGGCGGCGGTGGCGGCCACTTCGGCGGTGTTGGCGGCGGTCGCGGCTATGCCTGGGGTGGCAACTGGAGATACCACCCCTGGGTCCGTGGCTACGGCGTCGGCGGCTACCCGTACGCCTATGCCTGCGTCTATCCCTACGCCTATCCTTACTGCGCCGTGCCGGACTGATCCCGCCGGAGCGATCTTCTACGCCTTGCCGCTTCTCGCAGAGCATGACGCACTATGCGTCGTGCCTGCGAAGGCGGGCGCTGCGGATCGCACCTTACTCGGCCGCCCGAGGCGAGCCCCCTACTCGGCCGCTGTCGCCGCCCGCTTGCGCTTAGCCGTCGCCGGATGCTTGTGGAAGGCGCCGTCCTTCATGATCATCAGCAGGCGCTCGCGGTCCTGCATGATGCGCACGTCGCGCGTCGGGTCGCCGTCGACCAGCAGCAAATCGGCCAGCGCCCCCTCCCGCACCAGCCCGAGTTCGCCGCCCGGCAGCATCATCTGGCCGCCAACGGACGTCGCGCAGGCCAGCGCCTCGGCCGGCGAATAGCCGAACAACGTGACAAAATGTTCCAGGTCGCGAGCGTTGGTGCCCTGCGGGGTCCAGGCAAAGCCGTAGTCGCCGCCGATCACCACGCGCACGCCGCGGCGGCGCAACTCATTGTAAGTCCTGGCGCTCATATCGAGCACGCGCTGCATGCCGAGCCGCTCGACCAGTTCGGGCGTGATGCCGAATTCGCCGGCTTCGTGGATGGTGTTCCAGATCAGGCCGATCGCGGGGCCGACGAATATGCGGTCCTTCGCCGCCTCCAGCATGTCGAGCGCTTCCGCGTCGGCCTGCTCGCAGTGGTAGATCACGTCGACGCCACAGCGCAGCGCGCGCTTCACCGAATTGCCGGCGCGGGCGTGGCAGGCGATCTTCTTGTCGAAATCATGCGCCACCTCGACGGCGGCGAGCACCTCGGCCTCGCTCATCACCGTCTGGCCGCCTTTGGCGCTGACGAAATCGTCGCCGGAGATGTTGACCTTCAGGTTGTCCACGCCCTCGCGCACGCAAATGCGCGCGGCGCGGCGCACCGCGTCCGGCCCGTCGGCGACGAAACCGAAGCTGCTGCGGCTCTGGTGCAGCGTGCTCTCGTCGCCGAGCCCCGCGGTGACGGTGATTTCCGGCGAAGCGGCGCGCAGCCGCGGCCCCTTGGCGCGTCCGGCGTTGATTTCATTCCGCGTCACCACGTCCAGCCGCACCTTCGCCGAGGCGGCGCTGTAGAGGCTGGTAAAGCCGTGGTCGAGCAGCAGTTCGGCGTTGCGCAGCGTCGCGAGCAGGTGCTCCTCCACCGGGATGTCGCCGAGGTCGGTGTTGGTGCGGGCGCCGCAGAAGCTCGGATGCGCGTGGCCCTCGACCATGCCCGGCATCAGCGTCGCGCCGCCGGCATCGATCACCTCGCAGCCCGGGGCTTCAAGGCTGGCGCCGGGGTCGGCGACGGTGCGGATGCGGTTGCCGCGCACGATCACCTCGCCGGGGCGCGCGGCGGCGCCGGTGCCGTCGAAGATTTTCGCGTTTTTGATATGGACGTCGGCCATTGTTTTCCTCCCGCGGGCGATCGGGCCGGCGGCGCTGCCGGCCCGTCGCTGCTATGGAGGCAAACCGTACGGGCCGGGGCTGCCGGGCGTCAAGCAGCCTCAGCCGGCGCGGTCCAGCACCAAGTCGGCCGGGCCAAAGCGGTCGCGGGCGGAGTTGTGCTGGTGCCAGTACGGATACAGCACCGGCACGGCGCTGACCTTGTCGAGCCGGGCGCGTTCGTCGGCGCTGAGCGCGAGGTCGGCGGCGGCGATGTTGTCCCGGAACTGCGCCTCGGTCCGCCCGCCGATCACCAGCGAACTGACGGCCGGGCGGCCGAGCAGCCACGCCAGCGCCACCTGCGCCGCCGAAATGCCGCGCGCGCCCGCGATCTCCGCCAGCACGTCGACGATCGCCCACAGCCGGTCGGCGTCGCGGATCGGCGGTTCCGACCAGCCGGCAAGCTGGCGCGCCGTCGCCTGGTCGCGATGATATTTGCCGGAGAGCAGGCCGCCCGCCAGCGGGCTCCAGACCAGCACGCCAAGCCCCTGGTCCACCGAGATCGGCAGCAACTCGTATTCCGCCTC